>Ga0307372_10008551_pt1 | contig 14348 bp, 6 predicted proteins | sample OX1MG_FD_202533 | JGI IMG/M metagenome (GOLD analysis project Ga0307372, IMG submission 202533) | Soil microbial communities from Risofladan, Vaasa, Finland - OX-1 | ecosystem: Environmental > Terrestrial > Soil > Coastal area > Acid sulfate soil | place: Finland: Risofladan, Vaasa | collected...
TCGAAATGGGCGAACGCCACTTCAAGCTCCTTCTAACCCAAACGGACAAGGATAGCCTTGTCGCTATTGCGCAGCAGAAGAGCCTACCCGTTGAGCACTCGATTCGAATGAAGCGCAATTTCGACTTCTTCGATCAACAGGTCTCTGCAATTCATTCTGACCTCACCGCCCTCTGCAAAGGGCTAGCCAAGCTTGTCATCGTCGACCTTGCGCTGAGCCGCGACCAGGACAACCCTCAGCTCATTTTCGAGAGCATGAACTCAACCGGAAAGGAGCTGAGCCAGGCGGATCTCATTCGTAACTTTATTCTCATGGGCCTCGAACCCGCACATCAGACAGCGCTGTACGAAGAGCACTGGCGACCGATGGAAATCAACTTTGGCCAAGAAGCATACGGCTCATATTTCGACAGCTTTATGCGCCACTATCTCACTCTGCGGACCGGGGAGATTCCAAACGTTGGCGCAGTGTACGATGCATTCAAGGCCTACTCCCGGCAGCCGCGGGTAGAGTCGGATGGGGTGGACGCACTGGTACGGGACATCCAGAAGTCTGCTGCCTACTACTGTGCGATGGCGCTCGGCAAGGAGCCCACCGGAGCCCTGGCGGAGGCCTTTCACGATCTCCGGGAGTTGAAGGTGGAGGTAGCTTACCCCCTGCTCCTGGAGTTATATGACGACTACGCGGGTGGTGTGCTTTCGTATGCCGACTTTGTGAAGGCCGTCCGCCTTGTGGAGTCTTATGTGTTCCGCCGGGCTATCTGCGCTATCCCAACGAACTCGCTGAACAAGACGTTTGCTACGTTTGGGCGCAGCCTGAAAAAGCAACAGTATCTTGAGAGCCTCGAGGCGGGTTTTATGCTGCTACCGACGTACCGTCGCTTCCCGAATGATTCTGAATTCACACGCGAGTTGGTTGCCAGGGATCTTTATAATTTTCGGAGCCGGAGCTACTGGCTGCGACGACTTGAGAATTTTCGTCGCAAAGAACGGGTGCCAGTCCAAGAGTACACGATCGAGCACATCATGCCACAAAACGAGAACTTGTCCCCACAGTGGAGGGCGGATCTCGGTCTGGACTGGGAGCGCGTGTACAAAATGTACCTTCACACCCTGGGTAATTTGACTCTGACCGGATACAACAGCGAGTACAGTGACCGGTCCTTTATTGAAAAGCGAGATATGACTGGTGGATTCGCTCAAAGCCCCTTGCGGCTGAATGAGGGACTTGGGCAAATCGAATCGTGGAACGAGTCAGCGATCAGGCAGCGAGCGAATCGGCTATCGGCCATAGCCTCCGAGGTGTGGCCGGAACCGCGGCTGGGCGCCGATCGGCTCGACTCCTATCGATCCCCGTCTGACCCAGGAGCGGCCTTGTATGGCATCGCTGACCACGAGTACTTGGCTTCTGGTACCCCCACACGTGAGCTGTTCGACACGCTTCGGACCGAGGTGCTTGGGCTCGACCCAGGGGTGACTGAGGAATTTTTAAAGCTCTACGTCGCATATAGGGCTGAGACTAGCTTTGTTGACGTGATTCCGCGGTCCGAGCAACTTCTGCTAACCCTGAATATGCCGTTTTTCGAGCTGCAAGACCCTCGTGGCATGGCGAGGGACGTGGCGAATCTTGGCGCTTGGGGTAACGGGGAGGTGCAGGTTGGGCTGGGGTCGCTTGTGGACGTGTCCTATGTGCTCGGCCTAGTCCGTCAAGCCTTCGAGAGACAGATGGGCGACGGAAGTGGCAGCGAATGATGAGCCTTTCCTACGAGGCGCAGCCGATCTCGGCCTAAGCGCATACTTCCTTAACCTGACTCGGGAAGGGTTTGAGAGTGCAGGTTTGTTCCACACTCGGCGGCGGTTCGAATGGCGGACGATGTCTCGCCTAGACCGGTGAGACTGCCCGTGGCGGCGCCGCCACGGAACTGGCCACGCGATCACCCCACCCAGCCGCAGCGGCCCAGTGAGGGGCCTCTCCCGTCCCCCCAGCACCAGACCCTACCTTCGCTCCCAGCCCCGCCACCCTCTACATCCGGTCAGTTGCGGCGGGTGGAGGAAGGGGCCGACGAACTCGCCGTGACCTCAACGCCGGGCCGGGCCCCGGTGACCCTTCCGATCAGAGGCATTTTCGCGGTGAGGGGCGAAGTTCCATGATTGGTGGGCGTCAGATGGACCACCTAGTCAAGGTCCATGTGGAGTAGCAGGAGCAATCGGGTGATTGCCCTGGCTTCAGATTTCGGGCGCGACCACAGGGTCATCGGTGGCGGCCGGCAGGTTACTAGTACACCACTTCAAATCATATAACTCGGCATGAAGGAGCCTCCGGGCTAGCCGCGACGCGGGAGACGTCGTGAATACCTCGGGTTCCCCATAGTGGATTCGAAGCCCGGGAAACACTTGGTGGGTCGGTCGACGCTCGCGTAGTTTCTCTCTCACTTCATCTAGGTTGACGCTGGAGGCAACATCCTCCTGTCGATCGACTCGTTCCCACTGTGCACGGTTTTGCTGACCATCGCAGGGCTCGATGAACCACGCGAACCTTGACGGGCCGGCAGGCTCGCTAGCGTCGGGGTGGACCCAGACGAAACCACGGACCGTCGCAGGAAGCAGCAAGTAGATAGGCAGGAATGGAGCGAAGGCGGGAAACCAGGAATCCACCAACTGCTGATACCCGTCCAGAGCCACCGGGCCAACCTCGTTGAGGCGCGCAATTAGTTGCCCGGGTGACCACCACTGGGATATCTGATCGCCCATGCGATCCGGTGGGGTCCAGGGGCAGTCGATCTGAGTAATGTCCAGCTTCTTCAACTCCCTTAAGAAGTGCTCACCATCGGCTAGCCGCCACTCATCGCGGCCATGTCGTATGCGAACGTCTCCCGCCGCCGGAACACGGTCCTTCACCTTGTCAATCGCTGCCTCAAGATCTGACACGACGATTGGTGCACTCAGTCGCAGGTTGTTATGGCCGAGCATGGCCTGGGCGAAGCGCCATATAAGCTCTTTTTTGAAGCCTTGGACCGGGGCGGTGATCGTCCCGCTGATGACCCCACTAGTCACATGGGTGGCACACTCCCTCGCAGGCCACGCCCATGCCCAAGTGGGCCCCTCAGGGCGGGGCCCGAACATGTAGGGGAGCCAGTCAACACCAGGCTCTGACGGCGCAAACTCAGTCGAGGGCCGCGGCGCAAAGATCTTGTGACCTGCCAGTCCCGATGGCAGGGGACTCCGGATTGGCACTGCCAACGCGAGTTGATCGCCGTCAACGCTCACCCCTACCTCGGGTTGACCATCAGCATCCATGCCTCTCAGAGAGCGAGAGGCGGGCAACGTAGCGGAGGCGAGAACCGATAGTGCTCTTCGGACGTGTGAGGCCGCCTCGGCGCTTGTGCTTACCTCCACTGGTGAGTCCGACGGGAACGCGGAGGCTGCCTCATCGAGGATCCAGGGAATTAATGCAGTCGCTCCCCTGGTAGTGAGTATCTCAAGCAGATCCTCCGCTTGATCTTGTGTAGCCTGCGAAAGCGCTTGCGCCATCACGTATCGCCAACGTGTCATGCGAATAGGGTTTGATGCGATCGCTGCTGCAACGCTGGGTGAGTGCAACACGTGGTGAGCCGCGAACCACTCTCCGAGTGCGGCCAGTTGAAACCTCGCTCGGCCGCCGGAGATCGCGATCACCCGCGATCGCCGGAGAATCGGACGGTCAACCGCAGAAATGCCTAGACTTCGTAGAGCCACCGACCCTTCGGTCTCCACGAGTTTCGCGCCAAGCTCGGTAAGAGTCGCAATCGCGTCCGGTGACTCTGTAGCTACCTCGGCGACAGTTCGCTCAGCAAGGTCATTGATCAGCTGCGACGCCGATCTTGCACCGGGCTGTCCGCTCTTGAGCCGAAGGCCATCGAGAATCGCGAAGAGTGGTCGGCGCAATGCTTCCACCAAAGCCGGTCTGATGCCAACCAGGTGGCGGGCTGGAGCCCCGAGGCTTTCCATAAGTCGAGCGTACGCGCCATCAGATAGTGGCTCAATACGGTGGACTTGGACTGCCTGACTCGTTCCCGCGTCGCGAGTCCCGAGTATGAGCCTCGATCCCGGCCACTCGTTCGCAATGGAGTACGCCTCAGGAAGGATCTGCTCGGCACTTCGCCCCGCTTCGTCCAGCCCGTCAATCACCGCGAAGATCCCCACTGATTCCGGCCGGCCAATGCCCTCTGAGGCTTCAACAAGAAGAGGCCGCAGCGCCCTTGTTCGTAAGTCGGAGGCGTGGATATACACGGGAACCGGACTAGCGGGGTCTTCAAGCGCCCGCCCTGCCGCCTGGCGAACAAGTCGCTGGAGCTCAGTAGACTTCCCCACCCCGATCTCGCCGGTGACTACTACCACCCTTCCATCAGGAAGCGCCGCCGGGATTGATAACGCCTGCTCCGCGACACGTTCTGCGGCCTCGTCGAGAAGCCCGAGAGTGACGAGCTTTCCGACTACACGATAGAACGCCGCGGCGCGAAGATGTTGCAAACGCATTCGGCGCGAAGAAGCGAGCCTGGAGCGCGGAACCCCGTTGCCAACCAAAGTCTGGAGCAGCTCCTCGTCGATAGCCTCCGCATGGTGGTCCCGGCTGGCTATCACAGAGAACAATCGGTCAAAAGTCGCTTTACCAGCCGGGATGTTTGGAGGCGTCCACAGTTCGGCGAGCTCGTTTATCGCCTGTGCGATGACTGGAGAGTCGTCACCTTCGAGGTCCAGCGCGACGATGGCGAGAGCTGAGAGTAGTTGGCGCAGGATGGCAGCGCTGAGGGTGTCGATGGCTCGTGAGACGTTCTCCAACCGTTGACGTATGCGCTTAGGAGCCCGAGCCAGCTGCCGCTCGAAGTCACCCACATCCAGGGAACTGGAGGCTAGCCGGATCAGCCGGCGGAAGTCTCTGTGTGCCGGACTAGTAGCACTGACTACGAGTAAGAGAGTTCGCCGGCGCTTCGCGAACTCTTCAGGGTGAGCATTCACCTCGGTCAGGGCCGCCATGAGGAGAGCGCGGAATTTTGCGTCTCCGCTCGTCAGTCGCTGGCGGTACCTGATCTGGACATCGATGGTTAGCCGCTCGCCCGAGTCGCGCTCGACCTCGAGCCTCGCATCATCAAACTCCGGAACGACCTGCGGTTGGAGGGTAAGTCTTGTGATGCACCCCCCGACGGTGGTGGTTCGGTGGGTCAGGATGTCCTTGGCAAACCAAGCGTCTACGTTGTACTCAAAAGTAGTGCCACCACCTCCGGTGGCGAAAGGATCCCCACCGGGCTCATGTTCCACCGCGCTCATGGTGCCACAGTGAGGACGCCCTGTTATCCAAGGGCGCCTCGTCTACGTCGAGGGCCGGCTCCAGAGCGGGCAGTGGCAAGCCACCGACGACACTGCTCGACTCACCGTCGAGATCGTGGCTAGGCGGCTCCAGGAGCTCCCCTGGAAGCGCGCTTGGGAGGCTTCGATAGCATGACCGCCGGGAATCGTCCGCGCGGGGGCTTTCACCCAGCCCCCTCGGGGTCCCCAATCCGCTGAGCAGGACCGGAGAGGCGGTCTGGGATCATGGGAGTATGAGCAAGACCAAGAGGCGAACGCTGCCTCGACGAAAGAAGAGTTCGCGCACCTCAGCGTCCCGCAGCTCCCGCCACCCTCGGGAGGTCAACTGGTCTCTCATCAACTGGCTGAACCTCGACCGAGCGTTCTCCCCATTCGAGCCCGAGTCGCTGATCTCGCTGGTCTCAGCGGCGGCGGATTCCGCTGGCTGCGGGCATCGCATTCCCTCGTGCGCACTTCTCTGGTTACGTGCAGTCACTCACGCTCCGAACGGAGCAGTCGAAGCCACACCGGCTGACCTTCCCAAGCTCTTGCATGCGGCCCGAAAAGCAGCACCCCAACTTCGGTACCTCGAAGACTGCTGGAACGCCGACCCACGACTCGTCGTCCGCCGCCCAATTGGTCACGACCGTCTGCGAATCCATCCGGGAGCGTTGACCGACCCGTCGCAACTGTTGAGGGTCGTGGAATCTACTGCTACCGCCATCGACTCCTTCGTATTGGAACATCATGGCTTTTCGCTTTCGGACCTTCTCGAAGTTGCACTGAGATACTCCGATTGGAGACTTGGAATGCTCTCCTACACCTGGCCGAAAGAGGTACTGCCTCGGGATGAGCCCGAGCCCGAGGATGAGTCTCTCAAGCAACGTGTCCGTAGAATCGGTTCAACTCCTGCGTCGCTATATCAGGAGGAGATAGATGCAGTGAAGGCGGTATCGGCCGAGACGTGGACTACAGTCTGCACTCATCCGGAGCGTGCGGCTGTTGCTTGGGAGTGGGGCACCATCGCTGAGGGTGCATTTCAGCTCAATCTGGAACCAACTGCCCAGACTCTCGGCACCGCCCTTGCGGCTCGCTCCGAAAGACTCCGGCCCGTCCCTGTATCCTTCGTCATCAGTGCTCTTGCCGCTGCAACTGGACTTCTCGCCGCCGAGGCCGCCAGCGATCCAACGAGTGTGGGGGCGATGCAGTCTGAAACGATACGCCGTGCCCTTGGCATGCTCAATGCGACCGAGAAGATCAAAGGGGCGCAGCCGACCGATCTCGCGCACGCTGAAGCGGCTCCGAACTCTCCACAAGGCATCGGAATGATCTCTGTTGCGGGACAGCGACATGCCTTCGCACTCGGCATTGTGAGCGGTCTCGACCCCGACGGAGTTAGGACTTGCATTACCGAAGCCGAGACCGTCCTTGCCAACATCACGGTCGAGAAGCTCCGGGAATCAGGAGTGTCCATTGACTCGACAGGCTCCGTGCATCGGGTTGTTCTGTACGGCGGTCCATTCATTAAGCGACCCCCGGATCATCCTGGAGTGACCCACCTGCACATCGAGGACCTGGCATCGATGAAGCTCGATGCTCAAAAGTCCGATCTGGGAGAAGACCTCATCTTCCAGTTTCTTGACGAATTGACCACCATGCCCGGAATCGACCAACTTTTCTGCCTCGACTCCACCGATATCTGGCGTCACTGGAAACACCACGGGGTGCTGAACCCAACGGGTGCCGTCGGGGTCGGACTCCAGCTTGACTGCACCCCGGACGAAGGAGCCTGGCTGACCTCAGCAGCATGGGAACCGATTGAAGCTGTCCTCACAGCTGCGGACCTTCCACCCGTATCAGAGTGGTACATCGCACAGCTCGACGAGCGTGGTCATGCGACGCTGTGGACTCATCAGCACGAGCAGTACCTCGTCCTAGCCGATCCTCCGATCATCATTGCAACCTCACTCACTGGTGGTCTAGTCGATCTCGGCTTCGACCCCGCCTTCGGAGTTGGACTCACGGACGGACTGCTCCTCAACTGTGCCAACTTTCCAGAGGTCGCGGCGGGATTCTCCCTCCCTGACGGCAGTCCCATGAGGATTGTCGTGGAGTTCACTGCCCAGCGACCGCCTGGATCAAATGACGAGCACATCGCCATCGGCTTTTGGACAGCTTCCAACCCTCACCCCGTCATCGACCTCCTTCTCGGGCCGGACTGGCTTGAACTGCTGGCTCATGACTCCCAGGGCGCTCATCAGCTACTCGGACGGGTGCTTGCCCACGGCCTCGACGAACTGAAGAGGGACCTGGCTGACACGGCATGGGATGTGACACGTGCCAAGTTTCTTACTGCGTGGGATGCAGCCCCGCCTGTTGCTATGCTCCACTTCCAGGAAATGACACTTAGTGTCCGCCCTAAGGGGCAGATCACTCTTCCGAGAAGTCACGCTACCGAAGCTCGTGCTCGTCGAGCACTCTCTGCTGCAATCCTGGAAGACAAGGTCGCCCCGTGCCAATTGGTGGGGCCTAATGCGCATGTGAAGTGTAAAGAGAAGATCGTCCCGGCAGTGAATCGGGCGCTGGAACAAGCGATGGCCGGGTGGTCAAAGGAGGCTGTTCTCGTCCTGGCTGAACATCTCAACGATGCCCACGGAGAACGTGCACGAGCCGCTGGGGAGTTGGAACACGCGCTCTCAGCCCCGTGGGCTGCCCACTGGCAGAAACTCGCTAAAGATGCTCCCGATCCATCAGAGCAGACTCGTCCGCTGGAGTTTCTTCTAGAAAAGCTCCTTTTGGCCAAGAAACCAGAGGGGGCTTTCCTACCCGACCGATTCGATATCGCTGAAGCAGCCGACCTTGCTCATTTGGCCATCGAGATCGGCATCGCCCTCTCGGGCGCAGATCGTGGACTCCACACGTTGGCAGTGCTCATTGACGAGGGGGGCATCACGCAGGTGATCCCCGGCCCAAGCTTGGCAGCCGCGCAGTCGCAGCGGGTAGAGCAGAGCCATCGGTCCCCCGTTGACGTGGATGTCGGCGCCTTCCTGGAGGCAGAGAGAGAACATCGGCTTCGCTTGCGTGATCCAGAGTATCTCGAACCAAGTGCTGACGTTCGCCTTGGTGAGGAGCGACCTCGCCAAGACAGCGTCTTTGTTCCACTCAGCTCGCTGGACGTCCCAGGCTCGCTCGTGAGCGCGGATCGTGTGATGCTGAAAGAGTGCGGAACTGGATTTGGTGGCATTTCGGCAGTCCTCGGGACGGCCGTGTCTTGGACGTCCGGGAGCGATCGTGTGGTGCTCTCCTCACGGTCCGAGCTTCGTGATCAAGCCAAGGATTGGTCTTCGCTTCCCGTGACCCAGATATCAGCTGCACTGGATCGTCTCATTCTTGACCCGGAGGACCTACGCAAGGAGGGTCTCCTCTATTGGGAGCAGGACCGACGCCGAAACCGGCTGACGTCAAGACCCTTGATCCTGTTCAACGACCAGCTGATCCTCATGCCTTGGCAGATTCACGCAAGCCAGGGCGTGTATCTCCGATACCTGATGGAGGGACGACTCCCCTGGCACCCTGCCGACATTCCGGATTCTGTCCGAGACGCATTCAATGAGGTCCGCCAAGTCGCAAACCGCGTCCTAGAGCGAGCAGCCGACGAAATAGCAGGGAGCCTACATCTGCCCCACAAAAGGAACATCCACGAGAATGAGGCTGGGAAAGTCGGACTCCAGCTTCCGGGCGAACTCGATCTCTTGATTGCCGATTCTCCCCGATCCCGACTTTGGGTGTGCGAGGTCAAGGATGTATCGGCAGCGTTTTCGCCCCGAACCATTCGTGATCGCATCGGAAAGTTTCTGTACGACGAGAACTACATTGGTAAGCTTGTGGATCGCGTCAGCGCCGTTCGAGGCAATCCAGCGGCAGCTGCACAGCTTGTCGCTGCACCGGCGGCTCCAGCCCCTTGGAGAGTTCTCCCTCTGATGATCACTCGAACTGTAGAGCCGGCTGCATTCCTGAAGGATGTCCCCGTCACATTCACTGTCCTCGACGATCTCGCTGCCACGTTGCAGTCCGACTCTGACCCCGTCTTCGGCCCGACCCCCGTCGGCTCTCACTGATCGCGCCGTCCCAGTGATGACGTGCCCTACCTAAGAAGCCTCATGACCCTAGCCCCTTCAGAGCCTCCCATGAATCCTTCGCCGTAGTAGTGGTCACGGGTCTTCGACCTTTCGAGTTCCGGCGCCATTGAGGTGAGTCGACAAGAGAGCGCGGAAGAGAGGGCCATGGTTTGGTACCTTCAGGTGGAGAAGCTCGTGGAGAATCACCTCGCAACGGAAACCCTCGGGCTGGGATAGAACTTCGGTCGAGAAGGTCACCCGTCCGCGCGTCGAACAACTCGCCCACTTCCGGCTCATGACCGTCAGGCGCACTTCCGCCGGGCCCACATCGAGGCGAGTCGCCCATGCTCGCACCTCGCTCTTGAACACTTCCGGACTTACTGGTGCTGCCAGAGGATCAGATGGTGCGAACGAATGTTGCCTGGCATCGCGCCTCATGACCTCACCCTCCGCAGCGACTCAACGATGTCCTCGACATAGTCGCCACTCCCGTCCCTGGCCCCAGCTCGGATCAAAGCTGCGTGGAGCTTCATCCGGACCTGCCGCTCCTGCTCGGACCGCAGCCGCCACTGGGGACACTCCTCGAACACGACAGCAGCCGCTTCGGCAACGGCCTGCGCCTTCTCCTCCTCCATCCCCTTGCCCTTGAGGTACCAGAGGGAAGCGAACGCGTCTGGTGGGAGACCAGTAGATTCCTGCGCCTTCCCAGCTTCTATCGCTTCTCTGCTGAGGTCAGACAGCGCCGACAAGGCCTCTTCTGTGGAGATCTGCCGATCACGAAAGGCAGCAGCAAGCTTCTCCGCCTTCTCCCCGATCGACATGAGGAATGGCTTCGTGCCGCGCTCGGTCGCAACCATGTCGTGCAGCACCTTCACGAGGTTCACGACCTTTACTGTGTCCGGCGTGTCCATGAGAGCGAGCTGATCCAGTGTCTCTTCCGTCAGTTTGTGTATGCCGGTGATGCTTCGGATTGGCGACGCCGTGGTGTGTGCCTGGACGAGTTCAGCCGTCTTTTGGAGGAACGATCGGTCGACGTCGAGCCCCGGATTGAACGCTTCCCGCACGATGGCGTAGATGCGCATGATCGCGTCGTAGTCGTCGAGGTACGGTCGGAGAAACACATCTGGCGAGATGATCTCGAAGAGGTTCTCAATCTCTGAGACGTACTCTTGCAGTAGCGTGCGCTGCTCCTCGTCGCGGAAGTGCTCGACAATGGCCTCCACTTCCTTGTCGGCGTGGAGTCCCCGCCCGATCCTCAAATACTCCTCCCGACCCTGGGCCATCAGCTCGGCGAATCGCTTCTGGAGTTCCGGGATGCCAGTGACAACTCCCGCGACATCCTTCGAGTCGAAGGCAAGAGCATCTTCAAGCTTCTCGAAGATCCCTACGAAGTCGAGGACGAAGCCCGCTGGTTTCACCCGGTCCTCTGCGTCCTCATAGGGTCGATTTACGCGAGCGATAGACTGGAGCAGGACATGGTCGCGCATCGGCTTGTCCAGGTACATCGCGTAGAGGATCGGAGCATCGAAGCCAGTGAGAAGCTTCTCCGTGACGATGAGAAGCCTCAAAGGGCCATCAGGCTTCCGGAAAGCCTTGCGAACCTCTAGCTCTTTCGACTCATCGTAGTGAAATCTGCGTAGCTCTGCCGGGTCATTGTGCCCATGGCTAATGACCACGTCCGAATATTCGGATGGTAGGTAGCGATCGAGCGCATCCTTGTAAAGAGCGCACGCTTCCCGGTCTACACCGACGACAAACGCCTTGTACCCCATCGGTTCGACGTTTCCCTTGAAGTGGTCAGCAATGTACTTGGCGATCCCATCGACCCGCTCTCGGTTCTTCATCATGTTCCGAAGCGTCACCGCACGCTCCAGGACCTTGTTTAGGGTCTCGATGTCAGAGACGCCCTCCAACTCCGCCACATCAAGGAACTCCTCTTCCAGCGTGGCTCGGTCCACGAGCAACTCATTTGGAGCAAGAGCGTAGTTGAGCGGGACTGTCGTGCCGTCCGCGATGGACTCCCGTATCGAGTACTTGTCGAGGAACCCGCTCTCGTCGTCGGGGCCAAAGGTCTTGAATGTGCCCTTGCCGTGCTCAGTCCTGTCTATCGGTGTTCCGGTGAATCCCACGTAGGTAGCGTTCGGGAGTGCGGCCATCAGGTATGTCCCGAGGGCACCGCCAGTCGTGCGATGTGCCTCGTCTATCAGGACGAACACGTTCTCACGGGTACATAGATTGGGTGGAATACCGTCGAACTTGTGGATCATGGAGACTATGAGGCCGCGCCAATCTGAACGGAGCAGCTCCTCCAGGTCTCGCTTTGAGTCGGCGACCCTGATATCCCCAAAGCCGAGAGCTTCGAGGTTCGCTGCCACCTGAGCCTCCAGCTCAGTCCGGTCGATGACGACGAGGACCGACGGGTGCTCCAGCGCCGAGTCATCGATGAGCAGCTTCGCCGCCGTGATCATTGTGTAGGTCTTGCCGGAACCCTGGGTGTGCCAGATGAGACCTCGGCGCTTGACGGGGTCCTTCGCCCGCTCCACCACCCGGTCGACAGCACGCATCTGGTGCGGTCGGAGCACGAACTTATTCAGCTCGCCGTCAATATCGGTAAAGACGATGAAGTCTGAGATAAGGCGGAGAATCCTCTCCGGTGATACGAAGGCTTTTACCAGGTTCTCGTAGTTCCCGGCTACCTCATCCCGCTAGTTGTAGAGAGACTTGCGGTTCGCGTTCCAGGTCGCTCCGTAGAGGAAACGATGCAGGTGGGTGATGGCGAATAGTTGCAACACTGCCAGGGCTTCCGGTCCCTGATCGTGGTAACGGCGCACCTGAACCAGCGCTTCGGCCATCCCGTCACGCTTCGTCGCCGACTTCGTCTCTACCAGGAGAACAGGGATGCCGTTGATAAGGAGCGCTACGTCGAAACGGACTGCCTCCACCTCGGGACGTGGGCGAAAGGAGAATTCGTCTGTCACGTGGAACACATTGGTCGAGAGCTCATCCACATCGAGGAAGCGAACGTCCCGTTCCCGGCTCTCCTCCTCGACGAAAACCTTCTTTAGACCCCGGAGATACTCCCAGACATCCTCATTCCCCTTGATGTTGGGAAGCGCCCGGACGATCCGGTGGGTCAGATCGGTGGCACGATCGACATTGACGATGTCAGGATTCAGCACCTGAAGTTGCTCCGTCAGGACATCACTGAAGACGATGCCCGACTCGTCTCCGCGGAGAGAAATGGCTTGCTCTGGGCTTAGGTAAGTCCAGCCGACTTCAGAGGCATAGCGGACAAAGGGATTCTGGACAGCGCCGCGCTCCGAGCCAATCGTCATGTTTCGGCCGCCAGCAATTTAGATACAGCAGCCGAGAACACGCTGTCGAGTGCACTTCCGACTCCTCGCTCCGCCGTCAAGCGCCGTTCGACGGCATCCAACGTCTTCGCGATGCGCCGCTGGTCAGCAAGTTGCGGCCAGTCAATCTGAAGAGCGTGGAGATCGTTGCGATTCACTCCTGGGACGCTCGTCTTGTCGTTGTGCATCTCATACGACAGCGTCTCCAAGAAATAGCCGACAAAGCGAGGATCGTTCCCGTGGAAGTCTTTGACGTAGAGAGTTGTATTGAGAGGCCAATATGGACCTTGGACAAAGTGGACGACCCCAAGCGTGCCGTATCGACCTATCACGACACCTGGGCCATCTGCCTTGGATGAGGTATGCCATCCGGTGATCCCCGAGGACGACACCACAGGTACTGGACCAAACACGCGATCTTGCGAAGGGAGATCATGACCACGTTGAAGCGTGATGACATCGCCAAGCCGAACGGTCTGGCACTTGTCGCTCGGTGCGAAGAGTCGGGCCGCGACGCTCTTTCTGAGGTCCGCAAGTATACGGGTACTACGGTAAACACAAGCTTGGGTCAGTCGAACCGTTGACAAGATCCGGGCGATCCGGCGCTGCTCGTCGAGTGTGGGTATTGAGACCTTGTGCTGACGAAATATTTTTCCCGTCACGTGCTTCATGGTCGAGCCACGAGCAGAAAGGGCAATGTTTCGGATTTCTCGCCGCATGAGAAAGTACAAAAAATCGGGATCAACAACGTCGGTATTCGGCGTTACCTTGAAGATGTGCTGATTTAGCCAGGCATCGGGGCCGTTCCAGATAAACGCGTCTAGTGAGGCAGACCACGAGATGAGTAGGTCTCCATCATGTACGCGGTAGCGTGTGGCGACAGTGCCAGCAAAATAGTTGAAGGGTTTCGCCGGGTCCGTCAGGTTCTGAATCCGGATTATGGGATCGCCCTGTGAAACGGTCCACTCGTCTGGCATGAAGGGATATCCATTCACGAACTCCCCGAGATCGCCGACCTCAACGGTTGACCAGGTGCTCTTCTGGGATTCGCGAGGTCGCTCAGTGACATCGTTGTTCATTCGATGCCCAGCTCTCGGAGAACTGTGGACAGCTCTTGATCTGCCCTCGCGCGTTCGGCTTCAGACTCTCGGAGAAGCTTGACGGCTTCGTGGAGAGGCAGAGCGTCTTCCGGTAGAGCCCCAGCGACATAGCGGCTGGGTGAGAGATTGTAGTCATTCGAGGCGATCTGCTCCATGCTGACGACGCTAGATTGCTGCTCCACTGACTCCCAGTCGATGAAGAGTCTGTGAATGTTCGCTACATCCTCGCCCGTCAGCTCGTTCTTTGGTCTGCCCTTCATAAAGAGCCGCGATGCGTTCACCATGAGCACCTCTCCCGGATGCGCCTTGGCACGGTTGAGGATCATGACGATCCCTGGTGCGGTGGTGTTGTAGAAGAGATTCTCAGGAAGCAGAACCACGCCTTCAATGATGTCCGCTGCTGCAATCACCGCTCGGATATCTCGCTCACGACTTGTTCCAGCATTGCCGCTGCCT
>Ga0307372_10008552_pt1 | contig 14347 bp, 12 predicted proteins | sample OX1MG_FD_202533 | JGI IMG/M metagenome (GOLD analysis project Ga0307372, IMG submission 202533) | Soil microbial communities from Risofladan, Vaasa, Finland - OX-1 | ecosystem: Environmental > Terrestrial > Soil > Coastal area > Acid sulfate soil | place: Finland: Risofladan, Vaasa | collected...
GTCGTGCGCAGGTGTCCGTCGGCGCAGCTGAGCAGGACCGTGACCGCCATCCCCTGGCCGAGCACCCGGCTGGTCCCGGTCGCCACCACCCCGACCGTCAGCGCCCCGGGGCGGTGGCCCATGGCGAAGCGGGCGTCCCAGTCCCGGATCGCGACCAGGTCGCCGAGGCGCACCCGGGTGAGCTGGTGGGCGTCGAGGGCGGCCCGGTCGGCGGTCTGGATCGCCAGCGAGGTGGTCGCTCCCAGCCGTCCCGCCCCCATCCCCACCAGCTCGGGCGGGCAGGTGGCGGCGACCCGCACCAGCAGCCGATGGTCGTCCACGGTGGGCGCCCACGCCTCCCACAGGTCGGGGGCGAGGCTGTGGCAGACGACGGACGGCGCCCCCGCGGCGGCGAGCCCGCAGCCGATCGCGCGGACGACGAAGCGGGCGCCGGGGCCCATCCCCTCGAGCACGGCGGCCGGGAAGTCGACGAGGACGTGGCTGAAGGCCTGGAACTGCTCGTGCTTCCCGGTCACCACCCCGATCGCGCCGTCGACGTCGCCATCCTGCACCTCGACCCGGTTGCCGACGCAGGCGTAGAGGCACAGGGCCCGGTTGGCGTCCGGGTCCTGGTGGGCGAGGCTGACGGCCGGCTCCACCTGCTCGGCGGCCCACCCACCGGCCGGCATCCCCACCCGCACCGTCGGGGTGATGCCCCCGGCCCCGACCGCCACCATCGGCGTGCCGTCGGCGGTGACGACGTACGGGTCGCCCAGGAGGCGGACGGGTGCGATCCTGCCGACGACCACGGTGGCGACCAGTCGGTCGCGGTTGGTGCCAGCGACCGGTGAGCGCCCGCCGGCCGCGCCGGCCCTGGCCGCGCCGGTCACGGGGCTGCCAGGGCCGGGGCGTCGGCGATGCGGGCGCGGTCGGTGAGCCACCAGCCCAGGTGGTCGGACCCCCCGGTGAGCAGGGTGACGACCCCGATCCCGTGCCCCGGCACCGGGCCGAGGGCGTGCACCACCACCCCCACCGCGACGTGGCCGCGACGGTAGCCGCGGCCGAAGCGGTGATCCTGGTCGGGCATCGCCACCAGGTCGCCGATGCACAGGTCCTGGAGGCCGTGGGCCGATCGCACCGCCGGGTCCTGGAGCATGACGTCGCAGTTGGCCCACTCCGAGCTCATCCCCAGCCCCGCCCCCATCAGCTGGGGCGGCACCACCCCGCGCACCCCGACCTCGAGCCGGCCCGCCCCCGATCGAGTCGGCAGCGTGTCCAGGGCGGAGGGGCTGCAGTTGCGCAGGACCACCGCGGGGTGATCGAGCAGTCGCAACCCCTGTCCCTCCGCCTCGACCACCACCGCATCGCCGGGCGCCATCTGCTCCAGCACCTCCTGGGCGAAGTCGCAGAGCACGAAGGCGTGGGTGCCGATCACCGACCCGGTGGCACCCCGGGCCCGGCCGCCGGTGACGCGGACCCGGTTGCCGACGCACGCCAGCACCTGCACCGCCAGGTGCTGGAGCGGGTCCGGGCTCCCCACCGAGGCCCCCGGCTCGCCGTGGTCGACGGCCCAGCCGAAGGCGGGGCTGCCGAGCCGCAGGTTGCGGCAGACGCCGGCCATCCCCGGCAGCGCCACCGGCCGGTCCCGCCAGTCGACCCCGAGCTGACCGCGGTGCTGCGGGTGCATGACCTCGGCGAAGCAGCGCATCCGCACCAGCTCCGCCCGGTTGCTGCGCAGCCCTTCGGCCGGCTCAGTACCCGGCACCCTTGTCGAGCCCGTTGCGCAGCGGCTCGCCGCGCTGGAAGCGGCCCAGGTTGTCGTCGAAGATCGCCACGATCCGCTGGTTCTCGTCCGCCACGGTGCTGGCGGAGTGGGGGCTGATCAGCACCTGGGGCAGGTCCCACAGGGGACTGTGCGGCGGCAGCGGCTCCTCCTCCGCCACGTCCAGCGCGGCGCCGGCGAGCCGCCCAGCCTGGAGGGCGGCCACCAGCGCCCCCTCGTCGACGCAGGCGCCCCGTCCGACGTTGACCAGGATCGCGGTGGGCCGCAGGCGGCCCAGCCGCGGGCCGTCGAGGAGATGGTGGGTCGCGGGCGTGAGCGGGCAGCTCAACACGACGACGTCGGCGCCGGGAAGGTGGTGGTCCAGCTCGGACGGGAGGATCAGCTCGTCGACGGGAAGGTCGGCGGCGCCGGCCCGCGGCCGCCGGGCGCAGCCGACGACGCGCATCCCGAGGGCGCGGCAGTCCTGGGCGACGGCGGCGCCGATGCGGCCCATTCCCACCACCAGCACGGTGCGCCCGGCCAGCTCGGCCGTCGCCGTCCGCTCCCAGAGGTGAGCCCGCTGCTGCCGGAGCAGCCGAGGTCCGTCCTTGATCAGCCAGAGCATCCCGAGGACCGCGAACTCCGCCAGCGGGCCGGCGTGCACCCCGCTGGCGGTGGTCACCACCGGGCCCTCCGCCCCGGCCAGCCCGATGCGCTGCACCAAGGGACCCACCCCCGCGCTGGTGGCCTGGATCCAGCGCAGCCGCGGCCGCCGCGCCAGGGTCGGCTGGAGCTCGGTGGGGCCGAAGTCGAAGAGGATGTCAGCTCCGTCCAGCAGCGTCTCCCACTCGGCCCGCACCCCGGGACGGTCGGCCACGGTGGGGAAGGGATGGTCGGCGGGGTACCGGGCCGGGGCCAGGAGCGCTGTGGGGACGACGAACTCCACCCCGGGGTGGCGGCGCCGCAACCCCGCCACCAGCTCCGCCTCCAGGGGGGTCGTGATCACCGCCCGCCAGCGGGCCGCCCCCACGTCCGCGCTCATCCGCGGCGGAGCTGGAAGCGGCCGGCGATCGAGCCGCCGTCGACGTCGAGGACCGCGCCGCTCACGTGGCGGGCCTGCCGGGAGCAGAGGAAGCACACGGCATCGGCCACGTCCCCGGGCCTGCCCGCCTCGCCGAGCGGGATCTGTGCCACCAGCTGGGCCCGCAGCGCCTCCGGCGCGCGCTCCGGGTGGGCCTCGCTCCACCCGCGCACGTCGATGTATCCGGGCGCCACCACGTTGACCCGGATCCCGTGCGGCCCCAGCTCCATGGCGTGAGTCCGGCTCAGCGATTCCACCGCCGCCTTGGAGGCGGCGTAGGCGCCGCCCCCGGGCCGCGGGCTGCGGGCCGAGCCGGAGGAGACATTGACGATCGCGCCGGTCGTCGGGGAGGTGGCCAGGCGGTGGCGGACGAAGGCGCGGGTCATGTGGAAGAGGCCGGTGACGTTGACGTCCCACACCCGCTGCCAGGCGGCCGGGTCCATCTCCAGGATCCCGCCATCGGGATACTCGGCGGCGTCGTTGACGAGCAGGTCGACCCGGCCGAAGCGCTCCACCCCGACCGCCAGCGACCGTTCCCCAACGGAGGGGTCGGCGACGTCGCCGCCCACCGTGACCACCCCGTCCCGACCGGCGTAGCGGTCCTCGGTGGTGGCGTCCACCGCCACCACCCGGGCCCCGGCCGCGAGCAGGGCCTCGGTGATGGCGCGCCCGAGGCCGTTGGCGGCCCCGGTGACGACGCCGACGTGCCCGTCGAGGGCGAACGCCCCGGCCGGCGCGGGCGGGGACACCGCCTGGTCCTCAGGCGGCAAGCGGGAGCTCCACCCAGCCTTGCTGGCGCACCGACCGCTCGACGGCGTTGATCACCTCCTGCACCCAGGCGCCGGCCCGGAAGTCGGCATGGCCGACGATGGGGGTGCCGAGCACCTCGTCGGCGAGCCCGGAGACGAGGTTGGCGTAGAAGAGGGTGGGCCAGCTCTCGCCGGCGCTGCCGCCGGGCGGATAGTACTCGCGGGGCACCGCCAGCGGCCGGAACTCGACCTGGTCGGGGGTGGCGCCGGTGAGGGTCTCGCAGATGCCGAGCTCCTCCACGATCCGGACGATCAGCGCTCCCTCGCTGCCGTAGAGCCGAGCCTCCACCCCGGGATAGTTGCCGACGGTGACGAAGCTGCTCTGGATCGACAGCAGCGCACCGTTGCGGAACTCGCCCAGGAAGATGTCGCCGTCGTCGACGTTGATCCGCGTCATCGCCCCGGTGGCGCGGGCGACCCGGTGGCTGACGAAGTTCCGCATCGTCCCCACCACCCGGGCGAGATCGGCGCCGACCCACCAGTGGGCGATATCGATGATCGGGGCCCCGTACCCCTCCAGCGAGCCCACCCGCATCTCCTCCGCGGAGCCGTCAACGGCGGGGGCACGGAAGGGCGTGGCGGGATCGATCCACTGCGAGTTCTGCTCGTAGCCGTTGAAGATGTAGGGGGTGCCGATCCGGCCCGCATCGATCAGCTGCTTGGCGTAGCGCACCGCCGGGCTGTAGCGGAAGGTGAAGCCGACCCGGGTCGCAAGACCCCGCTCCCGGGCCAGCTCGCCGGCGCGGAGGGTGTCGCGGAAGTCGTGCGCCACCGGCTTCTCGCTGAGCACGTGCTTGCCCGCCTCCAGCGCCGCCATGGTGATGGCGAAGTGACTGTCGTCGTCGGTGACGATGTCGACCACATCCACCTCCGGCGAGGTAACCAGCTGGCGATGGTCGCCGACCGCGGCGGGGACGTCGAAGGCGCGGGCCGCCGCCTCGGCCCGGCTGCGGTCCTGGTCGCAGACCATGGTCAGGCGGCAGCGGGGGTCGCGGCGCCAGCCGGGCAGGTGGGCCATGGTGGCCCAGCGTCCGGCCCCCACCACCCCCACCCGGAGCTCCGGGCTCACGCCCCCCCTACCCAAAGGACACGTGGCCGCCCGGCGCCGGCCGTCGGTGGTGGCGGCGGGTCAGCAGGGGGGGCGCCGGGGACGGGGGATGTGCGCTGGGCCTCGCCGCCGCCCCTCGCCTCCGGGGCACGGATGGCGGCGTTCCGGTCGGGGCCGGTCGGGAGCCCGCCGGCAGCGGCGGCGGTGCGCAGCCGACGGCCCGGCTCCGCCCGGGCGGCGTCGCCGCTGACCGATCCGATCGCCGCTCCCCGGCGCCGGCCGGGGGGAAGTCGGGCGCCGCCGCCCCGTCGCGGCAACCCGACCCACCCCTCCCGGAGCGGAGCCGTCATCCCGAGGCCCTGGCATACGACCAGTCCTGGGGGAAGATGGCGAGCAGCGGGTTGGCGGGCAGCACCCCCCGGAGGTCGCTGCGCGCCTCGATCAGCTCGAAGTCGCCGTTGGGGATCCACAGCATCGGCAGCTGGCGGGCCACGTAGTTCTCCCACGGGATCACGCCACCCCGGCCGCCGACGCCCTGGTTGTCGAGCCGGACCTCGGTGCGGTCGCAGTAGCTGCCGTAGTTGAGCAGGGCGCCGCACTCGAAGTAGCCGCCCCCCAACGGGTAGTAGGGCAGGGTGTACACGGCCCCGCCCCAGTCGATGATCTGCCAGCTGCAGCTGGCCTCCCGGGCGGTGCAGGGGATGGCCAACTGGAAGGCGAAGACGTTGGTGGAGAGGTTGATCTGCACGCCCAACCGGGAGGCCTCCGACTTGAGGGTCTCCATCTGGATCGTCTCGAAGACCTGGCCGGTGTTGTAGACCAGGTTGAGGGCGAGCCCCTCCCCCCGGCGTATCCCGGCCCCGCACTGGCTCGGCCCGCGGCCGGGACTGGCGCAGGTGGTGAGCCGGTTGGGATGGATCGCCCAGCCGTGGGCCCGCAGCAGGGCCCGGGCGGCGGTGGGGCTGTAGGGGTAGGGGTAGGCGCGCTCGACCGGGCCCACCAGCGACCGGGCGCCGTTGACCACCGGGCCGTGGGTGGGCACCCCGTAGCCGCCCAGCGACTTGGTGATCCACTCCGGCTGGTTGATGAGCCGCTCCAGCGCCTGGCGCAGGTAGAGCTGGCGGAAGAGGGGCCCGACCCGGGGGTTGTGGAAGTTGACCAACAGGCTGTTGAACCCATACACCGGCCACTGGCCGAAGGTGAAGCCGGCCCGGCGCAGGGCGGGACGGGTGCTGAGGTCCTCCGGCGGGATGTAGCCGACGTCGAGCTGCCCGGCCCGCAGCGCGTCGTACTCGGCGGCGGGGCTGGTGAACGGCTCCTCGATGAACTTGGCCAGGCGGGGCTTGTCGGGGCCGCTGTAGCGGGGGTTGGGGACGAACACCACCCGACCGGTGACGCTGTAGCTCTGCAGCCGCCAGGGCCCGTCGACCACCTTCCAGAGGGGATTGCTGCCGTAGGTGCCCAGCTCCTTGGACTGGTTGTAGAGGAAGTGGTAGACCGCGGCCGCCCCCGTGGGGGTGCGGTCCAGGTTGCCGACCGCGCCGCCGAGGCTGGTCCGGTCCCAGGCGTGCTGGGGGATGGGGGTGATCTGGCTCAGCTCGTTGGCGGTGAAGTAGGCGGGGGAGTAGCTCCGGCGCAGGGTGAGGGTGAGCCGGCGGCTGCTGTCGGCCCGAACGCTGACCACGTTGTCGGGGAACGACCCCGGCACGTAGGGGGCCCAGTTGCGCTTCTCCGCCCGGAGCAGGTTCATCCAGAACACGACGTCCCGGGCGGTGAGCGGGGTGCCGTCCGACCACAGGTAGGGCTTGAGGGTGATCACCACCTTGGTGTCGTGGTCCTGGTAGACCGGCGGCTGGGCCAGGCTGATCCGATAGTTGATCGCGGGCGAGGTGCCGCTGCCGAACTGGTAGAGCGGCGGGATCATGAGGTACTCGAACTCGCTCTGGTACTGGACGGTGAAGTCGGTCCCCGGGTAGAGCGGGAAGATCCACTTGGGGGCCCCCTGCGCCGACTCCGCCCAGCGCACCACCCCGGACCCGGCCGCCTGGGCCGGCACCGCCAGGAGCGCGCTGCCGGAGCCGGTGAGGAGCAGAGCGGCGCCCAGCCCGAGGGCGCCGCGGCGCAGGCGGCGGCCCGGTCCCCCCGCTGCCGCCCCGTTGGTGGTCGATCCAGCCCTCATGGCCCGGTCCTCCCCTCGCTGACGGATGCTGCCGGCCGCCCGGCCGCGGTCGCCGCCGGCGGCCCCGACCGGCCCCGCGCCGGGCGACGGTGGGGGGGGACGGGGGACGGCCGGGCGTACTCGTGGCGAAGCCGGCTGTACGCCTCCTGGAGATGGCGCTCGATCATGGCGGTGGCGGCGGCCACGTCATGGGCGGCGATCGTGTCGCAGAGCTCGTGGTGCTCGTCGGCGGCGATCGCCCGGTAGTCGTCGTTGACGATGGTGCGGGAGAGCAGGAAGCGATAGACCTGGGGCTGGATCATCGCCCAGCACGCGTAGAGGCGGTGATGGTCCGCCAGCCGGTAGAGTTGGTCGTGGAACCGCACGTCCAGCTCCGCCACCGTGCGCGCCGGCTCGGTGCCGGCGGCGTCGCGGACCCGATCGGCGAGCCGGCGCAGCTCCTCGACGTCGTCGGGCCCGGCGCGCGCCACGACGAGCCGGATCGCCAGCAGCTCCAGGCTGACCCGCAGGGTGTAGAGCTCGTCGACGTCCTCCACGCTGAGCCCCACCACCACCGCCCCCCGGTGGCGGCGGAGGCGGACCAGCCCCTCGTGGTCGAGCTGGACCAGGGCGTCGCGGACCGGGCTGCGGCTGACCTCGAACATGGTGGCGAGGTCGGTCTCGCGCAGGTGCTGCCCGGGGGCCAGCGACCCGGTGACGATCGCCTCCCGGACCCGGGCCGCCACCTCGTCGGCGAGGCTCCGGCTCGGGATGGCGGTGAGCGGAGGGCGATCGGCGAGGGCCGGGGCGGTCACAGCGGCTACATATTGTCGACAATCCTCGGCCCCGTCAAGCGGCGGCCCTCCCCGATCTCAGCCGGAGGACGGCGGCGCCACCGCCACCCAGCCGTGGCGGCGGTGGGAGGCCTCGACGGCGTTGATCACCTCCTGGACGCGGGCGCTCTGGGCGAAGTCCCCCTCCGCCGGCAGGGTCCGGTCCCGGATCTCGTCGACGAAGCTCTGGACCAGGTTGCCGTAGCAGGTGGCGGGCCAGTCGTCGGCGGCGGAGGTGCCCGGGGGGAAGCAGGCCGCAGGGATCGGCTGGGGCTGGAACTCGACCCGGTCGCTGGTGGCGGTCCAGATCCGCTGCCAGGCCCCCCGCTCCGCCACCAGCCGGCAGGTGATCGCCCCCCGGTCGCCGCAGAGGCGGGCCTCGATCCCCGGGTAGTTGCCGACCGTCACGTAGCTGCTCTGGATCGTCGTGAGGGCGCCGTCGCTCATCCGACCGATGAAGACGTCGCCGTCGTCGATGTTGATCGGCTCGCGACCCCGGTCGAGGTTGGTGCGGCGGCGGCGGGCCACGAAGTTCTGCAGCACCCCCACCACCTCCGTCACCTCTTGTCCGGTCATCAGCAGGGCCAGATCGATGATCGGTGCCCCGTAGCCCTCCAGGGACGAGACGGTGATCGCTTCAGCGCCGGCCGCCCAGCCGCCGACCAGGTCGCGGTCGGACGGGGCCGTCAGCACCCGCTTGTCGGCGGGGATGTCGGGGTCGAGCCACTGGCTGTTCTGCTCGAAGCCGTTGAAGATGAACGGCCGGCCGCAGAAGCCCTGCCGCACCAGCTGGAGCATGTGGCGCATGGCGGGCGCGTACCGGAAGGTGAGGCCCACCTTGGTGCGCAGCCCGCGCGCCCGGGCGATGCCGTCGGCCCGCCACACCGAGGCGGCGTCGTGGGCCACCGGCTTCTCGCAGAGGCAGTGCTTGGCCGCCTCCAGGGCGGCGAAGACCAGGGGATCGTGGTCGTCGCGGGTGCAGACGTCGACGATGTCGAGGTCGTCGCGGGCGATGACCGCCTCGGCGTCGCGGCTGGTCTCGGCGATGCCGAACTCCAGGGCGCGCCGCCGGACCAGCTCCGCGTCGCGGTCGCAGAGGACGGTGACCTCCACCCCCGGGCAGCGGGCGAAGGCGGGCAGGTGGGCCGCCGCGGCCCAGCGGCCGGCGCCGATCACCGCCGCCCGCAGGGGCCGGCCCGACCCCGCCCGGGGTGTCACCCGCCGGCCCTCACTCGTGAGCCTGGGTCCGGCCGCGCACCAGCTCCAGCGCCCGCGCGGTGCCGAGCGCGTCGGTGACGGCCAGGTGGGCGGGAGCGGCGTCGCCGCTCAGGACGGCATGGAGGTGACGGATCGCCGCGGTGAAGGATGGTTCGTCTCCTCCCACCCGCTCGGAGCTGACCGTCGTTCCCCGGTGCAGCTCGACGACGTCGGCGCCGTCGGGGTGGTAGGGGTTGGTCACCCGGATGGTGCCCTCGCGGCCCAGGATGCGGGCCTCCGCGTCGTAGGCGCGCTCCAGCCCGCAGGTGAAGAGGAGACGGCGTCCACCCGGGAAGCAGAGGAGGCCCTGGGTGTCGGCGTCGACCTCGCGCCCGGCCCGCCGATCCACCGCCTCCGCGGCCACCGGGTCGGCGCCGAAGAGGTGACGGGCGAGATGGATCGGGTAGCAGCCGACGTCGTTGAGGGCGCCCCCGCCGGAGGCCCTCGACCAGCGGATGTTCTCCGGGCTGCGGACCCGGAAGTGGAATCCGGCCACGATCTCGGTCGGCTCCCCGATGGCGCCCTCGTCCAGCAGCGCCCGGAGCCGCTGGGTCTGGGGATGGAAGGGAAAGACGAACGCCTCCCAGAGGAGCCCCCCGGTGCGGCGGGCGGCGGCGAGGATCGCCTCCACCTCGGCCACGCTCAGGCCCAGCGGCTTCTCGCAGAGCACCGCCTTGCCCGCGTCGAGAGCCGCCACCGCCCACGTGCGGTGGAGGTTGTTGGGGAGCGGGACGTACACCGCCCGGACCCCCGGGTCCTCCAGCACCTCGGCGTAGCCGCCCACCCGGGCGGCCGGCGCCACGCTGTGGGCGAACGCCCGCCCCCGCTCGGGATCGCGGGTGCCGATCGCCACCACCGATCCGCCCCCGGCCCGGCGGAGGGCGGGGACGAAGGCCGCCCGGGCGATATTGGCGGTGCCCAGGACCGCCCAGCCGACCGCGGACGGGGCGGCCATCAGGCGGCCCCGCCGTGAGGCGCCGCACCCCCCGGGGCCATGGTCGGATCGGCGTCTCGCGCTCGCGCCCGGGGCGCCGGCCCCACCGACCCACCCGGGGGCCGCGGCCGCCCGCCCCTCATCCGCCTGCGGTCAGCGGTCAGCGTGTCCCCGCCTCCCAGCCGCCGAGATAGGCCTCCTGCTCGGCGGTGAGGCGGTCGATGGCGATCCCCATCGCGGCCAGCTTGAGCGCGGCGATCGCCTCGTCGATCGCCTTTGGAACATCGTGCACCGCCGGGGCCAGCTCCGCATGGTGGCGGGCGAGGTGCTCCAGGCTGAGGGCCTGGTTGGCGAACGACATGTCCATGACCGCGGCGGGGTGGCCCTCCGCCGCCGCCAGGTTGAGGAGCCGGCCCTCGGCGAGGAGGTAGATCCGCCGTCCGTCCCGGAGCCGGTACTCGGCGACGTTGGGACGGACCTCGCGGACCTGCTCGGCGAGGTCGTCGAGGGCGGCGATGTTGATCTCGTCGTTGAAGTGGCCGCTGTTGGCGACCACCGCCCCGTCCTTGAGCCGTTCCAGGTGGGCTCGATCGACCACGTTGCAGTCGCCGGTGACCGTGATCACGACGTCCGCGATCGGCGCCGCCTCCGCCAGCGGCATCACCCGGTGCCCCTCCATCACCGCCTCCAGGGCCCGGATCGGCTGGACCTCCGTCACCACCACCTGGGCGCCCATCCCGCGAGCCCGGGCGGCCAGCCCGCGGCCGCACCAGCCGTAGCCGCAGACCACCACGATGCGACCGGCGATCAGCATGTTGGTGGCCCGGATCAGCCCGTCGAGGGTGGATTGGCCGGTGCCGTACCGATTGTCGAAGAGGTGCTTGGTGAGCGCCTCGTTGACGGCGACGATGGGATAGCGGAGCACCTGCTGCCGGGCCATCGCCCGCAGTCGCACCACCCCGGTGGTGGTCTCCTCGGTGCCCCCCACGACCCCGTCGAGCAGCTCCCGGCGCTCTTGGTGGAGGATCCCGACCAGGTCGGCGCCGTCGTCCATGGTGAGGGTGGGGCGGTGGGCCAGGGCGGCCGCGATGTGGGCGTAGTAGGTGGCGCCGTCCTCGCCCCGGCGGGCGAAGGTGGCGAGCCCGCCAGCGGCCAGCGCCGCCGCCACCGGGTCCTGGGTCGACAGCGGGTTGCTGGCGCAGAGGCGAAGGTCGGCCCCGCCGTCGACGAGGGTGCGGGCGAGGTTGGCGGTCTCGGCGGTGACGTGGAGGCAGGCCGAGATCCGGTGGCCGGCGAGCGGACGCTCGGTCCGGAACCGCTCCCGGATCCGGGCCAGCACCGGCATCTCCCGGCCGGCCCAGTCGATGAGGCGGGTGCCGGTCTCGGCCTGGGCGAGGTCGGCGACGTCGTGCGCCGGCGGGCTCGGGACGGCTGCCGTGGGTTCCATCAATAGCTCACGAGGGTGGTGACGGGCAGGCCGTCGAGGGCGGCCCGGCCGCCGAGCTGGCGCAGCTCGACCAGGAAGGCCCCCGCCACCGCCACCCCGCCCAGCTCGGTGACCAGCCGGACCGCGGCGGCCGCCGATCCCCCGGTGGCGAGGACGTCGTCGGCGATGAGGACCCGCTGGCCCGGCTCGATCGCGTCCCGGTGCATCTCCAGGACCGCCTCGCCGTACTCCAGGCGGTAGCCCGCCGAGATCGTGGCCGCCGGCAGCCGGCCCATCTTGCGCACCGCCACCAGCCCGAGGCCGAGCTGGTAGGCGAGGACGCCGCCGACGGGAAACCCCCGGCTCTCGATCGCGGCGACCAGGTCCAGCGGGGTGTCCCGGTAGACCGCGACCAGGGCGTCGCAGGCGTCGCGGAAGGCCTGCGCATCCTTGAACAGGGTGGTCAGGTCCTTGAACAGGATCCCGGTCTTGGGGAAGTCCGCGACGTCTCGGATCTTGGCGGCGAGGACCTCCGACAGGGCGGGCGACGGCTGGACCACGGCACCTCCGAGGGCCGCACCCGGAGCCGAGGCTGACTCGGGCGGAGCCCGGAGGGCGGCCGGAGCATGGTAGAGGAGCGCCCCGCCCGCGGCGCTCGGCGGGAGGGCGCGCCCGTATCCTGGGAGCCATCCCGCCGCCCGGGCCTGCGGCCAGGTGCCGCGGGCGGCCCGCTGCCCGGAGCTCCCCCATCAGCGCCGACCCCTCGACCCCGCCCGCTCCCGACGACGGACGCCCGATCGTCCTTATCGCCTGCACCGCGACGAGCCGGGTCGGGCCCGGCGGCGACATCGCCCAGGCGGGCGTCAACCGCGCCTATCTCGACGCCCTCGACCTCGCCGGCGTGGACCCGGTCCTGGTCCCCAGCGGTGGGGCGCCGCCCGCCCGCCTCCTCGCCCTCGCGGACGGCCTGCTCCTCCCCGGCGGCGTCGACCTGGTCCCCCAGCGCTACGGGGAGGACCCCCATCCGACGACCGAGTCGGAGCCGGCCCTGGACGAGCTCGAGCTGCGGCTGCTGGGGGCGGCCCTGGCCGAGGGCCGGCCGGTCCTCGCCATCTGCCGGGGGTTCCAGGCGCTCAACGTCGCCCTCGGCGGCACCCTCGTGCAGGACCTCGCCAGCCAGCGGGAGGGCGCGGTCGACCACCGGCCGGAGCGGGGCCGCCGGCACCTCGCCCACGGTCTGCGCGTCGCCGCCGATTCCCAGCTGGGGGCGGCGCTGGGCACCACCCACATCCTGGTCAACAGCCTGCACCACCAGGGGGTGGCCCGGCTCGCCTCGGCCCTGCGCCCGACCGGGTGGGCGGAGGACGGCCTGGTGGAGGCGGCGGAGGTCCCGGGGCCGCGCTTCGTGGTCGGGGTCCAGTTCCACCCCGAGGAGCTCTGGCGCGACTCGGCCCCGGTCCGCGGCCTCTTCGCCGCCTTCGGCGCCGCGATCCGGGCGGCTGCCAGGGACAGAAACGCTGGCGCCCGGACGGCTCCCGGAGGCTCCCCGCCCGGACCGGGGCGAGCCGGCGGGGAGGGCGCGGGCTGGGGGGCGTCACCCTCGCCGCGGGCGGCGCGCCGTTGACCGGGGCCGCTCCCGGGACGGCGCCCGGGCCCGCGACCGCCCAGCCGTTTCCGGTCCTGGTCACCCGCCGCCTCCCGGCGCCGGCGATGACCCGGCTCGCCGCCCGCTGCGACCTGTTCGTGCACGAGGGCGACGACGCCATGCCCCGGGCGGAGCTCCTCGACCGGATCGCGGGGCGGGCGGGCGCCGTCACCGTGCTGACCGACCGCGTCGACGAGGAGCTCCTGGGGGCGGCCGGCCCGCAGCTCCGGATCGTCGCCAACTACGCGGTGGGGTACGACAACATCGACGTCGCAGCCTGCACCGCCCGCGGGGTCCTGGTCAGCAACACCCCGGAGGTGCTGAGCGAGGCCACCGCCGACCTCGCCTTCGCCCTCCTGCTGGCGGCGGCTCGGCGGGTGGCCGAGGGCGACCGGTGGATCCGCGCCGGCCGCCCCTGGGTGTGGGGCCCGCAGTTCCTCCTCGGCGGCGAGGTGCACGGCAAGCAGCTGGGGCTGATCGGCTTCGGCCGCATCGGCCAGGCGGTGGCCCGGCGGGCCCTGGGCTTCGCGATGTCGGTGGTGTACGCGGACGTCCGAGCCCAGCCCGCCTCGGTGGAGCGCGAGCTGGGGGCCACCCGGGTGGAGCTGCGCGAGCTCCTCGCCGGCAGCGACTTCGTCAGCATCCACACCACCCTCACCGACCAGACCCGCCGCCTCCTCGACGCCGAGCGCCTCGCCTGGATGAAGCCGACCGCGGTCCTGGTCAACACCGCCCGCGGCCCGATCGTGGACGAGGCGGCGCTGGCGGCGGCGCTGCGGGCCGGCCGGCTGCGGGCGGCCGGCCTGGACGTGTACGAGCACGAGCCCGAGGTCCACCCGGACCTGCTCGCCTGCCCCCAGGCGGTCCTGCTCCCCCACCTCGGCAGCGCCACCGACGAGACCCGCCAGGCGATGGCCGATCTCGCCGTCGACAACCTCCTCACCGCCCTCGACGGCGGGCGGCCGCCGACCGCGGTCAACCCCGAGGTCCTGGACCGGCCCACGGCTCCCCGTCCCGGCTGAGGGACGGTCGCGCCCGGCGCTCGCCCCGGGCCCGGGGGCGGGCTCAGCCCGGCCTGGCCGACACCGACCCCCAGGCCCACGACCGGCCGTCCCACAGCTCGGTGAGCCCCTGCTCCCGGGCGCCGCGCTGGTAGGTCCCGACCGCGACGCAGCGGCTGGTGGCGGAGCACGACACCCCGACGAGGACGTCGTCGGAGCCCACCGGTCCCGGCATCGGCAGCACGGTCCAGCGGGCCCCATCCCACCTTTCGGATGACGGTGCCTCGTTGCCCCGGCTGCCGACCGCCCGCGCTCCCACCGCCAGGCAGGCATCGGCCGAAGGGCAGGCCAGCGCCGCCACCCCAGCATCGGCCGCCCGCGGGCGGGTGCGGTCGCCGACCGTCGTCCAGCCCC
>Ga0307372_10008553_pt1 | contig 14346 bp, 13 predicted proteins | sample OX1MG_FD_202533 | JGI IMG/M metagenome (GOLD analysis project Ga0307372, IMG submission 202533) | Soil microbial communities from Risofladan, Vaasa, Finland - OX-1 | ecosystem: Environmental > Terrestrial > Soil > Coastal area > Acid sulfate soil | place: Finland: Risofladan, Vaasa | collected...
CCCCGCATTGTCGAGCCACCCGGCGAGCCGTGCACGCCGGGTGGCTCAGCCGCCGCGCGGTGATCACCAGGTCGTGGCGGAGGTGACCTCGTCGAGGAAGCCGCGCAGCCCGGCACCGGTCTCCTCGGTCCGGTCCGAGAAGAGGAGGTGGCTCGCACCCTCGATCATGACGAGGCGCGCGCCCGGGATGCGCTCGGCGAGCACGGGGGCGTTGGCCGGGTTGACGAGCTTGTCGTCGGTGCCGTGGACGACGGCGGCGGGGACGGCGATCTGCCCCAGGCGGTCGTAGGTGCCGCGGTGCGCCAGGACCGCCTGCAGCTGGTTCCCGTACCCCTCGGGCGTGGTGGGCCGCCGCATCCGGACCTCGATGTCCTCCTCCACCACCTCGTCGGGGGTGTCTGCCGCGTACACGAACGGCCGCGCGGCGTATGCGGCCTCACGCGGGGTGAGCGAGACCCTCGCCGTCAGCATCGTGACCGCCTCGGGGTCCGGCGGGACGGCTTCGGGCCCGTTGGGGCTCGTGCACGCCAGGACGAGCGACCGCACGCGGCCGGGATGGCGCAGGGCGATCTCCTGGGCGATGAAGCCGCCCATGGACGCACCGACGACGTGGGCCGACGCCACGTCCGCGGCGTCGAGCACCGCCACCGCGTCGTCGGCCATCTGCTCGATCGTGTAGGGCCCGGGCGGGACGCCGGTCGCGCCCACCCCGCGGTTGTCGAGGGTGAGCACCCGGTACGCGTCGACGAGGAAGGGAAGTATCCGGTACCACATCGCTGCGGGGTAGCCGAGACCCATGACGAGGAGCACCGGGGGTCCGTCGCCCGCCGACTCCCACCAGATGCGTGCGTCGCCGCTCGGGGCGTAGGCCACCGCGTGACGGTAGCCCAACGTCCGATTCCCGCCAGACGCCCACGCCACGGCGGCGCGACGATGGCCCCGTGGTGGAGGACTTCGAGCACTGCTACCGGGCCGTGCTCTCGCGCGACCCGAGGTTCGACGGGTGGTTCTTCACCGCCGTCGCGACGACCGGCATCTACTGCCGGCCGAGCTGCCCTGCGAGGACGCCGGCGCGACGACACGTCCGCTTCTTCCCGAGCGCCGCCGCCGCACAGCAGGCCGGGTTCCGCGCCTGCCTGCGGTGCCGTCCCGATGCCGTCCCGGGGTCCCCGGAATGGAACGTGCGCGCCGACGTGGTCGCCCGGGCCATGCGGGCCATCGCGGACGGCGTCGTCGACCGGGAGGGGGTCGCCGGGCTCGCCGCGCGCCTCGGCTACGGCTCCCGCCACCTCCACCGCATGCTCGCCGCCGAAGTCGGGGCGGGCCCTCTCGCGCTCGCCCGGGCACAGCGCACCCAGACGGCGAGGCTCCTCGTCGAGACGACCGAGCTCGGCATGGCCGAGATCGCCTTCGCCGCCGGGTTCGCGAGCGTCCGCCAGTTCAACGACACCGTGCGCGAGGTGCTCGGTCGCACCCCGACGGAGCTGCGTCGGCGTGCGTCGCGCGTCCGGCGGCCCGTCGCCCCGGCGGGCATCACCGCTCCGGGTCCGACGACGATCGCCCTGCGGCTCCCCTACCGCCGGCCGATGGCCGTCGGCGAGCTGCTCGGCTTCCTCGGGGCCCGTGCCGTCCCCGGGGTCGAGACCTACGCCGCCGGCACGTACACGAGGACGCTGCGCCTTGCGCACGGTCACGCCGTCATGGCGCTCGCCCCCGGTGACGCGCACGTCGCGGCGACGCTGACCCTCGCGGCGATGTCCGATCTGACGTCCGCGGTGGCACGCTGCCGGCGACTGCTCGACCTCGACGCCGACCCCGAGGCGGTGGACGCGGCGCTGGGCGCCGATCCCCTCCTCCGCCCACTGGTCCGAGCGACGCCCGGTCGGCGCGTGGCCGGTGCCGTCGACGGGTTCGAGACCGCGGTCCGGGCGGTCGTGGGCCAGCAGATCTCGGTCGCCGGCGCACGCCGCGTCCTCGCCCGACTCGCCGCCGCCGCCGGTCCGCCGCTCGACGAGCCCATGCCCGCTCTCGGAGTGCCGGCGGGGGAAAGAGCCGTCCAGCACGGCGAGGTCCCGGGCTCGGCACGGGTCGGCGGCGCCCGCGCGAGGGTGTTCCCGTCGCCGGGGGAGCTCCTCTGCGCACCCGACGACGCGTTCGCCATGCCCGCGGCCCGGCGGCGCGCCCTCGTCGCGCTCGCGAGGAGCGTGGAGGAGCGGGCGCTCACACTCGACCCCGGCGCGGATCCGGCGGAGGTCACGACGCGTCTCGTCGCGCTTCCCGGGGTCGGACCGTGGACGGCGGCGTACGTCGCGTTGCGCGCGCTCGGCGATCCGGACGTGTTCTTGCCGGGGGACCTCGGCGTCCGCCGGGCACTCGACGCGCTCGGCGTGCCGAGCAGCGTGCCGGCGTCGATGGCCCGTTCTGCGCGCTGGCGCCCCTGGCGCTCGTACGCACTGATGCACCTGTGGTCGATCACGACCCCACTACGAGAGGAGGCAGCATGACCACGCACCACGCCGCGCGCGCCGGAGCCGCCGGCGCGCGACTCCGGATCGAGTCGCCGATCGGCCGGCTGCTGCTCGCCGGCGACGAGGTCGCGCTCACCCACGTCTTCCTGCCCGGCGCCACGACGCTCGGCGAGACGCCCGGCGCCGTGCCGGCCCCCCTCCGGATGGCCGCGGCCCAGCTCGACGAGTACTTCGCCGGCACGCGCAAGGCGTTCTCGCTCCCGCTCGCCCTGCAGGGCACGGCATTCCAGCTCGCCGTGTGGAAGGCCCTCGCGGACATCGGCTACGGCGAGACGATCACCTACGGGGAGCTCGCGTCGCGCGTCGGACGGCCGGCCGCCTTCCGGGCCGTCGGACAGGCCAACGGCGCCAACCCGGTCCCGATCGTCTACCCCTGCCACCGTGTCGTCGCGGCCGGGAGCAGGCTCGGCGGGTACGGCGGCGGCCTCGACGTGAAGCGGCGGCTCCTCGCACTGGAGGGGGCGACCGCCTCCGGCTGGTGACGCGGCGGGCGGCGCAGATCAGGCGCGCTGGGGCGCGGCGGGATCAGGCGCGCTGGGGGGCGGCGGGATCAGGCGCGCTGGGGGAGCGGCGAGATGGCGCGCGTCCGCGCCGGGGCCGGCGGCGGGTGCGACACCCCGGCGCCACGACACCTCGAAGCAGGCACCGCCGAGCGACGAGGTCCCCGTGCGCCAGCGCCCCCCCGTCGAGCGCACCACGGAATCGGCGATCGCCAGACCCAGTCCCGCGCCGCCCGGCACCCCCGACGCCCGGTGGAACCGGTCGAAGAGGCGCTCCCGGTCCTCGTCGGGGATCCCCGGGCCGTCGTCTTCGACGCAGAGGGTCCCGCGGCCATTGCGGACGTGCGTGGTGACCCGGACCGTGCCACCACCGGGCGCGTAGCGGCACGCGTTGTCGACGAGCGTCCCCACCAGCCGGTCGATCCAGTCCGACGGTGCCTCGACCCACGCCGGCGACGTGTCCGTGACGAGGGCGATCCCGCGGGCGGCGGCGACCGCGTCGAAGCGCGCGGCGCCCGCTGCAGCGACCGCACCGACGTCGACCCAGGCAGATGGCGGGCGGGCCGGTGCCGCGTCGAAGCGGGCGAGCCAGAGCAAGTCCTCGACGATCGACTTGAGCCGCCGGCTCTCACGTGCGACGTGGTCGAGCGCCTCGCGCTCGGCACCGGGCTCCGGGGGCTCCGCCCGCGCGAGCTCGATCTCGGCCTCGATGACCGTGAGGGGCGTCCGGAGCTCGTGGGAGGCGTCCGCGGTGAGCTCCTGGAGGCGCAGGCGCGCCGACTCCGCCGGCGCCGCGGCGCGCAACCCGATCACGAGCAACCCCGCGAAGATCCCGAGCAGGAGCACGGGGCCGAGCACGAGCTCGCCGGCGAGCAAGACCCGGTCGATGTGCGATGGTCCCGCGAGGTCCTGGGCCGCGACGAGGAGACCCCCTCGGTAGTGGACCGCCGTGAAGCGGAACGTCGTCCCGTCGCGAAGCGAGAGGCTGAGGGGGCTGGGCGCGCTGTCCCGCGCGGCCTCCGGAAGCCCGGGCGCGCCGACGGTCAGCGCGGTGACCGGGCCGGAGGCGGGCACCCACCAGACGAACACCGGCACGCCGTCGGTCCCCACGTCGTCGGGGATCGTCCTGCTCGCCAGGGGGTCCTTCAGGCTGCTCACCACCGAGAGCCGGCTCGAGAGCCGCTGGTCGACCTCCCACAGGACGCGCCGCGCGGCGTACGTGTCGATGAGGGCCGCCGCGACGACGTAGAGCACCGCGATCAACGCGGTCGCGACGACCGCCACCCTCGCCGCCTGGCGGCGGCGCCGGCGCACCTCAACCTCCGCCCGGCCGCCCGCCGTCCGGCGGGGTCCCGTCCCCGAGGGCGGCGGCGTCCTCGCCGATCCGGTAGCCGACGCCGCGGACCGTCTGGACGACCGCCCCGGAGGGCCCGAGCTTCGCCCGGAGGCGCGCGACGTGCACGTCGATCGTGTTGGAGCCCACCGCGTCGGACTCGTCGTCCCACACGCTGGCGGCGAGCGCCCGGCGGGCGACGACCGACGGCCTGCGACGGAGCAGGACCTCGAGGATCGCGAGCTCCCTGGCGGTGAGCGCCACCAGCTCGCCGGCACACCGCAGCTCGCGGGTGGCCAGGTCGAGCTCGAGGTCCCCGGCGCGCAGCACCGGGTCGAGGGCGACGGGCGGCCGCCGCAGCAGTGCCCGCAGGCGGGCGAGGAGCTCGGCGAGCTCGAACGGTTTCACCAGGTAGTCGTCCGCCCCGGCGTCGAGCCCCTCGACGCGGTCCGCCGTGGTGTCGCAGGCGGTGAGCATGAGGATGGGGATCCGGGTCCCTCCGCGGCGCGCGAGGCGCACCACGTCGACGCCGGGCTGTCCGGGCATCCGCCAGTCCATGACCACGGCGTCGTAGGACAGGCCGCGAAGGCAGGCGAGCGCCCGGTCGCCGTCCGCAACGGCGTCCACCGCGTAGCCGTTGCGCCGCAGCGCCCGCTCGAGGACCGACCGGAGGCCGGGATCGTCCTCTGCGACCAGGAGCCGCACGCTGGCGATGGTACCGGCCGCCGGGTCGGGCATCCCCCCGGCTCGCTATCGTGGCCGTCCGTGCACGGCGCGGTGGCCAGCGAGAGCGGGCGCGAGACGGTGGAGCTCGTCGACGACCTGGAGGTCGGCGAGCCGGGTCCGGGCGAGATCGAGCTCTCGGTGCGTGCTGCGGGCATCTGCCACTCGGACCTCTCGGGGATGAACGGCACGATCCTCCAGCGGTTCCCCTTCGTGCCGGGCCACGAGGGCGCCGGCGAGGTGACGGCCGTCGGACCCGGCGTGACCGGCGTCGAGGAAGGTGACCACGTCATCGTCGCGTGGACCCCGCCGTGCGGGACGTGCAAGGCGTGCCTGCGCGGCCAACCGAACCTGTGCGTCGACATCTTCTTCGCCATGCAGGGCCGGCCGTCCTTCCGGCGCGCCGGCGAGGGGGTCTTCGGCTTTGCGGGCACCGGGACGTGGGCCGAGCGCATGGTCCTCCCCGAGCAGGCGGTCGTCGTCATCCCTCGCGACGTTCCCTTCGACATCGCCGCGCTCATCGGCTGCGGGGTGACCACCGGCGTCGGCGCCGCGGTCAACACCGCCCGGGTGGCCGTGGGTGCGTCCGTCGTGGTGTTCGGGTGCGGCGGGGTCGGCATCTCGGCGATCCAGGGCGCCCGCCTCTGCGGCGCGGCGGAGATCGTGGCCGTCGACACGGTCGCACGGAAGCTGGACGACGCCCGGCGGTTCGGGGCCACGGGTGCCGTGGCGCCCGACGACCTCCCGGCCGCGCTCGTCGAGGTGACCGGCGGCGAGGGGTTCGACTATGCGTTCGAGTGCATCGGCACCGCCCCGACGTTCCGGGCGGCCTGGGACGCGACGCGGCGCGGCGGCACGACCGTGATCGTCGGTGCGGGACGCGGCGACGCAACGCTGTCGCTGAACGGCTTCGAGCTCTTCTTCTCCGAGAAGGCGCTCCTCGGCAGCTACTACGGCAGTGCCGACGTCCGCACGGAGTTCCACCGCCTGATCCGCCTGTGGCGCGCCGGGAGGCTGGACCTCGACGGCATGGTGAGCGCGCGCCTCGAGCTCTCGCAGATCAACGACGGTCTGGGCGCGCTGAAGCGCGGCGAGGTGATCCGCCAGGTCGTCACGCTGTAGGCCCGCGCGCCGGTGCGCCGGTGCGCGATCCGCCACGATCGCCGACGAGCAGCGGAGTATCGTCGTCGACATGAGCGCCGTACACGCGGCCGCCCGCGGCACGGCGATCGAGGTGCGGGGGCTCACCAAACGCTTCGGTGCCGTCACCGCCGTCGACGACCTCACCTTCAGCGTGGCGCCGGGGCGGGTCACCGGCTTCCTCGGACCCAACGGTGCCGGCAAGACCACGACCCTGCGGATCCTCCTCGACCTGGCCGCGCCGACGTCGGGCAGCTGCGTGATCGGCGGCCGCCGCTACCGCGACATCCCCGACCCTGCGCGCCACGTCGGCGCGGTGCTCGAGGCGACGAACTTCCACCCGTCGCGCCGTGCCCGCGCGCACCTCGAGATGCTCACGATCGAGGGTGGACTCGACTCCTCGCGCATCGACGCAGTGCTCGACCTCGTGGGCCTCACGTCCGACGCGAGGCGCAAGGTGGGCGGCTACTCGCTCGGCATGCGCCAGCGCCTCCAACTCGCGGGCGCGCTGCTTGGCGACCCGGGAGTGCTCATCCTCGACGAGCCCTCCAACGGGCTCGACCCGCAGGGCATCGCCTGGCTCCGGGACCTCCTGCGCCACCTTGCCTCCGAGGGACGCACGATCCTCGTGTCCTCCCACCTCCTCGCCGAGATGGCCCAGACCGTCGACGACGTCGTGATCGTGTCGGGCGGGCGGCTGCGGGTCCAGGGTCCCCTGTCGCTCCTCACGAGCCAGTCGCAGTCCTCGATGCGCGTGCGGACCCCCGAGCGCGACCGTTTGGCCGCGATCGCGCATGCGGCGGGCTACGCACCGCGTCCGGTGAGCGACGACACCCTCCTCGTCGACGGCGCGACGCCCGAGGCGCTCGGTCCGATCATCGCCTCGAATTCGGTCGTCGTGTACGAGCTCGCCCAGGTGAGCCAGAACCTCGAGAGCGTCTTCCTCGAGCTGACGACATCGATGACCGGGACGGCGGCATCCGTCGAGCCCAAAGAGGTGGTGCCGCGATGACGGCGTTCCCCCGTCTGGTCCGCGCCGAGCTCTACAAGTTCCGGACCACGCCGGGTCCGTGGGTGTGCATGGCGGTCGTCGTGCTCCTGACCGGCCTCGGCGTCACGACGTCGTTCATCAACGGCGACCACGGCGTCGTGCACTTCAGCGCACCGACCACCACCGAAGAGCTGCGACGGCTCATGGGAGCCGGGTACACCGCCGCGATCGTGATGGCCCCCATCCTCGGCGTGCTGTGCATCACCACGGAGTACCGGCACCACATCCTGACGTCGACGCTCTTGGCGCACCCGCGCCGGGCGGACGTGCTCGGAGCGAAGGTCGTCGCCTCCGCGCTGTGGGGGTTGTTCATGGGCGTCGTGTCGTTCGCCATGCTCGCGGCGATGGGGATCCCGCTCCTGTTGAGCGAGGGCGGGTCGCTCCGCGGCCTCCTCGACCAGGTCGGCCCCGTCGTCCCGGGGATGTTCGCCGCCTTCCTGCTCCTCGCCATCTACGGCATGGGGATCGGCACCCTGGTGCGCAACCAGATCGCCGGGGTCATCCTCGCCCTCGGCCTCACCCTGGTGCTCGAGCCCATCATCGTGGCGATCTTCAGCTCGCTCGCCCACATGGACGTGAACTTCCTCCCGACACGCGCGACCCAGGCCATCGCAGGAGGGCTGACGCCGCACGGCCCGGGGGGAGCGGGCGCCACAGGGACAGCCCACCTGCTCCTCAGCTGGTGGCTGGGGGCGGTCGCCCTCGTGGTCTGGGGTGCGGGCACGGCCGTGGTCGGCTATTACACGACCTTCCGGCGCGACGTCACCTGATCCCTGCCCATCCCGCGCCCCACCCGCGCCCCACCCGCGCCCCGCCCCTGCTTCGCCCCTGCTTCGCCCCTCTTCGCCCCCTTCCCTCCGCCCGGGCCGGGGTTCCAGCGCTATAGGGTGCAAACGCTCGCACGGCGCGGCCATGGCCACGGGAGTGACACGGGTAGGGACACGGTGGCGCCGGGGAGACGCGAGGAGCACCACGATGACCACGGCCACGGCACCCCGACCCGGGGTGCCGATCTGGGAAGGCGCCCTGGGAAGCCTCGGCGCGGCGATCACGTCGCCCGCCCGCTGGGCGCGCCGCCGCAGGCCCGGGGTCCGCATGGTGCCGTCCGTGCTGCACGTGGGCTCGCGGCACCTCCACTTCGCCGTCTCGGACAACGAGGACGCCCACGGGCCTGACGGCCCGGGCAGCGATCCGGTCTGGGCGGTCAACGTGCACGGGTACTTCGCCGGGGGCCGGATGTACTGGCGCGAGAGCGCGCACCTCGCGGAGGAGCTCGGCTGGCGGGTCGTGAACCCGTGCCTGCCCGGCTTCGGCGGGAGCGACCCGCTGGGCTGGCACGAGGTCTCGGTCGGCGCACTCGCCGAGCACATCGCCTACGTGGTCGACCACCTCGACGCCGGCCCAGTCGTGCTGCTGGGCCACTCGATGGGCGGTGCGGTCGCGGTGCAGTACGCCCACGATCGGCCCGAGCAGACGCTCGGCGTCGTCTACCGCGACGGCGTCGCGACGCCGGCGTGGCGCGACCGCCACGGGCCCGTCCAGACCGTCATCGGCGCCGTCTCGCCGAACATGGCGCCCTTCGCCGACCTCGCCGCCTCGTTCGTCGCGGACGTCCCGGACCTGCTCATCGGGAGGCTCGGCTCGACGTTCCTCACGGTGCTCCCGGACGTCCGCCGGAACGTCCGCACCATGGGCCTCACGCTGCCGCTCGGCGCGATGCTCCTCACCGTCGACCTGCGGGACGAGGTCGTGGCGCTCGCCGACGCCGGGGTCCCGATGCTCGCGGCGTGGGGGTCGTTCGACCGGATCGTCGGGGCGTCGACGGCCGACGAGTTCGCCCGGTACGCCCGCACGACGGTCCAGTGGGTGCCCGGCGGCCACTCGTGGATGCTGGCCCGGCCCCAGGGGCAGGCGGACGTGCTCACCCGCCTCGAGAGCGGCCGGCGGTTCGTGTCCGAGGTCCTCGTGCGCCGTCGGCACCTCTCGGACCCGTCAGCCCGCAGGGGCTCCTTGCGCCGCATCCGCTGATCCGCGGGAGCCTGCAGCGGCGGGGGTCCCCGGCCAGGCGCTCAGGCCCGCCCGCCCGACGTGCCCGGTCCACTCGCGGATGCCGGGTCCCGGTCGCTCCACAGGTCCCCGAACCCGCGCGTGGCGCCACCGGGACCGAATTGCGCGTCGGGCCACGTGGGGTCCCCGTCTCCCCCCGAGACGTCGCAGAGGTACCCGCCGACCCTGACCGGACCGCGAGCCGCCGCGCCCTCGAGCGTCTCGAGCTCGGCGCGGACGTAGGCCGCGAGGTCCCACCCGTCGGACCGCGGCGCCCCGCGCTTCGTCGCGAGCCCGTCGGCGACCCACAGCTCGAGGCCCGGCGTCGCCTCCGCCTGGTCGATGCACCACCGGGCGAGCTCCTCGGGGTCCGGGACCACGTCCCACGGGGCCACCCGCCGCGACGCCGGGCGCAGCGCGGCCGCAAGGTGCGGCGGTTGCCAGCCGACCAGGAGCGCGTCGAGCGGGTAGCTGCGATCGGCCGGCGGCGCGGACCCGTTCGCGCCGGGATCCCCGGGGGCGGCGGGCGGCCGTGCGTGCCGGCGGACGTACGGCGGCGGCCCGTACGCGAGATCGAGCGCGCGCCGGGGCGACGGGCGGCGAAGTCGGCCTGCGCCGAACGGCGCGGTGGCCGCAGCGACCCTGCGCCACGCCAGCTCCTCGAGGTCCGCCGGCGCGAGCGCGCGGTCGTGGCGCGCGCGACGCCCGGCGACCCATCCGTCGACAACGTCCCGTTCGACCCCGAGGGCCGGCGCGCAGAGCAGGTCCACGAAGAGGCGGTGCCAGTCGTAGGAGGACGACGCCCGCAGGCCGAGCATGACCTGCGCACCGGGCAGAACGTCGCGGACGACCCCGAACGCGAGGAGGTGCGCGGCCAGCAGGTTGTCGACGACCGCCCACGCGTCCGCGAGCGCCCCGACGCGGCGCGGCGGGTGGCGCCCGTCGACCCAACCGGCGAGAGCCACCAGGTTCGGCTGGCGCAGCGTCACCCAGCGGCGGCACACCGGGGAGAGCGCCCGCACGGTGCGGCCCACGTGGTCGGCGAACCTGTCGGGTGAGCCGGGCGTGAGCCAGAATTCCTCGCCGAGCCACCCGGGGTGCGCGACGTCGTGGAGGACGGCGACCGGCTCGATCCCGCGCGCACCCACCGACGCGAAGGTCGCGGCGTACCGCTCGATCGCGCGCTCGTCGACGCGACCGGGCGAGGGCTCGGTGCGGGCCCACTCCACCGGGAGCGCGAGCACTTGCGCCCCGGCTGCGGCGGCGTCGTCGAGGAGGCGGCCGGGGTCCGCCCAGACGCCCGGGGCCCCCGGCTCCCGGCGCGGCGGGGGCACACCCACGCGCTCCCACGTCGTCCACTGGTTGGCGGGCTCCCCCGGGCCGTTGAAGCCGCCCTCCGAGCGGTAGCCCGCCGCGCTCAAGCCGACGAGTGGCAGGCGCACGGCGCAAAGCATGGCACGCTCGGCGATGGCGGACCCTCCAGCGCGCGGCGCTAGCGTCCTCGCCGGAGGAGCGAGGACGAAAAGGAGCGCCATGGGTGACGAGGTCCTGAGGGAGCGGCGGGGACACGTGGAGATCCTCACCATCAACCGCCCCGATGCCCGCAACGCGATCAACGGCGCGGTCAGCGCGGGGCTCGCCGGCGCCTTCGACGAGCTCGCCGACGACGACGACGCGTGGGTCGTCGTCCTCACCGGGAGCGGCGACAAGGCCTTCTCGGCGGGGATGGACCTGAAGGCCTTCGCCGCAGGCGAGGGTGCCGCGGTCATGAACGTCAACGGCGGGTTCGGGGGCGTCGCGCGCCGCAGCTTCGCCAAGCCCGTCATCGCCGCCGTCAACGGCTCCGCGCTCGCCGGCGGTCTCGAGATCGTCCTGTCGTGCGACCTCGTGGTGGCCGCGGACCACGCGACCTTCGGGATCCCCGAGGCCAAGCGCGGGCTCATCGCCGGCGCCGGCGGTCTCTTCCGACTCCCGAAGCGGCTGCCGCTCGCGATCGCCCTCGAGCTCGCCCTCACCGGCGACCCGATCGACGCGGAGCGGGCGTACGCCCTCGGCCTCGTGAACCGGGTCGTCCCCCGCCACCAACTGATGGAAGAAGCGCTCGTCCTCGCCGAGCGGATCGCAGAGAACGCCCCCTTGGCCGTCCGGTACTCCAAGTCGGTCATGCTGCGCGCCCTCGACGCCGACGAGGCGGAGGGCTGGCGGCTCACGGACGAGGCGGTGGGCGTGGTCTTCAGCTCCACCGACGCCATGGAGGGCCCGATCGCCTTCGCCGAGAAGCGCAAGCCCAACTGGCAGGGGCGCTGACCGCGCCGGGCGAGGGGGCGCCCGCGCTGCGGTCGCGTGGCTCGATTAGCCTTGGGTGCGGCGGGTGCCCGCCCGCCGGAGCAAGGAGACAGCGATGCTGGCAGACATCTTCGGCGCGGACCTGCTCATCGTCCTGATCGTGCTCGCCGTCGTGCTCTTCGGCGGCGCCGCCATCCCGAAGCTCGCTCGCAACCTGGGCTCGGCGAAGCGGGAGTTCGAAAAGGGCATCAAGGACTCCGCGACGCCCACCGAGCCGGCCGCCGAGACCGGCGAGTCGGCGGCCTCCTGACGCGTCGCCGCAGACCGCGGCGACCGCGGCGACCGGGGCCGGCGACGCCCGTCCCCGCCGTGGTCGCCCACAGGTGCCGCGACGCCCCGACCTGCTACTTCGAATTTTCGGAGCGGGTTCGCTAGTCTCCCGCTTCGTGGATCCGTCGCCGTCCGGCAACCCCTCCACCACCGCCGAGACGCGTCGGAGGAGCGCCGTGACGGCGCCGCACCCACGTGGCGGGCGCTCGCGCCCGCGCTGGCTCGCCGTCGTCGTCGCAGCGGGCGGTGGCCTGCTCCTGGCGGGCTGCCAGCTCCCGACCTTCGGGGCTTACAAGGCGGTCACGGCCCAGGGGCAGGACTCCCTCAAGCTCTGGCAGGGCTTCTTCATCGCCGGCGCGGCGGTCTTCGTCGTCGTGTTCGCGCTGATCACCTGGGCGGTGTTCCGCTACCGCCGCCGGTCCGACGCCATCCCCCGCCAGACCCAGTACCACACGCTGCTCGAGATCTTCTACACGACCGTCCCGGTCGTCTTCGTGCTCATCCTCTTCGGCTTCACCTTCGTCACCGAGAACAACGTGGACGCCCTCCCTGCGCCGTCGCTCTCGGTGGCGGTGACCGGGTTCCAGTGGGGCTGGCAGTTCCAGTACACGACAAAGCACGTCACAGTCATCGGGGTGGAGCTCCAGGACCCCGTGATGGTCCTCCCGCAGAACGAGACGGTGCGGATCTCGCTCCGGTCCCACGACGTCATCCACGGCTTCTACGTGCCCGCCTTCGACTTCAGCCGGTACGCGCAGCCCGGGATCACCAACAAGTTCACGGTCGACCTCCACACACTGGGCACCTACCGCGGGCAGTGCACGCAGTACTGCGGGCTCTTCCACTCGCTCATGCGGTTCCGGGTGGAGGTCGTGACCCCGGCGCAGTTCGCGGCCTGGGTGTCCAAGCACAAGTCGAGCGGTCCGCAGACGTCGATCTCGACAGCCGGGAAGGGCGCGCTCTCCAACTCGACAAGCTACACAACGCTCACAGCAGCGACAGGGGGCACAGGCTCGTGACCGACGTGATCGTCCCGCAGGTGAGCGGCGGGGAGTACGCGCACGCCCACGAGGAGCACGGCCCGAGCGGGCTGATCAAGTGGATCACGACGACCGACCACAAGGTGATCGGTCTCAGCTACATGGTCACCTCGATCGTGCTGTTCTACATCGCCGGCCTCCTGGCGCTCGGCATCCGGGTGCAGCTCACGACACCGCACGGCACGTTCATCTCGTTCCAGCAGTACAACGAGCTGTTCACGATGCACGGCAGCCTCATGCTGTACCTGTTCGCCGGGCCGTTCGCCTTCGGCGGCCTCGCCAATTACGTCGTGCCGCTGCAGGTGGGCGCACCGGACATGGCGTTCCCGCGGCTGAACGCGCTCAGCTATTGGCTGTACCTGGGCGGCTCGATCATGATGCTGCTCGGCTTCGTCGTGGCCGGGGGCGCGGCCAACTTCGGCTGGGTCGCCTACGCGCCCCTCTCCACCGCGACGTACACGCCGGGTGCGGGGCAGGACCTGTGGATCATGTCGCTCGTGCTCACCGGGTTCTCGGCGATCTTCACGGGCGTCAATCTCGTCGCGACCATCTTCTACCTGCGCGCGCCCGGGATGACCATGTTCCGCATGCCGATCTTCACCTGGAACATGCTGGTGACCGGGATCCTGATCCTCATCGCCTTCCCGGTGCTCACCGCGGCGCTCATCATGCTCTTCGCCGACCGCCACTTCGGGACCCAGATCTACGCGGTGACGGGTTGTCATGCCGTCACCGGTGCGCCGGACCCCCATGCCTGCGGATCGGCGGTGCTCTGGCAGAACCTGTTCTGGTTCTTCGGCCATCCGGAGGTGTACATCCTCGCACTGCCCTACTTCGGCATCGTCACCGAGATCCTCCCGGTGTTCTCGAGGAAGCCCGTCTTCGGCTACAAGGGGATGGTCTTCGCCACCATGTCCATCGCGGCGCTCTCGACCGGGGTGTGGGCGCACCACATGTTCACGACGGGAACGGTGCTCCTGCCGTTCTTCTCGCTGATGAGCCTCCTGATCGCGGTGCCGACGGGCATCAAGTTCTTCAACTGGGTCGGCACCATGTGGGGCGGGCAGCTCGTCTACACCACGCCGATGCTGATGTCGATCGGCTTCCTCTTCGCGTTCTTGATGGGAGGCGTCACCGGTGTGATGCTCGCGGCGCCGCCGATCGACTTCTTCGTGCACACAACGTACTTCGTCGTCGCGCACTTCCATCAGGTGCTCTTCGGCTCCGCCGTGTTCGCGGGCTTCGCCGGCTTCTACTACTGGTACCCGAAGATGTTCGGCCGGATGCTGAACGACCGGTTGGGCAAGCTGCACTTCTGGCTGTTGTTCGTGGGGTTCTGGGTCACCTTCATGCCCCAGTACATCGTCGG
>Ga0307372_10008555_pt1 | contig 14345 bp, 13 predicted proteins | sample OX1MG_FD_202533 | JGI IMG/M metagenome (GOLD analysis project Ga0307372, IMG submission 202533) | Soil microbial communities from Risofladan, Vaasa, Finland - OX-1 | ecosystem: Environmental > Terrestrial > Soil > Coastal area > Acid sulfate soil | place: Finland: Risofladan, Vaasa | collected...
CGACCCGATCGCGACCGCCATCAAGCGGTCAGCGGAGATAGCCTCCCACGAGCAGCATCGGTCGCCTTTATTGCCGGTCACCTCGGGCTTCGCCTCCAAAGCTGGAGGTGGGTGAGGCCGGTCAGACAGGCCTCATCGGCGGAGTCCACATCGCGATCATCGGAGAGCCCCTCGGCCGGAGCGCTCTGCTCGGGCTCGGCACCGCCCCCTTCGGCGGTCCTCAGGCGGTCCTCGAAGACCCTCGTCGTCGCGCGGCCACGGCAGGGGTACCTCTGCACCGTGATAGTGGCCAATGCGGCACTGACCTTCTTCTAACCCGGCGACGTTGTCATCGGGCTACGGTCAGCCCAGGCTGAACTCTTCACTCCGGCCCCGCCCACAGGGCACGAGGAAGCGGTCGGACTGCGCGGGCGTCGTGGCCCTGAATCTGGAGCTCACGGGCCTTGTCGTGGCCCTACGGCTGGCGGGCGGGCCGCCGACTCCCCCGATCGGCAGTCGCGGTTCCCTGATGTCCGGGCGAGCAAACTCGAGAGAACCAGGCGACGTGCTGTCCCCTCAGCTGCTATCCTAGGCGGTGTAGTTGCAATAAGGCTGCTACAGCCTCTTGGTGATACCTCGCCCCGCTGACTCGGCGGCGTCCTCGAGAAGCATGATTATCGAAGCCGGCGAGGGCGACTGTGGGCTTTTTGCCCGGGGACACCAAGTTGACAACATTTGCTGAGCTGGGTGTGCGTGCGCGCACTCTCGAGAATCTGGCGCGGCAGCGCCTGCAGACACCCACTGCCGTTCAGGAGGGTGCGCTGCCAATCCTGATCGGGGGTCGCGACTGCGTGATTCAGTCGCCGACCGGTTCCGGTAAGACGCTGGCCTTCCTCATTCCTCTCTCGGAGAAATTGGGTGGTCACGGCACCGGCGCTCCGCGAGCCCTGATCATCACTCCAACCCGTGAACTCGCGACCCAAATCGGCGCGGTGCTCAACCAGTTGGATCCCAGGCTGCGCGTGGCCTTGGTCTACGGGGGGGTCGGGTATGGGGGCCAGACCAACCAACTGCGCACAGCCGACGTGGTCATCGGCTGTCCGGGAAGGCTGGTGGACATGGCGCAGCGGGGAGCCGCCCGACTTGGGGCGATCGAGTACCTGGTCCTCGACGAAGCAGATGAGATGCTGGATGCCGGGTTCGCCAAGGACGTGGAGAGCCTTACCGATCGCACCAACCAGCGGATCAGCAGCACCAAGCGGCAGACGGTCCTTGCCTCCGCGACCATGCCGGAGTGGGTCGCCAAGATGGCGCGCAAGCACCTCGTCGACCCAGAACGGATCGCCGTAGCTCCCAATGAGGAGTCGGACCTCGAACACGGCTTGGTATCGGTTCCGAGAGCGCAGAAGGTGGACTTTCTCAGCCAACTGCTGAAGCAGTCCGCCTCGACGATCGTCTTCCATCGCACCAAGCACGGAGCTCGCAAGCTGGCGCACGACCTGACGGTTCTGGGCCACGCGACCGCCGAGCTGCAGGGGAACCTGTCTCAAGCGGCTCGAGATCGCGCGATCGCCTCCTTCCGGCGCCGGGAATCGAGGGTTCTGGTCGCCACCAACGTCGCCGCCCGCGGGATCGACGTCCGCGACGTGACCCTGGTTGTCAACTACGAGCTACCAGATACCGCCCAATGGCTCACTCACCGCGTGGGACGAACAGCTCGCAATGGGGCTAAGGGCAGGGCCCTGACCTTTCTCTGCGAGGATGACGGCGAGAAGTGGCGCAAGCTACGCCGCTCAGGAGCACCGGAGCTGCAGTTTGTGGATCCATCCCGACTGCTCACCACCGGCGACATGCACTTCGTGGCGGGATCGCCTGACCAAGCCCCGCGGGGCCAACGCCAGGGACAGGCGCCGACTCGGAACTTTCGCCCTCAAGGGGCTCGGTCGATGCCGGCTGGCCGGTCACCACGACCGTGGGGGCACCCAGCGGGAAGGCCCCAGGGCAGAGGCTCGGCCAAACCTTAGTGGGGCCCCCCGTCGGGCTCCAGGTTAGTCGAGCAGAGAGAGCAGCTCGGCGGCCTCCAGGGCCAGGGTCAGGTCGGTGACTCCAGCCGGAGTCGTGGGATTGACGCCCGTCAGCTCGCGAATGCGGTGCAAGCGATTTAGCACGGTGTTGCGATGACAGGGAACCTGTGCGGCCACCTGGACCACCGACCCGTCTCCGGCCAGGAACAGCCGCAGAGTTCGTAGGAGCGCCGCACGCTCCCCGCGGTCAATCTCCAGCAGCTTGCCAAGCACCCGGTGGGCTAGACGGCGCGCCAAATCTGGAGAGACGACCAGGAGAGCGGCTGGAAGTCTCTCGTCCAGCGTCACAACCGCGTGGCGATGAGCTGGGATCGACCGCAGCGCCAGCTCAGCCTGCCTATAGGCGCCGCCGACGTCGGAGAGCGAGCTCACCTCCGGACTGAGTCCCGCCCTAATTGGGACCATCCGTCCCAGGCACTTCTGAACCAACCCCGTGCCGCCCCGAGCGGCGGCGAGCAGGCCACTTTGGCGGCCCCCCTGCAGCAGCCACGCCGACCGGACGCCGCCGGCCGTCATCAGGCGCTGCATCTGCTCCCCATCGCGTGCGGGCTCAGCTACAGCGACCAGATAGGGGCCGTGCTCCGGCAAGCCGAGCGTCTCCGCGGCGAAGACGAGATCACGCTCACTGGCGATTCCACTGAGCAGACCCTGAAGGAGGCTCTCGCGCCGGTTGCGATCACGACTGATGAGCCCAGCCTCGGAGTGCCGATAGGCGACACCCACTGCTGACGAGAGCTCGTCGGTCATCTGCCAAACCAGCTCCGCCGCCTCCATGAGATCATCGGTAGGCCGCTCCGGTCGGCGGCGAGCCTCTTTCAGCAGCTCGTCCCAGATCACGCTGCCACCCAGTCGATAGGCGCGCAAGACGCTTTCAAGCGGCACACCCAGCTCGGCGCGGCTGCGGCCGACAGCCCACGCCTGATCGCGCGCCGGCTCCTGTTCTTCTGGGAGACGGGTAAGAACCCCTAGATACTCCGCCAGGCTGTCGTGAACGGTGCGCCTGAGCTCCTCCATCGAAACCAGCCGGCCCTCCCGATATCCCTCTTCCCGCTCGCAGATCGCCTCCACCGTCCGATCCGTGATCTCCTCCAGCCGAGCGGCAAGAGATGCGGCCAGAGACGCAAGGAGGCGAAGGGACCGACGCGTGGGTCGCTGCAGGGGTCCGTCCACAGGCTCGGTAGATTCCAAGCCGTCTCTCCTCGACCGCGCTTCCGGCTTGAGCTGGGGCACATCTGCCAGCCGACAGTTGATGGGGCTGGGTCGGCCCAACGTCATCCTAAGCATCGGCAGCTAGTGCCGTACGAGGCTCGCCCTGGCCGGCGCCTACAACTGGGGCGGGCTGGCAGCCCCGTATCTCGCCCGGAGCACCTTCTTGTCGAACTTACCGACCCCAGTCTTGGGGACGACCTCCACCAGCTCCAGCCTGTCGGGGAGCTGCCACTTCGCCCATCCTTTGTCCGCCAGATGCTGTCGGATCTTGTCGAGAGTTAGCTCAGCGCCCGGCCGCGGGACCACGGCCGCCAGTGGTCGCTCCTGCCACTTCTCATCGGGAATGGCGATGACCGCCGCCTCCAGAACGCCGGGCATCGCCATTATGTCCCCCTCCATGTCGACCGACGAAATCCACTCGCCTCCCGACTTGATCAGGTCCTTGGTGCGGTCGACGATCACGAAGTACCCCTCGGGAGACATCGAGGCCACGTCCCCAGTCCGGAACCAGCCATCGTCGGTGAAGCGCTCTGGAGTCGCCCCCCCACGGTAGGAGTCGATGACCCACGGGCCCTTGACCAACAGCTCGCCGATGGAGTTGCCGTCGGCCGGGAGTTCCTCGCCGTCATCCCCCACGATCTTGACGTCCACTCCCGGCAGCGGCAGCCCAGCCTTGATGCGAACCTCGGCTCGCAGCCGGTCGGGATCCCAGTCACGCATCTTCTCCTTGGGCCAGGCGAGAGCGGCGACTGGAGAGGTCTCGGTCATCCCCCAACCCTGGACCAGGGTGATTCCGAACTCCTTCTCGTACCGCTCTATGAGGGCCATCGGCGGCTGGCTTCCGCCCGCCATGACGAATCGAAGGTGTGGCATTTTGACCTGCTGGCGCGTCATCTCCTCCGCCACCCCGGCCCAGATGGTCGGCACTCCCAAAGCCACGGTCACCCTTTCATCCACCATGAGGCTGACGATGGTGGCCGGATCCATGAAGGGTCCTGTGAAGACCTGCTTGGCGCCCACCATCGTGGCGGCAAAAGGGGCGCCCCAGGCGTTCACATGGAACATGGGCACGACCGCCAAGCCAGCATCCTGGGGCCCCATGCCAGTGGCCGCCCCTGACGTCGTTGTCAGCGCGTGGAGGTAGGTGGACCGGTGGGTGTACTCAACCCCTTTGGGCCTGCCGGTGGTTCCCGAGGTGTAGCAGATGCCGAGGGTGGTCTCTTCGGCAATCTCGCGCCGCGGGTACTTGGCGGGGTGTCCCAAGATCAAGTCCTCGTAGCTGACCACGTTCTCAAGCGCGGTGGTCGGCACCCTTTCGGCGAAGACGACGATGTGCCTCACCCCGGACAGAGAGTCGCGAACCCGCTCCAGGACCGGCAGAAGATTCTCGTCGACAAAGATCACCTGGTCGTCGGCATCGGTGATGATGAACTCCAAATCCTGCGTGGGTAGTCGAGGGTTGAGGGTGTGCAGGACCCTCCCCGTGCACGGGATCGCGAAGTAGCATTCGAGATGCCGGTAGCCGTTCCAGGCCATGGTCGCCAGATGAGCCTGGTCTTCGAGCCCCAGGGCGTCGAGCGCGTGCATCAACTGCTGAGTCCGATGGCTGAAGTCCCGGTAGGTGTACCGGTGCCGCTCACCGGGGCCGATCTGGGTAACTATCTCGGTATCCGGGAAGTAGCGCTCGGCATGGTCGAACATCATCCAGCTGTTGAGGGAAGCCTGCATCATGCTCATGGCAGCGAACCTCCTTGATCGGTGGCGGCCGGTCGGCCCCGGTCTCTGCCCTGGGAGACGGCTTCGGCGATCAGACTCCGGGCCAACTCCCTGCGGTGGAGCGCCGGGGCTCCCCCGAAGTACTGGACCCAAAGAGAGCGCTTGTAATACCGGTGCAGCGGGCTCTCCCAGGTGAAGCCCATCCCCCCGTGAACCTGAATTACCCGTTCGCACGTGTGCACAGCTGCCTCCACCGCGGAGGCGTACGCGGCCAGCGCCGCGACCTCCGCCTGCCGGTGCTCGACGCTGATGCACCAGGCCGCCCAGTAGCAGAGCGACCGTGCCAGTTCCACCTCCACGAAGCTGTCGACGAGAGGATGGGCAACCGCCTGGTAGGAGCCGATCGGCTTGCCAAACTGTTCCCGCGTGCGCACGTGATCGATCCCCCACTCCAGGACCCGCTGGGCGATTCCCACCGATTCCAGCGCCAGCGCGGCGGCCTTGCGAATCCGCATCTGGGCCATTAGTTGAGCCGCCTGGGGGCCGGTCGCCAGGCGCTCGCCAGCTGCCACCTCGCTGAGCCGTCCCATTCGTCGAGTGGAATCTATTGATCGTTCCGACGTCCATCCCGACGCCGGTACCATCCACAGCTCTTCGTTCCTCTCCACCACCACAGCGTCAACTGCCCCAAGGTCCGGGACCAGGTTGCAGGCCGCCCCGACAGCCACCGACCACCGGCGGTGCCCGCCTGCCAGCTGACCCAGTTGACCCTCTGGTATCGCCGGCCTAGCCAGCCCGATCGAGGCTTGAAATGGGCCTGGATACAGACAGCGACCGAACTCCTCCAGGAGAATTGCCTCCTCCAGGAAGGTGAGCCCCGCGCCGCCCAGGCGCTCTGGGACAGAGACGCCGAGCCAGCCGAGATTGGCGATCTCCTGCCACGACTCACGCGCCCACCCCTGGTCAGAGTCCGCCAGCGAAGCGACCACCTGGGGGGTGAAGCGGCGCTCGAGGAAAGACCGGGCCTGCTCCTGAAGCTCCCGCTGCTCGGGGCTGAAGGTGAAGTCCATCAGCGTGACCTCGGCAGGTTCAAGACCCGCTCAGCCACTATGTTTCGCAGAATCTCCGAGGTTCCAGCCTCGATGGTGTTGGCCCGGCTGCGGAGCTGTTGATACTGCCAGAAGTCGTCGTCGAGGACGGCCCCCGGACCCAGCAGCTGACGGGCGAGCTTGGTGACGCGTTGGTTCGACTCCGACCACGCCAGCTTTATCACTGATCCCTCGGGACCTGGCATTCCGGTCAGATCGAGTTGTCCGAGTGAGCGGTAGGCGGTCAGCTTCAGCGCCTGAAGCTGAGTCCACTCCGCCGCGATCTCCGCAAGCCACGGTTCGGACGCCTTGAGGTCAGCTGCCGCCAGCCGCAGGAGCCGCTGAACGTGCCCGTCCAGAAAGCCGGTCAGGGCGAAGCCGAGGGTGGCCCGTTCGTGGAGCAAAGTGGTCATGGCCACCTGCCAACCCGCTCCGACCTCCCCCAGCGCATTGCTCGCCGGGACTTCGACATCGGTGAAAAAGATCTCGTTGAAGTCGGCATCGCCGGTGATCTGACGGAGCGGCCGCACCTCCACACCCTTCGAGTGCATGTCGACCAGGAGATAGGTGAGCCCCCTATACCGAGGGGCATCCGGGTCGCTGACGGTGACCAGAATGCACCAGTCGGCGATGTGGGCATACGAAGACCACACCTTCTGCCCGTTCACCAAGAAGGTGTCTCCACGACGTTCCGCCCGGGTCCTCACCGCGGCCAGGTCGGAGCCCGCGCCCGGCTCGGAGAAGCCCTGGCACCAAATTTCCCGAGCATCGAGGATTCGGGGCAGATGTTGGCTCTTCTGCTGGTCAGTTCCGTGGCCCATGATGGTCGGTCCGGCCATCCCTAGCCCGATCGCTCCGACGTGCTGGGGGGCATCGGCACCGGCCAACTCCTCGAGGACTATCGCCTCCTCCGAGTGCTTACCCCCACCCCCGCCATATTCCTGGGGCCAGGTCAGTCCCGCATAACCGGCCTTCGCAAGGTCCCGACTCCACTGCCGCAGCAGCTCCAGGCTTTCGTGGCGAGTCCCCAGGCCGGTCAGCTCCGGGGTGAGGTTGGCGGAGATCCACGCGCGCAGCCCTCCCCGAAACGCTGACTCTTCAGCCGTGTCCCGAAGCTCCACCGCTCACCTCCCGTGAACCCGCCGATCCAAACCTGGCACGGGCCGTCTGCTCCGTGGTCACGCCGCGCTCCGGATTATTGATGCCCGGAGCAAACTCTGCAATGGTCTGAGCCACAAACTAAGACTGCTCGCGTTGTGCGTTCGCCAATTCCGTACCATCGGTGGGTCGGCATCAGAGGCCGGGACCGGAGCTCAGCCCGCCGTCAACCGCTATGACCGCCCCGTTGATGTACGAGGCGCGATCGGAGACGAGGAAGAGGATCACCTCGGCGACCTCCTTGGGCTCCGCGAATCTGCCCAGCGGATTGCGGTCGACGGTAGCCTGCTGAATCGTCGGGTTGGCGATCAGGGGCGCAGCGAACTCGGTCCGAACCACCCCGGGCGCCACCGCGTTGACCCGGATTCGATCGCGGCCCAGCTCTATCGCCAGCTGCTTGGTCAGCATGTTGAGGGCGGCCTTGGTGATGTCGTACACCCCGAGCCCCGGTGCCGGAGAGGCGCCGCCGACGCTCGAGACGTTGACGATATTCCCGCCGTGCTCCCCCATCCACGCGCGATGAGCCTCGCGGATCAGGAACAGTGGACCCCGCAGATTGACCTCGAAGGTCTTGTCCCAAGCGGCCGGCTCGACATCCAGGGTCATTCCGAAATGGGGATTGGCCGCGGCATTGTTGATCAGGATGTCCAACCGACCGAAGGTCTCCATAACCTCCCCCACCAGCCGAACGGAGTCGTCAAGCACCCCGGCGTGCGCCTTGACCGGCAGAACGACCCCCTTACCCAGGGCCCCCAGTGAGGCCGCCGCCACGGCGAGCTCAGCTTCCTTGCGCGCTGAGATCACGACCCGACATCCCTGAGAGATCAGCGCGCGAGCGGTCTCGTACCCGATCCCACGGGTGGCCCCGGTCACCAAAGCGACTCGGTCCTGCAGCTCGGTGCCGACAGCGGGTGTCACGTCGAGCCTAGGGCGCTCCCCGCACGTAGAGAACTTGACCGGTCACATAGCTGGCGTCATCGCTGGCAAAAAAGGCAATCGCACCCGCCACGTCCTCGGGCTGGCCGGTGCGCGGGATGGGGTTGGTGGCTGCAAACCCCTCGGTGAGCTGCTCAAAGCTGACCCCCATGCGAGCGGCGGTCGCCTCCGTCATTCGGGTCTCGATGAATCCGGGAGCCACCACGTTGCAAGTTATCTGGTAGCGACCCAGCTCCAGCGCCAGGGTCTTTGCCAACCCCTGAATGCCCATCTTGGCCGCGGAGTAGTTGGCCTGGCCACGATTTCCCAAAGCGGAAGTGGACGAGATCAAGATGATCCGCCCTGCCTTCTGAGGCACCATCACAGCCTGGGCGGCCTGGGCGCACAGGAAGCTGCCCTTGAGGTGGGTGTCGATGACCAGATCCCAATCCTCCTCGCTCATCTTGTGAACCAGGTTGTCGCGAATGAGCCCGGCGCAGGTCACCAGGATGTCCAGGCGGGAAAACTCCGAGACCGTGCGCTCGACCATCGCAGCGACCTCCGCTCGTCGGCTCACGTCGCAGGCGACGGCGATCGCCTGGCCGCCGGCCGCGCGGATGGTCTGCGCGGCCTCCTCTGCCACCTCCTGATCGATGTCGGCAACCGCAACTGCCGCTCCCTCCGTGGCTAAACGTTGCGCGGTCGCCGCCCCGATCCCCCGGCCCGCACCGGTCACCAGCGCTACCCGGTTTTCAAGTCTCACTGAGCTTCCTCCTCATCTGGCATCACTCGGCGGAAGGTACAGCCGCGTCACCGTCTCCGCAACGCACGCCGGCTTCTCCCGATCCTCGATCTCTACTGTCACCGTCAGCACCAGCTGCAGCCCACCGTCTATCTCGGTCGCCTCCTTGACCGAGGCCGCAGCACGAATCCTGGACCCGACCGGTACCGGAGAGATGAACCGCACCCGGTTGACCCCGTAGTTGACTGCGAGGGCGACCCCAGGGACCCTCACCATCCCCTGCAGCAGCACCGGCAGCAGCGAGAGGGTGAGATACCCGTGCGCGATGGTGCCGCCGAAAGGCCCCGAGCGCGCCCTCGCGGGATCGACGTGAATCCACTGGTGATCACCGGTGGCCTCGGCGAAAAGGTCGACCTGGGCCTGGGTCACCAGATGCCAGGAACTCACTCCTAGCTCCTGCCCTACCTTCCGGCGGAGGGTTTCCAAGGACTCGGGTAGTTCGCTCACTGCGCTCCTTAAGACGGTCGAACCGAGGGTCCGTGCTAGCCCCGGTAATCTACCGTGCGCACCCATCTTCCTCAGCCTGGCGCCCGACTGCAATATGCCGCCCCACAGCAATTGGTGGCGCAGGATGGGCACATCCACTCGGGCGCGGGAGTGCTCGCCGGCGCGAACAGCACCGGCGGCTCCCTCACCGGGTTCAGAGAAAGAGCTCTGCCGCCTGCCGAAGGCGTGGGAGCGGCCCGTCAACCATGAGCAGGGTGGGCAAGCCATCCCTCCAGAGGGGGACCTCCTCTCTCACCTTGGCCAGCGGGCCAATCAGCGCTACCGCCTCCACCATCTCTAGCGACACAGCCACTGCGGCGCCGCGGGGATTGCCGGAGAGGTAGAGTTCCTGGATTCGTAGTGCCTGCTCCTCGAACCCCATCCGGCAGAAGAGATCGAAGTGAAAATTGTGACGCTGGCTGCCCATCCCGCCGACGTACAGGGCGATCAGAGGCCGGATTCTGTCAGCCGCGGCCTCGATGTCGTCGTCGATCAGCAGAGGCAAATTGGCCGCTATCTCAAATGACCGCGGACGCCCGGGGATATCCCTTCTGCTAAAACCCTCCTCGAGGGCCCGCCTTTGCCAGTCGCTGCGGGCGGGCGCATGGAACCCTGCCAACCAGCCATCGGCGATCTCGGCGGCCAGCGAGATGTTGCGGGGCCCCTCAGCTCCCAGCCAGATCGGCAACTCCCGTCTCCGGGGGTGGACCGTGAGCTGCAAAGGCTTGCCCGGACCATCCGGCTGCGGTAGGCGGTAGCGCCTACCGGCGTGGATCAACGGGCCCTCGCGGCGCAAGATCTGGCGCAGTATCGCGAAGTACTCCCGGGTCGCGGCCAACTGGGGCGCAAACGAGGTTCCGTACCAACCCTCAACCACCTGTGGTCCTGATGCGCCCAGCCCCAGCACGAAGCGGCCCTGACTCAGATGGTCCAAGGTGACTGCGGCCATCGCGGTGGCGGCCGGGGCGCGGGCGTGCATCTGGGCGACCGCAGTGCCGAGGCGCAGCCTTGCGGTCGCACTCCCCCACCAGGCGAGAGGAGTCAGAGCGTCCGAGCCGTAGGCCTCAGCGGTCCAGACGGAGTCGAAGCCAAGTAGCTCCGCCTCTCGGATGAGCTCCGCTGTCCCTGTCGGCGGGCTGGACCCCCAATAGCCCAGAGAAAGTCCGAGGCGAATTCCGGGCTGGCCAGGGGAATCCTCGTTGATGCTCACCGCTGCCCAGGTTAATCGCCAGAGGGGCGCCGCTGTGGCGGGATGCCGCATAGTTGTTGCGGCACCGGCATAAGGAGACTGCGCCCCCGACACCTCGCAGTCGGGCGCCCAAGGAGGTGGTTCGATGTCCGAAGCGGTGATAGTGGCAACCGGCCGATCCCCGATTGGGAGGGCTGGCAAAGGGTCGTTGGTCAACTGGCGTCCTGACGACCTCGGAGCCTACGTCCTGAAGCAGGTTTTGGCCAAGCTACCGCAGCTCCAGCTCTCCGAAGTCGAGGATGTCATCTGCGGGTGTGGCCTCCCTGGCGGCGAGTCCGGCTTCAACCTGGGTCGTGCGATCAGCATCCTGGCAGGGGTTAACGCCCCCGGCACCACAATCACTCGGTATTGCAGCTCCTCTCTGCAGACGACCCGGATGGCAGCGCACGCCATCCGGGCTGGCGAGGGCGACGTCTTCGTCTCCATGGGGGTGGAGACCGTGAGCCGGTACGGCTACGGGACATCGGACCCCCCAGATGCCCGCAACCCCCGCCTCTTACCGGGCAACGAAGAGGGATTCCCCGATCTCTATCTGCCGATGGGACTCACCGCGGAGAACGTCGCCAAGCGCGAGGGGATCACCCGGGAGGAGATGGATGCGTTCGCCGCTCGCAGCCAGAACCTCGCCGTCCGCTCCCAGGACGACGGCTTCTTTGCGCGGGAGATCATCCCAGTACCGCTGGCAGAGGAGACGGTCATGGACCGCGACGACGGACCACGGCCCAACACCACCGTTGAGGTGCTTTCCACCCTTAAGCCCGTCTTCAAGGAGGGCGGCACGGTGACAGCCGGAAATGCCTGCCCCTTGAACGACGGGGCGGCGGCGGTCGTGGTCATGTCTCTCGACCGAGCCCGAGAGTTGGGAATCAAGCCGCTGGCGAGGATTGTGGCGACCGCGGTGGCAGCGCTGGAGCCGGAGTACATGGGACTCGGACCGATTCCGGCCACCGAGCGAGTTCTCCGCCGCTCGGGAATGACCATCCAAGACATCGACCTGGTTGAGATCAACGAGGCTTTCGCCGCCCAGGTGATCCCTTCAGCGCGCGGCATCGGCCTGGACCCGATGGGGGACAAGCTCAATGTATTCGGGGGATCCATAGCCCTGGGGCACCCATTTGGGATGACCGGGGCCAGGATCACCTGCACGCTGCTCAACGGCCTAAAGACCGCTGACAAGTCAATCGGGCTGGAGACGATGTGCGTCGGAGGCGGCATGGGAATGGCGATGATCCTGGAGCGACTCTCCTGACCGCTTAGCGGAGGCCATTTCCGGTCGGCCAGGGACGGTGGTCTCACTAATCCCGCTGCGCCCTCAATCGGTGCGCTGCCCACGTCCTGGGTCCCGGCTGGAGACCGCCATCAGAGCCGCCGCAAGGGCGAGCCCAAAGGCGCAGACTCCAAGCCATCCCCATCCAGCATAGATGAGCCCGGCCGCAGCAGACCCCACGGCTCCTCCGACGAAATAGGTTGTCATGTAGACGCTGTTGAGGCGGCTGCGAGCGCCGCCTCGGAGCCCGTAAATCAGACTTTGGTTGGTGATGCCAAGTCCCTGGACCCCGACATCAAGCACCACAATCCCCGCCAGCAAGGGGGCCAGGGCGGAGCGGCCCAGGAGCATTAGCGCAAAGGCGATAGCCACCGCCAGCGCAAACCCGATCGAGGCGGGCCGCTCCCAGCCCCGGTCCGCCAAGCGACCCGCAAAGCTGGCGCAGAGAGCACCGGCTGCTCCCACCAAACCGAAGAGTCCAATGACGGCTGGTCCGTATCGGTAAGGCGGCCCCGACAGCAGGAAGGCCAGGGTGGTCCAGGCTGCACTGAAGGCGGCGAACGCAAGACCTCCGAGCAAGGCTCGCTGCCTGAGGACCGGCTCTTCCATCGCCATCCGAGCGGTCGACCTGAGAAGCGCGGAATAACCCATCGATACCGATGGTCGGTCGGCAGGCAGCAGCAGCCACAGGGTCGCGGCGAGTACGACCACCGCGACACCGGCGGTCCAGTAGACGCTTCTCCAGCCCGCCCAAGCCGCCAGCAGCCCCGAAACGGTGCGGGCCAGCAGGATTCCCAGCAGTAGTCCAGTCATGACAGTACCGACCACCCGCCCGCGACGCTCCTCCGAGGCCAGGTCGGCGGCCAAAGGCACCAGCACCTGCGCTACGACGGAGGTGCACCCGACGACGAGCAAACAGACCTCAAAGACTATGAGGTTGCGGCTCAGAGCTGCGCCGGCCAGGGCAACTCCGTCAAGGACCAGGACCACACCGGCCAACCGGCGGCGCTTGAGAAGATCGCCAAGCGGCACTAACAGCAGCAGCCCGGCCGCGTAGCCCACCTGGGTTGCGGTCACCACAGTCGCGACCACCCCCGGGCTGCTCCCGAAGTCAGTCGCCAGGATGTGCAGCAGCGGCTGAGCATAATAGAGGTTGGCGACCGCCAGTCCGCAGGCGACCGCCAGCAGGGTCACCATGGCCCCAGAGACCGACGAGGAAGGTCTCTGGGGCGGGCTGGAGCCGGTGACTCTGCTCATAAGGGGCCTATGCGCTGCCGCCAAGCGCCGGTCGGGCGAACGTCCCTGACCAGCCGAGGCCGCCCCGCCGAGCCTCCGACGACTGCGTCAATCCTATCGTTCGGCTCGGCGGTAGCGCGCGACCGAGAAGGCGAGGATCAGGGGAATGTCGACGGCATAGACCAGCAGCATCAGCGTCAGCAGCACCAGCTCCGGACTAGGCACATGATCGTAGAGGAAGACATACTCCAGCATGCCCGCGCTAATTCCGTAGGCCAGCAGAGCCCACTTTCCAACCTGTCGGAATCTGACCCAGGCAAAGCTGTGCAGACGAGACAGCAGGGCCGCGTCCAACGCCATCAGCAGGCAGGCCACCACCAGCAGGGCTACGGCGGGAGCGAGCGACACAGGTCCGGGTATATGGGCGGCCAGATAGATGCCGCCGACCACGATCAGGGAAAGCGAGGCGACGGCGATCGCTGCCACCGGAGGCAGCGCCTCGTCGGGCTGGATCTCGGAGGCCAGCTCGGCCATCAGCTGGCCAACCGGCTCATGATCACCAACGTCGCAATCTGCATGAGGCCGGTGATGGCGGCTGTGTAGACGAACCGCTTCATGAGGCGCCCGATCACGTCTCCCCTGGGATGTGGGCTCTTGAGTTCGAACAGAACCGCGATGTTGGCCGGCTCGAGAACTCCCAGTGCGATCACAGCCATCACTCCGACCACCACGAAGGAGGCCACCAGCCAACCGTGATAGGTGTAAGCGGGGCTGAGGTTGCCCAGGTGCCGAGCCAGCTGGAACCCTGAGCCCAGGGTCAGGGTGACCAGGGTGGGCATGATCAAGACCATCTTGGGCATGAAGCGCGCGGAGAACTCCATCCGCGCTGGAATCGAGAGCCGACCCAGAATTGGCCCGATGACCAACCCCACGAACAGATCGATCCCGGTCCAGAGGCCCCCCGCGACCACGTGGAAGAAATCCAGTGCCCAGAGCCAGTTGCCCGCGATCGACGCGATCAGCAGAATGAGGGCGATCGCCACGATCGGCAGGCCGCGCAGTGGAACTATGGAAATGTTCGCCGCGGCAGCCTGGCTCCCGCGGTCGCTCGCTCTGTCGAGCCCAATCGGCGCTTCGACTGACATCTTTCCCTCCT
>Ga0307372_10008561_pt1 | contig 14339 bp, 11 predicted proteins | sample OX1MG_FD_202533 | JGI IMG/M metagenome (GOLD analysis project Ga0307372, IMG submission 202533) | Soil microbial communities from Risofladan, Vaasa, Finland - OX-1 | ecosystem: Environmental > Terrestrial > Soil > Coastal area > Acid sulfate soil | place: Finland: Risofladan, Vaasa | collected...
CGCCTTGAGCGCGAGCGCCAGCTTCGCGATGCCCTCGCGGTTGCGCGAAAGCGCCTCGGCGATCGCCGCGGGCTGGGCGGCGATCGCGTCGAACATGTGAAACGGATGGCCGGCGCGGGCCTTGGACGGATCGATTATCGATTGCGACTTTGATGGCACTGGCGGAACCTCTCGATGAGAGTGGCGACGGTAGGAGTCGAACCTACGACACTGCGGATATGAGCCGCATGCTCTAACCAACTGAGCTACGTCGCCACCGAACCGTCAACATTAGCCGGAGCGGGGCGGGCTTAAAAGAGCCCGAGCTCAGTCCTGAACGAGCCTCAGCTCAATCTCTAAAACTTTAAAAGGGCCTCGGCTCAAGCTTCAACGAGCCTTAGCCGAGCGCGATAGCGCTGGTTTTCGCTTGACGGCTGCCCCGGCCGACCTGGTACAGAACGCCCTCGGTAAGCTCGATACAGCTCAGCTTGCCGCCGTAGACCAGGCCGGTGTCGATGCCCAGTTTGTACGGCAAATCGACCATCACGGCCCGCATCGGGGTGTGTCCAAAGACCACGGTCGAGCCCAGCTTATGCGGGCTGAAGATAAACTCCTGGCGAATCCACAGCAGGTCCTCGACCCGCTGCTCTTCGAGCTCGAGCGCCGGTACCACGCCGGCGTGGACGAAGAGGTAGGGCGGACGCAGGTAGCTGGTGGCCAGGCGTTTGACGAAATCGAGATGCGGGTCGGGGATGCGGTCGCGCGTCTCGGGCAGATCGTGCCCGGTGACACCGTAGCTCTCGAGCGTGGCGGCGCCGCCATTGAAGAGAAACGACTCGCCGTAGTTGCCCGGCAGACCGAGGAACGCGCTCATCATGTCCTCGTGGTTGCCCTTGAGAAAAACGAACTCGGCGCCGCCCGCGCGCTCGCGATCGAGCAGCAGTTCGATCACGTCATGCGCCGACGGCCCGCGATCCACGTAGTCGCCGACGAACACCACCGTGTCGCCGCGCACGGGCTTGATTGCGTTGAGCATCACGCCCAACTCATCGGGGCATCCGTGGATGTCACCGATGGCAAACAGGCGGCCGCCTACGGCAGGCCGGGATGATTTGCTCTGTGCCGTCCTCATTGATGCTTAATCAAAATTGATGCTTAATCAAATTCCGCTTGCGCCCGCCATGAATGCCGCGCGGGGCTAATCGCGTCCGGCCGCGCCGGACGATCCCCCGGCGAGCAGTTCGCCGAGCGCCTTGCGATCCTCGATCACGCGGCGCGCGGCGGTGTATGGATTGAGAGTGCCGGCACCGACTTCGCCGACGACGCTGGCGACCCCGTCCGCGCCGCCGCTTCGGACCGCGCGCGCGGCGCGCTCTTCCATCTCGGTGCTCAGCACTTCGACGAACTCGCGCATCCGCCGTTCGCGCTCGCGCTCGGGATTGCGATGGGCCGCGACATACTCGGCGTGGCGCGCGATCGCCGCCACCAGCGCGTCGACGCCCTGGTCGGCCGCCGCCTCCGTCAGCACCACCGGCGCCAGCCATCCGCCGTCCTGGCGGCCCAGATGCACGCTCAGTTCGAGTTCCGCCTTGACCCGGTCGGCACCCTCGCGGTCGGCCTTGTTGACCACGAACAGGTCGGCGATTTCATTCAGCCCGGCCTTCATCACCTGCACGCCGTCGCCGCCCTCGGGCACTGTCACCACCACGGTGGTGTCGGCGAGATCCATCACGGCGAGCTCGGTCTGGCCGACGCCGACGGTCTCGATGATGACGATGTCGAAGCCGAAAGCGTCGAGCAGCTTCACGACCTCGCGCGCGGCGCGGCTCAGTCCGCCATGGCTGCCGCGGCTCGAGAGGCTGCGGATGTAAACGCCGGCGTCGCGGTAATGGTCGGTCATGCGCACGCGGTCGCCGAGCACCGCGCCGCCGGAAAAGGGGCTGGAGGGATCGATCGCGAGCACCCCGACTTCCTTGCGCTGGGCGCGATACCTGGCGATGAGACGGTTGACCAGCGTCGATTTACCCGCCCCCGGCGCGCCGGTGACTCCGATGATGTAGGCGTGGCCAACGCGGGAGTAGACGCGCTCCATCACGGTGCCGATCACGGCGGCGCGGTTCTCGACCAGCGTGATCAGCCGGGCCAGGGCCAGACGATCGCGAGCGGCGAAACGTTCGAGCAGCGAGTTCAGATGCGCGTTGTCCAACGGATTCCCAAACCATCCTCTTTTCGTCTGTTGATGATAACCGCTGGAGTGTCGCGGGCGCAATTCAAAGGCAATTGATGCGGCTGTGCGACAGCCGCCTTAGAGCTTGTCCCGCCGGTTGTTTTGGCCCCAGCAGCCGCATATTGTGCAGTTAAACACTGATGAAACTTCCGGACCTCTACACCGACTGGCGAATCGTGGCCGGACTCGCGCTGATCGTGCTGGGCGCGGTCAACTGGGAGATCGGCCGCGCCCGCACCCAGGAATATAGCCGCATCGTCGTCGGCCACACGGATGTCGCGGCCGACGAGGCCTACCGCAGCTTCGCCGAGCTCGACCCGCGCACCGACGGCGCGGTGCTGGCTCCGTTCACCAATGCGCAGCGGAAGGTTTCCTACGCGACCGCGCGGATGGACTTCTACCACGCGACGTTTCTCACCGGGCAGGCGCTGGTGCTGGTGGGCGTGGGGCTGACGCTGCTGGGCTTCATCGTGATAATCCAGCGCGACAACCGCCACGTCCATCGCAGGCTCCGGGCAACCCTCGGCGGTAACGCGCCGCCGCGCGCGCACTGACGGCGCCGCCAGAGGGGACCGCGCGCAATCTCGCCTCCCGATGGTCCCAGGAATCCCAGGAACGCACCAATGGTCAAGCTGCTCGCCGAGCCGGCGCCGGCCAAGATAAACCTCTTTCTGCGCGTCGTCGGCCGGCGCCCCGACGGCTATCACGAACTCGATTCGGTCTTCGTCCCGGTCTCTCTATGCGACCAGGTCGGGGTGGAAATCCGAGTGGACCCTCGCAGCGCCGCCGATACGGCGATTGTGCTCACATGCGATCGCCCAGTGGGATACGACGATAACCTCCCGACAGGCGAAAAAAACCTGGCCTGGCGCGCCGCCGCCGCGTTTCTGCGCGAGTTCGGCCCCGCGATTCATCGCCCAAGCCAAGTCACGATCGATTTGCGCAAAAAGATTCCCGCCGGTGCCGGCCTGGGCGGCGGCTCGAGCGACGCCGGCGCCGTGCTGCGCATGATGGCCGCGCTATGCCGCGTCGAGGACGTACCGCGGATGGCCCGGGTCGCGCTCGCGCTCGGCGCAGACGTCCCGTTTTTTCTGAACCCGCATCCCGCGCACGTCGGCGGCGTCGGCGAGCGTATCGCACCCCTGGAAACCGCAACTGCGAACCAGAGCGCGCGAATAGCGCGGACTCCTCTGCATATGGTGCTCGCGGTGGCGGCGGTCGAGGTCTCGACCGCCGAAGTCTTCCGTGCACTTTTGCCCGCGCAATGGAGCGGTGCGGCGCCCGCCGAGCATCTGCGCGCGATTGCCGCGGGCAAGACTACGCCGGCGATGCTGCAAAACGACCTGGCGGCGGTGGCGATGGCGCGGTATCCGGAAATCGCGGAACTGCGCTCGGCACTGATTGCGGCCGGAGCACAGGGGGCGTCGATGTCGGGCAGCGGAGGCGCGGTCTTTGGAATCTTCGCCAACGGGCGGACGGCCGCGCAGGCCGCCGTCGAGATGGGCCGGAATTTTCCGCAGGCTCGATATTACGTAGTAAATTCGCTTCCCTAGCCGCGTGCGGAAGAGCTTGCGCGCAGGCTCTCACGCGCCGAAGGCTCATGCCTGTCGCCCGCTTGTGGAACTTAGTCGAAAGCCGCGATTGACACTGAAAAACGCCTTCCGTTAACATCGCCGTCACAAAGCCGCAGTGCGCCCGCGCGCTGCGGCAATTAGTTTGGCCGATCCGTTGGCAACAGTTTCGCGTCACCGCTCGACCCCGTCGCATCCATCGGATGAGCGGGCGGCGGCGGCGCGAGCCGCGCGGCGCGTATGGCCGCGGCACGAGCGGCCTCTGCCTTGGGCCTGTGCTATGCTCGATGGCCCTTCAGCATGAGCGGACGGAAGGGACGTGGCCCGTGCTGGGCGGTCGCCAAGCTGGTAAGGCACCAGGCTTTGGACCTGGCATTCGAAGGTTCGAATCCTTCCCGCCCAGCCATCAATTTTGGTTTTGGCCGGTCTTGGTCGGTTTTGGCCGCCCGCGTGAGTCCGGGAAAGGCTGGACGCGGAGGCGGAGAGATGGTGCGCAAAGGGTTGCGATTTTGGCTTGGCCGGAGGGGCCGAGATGCCTGAACGGGCGAAAGACGAACTGGAGATTTTCACCGGCAACTCCAACTCGGCGCTGGCGCGCGAGGTGTGCGAGCACCTCGGCGTGCAGCTGGGCGCGGCGGAGGTCGGTCGCTTCCCGGACGGCGAGGTGATGGTCGAGGTGCGCGAGAACGTGCGCGGCGGAGATTGCTTCGTGCTCCAGTCGATCTGCACGCCACCCAACGAAAACCTGATGGAGCTGCTGTTGCTGATGGATGCGCTCCGACGCGCCTCGGCCAAGCGCATCACGGCCGTGATTCCCTACTTCGGCTACGCGCGCCAGGACCGCAAGGTCGCGCCGCGCGTGCCGATCAGCGCCAAGCTGGTCGCCGACGTCATCACCGCCGCGGGTGCCTTGCGCGTGCTCACCGTCGACCTCCACGCCGGCCAGATCCAGGGCTTCTTCAATATCCCGGTCGACAATCTGTACGCGATGCCGGTGCTGATCCAGTATTTGCGCAAGCGTCTGGAGGGGCGCCGCGTCACGGTGGTCTCGCCCGACGCCGGCGGCGTGGAGCGGGCGCGCGCCTTTGCGCGGCGGCTCAACGCCAACCTCGCGATCATCGACAAGCGTCGCCCGCGCGCGAGCGAGGTGGCCGAGATGCAACTGGTCGGCGAAGTGCGTGACTGCGTGGCCCTGTTGGTCGACGACATGATCGACACCGCCGGCACGATTACCGAGGCCGCCAAGGTGGTGATGAACGCCGGAGCGACCGAGGTGCTGGCCTGCGCAACCCATCCGATCCTCTCCGATCCGGCCTGCGAGCGCCTGAACAAGTCGTGCATCAAGGAACTGATCACCACCAACAGCATCCCACTGCGCGCCAAGGCGCAGGCGGAACTCGGCTCGCTCAAGGTGCTGTCGGTCGCGGGCCTTATAGCGGAAGCCATCCGACGCATACATAATGAAGAGTCGGTAAGCTCGCTCTTCACCTGAGCGAGGCCCGCGCTCCGCTTCGATTTACGCCGAGCAATCAACGCCGAATATTTATCAGACGAGGACGTGATGGAGACTGTCGAACTGGCCGCCGAAATCAGGGAGACCCGGCCCAAGAGCCGCCGCCGCGGACTACGCCGCGACGGGCACATCCCGGCAATTCTCTACGGACCCAAGACCAAGCCGACCGCAATCGCGGTAAGCGGCGCCGAGTTGCGCTCGCGCGTCTCGGCCAGCGCCCGCCAGCGCCTGATGCGGCTCAAGTCGAGTTCGCCCGAGCTCAACGACCGCCACGTCATCGTCAAGGAGATCCAGCGCGGGCCGGTCAGCGGCGACTTCCTCCACGCCGACCTTTACGAGGTCGACCTCTCGCAGGCGCTGCGCGTCTCGGTGCCGCTGCGCTTCACCGGCAAGTCGCACGGCGTGGCCGAGGGCGGCATCCTGCAGCCCCTGGTACGCGAGGTCGAAGTCGAATGCCTGCCGCTGGAGATTCCCGACATGGTCGAGGTCGACGTTACCGCGCTCGACATCCATGACGTGATCCACGTCTCGGCGATGACCTTCCCCGGCAACCTCAAGCCGATCTTCGATACCGACTATCCGGTGGTGACCGTGCTGCCGCCGACCGTCGCCGAGGTGGCCGTCGCCGCCGCGGCCGAGGCCGCGCCGGTCGAAGGCGCCGAGGGTGCCGAAGGCGCGGCCGCGCCGGCGGCCGCCGAAGCGGGCGCCAAGGAAGGCGCCAAGGGCGGCGGCAAGGAAGCCGCCGCCGAAAAGGGCGGCGGCAAGAAGGGCTGACGCGCGCGCCGCCAGCACGCGACGTGCGCGTTGGCGCGCGCGCCGCGCTGGCGACGCACCTTCAAGCGGCGCACGCGCGCCGCTGCCACGCCGATGCGCGCCTGACGCGCGCATCGGCGTGGGCGGTGGTTGTTGCGAGGAGGAGGTTACGTTCCCCATGAGCTTCACCCATCTCCACGTCCATACCCAGTACAGCCTGCTCGACGGCGCCAACAAGATCGAACCGCTGCTCGAACACGCGCACGCCTCCGGCATGTCCGCGATGGCCATCACCGACCATGGCAACATGTTCGGCGCGGTCGAGTTCTTCAGCAAAGCCACCCAGCACGGGATTAAACCGATCATCGGATGCGAGGCCTACGTCGCGCCGGGCAAGCGCACCGACCGCTCGCAAGTACCCAAGGGCGACGACTTCGACGGCGGCGGCAACTTCCACCTGATCCTGCTCGCCGCGTCGCGCACCGGCTACCGCAACCTCTGCCGCCTGCTGAGCGCGGCCTACCAGGAGGGGCTTTACTACAAACCGCGCATCGACAAGGAAATCCTGACCGAGCTCAACGAGGGTATAATCGCGCTCTCGGGATGTCTCTCGGGTGAGGTCGCGCGATGGCTCCGCGCCGGGCGCGTCGACAAGGCGCGCGAGGCGGCCGAGAGCTACGCGCGCATTTTCAAGGATCGCTTCTATCTCGAACTGCAGGACAACCGTCTGCACGCGCCGCTGAATGACGCGCTGCGCGACATCGGGCGCACCGCCGGCCTGCCGCTGGTCGCCACCAACGATTGCCACTACCTGCATCGCGCCGACGCGCGCGCCCACGAAGTCCTGCTCTGCATCCAGACCGGCAAGACGCTCGCCGACGAAACGCGATGGCGTTTCGATACCGACGAGCTTTACGTCAAGACGCCCGAGGAGATGGCCCAGGCGTTCGGCGCGGACTCCGAGGAGTACCGCAACACGATGGAGATCGCGCGGCGGGTGGACTTCGAGTTCGAGTTAGGCAAGTTCCATTTCCCAATCTACCAGGACGCGCCGCCCGCCGATCTCGACCAGGTGCTGGACGCGCGCGTGAAAGCGGGGCTTGGCGCGCGGCTCGCCGAAATACATGCGCGCCGCGGCGAATTCGACGAGGCGCCCTACTACGAGCGTCTCGGGCGCGAGCTGCCGGTCATCCGCGAGATGGGCTTTTCGGGCTACATGCTGATCGTCGCCGACTTCATCGACTACGCGCGCAGCCAGGGCATCCCGGTCGGACCGGGCCGCGGCTCGGTGGTCGGCAGCCTGGTCTCCTACGCGCTCAGGATAACCGAGGTCGATCCGATCGAGCACAAGCTCCTGTTCGAGCGCTGGCTCAACCCGGGACGTAAGTCGATGCCCGATATCGACGTCGATTTCTGCTGGGAGCGGCGCGACGAGGTACTCAACTACGTACGCGCGAAATACGGCGCCGACCGCGTCGCGCAGATCATCACCTTCGGCACCATCAAGGGCAAACAAGCCATCCGCGACGTCGGCCGCGTGCTCGGGCTTTCTTTCGCCGAGACCGACCGTATCGTCAAGCTTTATCCCGCGCCCAAGCAGGGCCGCGACTTCCCGCTGAGCGCCGCGCTCGAGATGGAGCCGCGGCTGAAGGCCGAGCGCGAGAGCCATCCCGACCTTTTCGAGTACGCCTTCAAGCTCGAGGGGCTGCTGCGCCACGCCTCGCGCCATGCGGCCGGCGTGGTCATCTCCGACGTTCCGCTGACCGAAGTCGTTCCGCTCTACGCCGACAAGGAACGCACCGAAGGCGCGATGGCGATTACGCAGTACTCGATGAAGGGGGTCGAGGAGATCGGCCTCATCAAATTCGACTTTCTCGCGCTCAAGAACCTGACCCTGATTGTCGAGGCACTCAACCTGGTGCGCGCCGGCGGCAAGGAGCCGCCCGACTTGAACCGCCTCCCGCTCGACGATCCCGAAAGCTACCGCCTGCTCGCGCGCGGCGACACGGTCGGCGTGTTCCAGATGGAAGGGTCGGGGATGCGCCGTTTCCTGACCGAGCTCAAGCCCTCGAACTTCGAGGACGTGATCGCGGCGATCTCGCTGTTTCGCCCCGGCACGCTGGACTCCGGGATGGTCGATCCGTTCATCAAGCGCAAGCACGGCAAGGAGCCGGTCGAATACGACCATCCGCTGCTCGAGCCGGTGCTGCGCGACACCTACGGCGTCATCATCTACCAGGAGCAGGTGATGCGCGCGGCGCAGGCGCTGGCCGGCTACACGCTGGAGGAAGCCGACATCCTGCGCGCCGCGATGGGCAAGAAGAACAAGGCGCAGATGGAGCGCGAGCGCGAGCGGTTTCTCGACGGCGCGAAGAAAAACGGCCTCGATAAGGCGCTCGGCAAATCGATCTTCGAGAAAATCGAGACCTTCGCCTCTTACGGCTTCAACCGCTCGCACGCCGCCGCCTACGCCCTGACGACTTACACCACCGCCTACCTGAAGGCGCACTATCCGCACGAGTTCATGGCGGCGCTGATGTCGCTCGATATGGACGACGTCGACAAGGCCTACAAGAACATCGCGGCGCTGCGCGAGATGCGCATCCGCCTCCTGCCGCCCGACGTCAACCACAGCGGGGTGAAGTTCACGGTCTCCGGCGACGCGATCCGCTTCGGCTTGGCCGCGATCCGCGGCGTGGGGGCCAAGAGCGCCGAGGCCATGATCGCGGTGCGCTCAAGCGGCGGCCCGTTCAAGGACCTTCTGGATTTCTGCCTGCGCGTCGGCACGCAGTTGGTCAACCGGCGCGTGCTCGAGGCGCTGATCAAGTGCGGCGCGTTCGATTCGATCTCGGCCTCGCGCGCGCCGCTCGTCGCGATGGTCGAAGACGCGCTCAAGGTTGCGCAAAAGGCCGAGAGCGATACGGCCACGGGCCAGCACGGACTGTTCGGCGCCGCCGCGCGCCCGCAGGCGCTGCCGCCGCCGCGCGATCCGGTCGCCCAGTGGGATCAGAAAGAGATGCTGCGCAACGAGAAGGAGGCGCTGGGCTTCTACATCACCGCCCATCCGCTGGACAAATACGACCGCGAGTTGCGCCGGCTCGGCGCCGTTTCGACCGCGGACCTGACTTCGCTTCCCGACGGTAGCCAGGTGCGTATCGCTGGTGTGGTGCAGGCGGCCAAGCTCAAGAACAACAAGGCCGGCAAGCGCTATGCGACGTTCGCGCTGGAGGACCGCGAGGGCGCGGTCGAAGTGATCGCGTGGCCGGAGACCTATCAGAAGCACGAGGCGCTTATCATGGGCGACGAACCGGTGGTGGCGCGCGGCAAGCTGGACGTCGACGACGAGCGCGCGCAGGTGATCCTCGACGAGATGCGGCCGCTTAACACGGCGCTGGTTGACGCGGTGCGCGAGGTGCATATCACGGCGCCGCGCGAGCGCCTGGCCAACGGCGCGCTCGAGGAACTCAAGGCGCTGCTCGGGCGCCATAGCGGGCGCGCAATTACCTATCTGCACCTGGCGCTCGACGACGCGCACGAGGCGATCTTTCTGCTCGGCGACAGCTACCGCGTCGCGCCGACCGACGACTTCGTCGCCGCGGTCGAGCACACGCTCGCCCCGGCATCGGTGATGCTGCGCTAGGTTTTTGCGACTTACGCACGGGCCGCGAAGTCGCGCGCGCGAAGGACGAACCGTCATTGACGGGCAGGCGACCGACGGCCGGGAGGACATTCGCCGCCCTTCCTTCCGAGCCCTCGCCACATGCTGCTGCCTGAACTCGCGGAATCGCTTCCCGTCTGAGCCCTCGCCCGCAAATAATGCGGGCGAGGGCTCAGAAGAGTTGTCGCGGTGCGCCCTGTCCTTCAAGTGCACCGCCCGCCGTTTGCCAACTACCCTGCACTCAGTGGACGAGACTCGAAGATTTTCCCTACCAGATGCCGGGGATGAAGCATTCGGTCTCCTGCATGTAGCGCGCGTACTGGTCGCCGAACTGCGCCAGCATCCCGGCCTCTTCCGTCCTGGCGCGCATCCGGCCCATCACGATCCCGAAGATCGCCGTGAGCGCCCCGGTGATCGGTGCGCCGAACTCGAACGCCCACGCGAAGACCACCAGAAACTCGCCGAGCCATATCGGATGACGGATCTTGCCATAGAGTCCGTTGCGCACCAGCGCGCGCGGGCCGTCGGATTCCGGCGTCGAGCTGAAAAAGCCAAGCTGGATGCGCGCGCCCAGCGCCAGCCACAGGCCCAGCAGCTCCATCAGCAAACCCAGCGCCTGGATCCATCGCGCCACCTCACCGCCGTATAGGTAGGTGCGCTCGAACGGCGCCGCCGCGAACAGCAGCAGCACCGGCAATTGGCGCAGAATCGATCCCGAAAGCAGAGCGGTGTCGGGCGGCGGCTCGAAATCCTCGCGCACCATGACGTCGGCGAAACGAAACCCGCCGTAAGCGATCAGGTAGGCCAGGGTGTATGGATGATCGCCGAGGTACTCGCTGATTCCCAGTCCCAGCGCGACCGCACCGACCACCGCCACCAGGAAAACGACAAGTTCGGAAACCCGTATATCGATCCGGCGCCAGCGACGCGGCGCCTCACTGGCGGGGACGGGGCCCAGACCGCCGGTGGGCGCCTTAAGCTCACCGGTCGACTTGCGGGGCTCAGCCTGCGTTCCGTCTCCGCCTTCCATGCGGAACAAATCTTGGCAGGATGAAGGCCGCGTTTCAAAGGAAATGCCGCCGCCCGCGCGCGCGGGCTGGGCGCCGGCGCCGATGCGCGGCGGCGTCAGCCCAGGCGGCTCAAGGTGTCCCGGTCGCCGATCGCAACCAGGAAATCGCCCGCCGCGATACGGGTGCTGGGGTCGGGAATCAGCGTGCTCGAAGCATCGCCGCGCTTGAGCGCCACGATCCGCAGCCGCGTCGAACTCTGCTCGATCGCGCCGATCGTCTGGCCGACCAGCGCGCTGCCCTCGGCCACGCGAATCTCCTCCAGGTCGACCTCGGCGCCGCGCCCCGGAAACGACAGCTCCAGGAAGTCGACCACCGAGGGGCGCATGATACTGGCCGCCAGCCGTAACCCGCCCCACTGGTAGGCCGAAATGGCCTGGTCCGCCCCCGCCATCCGCAGGTGCTGCAAGCCGGCCTCCGATTCGCCGCGCGCATGGATGCGGACTTTCGGGTTCATCGTGCGCGCCGAGAGCGTGATATAGACGTTGTCCGCATCGGAGGCGGTGACCACCACGATCGCGCGCGCGCGGGGCAGGCCCGCGTCCTTCAGCACGCGATCCTCGAGCGCCGATCCGATTACGTAGAGCAAGCCCCCCGCGGCCAGCTCGGCCTCGCGCGTCGGATCGCGCTCGATGACCACCGCCTCGCCGCCGCTGCGGGTCACTTCCTCGGCCACCACACGGCCCATCCTGCCGAACCCACAAATCACGACGTGGCCCTCGAGTTGTTCGATCCTGCGCTTCATCGCAGCCCTCCCGACGATCTCGCGCAACTGGCCTTCGACCACAAACTGGGTGACCACGGCGAAGATGTAGAACGCGGTACCGACGCCGGTGACGATCAAGCCCATCGTGAAGATCCGTCCACCCTCGCCGAGCGGCTTCACCTCTTCGTAGCCCACGGTGGAGATGGTAATGACGGTCATGTAGAGCGCGTCGAGCGCCGTCATGTGCTCGATCGCCATGTAGCCGACGGTGCCGCCGGCCGTCAGCACCACGATGCCGGCGATCGCGACCAGGAACCTGCGCCCCGGGCTCAGCCGACGCGCTATCGCTCGGTTGCGGCGGCGCCGGTTGTTTCTTCGCTTCGCGGGATTCAGGGCGCCTCGTGCCCTTCGAGCCAGCGCTCCGCGTCGATCGCCGCCATGCATCCGGTGCCCGCCGCGGTTACCGCCTGGCGATAGACCTTATCGGCGACGTCGCCGGCCGCGAACACACCGTCAATGTTGGTGTAGGTCGACCCGCTGCGGACCTTCAGGTAGCCGACTTCGTCCATCTCGAGCTGGCCCTCAAACAGGCGGGTGTTGGGCTGATGGCCGATCGCCACAAACACGGCGTCGGTACGAAAGTCGCTGGTCGCACCGGTCTTGAGGTTTTTGAGCCGCACCCCGCTCACTCCGCTTTTCTGTTCGCCGAAAATTTCCTCGATCGCCGAGTTCCAGATGAAAGCGATCTTCGGATTGGCGGCCGCGCGGTCCTGCATGATTTTGGAAGCGCGCAGCGCGTCGCGCCGATGCACGATCGTCACCTTGGTGCAAAAGCGCGTGAGAAACGTCGCCTCCTCCATCGCGGTATCGCCGCCGCCCACCACCACCGCCTCCTTGTTCCTGAAGAATGCGCCGTCGCAGGTCGCGCACGCGCTCACCCCGTAACCCATCAGCCGCTTCTCCGACTCGATCCCGAGCAGCTTGGCCGACGCGCCGGTTGCGATGATGAGGGCCGCGGCGCGGATGGTCCCGGCCTCCGTGCTCAGCGCGAACGGCCGCTTGCGCAAATCGACCGCGGTCACTTCGCCGGTCACGAATTTCGTGCCGAAGCGCTCGGCCTGCTCGCGGAATACGTTCATCATCTCGGGGCCCTGTATGCCCTTGGCGAAGCCGGGGTAGTTCTCGACCTCGGTGGTGATGGTGAGCTGTCCGCCGGGCTGGGCGCCCTCGATCAGGAGCGGCGCCAGATTGGCGCGGGCCGAGTAGAGCGCGGCGGTGAGGCCGGCTGGACCGGAGCCGAGAATCACGAGGCGATAGGTTTCGTCTGCCATCTGGGTTGTTATCGACTTTCGTTATCGGTTGTCTTTGCGTGGAATCGCGCGCTCGACGGGCCGCGCGCGGTTCGTCGTTGGTTTCTTATTGTAGCGCTTTCTTGTATCGGCGCAGCGCGCCAACATAAGCTCTTAGCCGTCGCCCCCGATGCCACGCAAGAAGCCCAACACCCAACTTCCCGACTCCGCCACGCGCGGCGCGCTCACCCATCTCGACCGCCGCGGCCGCGTGCGGATGGTCGACGTCGGCGACAAGCCGGCCACGCGGCGCGAGGCGCTGGCGCGCGGCGCGGTCAAAATGGAGCCGGCGACGCTGGCGGCGATCGTCGGCGGGCGGCTCGAGAAAGGCGAAGCGCTGGCGGCGGCGCGTCTGGCCGGCATCATGGCGGCCAAGCGCACGCACGAGCTGATCCCGCTCTGCCATCAGATTCCGCTGGAGGTCGTCGAAATTGAATTCCGCCCCGACCCGGCCCACGCGACGCTCCATATCCAGGCCCGCGCGGCGACCGTCGCGCGCACGGGCGTCGAGATGGAAGCGCTGGTGGCGCTGAGCGCCGCCGCGCTCACGATCTATGACATGGCCAAGGCGATCGATCGCGCGATGACGATCGACGCGATCCGGCTGGTCGGTAAATCGGGCGGCCGCAGCGGCACCTTCAAGCGCGCGGGCGAGCCGCGATGGCCATCCGCGGACAGTTGAAACACCTGGAAAGTTGAAAATTTGAAGAACTCTCGACCGAACGGCGCGTCGACAACACCGGGGCGCGTCTTTCTCAAGCAGGGCCGCGACGGACCGGTGCGCGGCGGCAATCCCTGGGTATTCTCGCAGGCGATCGATCGCGTCGAACCTGCCGCAATCGAGCCCGGCGCCCGCGTGTGGGTGCTCGACGCGGCCGGCGCGACGTTGGGTCACGGCTACTACAACCCCGCGACCACGATCGCGGTGCGGATGCTCGCGCTGGCGGGCGAGCCCGGCCCCGACGAAATCGTCCGCTGGCGTATCGGGCAGGCGCTCAAGCTGCGCGAGCGCATCGTCGGCGCCGATACGGATTGCTGCCGGATGCTCAATGGCGACGGCGACGGCCTCTCGGGCGTCGTCGTGGATCGCTACGGCGAGGTTGCGGTGGTGCAGTTGCTGACCGCGGGCGCCGAACGGATGCGCGCGGAGATCGTCGAGCATCTGAACGTGACGATCTCGCCGCGCGCGATTTTCGAACGCAGTCAGGGCGCCGTGCGCCGGCAGGAGGGGCTCGAAGATCGCGTCGGCTCGCTTACGGGCGCGAGCGCCGGAGAAGTCGTGGTGCGCGAAAACGGCGTGCGGATCGCCGTCGACCTGGAGCATGGCCAGAAGACCGGCGCGTTCCTCGACCAGCGCGAGAATCGCGCACGCTGGGGCGCGCTGGCCGCCGGCGCCCGCGTGCTCGATCTGTGCTGCTACACCGGAGGCTTCGCGCTGAACGCGCTCAAGGGCGGCGCGAAGGAAGTCGTCGCGGTCGACACCTCCGAGCACGCGCTCCAATGGGCGCGGCGCAAC
>Ga0307372_10008562_pt1 | contig 14338 bp, 14 predicted proteins | sample OX1MG_FD_202533 | JGI IMG/M metagenome (GOLD analysis project Ga0307372, IMG submission 202533) | Soil microbial communities from Risofladan, Vaasa, Finland - OX-1 | ecosystem: Environmental > Terrestrial > Soil > Coastal area > Acid sulfate soil | place: Finland: Risofladan, Vaasa | collected...
AGCAGGACCGGGGTGCCGCCACGGCCGGCACGAGCGGTCCGGACAGGAGATGAGCGTTTCCATGGCGTCGACATCGACCACACCTGCCATCGAGGCCCACGATCTGCACAAGACCTTCGGTGGCACGGTGGTCGCCCTCGACGGGGTGAGCTTCGCCGTCGAGCAGGGGACGGTCTTCGGCCTGTTGGGGCCGAACGGTGCCGGCAAGACCACCGCGGTGCGGATCCTGACGACGATCATCAATCCCGACGCGGGATGGGGCCGCGTCCTCGGGTACGACGTCGTCCACCACGCCGACACCGTGCGCCCGCTCATCGGGCTGGCGGGCCAGTACGCGGCCGTGGACGAGAACCTCACCGGCCGGGAGAACCTGACCATGGTGGGGCGCCTCAACCACCTGGCACGGGACGTGGTGGCCCGGCGGGCGGTCGAGCTCCTCGAGCAGTTCGGGCTGAGCGACGCCGGCGACCGACCGCTCAAGACCTACTCGGGGGGGATGCGACGCCGGCTGGACGTGGCCGCCGCGCTGGTGGCGCGGCCGAAGGTGCTGTTCCTCGACGAGCCGACCACCGGCCTCGACCCCCAGAGCCGGATGGATGTGTGGTCGATGGTCGAGGGCCTCGTGGGCGAAGGCACCTCGGTGCTTCTCACCACGCAGTACCTGGAGGAAGCCGATCGCCTCGCCGGCCACATCGCCGTCGTCGACCGGGGCCATGTCATCGCCGAGGGGACGCCGGCACAGCTCAAGGCCGATCTGGGTGCCACCGTGCTCGACGTCGGCCTTCCCGACGCCGAGGCGGCTCAGCGCGCCGCGGTGATCCTCCAGACGGTGGGAGCCAAGAGCCCGACGGTCGTGGGGTCGATCGTCGAGCTTCCGGTGGACGACGGGCCCCGGGTCGCCATGGAGGTGCTGCGCCTGCTCGACCAGCACGCCCTCGCACCCACGACGTTCCGGCTGCGCGAACCGAGTCTCGACGACGTGTTCCTGGCGCTCACCGGCCAACGGGCCGAAGAGGACGGTGCCGGGCCCGAGGGCGCGCCCGCGACGGAACCCGGTTCACGCCGCCGCCGCCGCCGGGCCCGGGCCGCGGCGGGGACGACCGGCGACGGAGGTGGACGATGACGACCACGGTGATCGGCCCGGGCACGGGTGGACCGCCCGGGCCGGCGGCCAAGCCGACGGCGGCGTCGCGGGTGCACTGGGTGATCGCCGACACCCTGACCATCACCAAGCGCAACCTGATCTCCTACACCCGGACACCCGAGGCGCTGTTCTTCTCCACGCTGCAGCCGATCATGTTCGTGCTCCTGTTCCGCTACGTGTTCGGCGGGGCGATCAACCCCGGGAACCACCTGAGCTACATCGACTACCTGATGGCCGGCATCTTCGTGCAGAGCGTGGCCTTCGGTGGGATCGGTGCGGCCGTCGGGCTCGCCGAGGACCTGCACGAGGGCCTGATCGAGCGGTTCCGGGCCCTTCCCATGGCCCGCTCCGCCGTTCTCGCCGGCCGGACCACGGCCGACCTGGTGCGTAACGTCTTCGTCGTCGTGCTCATGACCGGCGTGGGTGCCGCGGTGGGCTTCGACTTCCCGAACGGAGCGCTCGGGTTCCTCGCCAGCGTGGCGCTGGTCCTCTTGTTCTCCTACGCGTTGCTGTGGGGGTTCGCCTTCGTCGGGCTCATGGCGTCGAACAGCGAGACCGCGCAGGTGATGGCGTTCCCGATCCTCTTCCCGTTGATCTTCGCGTCACCGGCGTTCGTGCCCGCCAGGCAGCTTCCGGGCTGGTTGCGTGCCTTCGCCAACCATCAGCCCGTCGGGGTGGTGATCAACGCCATGCGGGCGCTCATGGTCGGCCCCGCGGCCGGCGTCGGCAGTACCTCGGGCCACGTCGTCGAGGCCCTGGCGTGGTGCGCGGGGCTTCTGCTGGTGCTGGCGCCATTGGCGGTGTGGCGCTACCGACGCACCAGCTGATCCGCCGGGGCGCTACAGCCGTCCCGGGTGGCCCGGCGCGGCGCGCCGCGCCCGGCTCACGCCGGGTAGGAGACGAGGGTGGGCGGCCCCTGCGGGCTCGTGACCGAGGGCCCCGGTCCGGTACTTCCCAAGGACGCGAAGCTGACGGCTCCTTGGGGCGCGGTCACCGTGACCGGCTCGCCCCATTTGCTGAAGGTCATGGTGAAGGCACTCTGCTGGTTGTCGATCTTGCCCTGCTCCGAGTACCGCACCGGCACGTGGTCGGAGGCGGCGACGTAGAAGGTGGCGGAGCCCTTCGCCTTCTGGGTCTGCCCGTTGACCGAGACGTTGGTCATCGGCCCGGCGATCCCGAGGACACGGCGTCCCGACAGCGTCGTGGGGTCCAGTGGGCGGTGTGGCACGAAGGCGATGTTGTCGGCCAGGGCGGAGTGGGCGGTCACCGCCGCGTACACCGACTGGTAGGGGGCGTCCCCGGGGGAGAGGAAGATCCACTGGCCGTCCTGGGCGGTCGCCGTCGCCGTGGGCAGGCCGAGCTGGTCGACCAGCTCCCGGGCATCACCTCGGAAGTAGCACGCCGAGCCGACCACGAGGACCGTGAAGGTGTGGGGGCCGATGGTGATGACCTGTCGGCCCGACGACCTCCCGGCGTCGCCGACGGTCGTCTGCGTGGCGCCCTGCGACGTGAAGCGCGACACGTAGTGGAAGCTGCCCTTGCGCTCTGCCGCCCGCAGCGAGGAGTGCAGCAGGCTCCGGGCCGCGGGGGAGACGAGGGGGATGGGCCCGGGGCCCGACGTGATGAGGAAGGCCACGCCGCCGCCCACGAGGAGCGCCACCACGAGCGCCACGGCGACGACGGTCACCAGGGTCCTGCGCCGTCGGCCCGGGACCAGCGAGCGACCGAAGTCGTCGCCGAGGTCGGCCCCCTCCGCCCACGGCTCGAGCGGGGCGGGGTCCGGGCCCGTGCCGGCGGCAGGGTCGTGATCGGGCGGGTCGAGCGGCGCGGGGGGCACCCCCGGCGACGCGTAGCCGGGGGGTGGGGGCGGGGTCGGTCCGGCGGCCGCGGGCGGGCCGCCCGGCTCGGGGAACCCCGTCAGGGGGAGGGAGGCAGGGGCGGCCCACGGCGGCGGCACCGGGCTCGTCGGGAGGCCAGGTGCCGCGCCGGGTCGGGCGGGCCCGGCGTCGCCGTTTCGGGTCTGACCCGTGTCGTCCGGCACACGCTCAGACTACGCCCCACCCACGGGGTGCCGTCGCACCACGGAGCGCCTGGGATTCCTCAGCGGAACGGCGCGCGGGCCACGACGAGGCGCGACGAGGCCTGGACGCGCAGCACGCCGTCGTGCTCGAACGGGCGCAGCAGCTCCGTCGCCCGGGACAGGAACTGGATGCGGGCCTGCTGGGTGCAGTCCCGCCAGGCTCGCGACAGCGGTGGCAGCGACGGGTAGACGCGCACCCACTGCGCCACGCGGGGCAACGCCGTGAGCATCCTGACGGTGCGCACCGACACGTCGGTGAACCCGGCCGCTCGCGTCAGGTCCCGGAGGTCCTCGATGCGGTGATAGGCGAACGCGTCGAGGAGCATCTCGACCACGCCCGATTGGTCGAGCCCGGCCTTGATGGTGGCGTCGAGCTGGGCCGCGAAGGCAGGGTTCTCCTCGATCGGGCCCCATGTCGTGATGCCGAGGCGACCGCCGGGGGCGAGGACGCGCCGCATGTCCTCGAGCGCGGCGACCGGGTCGGCGAACCGGTGGAGCGCGTGCTGGCAGGCGACGACGTCGAAGGCCGCGTCGGGGAACGCCAGCCGGGCGTCCTCCCACGTCTGCCATTCGACGATGCTGGTGATGTCGATGCGCCGGGCCGCCTCGATGGCCGCGGGCGAGGGGTCGATGCCCACCACCCTGCCGGTGTGGCCGACGACATGGGCGGCGAGCCGCGCGAAGATCCCCGTGCTGCAGGCGACGTCGAGCACCCGCGCACCGCGGACGACGACGAGGGCGTCGAGGGCGCGCTCTGCGAAGCGACGGCCGAACGCGGGGTCGTAGTGCTGCGCGTAGACGGATGCGGAGGCCTCGTCGTCACACGAGCCGGGGCCGGTGACGGAGTGTGCCGTTCCGGCGCGCGTCGACGGCGCCCTCGGCGCCACGCAGCCGGCGCGCGCCACGGCGGCAGCACCGACACCAGTGGCTCGTGGTGGTGCGCTGACGTCGGTGTCGTGGCCGGGTACCACGGAAAGCGAGGCTATCGGACCGGTCGAACGACTTGGCGGACCGTGGTCGCCGAACCTCGCGCGCGTGGCGCGTGCGTCGGTACCGCTCGTGTCGCAGCGGTCACCGTCGCCGGACGGGCAAATGCAACGGCACCGACGACGGGTTCCGGGAACCGCACGGGGAGCCCACACCGACGGAGCGTGGGTGACGCGCACGGATCGTCACGGTGCCCGTCGTCGCCCGCCGAGCTCGGCGGCCGCCCGGAGGTGCTCGGTGAGAGCGTCGAGGCGGGCGTGCGCGTTGGCCCCGCTGGTCGACGGCATCACGTATGCCGGACGCCCGCCGATGCCCTCGGGTTGGGGGCCTGTCGTGGCGCCGGGGTCGACCGCGACCCGCCACCCCGACAGGCCCACGAAACACACGGCATCCGGCTCCAACCACCGCACCAACCGCTCGACGCGTGCCATGCCCGCCCGGTACTCGACCGCGCCCAGCACCGAGGCGCCCGGGGTGGCCCGTTTGACCAGATCGGTCATCCCGACCCCGTGGACGCGCAGCGCGTGGAACGCGTCGCGGTCGCGGGTGACGACCCCGGCCGCCAGGGCCGCGGGCCAGAACCGATTGCCCGGCCGCGCATAGCCGACGCCGGCGTCCGCGGCGTACAGGCTCGGGTTGAGGCCCACGACGAGCAGGCCCATCCCCGGGCCGACGGTGTCGGGCAGCGAGCGGGCGCGCCGGGCGCGGCCCCGCACCACGTCGCCGTCGAGCTGCACGTTCTCGACGGCGAAGCCGGCGCCCACGAGGACGTCGAGGAGGCGCTCGGGCGTCCACGCCGCGAAGAACCGCCCACCCACGTCGTCGTCGGGCAGCGCGTCCCCCTCGTAGTCGCCGGCCAGGACCTGGAGGTCGAGCGGGGCGTCGGTCACCAGCGCGCCGTGCAGGTGGGCGAGCGCCGCCGGGAGCCGGGCGCTCGGGAGGTGGAGGTAGCTCATGTTCGCCCACCCCCCGTGCAGCGTGCCGCGACCGAACGGGAGCGCCTCGAGATCGGCCTGCACCAGGGCGGCGGCGGGTGCCGCCCGCCGGCACAGCTCCAGCATGCCCCGGGCGGCGTCGAGGCCGACGACGGGCAGGCCGAGGTCAGCGGTGTAACGCCCCGCCCCGCAGCCGAGGTCGACACGCAGGGCTCCGCCGGTCACCTGGCGGGCGAAGGCCCGGGCATCGGCGCGGCGCACAGGGCGGCGGCGGGCCGCCCAGGCCGCACCGCGCGCGTCGTACACGTCGATCGTGGCCCGGTCCATGCCCGGCCATCTTGCCCCGGGCGCACCGGGCGCACCGGGCGTCACTCGTCCAGGCCGACCGGCTCCCCGTCCACCATCTGGTCCAGGTACTCAGACAGGCCGTAGCCCACGCGCCCGTCGTCGAGCGTCCAGGTCGTGAGCCCCTCCGAGATGCGGGTGGTGAGCTCGTTGCCCTCGGGGTCGCGGCGCCGGTTCCGCAACGGGATGAGGCGCTGCACCGAACCGCGCACGGTCCATGTCCGTGCGCCGGTGACGAGCTGCGCCTCGATGCCGTGGTGGTACCGCTGCGCTCCCTCCCAGGTGGAGCGGATTCGGAAGTCGTGGCAGAGGTGCAGCTCGTGCCCGTCCCACACGAAGCCGCCGCGCCTCCCCGGGCCGTCGCGCCGGGCGATGCGCGAGCCCATGAACCCGAAGTCGTCCCCGACGTTGCCGGTGAGCCAGCGGTAGTACCACGGGGCCTGCCAGTACCGTGGCCCCCAGCTGTGGTCTCGCAGGCCGTAGCCGTGCACGTCCCACCGGTCGTCGCCGACGTGGACCGTGCCCCGTGCCGCCACGAGCTGTTCGTAGTGGCCGCGCGCGAACTCCTCGCCCGGGCGCTCGACCGGCTGGTCGGGCTCCCCGCCCACCATGGCGGAGCACCCTCGGTAGACGAGCTCGACGGCGCAGCCGGCATGGGGGTTGTCCGCGAACGCCCGGCGCGGGTCGGCCATCTGCAGGGGGTCGTCCAGCAGGACGGCGGGTCCCCGGTAGCCGACGCGCAATTCCTCGAACGGCTCGACGACCTCGAAGCGCATGCCGGCGGCGTCGAAGGCGTCGTTGGTGGTGATGCGGGGGCGGCGGAACATGAAGGCGACGCGGCCGTCGGGCAGGAAGAGGCACATCGTCATCTCCCCGGCCCCCTCGTTGGCCCGGTTCCCCAACCGGAAGAAGCCGCCGAGACGGGCGGCCGGGTCGTAGACGTTGAAGTACATGGATTCGTTGAAGTTGGGCTCCGGGCCCAGCTCGTGCATGTACTCGTCGTGGGGTTCGAGGCGGACGCCGATGCCCCGAACCCTACCGGCGAGGTCGTGGGGTGGTCGGTAGTCTCCCGGCATGGTCGGTGCCGATCTGGTCGAGGGGCTGCAGGCGGTCGTCGGGCGCGCCATCGGGGAGGTGGTCAGCGTCGAGGACCTGGCCCGGTTGCCCGGGGGGGCGTCGCGTGAGACGTGGAGTTTCACGGCGCGCCGGCGCGACGGCACAGGGCAGCGTCTCGTCCTGCGCCGCGACCCGCCCGGTGCACCGGGGTCGGGACTGCGCCTCGAGGCGTCGCTCCTGGCGGCGGCGGCGCGCGTCGGTGTCCCCGTGCCGCGCGTGGTGGCGGCCGGGGGTGAGACGGCCGGGGGTGAGACGGCCGGGGGTGAGACGGCCGGGCCTCACGGTCTCGGCGCCTCCGCCGCATCTCACGGGCTCGGCGCCGCGTTCATGGTCATGGAGTTCGTGGAGGGCGAGACGATCCCGCGTCGGATCCTGCGTGACGAGCGGCTGGCGGGCATCCGCCCCGTCCTGGCCGAGCACTGCGGCCGGGTGCTGGCCGCGATCCATCGCATGGCACCGGCCGAGGTGCCCGGGCTGGCCGGCGGCGACCCGCTCGAGCAGCTGCGCGGCCTGCTCGACCATCTGGGGCAGCCGCATCCGGCGTTCGAGCTCGGGCTCCGGTGGCTCGCCGAGACGCGCCCGCCGCCATCGGCGGAGTCGGTGGTGCACGGTGACTTCCGCAACGGGAACCTCATCATCGGGCCCGAGGGGATCCGGGCCGTCCTCGACTGGGAGCTCGCCCACGTGGGCGATCCGCTCGAGGACCTCGGGTGGCTGTGCGTCAAGGCCTGGCGGTTCGGTGCGGCGCTCCCGGTGGGCGGCTTCGGCACCACCGACCAGCTCGTCGGGGCGTACCAGGAGGCCGGTGGGGGCAGCGTGGACCCCGACGCCCTGCGCTGGTGGCAGATGCTCGGCACCGTTCGGTGGGGGGTCATCTGCATCGTGCAGGCGTTGACCCACACGACGGGTGCGGTCCGTTCCGTCGAGCTCGCCGCCATCGGCAGGCGGGTGTGCGAGGTGGAGTGGGACGTGCTGGAGCTGCTGCCGTGACCGGCGGTGCTGGGCTCCCCGATCCCCCCTCACCCGTGGGTGGGCGGCCCGGTGCCGCGCACGGGGCGCGCATATCGGGAGGATGGCCGCCGCACGACGTGCCGTCGGCGGCCGAGCTGCTCGACGCCGTGCGGGAGTTCCTGGAGTCCGAAGTCGTCCCGGCCACGGAGGGTCGGGTGCGCTTCCACGTCCGGGTGGCGGGCAACGTCGTGGGCATGGCGGCCCGGGAGCTCGCACTGGGCCCCACGCACGCTGCCGCCCACGCCGCCCGCCTGGCCACCCTGGGCGTGCGCAGCGAGGCCGAGCTGGCCGCGGCCATCCGGTCCGGCGCCCTCGACGGTCGGTCGGCGGAGGTGCGCGCCGTGGTGCGGGCGACGGTCGCCGACAAGCTCTCCGTCGCCAACCCGCAGTACGCGCGGGGTGCGGGCGGCGACGCCGACCCGGGGCCCGCGTCCCTGTAACCACGGCCGTCGGCGGGCCCGGACCGGCGGCGCCGCCGGCCGGTATGGTCGACCCATGCGATTCGGGATCGACGTGGCACAGCAGCGGGCGGAGTTCGGGGACATCGTCGAGCGGGTGCAGTTCGGGGAGGCACTCGGCTTCGACGGCGCGTGGGGCTTCGACCACTTCGTCCCGATGTACGGCGAGGGCCCCGGCAATTGCTTCGAGGGCATGACGACGTTGGCCGCCCTGGCCACGGCCACCAGCCGCATCCGCCTGGGCCTGCTCGTGACGGGCGTCACCTACCGGCACCCCTCCGTCCTCGCCGCCCAGGCGGTGACCGTGGACCACGCCAGCCGGGGCCGGCTGGAGCTCGCCCTCGGGGCGGCGTGGTTCGAGGCCGAGCACCGCCAGCTCGGCATCGAGTTCCCTCCCACCGGGAGTCGTTTCGACCGGCTCGAGGACGAGCTCGAGATCATGACGCGGCTGTTCAGCGGTGACGTGGTCTCCTACCGCGGGAAGGTGTTCAGCCTCGAGGACGCCCAGATGCGCCCGGTGCCGGTGCAGCAACCCCACCCGCCGATCTGGATCGGGGGATCGGGACGCCGTCGCACCCTGCCGTTGGCGGCGCGCCGGGCGGACGTGTGGCACACCTACGGCAGCCCCGAGCAGATGCGGGCCCTGTCGAGCGAGCTCGACCACCTGGCCGAGGACGCCGGGCGCGACCCCGGAGCCATCCTGCGGGCGTCGTCGCTCTCGCTTTCCGAGCCGTGGGACGAGGTGCGCGGCGCGATTGTCGCCATGCAGGACGTCGGCGTCCGCTATCTGGTGTGCGGATGGCCGGGGGAGGGGCGCGCCCGGGTGGAGGAGTTCGCCACCAGGGTGATGCCCTCGTTCACCGGTCCGTAGTCGGCACGGGCGCCGCTGCGGGGCGTGCGGCCCCTCCAGGGAAGGGGCGCCCCTTCGAACCGAGGCGTCAGCGTCCTTCGAACCGAGGTTCGCGGCCCTGGAGCATGGCGTTCACGCCTTCGACGGCATCGGCGGTCCCGGCCAGCGCCGTCTGCTCGGCGAGCTCGTGGCGCATGGCGGCGCGCGCTGCGCCCGCCAGGCCCCGGCGCAACGTGGCCCGGGTCGACGACACCGCCAGGGGCGCGCCTGCGGCGATGCTCGTCGCCGTCTCGAGCGCGGCGCCGATCTCCTCCCCGGCGGGCACGACGCGTTGCGCGATGCCGATGCGTTCCGCCTCGGGGGCGTCCACGCGACGCCCGGTGAGGAACAGATCGGCGGCGCGCCCGGGGCCGACGACGCGAGGCAGTGTGGTGCTCAGCGCGAAGCCCGGATGGATGCCGAGCCGGACGAAGCTCGCCTGGAACCATCCCCGGTCGCCCACGACGCACATGTCGCAGGCCAACGCCAGCCCGAATCCCGCGCCGATAGCGGCTCCCTGGACGGCCGCCACGAGCGGCACGGGGGACTCGAAGATCCGCGCCGCCTGGTCGTAGAACGCCGCGGTCCGGGTCTCGAACGCTCCTCCTTCGGTGGGATCGGGGGCCTCTCCGGACCGGAAGTCGGCACCGGCGCAGAACGAACGGCCCTCGGAGCAGATCACCGCCGAGCGGGCCACGCCACGCAGCGCCGTGATGGCGTCGGCGAGGGCGCGCAACACCGGTTCGGTGAGAAGATTGTGCGGCGGCCGATGCAAGGTGACGACGGCGGTGCCACCGTCGAGCCGTACCGACACATCGGCGTTCGATCGAGGCGTGGTGGCGTCGGTCATGGCGCGATTCGAGGCGTCGTGGGCGGGCGGCGGTGCGCGGGAGGTCGCGCTAGCCGCGGCCGCGCCGGCGGTGCCGCCGGCTCTTCAGCATTGCCGTCTCCGCTCCGGCGACGAGGTCGTCGAGCGTGTCGTGCTGGTGGAGCTCGGCGAAGCCGACACTGGCCGAAGAGCCGGGCGCCTCTTCGGCCAGGATGACGGCGAACTCCTTGAAGCGCAGCTCGGCCGTGGCCATGTCGGCGCCGGGCAGCGAGAAGAGGAACTCGTCGCCACCGAGCCGGCTGATCACGTCGTAGGAGCGCAGTGTCGCCCGCAGCGCGGCGGTCACCTTGCGCAGCAGTTCGTCGCCGGCGCGCGGGCCGCGGGTGTCGTTGACGGCCGTGAGGCTGTCGACGTTCAGGAAGCCCAGGACGAAGCGTTCCCCGCCGCGGCGGCAACGCTCGATCTCCCGGTCCAGGGCCGCGAAGCCGGCCTGGCGGTTGAAGACGCCTGTGAGCTCGTCGCGCGTGAGCCGCTCGGAGTCCCGGGGCGCCTCGGCGGACTCGCGTCGCAGCACCGCCGCCGGTGAGGGTGAGGGTGAGGGTGACGGTGCCCGCACGGGTTGCGGCGCGCCGTCGCCCTCGTACGCGGGGATCCGGGCGGGATGGTCGTCGACCGTTCGGTCCGACCGGTGCGAGCCCATGAACGTGGGCCGCCCTGGCGCGGACCGCTCGTCGTCATCGTTGACGGTGCCACGGTTGCCGGCGCCGCCGCCGGCGGACACCACGCCGCGCACCATGTCCGACCACAGTGTCACGATCTCGGTGACCTGGTCGGCGACGAGGTCGATGACGGCCTCGCGTTCTTCGGGTTCGAGATGGCGCAACCGCTCGTGGAGCCGGGTGGCGCCGTCGGAGAGCGCGCTGGCCACCTCGAGCAACCGGTGCGCGGGGACGACGGGCGCATCGTCGAGGCTCGGGGCGGGGGCGCCCCGCTCGTCCCGGACGGCGGAGAGCCGTCGGGGCCCGACGCGTGGTCCGTCACCCAGGTCCTGCATGTCAGCTCCCCGTCTCGTCGCCACCGCCGGTGACCATGAAACTACACCTCTGTGACTCCTGCACCCCGGATGCCCAGGGGTCCAACGGCCCTGGTGGGGGTGCTGCGTGGTCATCGAAGATGGGGGGCGGAGGCCCGCCACGAGCCACGGTCGGGGGCCTTCGGCAACCGGCCGCGACCGTTAGGAACGCCCATGGCGACCACCGTGCCCGACGCTCGACGGCTGCGAGGGAGTCCTCGGGCCGTCCCCTCTCCGGGTGCAGGGCGGGCCCAGGGTGCAGGCAATCGCGGGGAGGGGGGGCGATCCCGGGCTGCGCAGCGGTCGCGTCGGGCGGAAGGCCGGCGCTGGTGGGTGCTGGTGGTGTTGTGCACCAGTCTGCTCATCGTCAGCCTCGACAACACCATCCTGAACGTCGCCTTGCCGTCGATCGTGCGCGACTTCCACGCCTCGTCGAGCGACCTGCAGTGGATCGTCGACTCGTATGCCGTGCTCTTCGCCGGCCTGATGCTCGTCCTCGGCAGCGTCGGTGACCACGTCGGGCGCAAGCGGGTGTTCATGGCCGGTTTGGTGGTGTTCGCCACGGGCTCCGCCCTGTCGGCGTTCTCCGGGTCACCCCACTGGCTCATCGCGTCGCGCGCCCTCATGGGCGTCGGCGGTGCCGCCATCATGCCGTCGACCCTGTCGATCCTCACCAACGTCTTCACGCAGGAGCGTGACCGGGCCCGCGCCATCGGCATCTGGTCGGGGACGACGGGGATCGGCATCGCCGTCGGCCCGATCGCCGGCGGCTGGCTGCTCGCCCACTTCTGGTGGGGGTCGGTGTTCCTCATCAACGTCCCGATCGCCCTGGCGGGGGCGGTGGCGGCGTTCTGGCTCGTGCCCGAGTCGAAGGACGCCACCGCCAAGCGACCCGACCCCGTCGGCGGCGTGCTGTCCACGGTGGGCACGGGTCTGCTGCTGTGGGGGATCATCGAGGCGCCCAACCAGACCTGGTCGTCCCCGCGGGTCCTCGGTGCCCTGGCGCTGGCCGTCGTCGTGCTGACGTCCTTCGTGTTGTGGGAGCGGCGCTCGACCCACCCCATGCTCGACCTGTCGTTCTTCCGGTCCCGCCGGTTCAGCGCCGCCATCGGTTCGATGTCGTTCGTCATGTTCGCCCTGATGGGAGCGCTGTTCCTCCTCACGCAGTACCTGCAGTTCAGCCTCGGCTACAGCCCCTTCGCCGCCGGGCTGCGGGTGGGGCCCGTCGCCCTCGTCATCCTGGTCGTGGCGCCCCTGTCGAGCCTCCTGGTGCGCGGGGTGGGTACCAAGGCGATCGTGGCGTCGGGCATGGCGACGATCGCCGTCGGCATGGGCCTGCTGTCGCGGACCACGACGGCCGGCAGCTACGGCGCGGCGCTGCCGGCCCTGCTCCTGCTCGGGATCGGCACGGGGCTGGCGTTCGCCCCTTCCACGGAGTCGGTCATGGGCTCGGTGCCCCGCGAGAAGACCGGTATGGGCTCGGCCACCAACGGCACCGCCCTCCAGCTGGGCGGCGCACTCGGGGTCGGGGTGCTCGGGAGCCTCCTCGCTTCTCGCTACCAGGGGCGGCTCGACCCCGTCCTGGCGCACCAGGCGGTGCCGGCCCCGGCCCTGCGCCTCATCGACAGTTCGCTCGGCGGTGCGCTGGCCGTGGCGCAGCGGGTCGGCGGGGCCCAGGGCGCCGCGCTGGCAGGGCTCGCCCGGCGGGCCTTCGTGAACGGCATGGACCTCGCCATGGTGGTCGGGGCGGTGGTGGTCACCGTGGCCGCCGCCCTGGTGCTGGCGTTCCTGCCGAGCCGGTCCGACCGGTCGGGGCCCCCGTAGCCGCCGCGTGGCGACGCCCCGGGGCCGGGCGCCCGCGCCGCGTGCCGGGCGGGCCCGCCGACGGGGGGGCGGTCCTGTCTCAGCAGGCCCGGGCCCGTTCGAGGCAGGGGTCGAGCGCGTCGAAGGCCGCCGGGACGTCGTCGGCCGACATCGCGAAGAGCAGTGCCGACACGGCGTCGGCACCGGCCTGCGCGTACTGCTCGGTGATGGCGGGGTCGAGCGGCTTGAAGTACGGGCACACCGTGACGCGCACCTCGGCGCGACGCCGACCCTGCTCGTCGAGGTGGGCATCGAGTCGCGCCAGGGCGGGTGGCAGGTCGCCCGGCGCGCGGTTGAAGGTGTGCCACCCTTGCGCGGCGCGCGCCGTCCGGCGCAGCGCGGCCTCGCTCTCGCCCCCGATATGGATGGGTGGGTGGGGATCCTGGAGCGGCTTCGGATGGAGGTTGGACGGGGGGAGCGTGTAGTACTCCCCGGAGAACGACGACGGGTCGTCGCACCACAGCGCGCGCAGGACGTCGAGGTATTCGTCGCAACGGGCGCCGCGCGCCGCCCACGGCGCGGCCACCGCGTCGAACTCCTCGCGCAGCCAGCCCACGCCCACCCCGAGGTCCACGCGGCCCCCCGACAGCCAGTCCACGGTCGCCACCTCCTTGGCCGTGTACACCGGGTTGCGCTGCGGGAGCAGGCACATGGCCGTCCCGAGACGCACGGTCGTGGTCAGGCCGGCCAGGAACGCCAGGGTGGTGAAGGGCTCGAGCAGCCCCGTGCCCGGTGGCAGCGGCACCCGCCCGTCGTCGGCGTACGGATAGCTCGACTCGTACTGCTCGAACGTGACGACGTGCTCGCCCACCCAGATGCAGCCCACACCGCGTGCCTCGGACTCGGCCGCCACCGCCGCCAGGAGCTCGGGGGTGGCGAACGGGTTGGCGGTGGGCAACCAGATGTCGAAGTCCACGGAGGCTCTCAACCGGCCGTGTGCGCGGCCGGGGAGTCGACCCGGAAGACGGGGTGCTCGGGAGCGATCCGCCGCAGCTCGTCGTCGGGCGAGTCGGCCGATACGCCGTCGAAGAACCTGCCCACCTCGAATTTCCAGCGCCGGAGATAGGCGCACAGGACGGCGACCTTCTCGTCGTCCACCCCGGGGAGCTCCTCGGCGTTGAAGGCCTCGACGCGCCGGCCCACCACCAGCTCGCCCGAGCGCGCCGTGCGCAGGTTGCGCACCCACTGCGTCTCGCCGCGCGGTGCCACCAGGTAGCGCCGTCCGTCGAGGGTGAGCAGGTTCACCGGTGTGCTGCGCCACTGGCCCGAGGTGCGGCCCCGGACGCGCAGCACGCGTGAGCCCCAGATGCTCAGGCCGAGCCGGGTGGCCGCGGCCACGAGGCTGTTGAAGGCCTTGTCGGCGGACGTGGGCTGCCGGTAAAGGGGCACGGGGCCATCATGGCAAGGCCACGGGCGCCCGGCCACCCGGGCCGGCCCCGGCGCAGGTGCAGCCCGCGCGGCCAGGCTCAGCGCAGGTGCAGCCCGCCGTCCACCATGACGATCTCGCCGGTGACGTAGCGGGCGGTCACGAGCCCCAGGATGACGTGGGCGACGTCCTCGGGCGTGGCCGACCGCTGCAGGGGGGCGTGGGCCCGGACGAACTCGCGCA
>Ga0307372_10008563_pt1 | contig 14338 bp, 13 predicted proteins | sample OX1MG_FD_202533 | JGI IMG/M metagenome (GOLD analysis project Ga0307372, IMG submission 202533) | Soil microbial communities from Risofladan, Vaasa, Finland - OX-1 | ecosystem: Environmental > Terrestrial > Soil > Coastal area > Acid sulfate soil | place: Finland: Risofladan, Vaasa | collected...
TTCCGTCGCGCGGAGGCGGACGGGAAGGGTATCTGGAAGGGGCGTCAGGACAAGGGGCACCGGGCGGCGGTGGCGGCGTTCCGGGCAGCGGTGGCGGGCGGCGAGGCGATGCCGACGGAAACACTGCTGGGGTCGATGGCGGCCACGATCCGGGCCGCCGCAGGGACTGGTGGCCCGCGATGACTGTGCCGACCTGAGCTGGGGAGACCTGAGCTGGCCGCTACGAGTCGCTGTACTTGGCTGATGCCGCACCGTGCTGCGCCAGGATCGATGTGGCCAGGGCGAAGTACCGGCCCTGTCGGAAACCCCGGCTACCCGGGGTCAATCCTGGTGCCACGTGCTGCGCCGGGGCGGCAAAGCCCCGCTTCGCCCGCTGCGCCACCTCTGGCGAGATCACGCGTGCAGCGAGCTCTTTGGGAAGCCACTTGGCCCGCTGCCTGCGAATCAGTACGGAGTCAGGGAGGGTAAGCGACCAGCGCACAAGCTCCAAGTCCAGCCACGGCACCCGTACCTCAACGCCCCGTTCCATGGATGCCCGGTCGTTGTAGGCGAGTCCGAGGCCAGGCAGGTACACCAACAAGTCGAGTGCCATGGCCTTACGGAGGAAAGACACCCCTGTCGGCAACGCGTCAAAAACCTCGCGGTGCCGCTGCCAGACGACATCGTTGCCGACCTCCGCCTCGGTGCAGCTCAGCACCCTGGCGCGGTCGGCCGCGACGCTGTAGGTGCACAGCTGCATGTACGACCCGAACGGGTCACGCTCAGCGCTGGCGCGGGCGATCCTGGTCAGGTACTCAGCGCGGAGCCCCGTCCCGTGGCGGCAGATCGCCCGCTCTGCGGCGTTGCCCAGCTCACCGAGGCTGAGCCGGTGCAGGAATGGTGCCACGCGGTGACGCGAGTAGCCGGCGAACAACTCGTCGCCTCCCTGGCCGGACAGGAGCACCTTGAATCCGTCGGCTGACGCCCGCTGCGAGATCGTGCGAGCGAGATCGTGCGCGGGGTCGGCGAAGAGGTCACCAGCCCGCGGCAGGCTGTTCGAAGCTTCCTCACCGGCGACGTACGTCACGGGCGTACCGAGCAGAGCGCTGAGCGCCCGGACTGTCATCGCATCGTCCGACAGCCGCTCGTCGCCGGTGCTGCCAGTCCATTCGATCGTGTAGGCGCGTGCGACCTGCTCACTGGCAGCCCACCAGATGAGGCTGCTGTCTACGCCACCAGATGCCATGAGCGCGATCGGAACGTCGCCCAGCAGCTGGCGCTGCACCGCGTCAGTGAACCGGGAGCGCAGCTCTTCCACGGCATGCTCCCTGCGGATCTGCTGCGGCACCTCGACCGGATGCAACGGCTGACAGTAGCGCGACGCGCTGGAGCCATCCGGCGTCCACCGGACCACAGTTCCGGGCTTGATGCTCCGCACGCCCGCATACGGAGTACGCGGATCAGGAATCCAGAGAAACGACAGGAACTGTGCCAAGGCGACCAGATCGGTCTCGCCGACGGGCGCGTCCATGGCGAGCAGGGCACTCAACTCCGAGGCAAACCACAGTTCGCCGTCAGCCTCCGCGTACACCAGAGGCTTCACGCCCAGCGGATCGCGGGCCAGGAACAACTCCCCCGTCGTCGAGTCGAGGACGGCCACCGCGAAGATACCGTTGAGGCGCCCCAGGGCAGCAGGTCCTTCTGTCTCCCACATATGGAGAATGACCTCGCCGTCCATTGACGAGCGAAATCGGTGACCGGCCCGCTCGCACTCGTCACGAAGCGCAGGAGAGTTGTAGATCTCGCCGTTAAACACCATAGTGAACCGGCCGTCTTCGTTGCTCATTGGCTGCTGACCGGCGTTGGACAGGTCGACGATCGCCAGCCGTGCGAACGCCAAGTCGACAGCCACATCGCCCATCGTCCAGCGCTCGGTGCGCTGAGCGTCGGGTCCTCGATGTCGAAGCGCTTCCAGCACCTTCTCGTCGAGAGTCGCTACTGCCCGACGTCCAGCGTGCCCTGCGATGCCACACATACTGACGCTCCCGACGGTCGCCGACGCTTCTAAGTAATTGATACATGACAGCTAGTCAGCGCCGCGCTCGAATCGGCGATCCGCGTTCATGCCTGAAGACTTAACGGCTGAACCAACTCAAAGTTACTTAGCTACTACTCTCAGTGCTGTCCGGCGGTAGCATCCTCCCTGTGCAGCCCCCGACTGAGATACTAAGACAGCTCGTACCTGGCCAGCCTCGTGGCCTGAGGCTGCCGGAATGAGGGTGACCGTGGACGTTGCCGGAGCGCAGATGGGCGGCGCCGCCCGGTTTGCGGCCGAACTCTACGACTATCTGGCCCGTGCCGAGCGGGATGACGTACAGGTCATTGGAGCGACGCGGCGGTTGGACGCGCCCTGGCTGGTGCGGCGGGAACTGGTCCATCCAGCCAAGGCTCGGCGGATCGCGATTAACAACGTGAGCTTTGTCGCGCCCGGCGGCGACCGATGGACCATGCTGCGCAACGCCCTGTATTTCCTGACGGCCAGCGAGGCTGCCCGCCTCGATCCGTCCTTGCGCGCCAGGACCGCACGCGAAGCGGTCCTCGTCCGTCTGGCCGCCCGGCGCGCAGATGTGCTGGTCGTGCCTTCCATGGCGATGGCTGATCGGGTGAAGCGGATACTGCCAGGCGTGCGCAGCAGGATCATGGTGCGCCCGCACCCCGTATCAGCGGACGTCGTCCCTCAGCGAGCCCGCGAGTCGGCCATTCTGTGCCCGGTCCTATTCGCGCCGTACAAGCACATGGCCCAGCGGCTTGAGGAACTGCTCAAGGCACTGCAGGATTACGCAGATCCCGTCTGGCTGCAGATCACGGCGGATCGATGCGATGTGCCGCCACCCCTGGCGAATAATCCAAGGGCCGAGTTCGTCGGGCGGCTCGATCATCGCGAGCTGCGTGAGCTGTGGGCCCGCAGCCGCGCAATCTACTTCCCCACGGGGCTTGAGGCATTCGGCTATCCGCTCGCGGAAGCACGGGTCAGCGGGCGGCCCGTTATAGCTCGCGACAACGCGCAAAACCGGGAGATCGCAGGACCGGCGCTCTGCGGGTTCAGCGCCGGGGACCACGAGTCGCTGGTCCGGGCAGTTTCGCTCGCCATGACAACTCACGTGACGCCCGATCCGCGCATCTTCGATCCCCAGGCCTATTTCGACTGGATGCTCGGAGCAGCCCGATGACCAAGCTCGGACTACGGCCTTACTGCGCGCAGGACGGGCCAGCGCCTGGCAGCGTCCCCGTCAGCGTCATCGTGCTCACCCAGGACGAAGAGCCGAACATCCGGCGTTGCCTGGCCTCAGTAGCGTGGGCCGACCAGGTCGTCGTGGTCGACTCTGGATCGGCAGACAACACCGTGCCGATCGCGCTCTCCCTCGGGGCGGAGGTCGTCGAGCAGCCGTGGCTGGGATTTTCGGCCCAGCGTGAGTTCGCGCTCCGACTGAGCATGCTCCGCAACGACTGGGTCTATTTCGTTGACGCTGATGAGTGGGTATCCTCGGACCTGGCCAATGAGATCGCTGAAGATCTGCGGGCGCCCTCGTGCGGCGGGTTCGCACACCGTTTCCGCCTTGTCTTCCAGGGCCGGTGGATCCGACATTGCGGCTGGTACGGCGGGTCGTGGATCGTGCGGCTAGTCGATCGCCGTTGCACCAAGTTTGACGGCAGCACCATTGGTGAACGGGCCTGCGTAGACGGCCCGATTGATCGCCTGGACAATGACATTGTGGATGAGGACCTCAAAGGTCTTGCCACCTGGCTGGTCAAACACGTTCGGTACGCGCAGCTGGCTGCACAGAACCGGCGTCAGCCTGCCCCCTTCCTGCAGCGACTGCGTACGCTTCGGTCTCGTGACTACACGTGCCCGCTGGGGCGCGCGGTACTCAAGGACGTTGTGTTCCCCTCCGTCCCGGCAAAGCCCGCCGCATTGTTTCTTTACATGTATGTTGCCCGGCTCGGCCTGCTCGATGGCCGAGCTGGCTTGCGCTTCTGCCTCTACCACTCCTGGTACGAGGCGAGCGTCGCCGCGCTGCAAGCGGAGACCTCGGCAGTCAACTGAAGGGCCCCTCCATGGATACGCGTATGACCCGCCGAGCGGTTGGCGACGTCACGTCAGTGTGGCGTTGCGCCTGCCCTGCCGCCGCCTCCCGGTGGACCGCGTCGCTCGTCGTCCACCTTCCCAAGTGCGCCAGGTCGCGTTCCCTCAGCCCGGCCGATCAAATCTGGGCCGGCACAGGTGCACGATTCCGCACATCTAGCGGCGCGGTCGTCGCATTGCCCGCTAGGTACACTTCAGGCGCACGCGAGATGTACTGCCGGAACGTATACCTTCGCACCGGACTAACGATGCCGACCGACGGCTGGGTTGTCGATCTCGGCGCCAACCGCGGCCTATTCTCGGTCTGGGCTGCGGTCTCGGGGGCCCAAGTAGTCGCAGTGGAGGCCCAGGCCGGATTTGCGCCCATGATCGCGGCACTTGCTGCGCACAATGCCGTGACCGAGAGGGTGCGCGTTGAAATCGGTGTAGCCAGCGGCGTCTGTACATCGGGTGCAGCTAGCGGAGTTGTGGGCGACGACCTCCGGTGGGCAGCGACATCACACGGCTTGCCGACGAGACCCCCCAACCTGTCCGTTCCGCAGGTGATGTCGAAATACGAAATCGACCGGCTTCGGCTCTTGAAGATGGACATCGAGGGAGGAGAGTTCGCAGTGCTGGCCGCTAACGATGACCTACGCTGGCTCGCGCGGGTTGATCAAGTTGCTCTGGAAGTCCATCGAGATCACGGCGACGTGGCTGCGCTGCTGGAAAGGCTTCGGCACCATGGCTTCTCGGTAGACTTGCGAGACAACGACGGCAATTGCGCGGTCGCCAACTCAGGTAACGTCGACTATGCTTACTGCCGCCGGTGACTTGCCGACGGCCGACGTCCAGACTGTCGACGCCCAGGCTTGGCGTACTAGACTTCCATCCGATCCAGTACCATACCCCGCTCTATCAAAAATTGGCGCAACGCGGCCAGGTAAGATTAGACGTACTATATTTCACTGATCACGGCCATCGTGAAACAATCGATCCCGGATTCGGAGTTCCGGTAGCCTGGGATATCGATCTCTTGTCGGGCTATTGCCATAAATTCCTAGCCACCTGTGATCGGTCGCCTAGCTCACCTAGCCAGGCGCGCACACTAGCACGGTGGATCAAATCTCACGATGCGATTGTCATACATGGATATTCTCATCCGTACATGCTATTCGCCATAGCCGCCTGCCGGACTTATAATATCCCTTATCTCCTGCGCGGCGATTCCGGACCGCCAGCAAATTCTACAGGACTCCGCTTGCGCCTACGGAATGTCGTGGTGCGCCTTGCAGTCGTCGGCAGCGCTGACTGCCTCGCGATAGGCCGACTCAACGAAGACTTCTATCGACAGTACGGTGCGCGGCATGTCACGTTCGCGCCCTACTCGGTCGATGATGAGCGGTTCGCACGCATGCCGCCTGTCCGCCGTCGAGAACTGCTCTCGCAATGGGGCCTAGACGACAAGCTGCCCGTTATCATGTTCTGCGGCAAGATATACGCGGGCAAGCGTCCTCTTGACATCGTCGCTGCGATCAACCTGCTGTCCCGTAAGGTGAACGCACTATTCGTCGGCGATGGCGTTCAGGCGAAAGAGCTTCGAGAATCACTCACGCCCGGTAGCGGTGCCATTACCGGCTTCGTTAATCAAAAGGAACTTCCGGCTTATTACCACGCAGCCGATATTCTCGTGCTGCCGAGCCAGGCTGAGAAGTGGGGCCTCGTGATCAATGAGGCGATGGCGGCGGGCACCTTTCCAGTAGCGTCAGACCGAGTCGGCGCCGTTCCAGATCTGGTGGAAGGCGTTGGCGAAGTTTATCCATGCGGAGATATCGAGAGCCTCGCCAAGGCACTGGACCGTGCGCTTGCGCAGATCAAGAATCCCGAGAGCAGAGATCGAATGCGGCGTCATGCTAGTCGATATAGCCTGGAACGCACCGCCGTTGCCTTTGAAACAGCGGCGCTAGCGGCAAGCGCCGACTCGAAGCATCACAGGAGCCTGGCCACAGCCAAGGACGCATAGCGATCGGGCGCAAACGATACACTCGCCCACTCCGCAGCGTAGCCGCCCATCTGCTTAAGCCGCATCGGATCGCCTAGCAGCCCATCGAGCGCGCGCGCCAGCGCCTCGACCGATTCGCCTGTCGGCGCAATACCCGTGAGCTGGTCAATGTAGGCACCGCTTGAGCCACCGTATGCCGGCGCTATCACCGGCGTTCCGGCAACCTGAGCTTCTAGCAGGACCAGGCCGAAACCTTCTCCCGAGGCGTCTCGGCCCGTCCTCGTCCGGGTAGCTAGCACGAATAGGTCCGCGCTCGCCAGTTGGTCAGCGAGCTCGGCGTCAGTGAGCCCCGGCATGAGACTGCACTGGGAATAGGCGCGTACCTCCTCCTGCAACTCCGGCGGAGGAATTCCGCTGCCGCATACCGTCAGGTGAATGTCAGACCGGCCGAGGGAAGCAATCGCGGCCAGCAATTGCGGCAGCCCTTTGTCTCGCCAGCTCGCAAGGCGAAACGCTGTTACTACATGGAAACCTGGACTGTGAATTCTGGCTGCGGTTGATGCCTCCACGAGTAAGTCAAACCAGTGCTGGGACAGGCCGGGTGGCAGGACGGTCGCCGGGCAGACTGCGGAAAGCGCGCCCGATGTGAAGCTGCTCACTGCGACGACCCGCACCTTCGGGCTACGCAGCAGTCGCTTCTCGATATGCCAGCGTGCCCCAGACCGCCTGCTCCAGATGTCAATGCCGTGACAAACGACTGATGCCCCGGTGACGGACGGTGCTCGCGCGAGAAGCGAGGTCGCGGGCAGGAGTGCCCGGTGCGTCACGACAAGACGCGTGGGCATACGGCTGTCCTTTAGTTGGCGTCGCGATCGCGCTAGCACCCGAGCGTGGGCCATCGCGCGGGGCTGGCGGCTCCCGTCGTGGAGGTCGATACGTGCGTATTGAATTCCCTGAGAGGCGAATGCTGACTCTAGTGACTCGGCGTAGCGCTCAATACCGCCGCCCATCCCGCGCGAAGGAGTCAGCAGCAGCACGCGGTCTGTCATGGCCGGCGCTCCGCGCCGCACCTCGTGGCCCGTCACGACATCTTCTCCAGAATGGCTGCGACGCGCAGATCATAAGAATGATCGCGATGAGCACGCCGCGTGGCCGCGTTTCCCAGGCGCGCGGTAAGGCCAGCCTCGTTCAGGATGCGCGCGGCCTGGTCAACGAGCTCGTCAAAATCGTGGAACACCAGGACTTCTTCGCCGACCGCGAACAAATCGGGTACCGCAGCCCGGAACTCTGTGAGAACCGCGGCACCGGAACCGGCAGCCTCGAAAAGCCGTGCGTTAGCGCCCGCCACCTCAGCGGGGTGCATCGTATTAAGCACGCCAGCTGCGGATCTAAATATCCGCGCCTTATCTTCGCGAAATGCGCAAAGCCCGGTATGCGCTTGCCTTGCTTCGCTGTCCCCCAGCCATCGCGGGAAACCTGCGCCATATAGTTTTATTGGCACGCCCTTGGCAATGAGGCGATCGAGCAGCCGTACTCGGCTCGCGTACATGTTACCGGCAATAACAAGATATGGTTCGGTGCCGGCCGGAACAAGAGGTCGATGCCATCGGGGGTTGCAGGCTTCGGGTAGATAATGTACCGGCAGATCGAGGTTGGCGCGGAGCCGCTCCACGAGGTGCGGTTCTTTAAAGAAAATTGCGTCATACGGGGCGAGCAGCATCAGCTGTCGTCCAAGATTGGAGACGGCATCGGGAAACCAGAACGCGACGCGCACACCTGCGCGCTTCAACTCCATTACCGCACCGGGCAGCAGCTTCGCGTCGAGATTGATCACGACTTCACAGTCCGCGTCGAGAGCAGCCTTGACGATGCGATGCTGCAGCCACTGTTCCAAATGCGGCAGGCCATGCCTCGCGAGTAAGGCAATGTTCCTGGTGAGCTGGCCCTGCTGGCGTGCGTGAGCCGGGCCTAACTGAGTGACTAGATGACCCGTGTGAAGCAGTGCTTCACCTACGTTTTCCGCAAAGTAGTCAGGACCCACGGGGCCTATAACACCAACTCGCACTAAAGAACTCCATTTCGATCGAACAGCGCCCTATGTCAGCCGCCTGAGCATGGCCCAACTCATGCCGCCCGCATCAATCTGCATTCGCCTGCCCCTGCCATCCACTACGATGAGTCATGATGCTATCGCGCAGCGTTAGTCGATGTCAGGTGATGGCAGAGAAACCCGGCCGCCCCGCAGCCTTATCCGAGGTTCCGAAGGAGACAGCGTGCTGCCACGGACTACGCTTGAACGGATGACTCACCGCATCGTCCTGCGCAGACGCATGCCCACTCCCTTTGGATCCGCTCGGTTCTACGTATCGTCAGAAGGTGGGCTGCGTTATCTGCGTCCCTCGCTGGGGAGCGTCGATCCAGCATTGCTGCGGCTAGCCAAGGAGGTGATACGGCCTGGAGACGTTGTCTGGGACATCGGCGCGAATCTCGGATTGTTCACTTTTGCCGCCGCGGTAGCCACCGGCCCACGCGGGCGCGTTCTCGCCATCGAGCCGGATGCTCTGCTCGTACGCCTGCTTCGCCGATCTGCCGCGGCCAACCACGGTCAGGCGCCGGTAGAGGTGCTACCCGTAGCCGTGGCAGACGAACTTGGGGTCGGCCACTTTAACATTGCCCGGCGCAATCGCTCGACCAGCCACCTTGAGGGCTTTGGCACCACTCAGACAGGCGGGATCAGGAGTACGGAGCTTGTGCCCACGGTCACACTCGACTGGCTAGCCACGCGTTTCCCCATGCCGACCGTCGTCAAGATCGACGTCGAAGCCGCGGAACTCGACGTGCTGACAGGCGGTGCGACTGTCCTGCGGGCCCGCCCGACGATCATCTGCGAGGTCGCCGGCTGCAATGCGGTGCCTGCAGGCGAACTCCTCCTCGCCCACGGCTACACCCTCTACGATGGTTCACAGGCCGCTGCCGTGCGGATTCCGGTCGGCGTCGCGCCACCCGATACGCTAGCTATCGGTAATTTTCGTGGCGAATTCTGAGCTGTGGCACATCGGTAACCGCCACATGTGGAGTTGTCAACTGGCACCAGTTAGCAAGTCTCGAGTGCAATCCTTTCATAGACAAAAAAGTCAGCCCGGCCGACTCCGGTATCCGGGCCGCGCTCCAGTTGCAGGAGGTGCCACTCCGAGCAGTTCACGTCTATCCATGATGTGAACTGCCGATGCCGGACATGGGGAGCCGTGCGTCCCGCATTGCTATTAGTCGCATAGACTATCACGTAACGTTGGCCTGCTGCGAAAAGGTGTGTCATGTACATCTCGAAGACGTGATCTTCGACAAGATGGTAAACGACGTCCAGCGATAGTGTCAGATCCGCAGCGAATAAGCCTGCACGATCAACGAAGTGAGCACCGTCGTAGAGAAAGAAGCTCTTGGCGGAATCGTTAGCAAATCGGAGCTTGCACAGATCGATGGCGGCTGGAGAAACATCTAGCCCCACATAGCGTCGATATTTGGCTAGCGAGAGCTGCTGGCCATCCCCGCAGCCGAATTCCGTCACCGACCCCACACGATGCTCGCGGACGAATTCGTTGAGAAATTTCGCCTTGGCTTCTGCGAGCGCTCCGCATGATCCGCCACCGCTGGTCCCGCCGCGTGCGTAGTTCCGCTCCCAGTAATGTGCGGAGCCAGTAAAAGTGCGCCACCGGCGCAGTCGCGAGATTCGTCTCACACCAGGAATCGGACGGAGCAAGGTTCTTACAGTCATAGCGATATTCCCCGATTTGTAGACTTCCACCAATTAACAGATGGCAACTGACCTGCCACCTGAGAGGTGCAGGCTACATAATTGCCCTCCGCGAACGTTTCCAGTTCGGCATCCCAGCCGGGATAGAACTCCACACCCAGCGGAGTGAGCTTACCCAGGCGATAGCCGAAGGGCTCAAGCAGCTCGAAGGCGTCGTGGAGAAAAGAGCGGGCGTAGACCCAGCGGTAGTTATACTCGAATTGGACGGTTGATATGCGCTGGTCTGCGAAAAGTGTCCGTGCCCCACGCAAGACCGCAAGGTCGTGTCCCTCAGTGTCGACCTTGACCAGCATGACATGGTCCAGCCCGGCCCGGCTGACGTAGGCATCCAGCGTGGTGGTCGCCACCTCTTCGGTCGCGCCGTCTGCCACCCGGCCGGAGCAAGGATGCAGTGAGTTCGTGCCAGCGCCCGGTGCGAGCACATGCAGGGCCGCCGATCCGGATCGCTCGCAGAGTGCCGCCTGTTGCAGGCTGACCGCTTGCCCGTCGAGGGCCGCCGACAGAAGCCCGAAGGTATAGGAGGACGGCTCGAAAGCGTGCAGGTCGAGATCGTCGATCCTGCCTGCCCGCCGGGCTGCGGCGATCATGGCAGCGGACCAGCGACCGACGTTGGCACCCACGTCGAGGACACGGATGTGCTGGTCAGCTGGCGAAAGCTCAAGAATCCACCGCTGCAACGACGATTCTCCGTTGGTGCGCAGGTCATTAGGGATATCAAGCCGGGCGCGGCTGAGCACAAACCGCGCGGCGCGGACGACCTGCCTGCGGCCGACGGTGCGGCATGCGAGGTCCGTGGCTGTGGCGGCCGCTTGGTGTAGCGTGAACATAGCTTCTCCTACGGCTCCTTGACCAGGTTCTCGGACGCGTCTAGCCCTGCGAGGCCTCGCCCGCGAGCATGCCGCGGCAGCCGCCATAGCGAGCGGAGCATTGCGGCGAGAGCGACCCCGTACGACACCGTCGACGCGATCGCGGCGCCGGCTACGCCGACAAGTGGGAGCAGGGCTACGAGTATGACGACCGTAAAGACGGCGGCCAGTCCTTGTGCCCATGCCACGATGGCCGGGTGATTTCTGCCCCGCAGCAGATCACCGACGACCTGACCGCACGCCAGAAAAATGGCTCCGGGGGTCAGGATCCATAGCAGGGGTACGGCGCCTCGGTAACCCGCACCGAAGACCAGCGGGACTAGCCAGTAAGCGACCATGGCAAGCGGCACGAGCAAGGCAGTGGCAAGGCTGGCGCTGCCGAGGACAGCGAGCAATTGCAGACGGCGGGTTCCCTCGGTGATCACGCGACGGGCCGCGAGCTGCGGAAAGGCGACGTTCCCAATTGCCGCGACCAGCGGAACGGGCAGCAACGTAAGAGAGACCGCGATGGCGTATCGGCCCAGGTCTGCTGGCGCGACGGTCTGCGAGAGCACTAGCTGGTCCAGTTGTGCATTCAGCGCCGCAGGAGTCAGCGCGGCGATCTGTGCCACGCCGTAGCCGGTGAGCGGGCGAAAGAGCCTTTTCTCTGAACGGCCAGATACCAGCCCGGTCAGCCGACAGCAATGGTAAGCCCAGCCGAGTTGCAGCACCATGGTGACGGGCAGCACGATCAGGGCTGTACGTAGCGTGAGCAGCCGCAGTGACCATAGGACGACCATGGCCACCACGCTTAACACGGGCTGGCTTACCCGGACGACGTTCCACCGCTGCAGGTCTCTGGCTTGCAGCGAGAAGGTGTAGCTGGCCCCGACGAAGGCCACGACGGACGTCCCGAAGGCGATGCGGTAACCGGTGGCCACCTCGGGGTTCCCGCGGGACAGTATAGGCGCGAGCAGCATTCCGGCTGTCAGCGCCAGCGCGCCCGTCGACAGCATCATGACTCGCGACGTCGCCACATACTGGGGAGCACGCAGCGGATCCCGGGCAACGTAGAAACACAGTGCCGCAGGCTGGCCCATGCCGCCGACCATGAGCGCCATGCCGAACCACGCCGTCACTGCCGCGTATTCGCCACGCACCGTCGGCCCGAGAGTCCGCGCCAGGAGGATGCCGCCCAGTCCTGCGGCGACGCTCGAGGCCACGTTGAACCCCGCAGTCCGCGCGATCGCCTGCCCGGCACCATGCCAGCGAACCGTCGCGGCCAGGCTGTGCATCCGGCCCGGCGCGGCGTGCGCACTCAAAGGAACTCGACGTTCGCGCCCGACAGGCGGTTGCGGCAGTCGAGCACCCAGCATGCTTCGCGTTCCACGAGCTCATAGTCGACGTTGTCATGGTCGGTAAGCACCACGACCGCGTCCGCTGCGCGTATCGCGCCGGCGTCCAGACGCGTCCGCACGACTTCTCCCGCCAGATGGTCGGCCGGCACATATCCGTCGACGGCCCATACGTGAGCGCCGAGCCCTTTCAGTAGGCGCACGACTCGTGTCGCAGGAGCTTCGCGCGCGTCCGAGGAGTTTCTCTTGTACGCAAGGCCTAACAACAGGATCGTTGAACCGCGAACTGGCCTGCCGAGCCGGTTCAGGCCCTCCGTCACTCGCTGGACCACATGGTCCGGCATGTGCTCGTTGATGTCGTTAGCCAGGTCAACGAAGCGAAACCGGCGTCCGGTGGCCTGCTCGACGTGCCAGGACAGGTAGGTCGGGTCTATCGGAAGGCAGTGGCCGCCGACTCCCGGCCCTGGACTAAACGGCAGGAAGCCAAAAGGCTTGGTGGATGCAGCGCGCACGACCTCCCACACATCGACACCCAGCTCATGTGCGAAGATAGCGAACTCATTGACAAGTGCGATATTCACGTGCCGGAACGTGTTCTCCAGCAGCTTGGTCAGTTCGGCCGCGCGGGTAGAGGAGACGGGCACGACGTCGGCCACCAGCTTGCCGTAGAACTCTCGGGCAGCGTCCAGCGATGCGGAATCGAAACCAGCCACCACCTTAGGTGTGACGGCAAGCGTCCAAACCTTATTACCCGGATCCACCCGTTCAGGGCTGTAGGCCAACGCGAAATCGGCCCCGGCGCGCAAGCCGCTGCCTTGTTCCAGGATCGGTCGCAGAATGTCATCTGTCGTGCCCGGATAGGTGGTCGACTCCAGGACGACGAGGCTGCCGGGTTCCACATAACCAGAGAGGCTGCGAGCAGCGTCGAGGACGAACGACAGATCAGGAGAGCGATCCCGCAGCGGCGTGGGCACGGTAATCACCGCGACGGCGAAACGGGCGGCATCTCGATAGTCGGTACTCGCTCGATACCGGCCGCTGTGCAGCGCCGCACATAGCCGACTATCAATGATGTCGTCAACGAAAGAGTCTCCCCGGCGCAGGCGGTCAACACGAGCGGGGTCCAGGTCGATTCCGGTTACGTCGTAACCGGCTTCGACTGCCAGCATCGCGAGAGGAAGTCCGACGTAGCCCTGGCCAATGACTGCTAGACGCGTCGGCGGTGCATCCACAGTTCGTGCTCCCTTCATTCGACCTTGCGCCCAGATGTTGTAGCAGGTCGGCTGCGGTGACCGAAGCAAGTCCGGCCAGCGGAGCCAGGAATCGTAGGCACGCAGCCACAATAGCCGATACTCAGAGTTACCGATCGTGTTCTCTGTGAATACAGATCCAGACGCCGAAACTTTCCTAGAGGCCAGGGTGGCCCGCAGAGTCTTTTGTGCCGGTCATGATGGGTTCTGGAGGCCCTGAGGAGCAGGGCCGGGCTGTGCCTGATCTTGCGTATGACGGGGGCGACGCTGCCGTGGCCTGCCTGGCGGATGAGCCCGATCGCTATGTTACGGAGGGTGGTCATGATGCGGGGCCTCGGGCCGGTCCTGATCCGGGAGTCGTCCTCACGGTAGGTGACATCCCTTACCTTCTCCAGGGGTCGTTTGGCTGTTGCATGACGTTGCTGCTCTGACCCGAATCCGCGAGTAGGCCTGTGACACGCCTGCGCGAATTTCGATAGGTGCCGCTCTTGACCTGGGATGATCCTGATTGCGAAGTCACGATCATCTCAGGCGGAGAGGACACCCGTATTACAGTCGCTGTTTTTCGGTCTGTGACCGTGCTGCAGCTCAGCGTGGTTCATGGTTCAGGGGTGGCGGTTACGTGGCGTCACCTCCTTCCGGTCGCTGCTGCTTAGGTGACGAGGGCTGCCAGCCGGGTGCTGTAGTGATGCCAGCGGGCGCGGGCCTGGTGGCGTCTGCGCCATGTGGACCAGCGGAGCTGGAAGGCGAGGCGGGCCGCGGTGATGAGGCCGGCTTTCCAGTCGCGGGCGAGGCGCTCGATGCGGGCTGTCTCGGCGGCTGACAGTTCTATCGGGGGGATGCCGGGCGGGCAGGGCTGACCTCCCCGTGCGGGCAGCGGCGCGGTTCCGGTGTAGAACAGCAGGTCAGCGGTGCTGGCGGGCTCGCTGGCGGCGGCCGGGGCGCCGCGGGCGGCGGGCGGTGCCGCGGGGAG
>Ga0307372_10008565_pt1 | contig 14333 bp, 6 predicted proteins | sample OX1MG_FD_202533 | JGI IMG/M metagenome (GOLD analysis project Ga0307372, IMG submission 202533) | Soil microbial communities from Risofladan, Vaasa, Finland - OX-1 | ecosystem: Environmental > Terrestrial > Soil > Coastal area > Acid sulfate soil | place: Finland: Risofladan, Vaasa | collected...
GGACGCGCGCAATCTTGCGCAGCGCCGAGTTCGGCTTCTTCGGCGTCATCGTTCGCACCTGCGTGCAGACGCCGCGCTTCTGCGGCGCGCCACCCTGCATGCGGAGCGTCTGATTCTTCAAGGCGTTGAAAGAGAACTGAAGCGCAGGCGCTTTGCTCTTTCGCGTCTTGCGGCCCCGGCCCTTGCGCACCAACTGACTGATCGTCGGCAAGGGATACTACCTTTCACATGACATCGTGCTTGATGCACAATGTAGAATGTTATCACTATTCGGGTAGACTGTCAACCATTGGCAGGTCATCGTAGCCGTTATAGCTATTGCCGTCGCTACCATAGCCGTCGCGCGGCTCCGGCGCGCCCAGCGCCCCACCCAGGCCCAGCGTCCCCAGGCCCGAGACCGACATCGCTGTGGCCAGCCGGTCGGCGCGCTGCTTCTCGCGCAGCTCCTGGCGTTGGGCGAGGCCCGTGCCAGCGGGAATCAGCTTGCCGATGATGACGTTCTCTTTCAGGCCGCGCAGGTGATCCGTCGAGCCGTTGATTGCGGCCTCGGTCAGCACGCGCGTCGTCTCCTGGAAGGAAGCCGCCGCCAGCAGGCTCGCCGTGTTCAGCGACGCCTTCGTCACGCCCAACAGCACCGTCTGCGCGGTGGATGGCTCGCCGCCCTCCGCCAAGATACGTGCGTTGGTCTCTTCGTAGTGGAAGCGATCCACCAGGTCGTTGGGCAACAGATCGGTGTCGCCCGGCTCGTCGATGCGCACGCGCCGCAGCATCTGCCGCACGATGATCTCGATGTGCTTATCGTTGATATACACACCGGTCGAGCGGTAGACCTTCTGCACTTCCTTCACCATATACAGGTGAACGGCTTCGCGGCCCTGGATGCGCAAGACATCCTGCGGGTCGATCAGGCCCGTCGTCAGTTGCTGGCCCGCATGGACCTGTTGTCCCGTCTTCACGACGAGGTTGGCCGCCGCAGGCAAGGCATACTCACGCTCTTCGCGCGCATCGAAACGAATGACGATGCGGTGGTCGGCGTTGACGAAGGCCGTCCCACTGGCGCTAGCGCGTACCTCCTGCGAGCCATCGGGCGCCCGCGCGATCACCTGATCGCGCTCCACCGGATCGTTATCGCGCACGAGTGGCTCGCTCCCGGCAGGCAGCGGATACTCGTCGCTGACGGACTCGGCCATGACGACACGAACCTTGCGGGCGCCATTGTCCTCCACCTGGAGTTCGACCACGCCGTCGAGTTCGCTGACGATGGCCTTCTCCTTGGGAGTGCGCGACTCGAAGAGTTCCTCGACACGCGGCAGACCCTGCGTGATGTCTTCCTGCGCGCCGGCGATGCCGCCGGTGTGGAAGGTACGCATGGTGAGCTGCGTGCCCGGCTCGCCGATGGACTGTGCCGCGATGATGCCCACCGCGTCGCCGATCTGGACGAGTTGGCCCGCCGCCAAATTACGCCCATAGCACATCTGGCAGACGCCATACGGCGTCAGGCACTGCAAGATGGACCGGCAGTAGACCTGTTGCACGCCCGCCGCGATAAACTCGTCGGCGATATCCTCGTCGATCTGCGTCCCGACAGGATACTGATCGAAGCCGGGAACCGCCGCCTGCAGCACGCGCCCGGTCAGCCGATTACGGAACGGCTCGTTCATATCCTTGCTGTCGGTCTCGGTGATCCAGATGCCCTCGGTCGTGCCGCAGTCCTCCATCGAGATGATGACATCCTGCGCCACGTCGATCAACCGGCGCGTCAGGTAGCCCGACTCGGCTGTGCGCAACGCCGTATCGGCCAGCCCCTTACGGGCGCCGTGGCTGGAGATGAAATACTCCATCACGGTCAGGCCGTCGCGGAAGTTGCCCCGCACCGGAATCTCCATGATGCGCCCCGACGGGTCGGCCATCAGGCCGCGCATGCCCGACAACTGGCGAATCTGTTGGAACTTCGCCTTCGTCGCGCCTGAGTTGGCGATGGTGTAGATCGACCCGAACGGATCGAGCACCTCTTGCACGCGCTTCTGAATCTTATCCGTCGTGTCGAGCCAGATTTGCACGGCCTGACGGTACCGCTCGGTGTCGGTGATCAACCCCTCGCGGAAGTCTTCCTCCAGGCGGATGACCTGCTCATCGGCGATGGCGAGAATCGCCTCGCGATCCGGCGGCACCATCACATCGCTGATCGAGATACTGGAGCCGGCCTTCGTCGCATAGGTGAAGCCCAGGCGCTTGATGGCGTCGGCCAGTTCGGCGGTCGCTGCACGCCCGTCGAACTTGAAGCACTCCGCGATCACACCGCGCAGATTCTCTTTCTTCATCGCGTAGTTCTTGAAGACGATGCTCTTCGGCAGCACCTCATTGAAGATGATGCGCCCAACCGTCGTCTCCACCAAGCCGTGAGCGCCAACCGGCTTCCACTTGCCCGGCTCGTCATAGACACGCTCGATGTCCAGCCGAACTTTGACGCTGGCTTGCAGCGCGATCACCCCGAAGTCGTAGGCCATGCGAGCCTCGTTGGCGTCGGTGAAAACGCGCCCCTCGCCCTTCAAGCCGGGGTGGTCCATCGTCATGTAATAGCAGCCCAGCACCATCTCTTGCGAGGCGCTGATGGACGGCTCGCCATGCGCCGGAGAGAGGATGTTGTTGGACGACAACATCAGCGTGCGGGCCTCTTCCTGTGCGCGCTCGGAGAGCGGCACATGGACGGCCATCTGGTCGCCATCGAAGTCGGCGTTGAACGCCGAGCAGACCAGCGGGTGCAACTGGATTGCGCTACCCTCCACCAACACCGCCTCGAAGGCCTGGATGCCCAGGCGGTGCAGCGTCGGCGCGCGGTTCAGTAGCACGGGGTGGTTGTGGATGACCTCTTCGAGTACATCCCAGACCTCTGGGCGCACGCGCTCGACAAACCGCTTGGCGCTCTTGATGTTATGGGCCAGCCCATGCTCCACCAGCTTGCGCATCACAAACGGCTTGAACAGTTCCAGCGCCATCCGCTTCGGCAAACCACACTGATGCAGCTTGAGGTCCGGGCCAACCACGATCACAGAGCGGCCCGAGTAGTCCACGCGCTTGCCCAGCAGGTTCTGGCGGAAGCGCCCCTGCTTGCCCTTCAGCATGTCCGAGAGGCTCTTGAGCTTGTGGTTGCCGGACCCGGCCACCGCGCGCCCACGCCGCCCGTTATCGATCAGCGCGTCGCAGGCTTCCTGCAACATGCGCTTCTCGTTGCGGATGATGATCTCCGGCGCGCCAAGCTCCAACAAACGTTTGAGGCGGTTGTTGCGGTTGATGACGCGACGATACAGATCGTTCAGGTCGCTGGTGGCGAAGCGGCCACCGTCGAGCTGCACCATCGGGCGCAGGTCCGGCGGCAACACCGGCAACACCGACATGATCATCCACTCAGGTCGGTTGCCCGACTTGCGGAACGCCTCGACGACGTTGAGGCGCTTGGTGGCCTTCTTGCGGCGCTGGCTGGAGCCGGTGGTCGCACTGATCTCCACGCGCATCTTCGTCGCCAGTTCGTCCAGGTTGATGTCGGTCAACAGCGACTGCACCGCCTCGGCGCCCATGCGGGCGTCGAAGATTTCGGGCAGGTCGGGGTTGACATCGTGCAGGTCATACTCGAACTTCTTCAGTTCGCGGTACTCCGCCTCCTGCAACAGATCGAGCTTCTTGAGCGCCTCGAGCTTGCGGCGGTTGGCGTCGCTCTGCGCGCGCAGGGCCTCGGCGTTGCTGGCGGGCCGGTTGGGGTCCTCCAGGTCGTCGATCTGGCTGCTGGCCTGGTCGTTGGCGTTGCGGATGTCGCGCTCGGCCTCGCGGGCGAGGGTGTCGCTCTCTTCCTGCGTGGTCTTCGTGATGAACTCACGGTGGTCGCGCACGGCGCGGTCCAGCGCGCTGACATGGTTGTCGTCGGCGATGTCGCCACGCTGGGCGATGCGCTCACCCGTCGGCTCGTAGACGACATCGTCGGTCAACACCTGGCCGTCGTTGCTCTTGAGCAGCGCCCGCAGGCTGGCCTCGCTGGCCCGCGCCTCTTGCAGTTGCTCCGAGCGGCGCAGATCAAGCTCCTCGCGCTGCGTGGCGAGGCGACGCTCGACGTTGGCGATCTGGTCGTCGCGGCGCTGCTCGACGAGCGCGCGTTGCTCAACGAGCAGTTCGTCGCGCTCTTGCTGCTGGTGGACCAGCATCTCTTCGTAGCTGGCCAACGCCTGCGTGCGCGCCTCCTCGTTGACGCCCGTCACGACGTACAACGCGAAGTAGAGGATGCGCTCCAGGTTGCGCGGCGAGAGGTCGAGCAACAGGCCAATGCGGCTGGGCGTGCCTTTGAAGTACCAGATATGGCTCACGGGCGACGCCAGCTCGATATGCCCCATCCGCTCGCGGCGCACCTTGCTGCGCGCCACCTCAACACCGCACTTATCGCAAACGATGCCCTTGAAACGGACACGCTTATATTTGCCGCACGCGCACTCCCAGTCTTTGGTGGGGCCGAAGATACGTTCGCAGAAGAGGCCATCCTTCTCCGGTCGCAGCGTGCGATAGTTGATGGTCTCGGGCTTGGTCACTTCGCCATAGCTCCACGAGCGAATCTGCGTGGGGCTGGCGAGGCTGACACGGATCGCGTCGAAATCGTTGACTTCGAGCATGTTGGATAGGCCCCCTATTCGTTTTCGAAGCCGCTAAGATTGATGCCCAGTTCAGGCATCACATCGCTGCTGACATCTTCGACAAACTGGATGCGCTGCTCGTCCTCGTTGAGGACCTCGACATTGATGCCCAGGCTCTGCAACTCCTTGACGAGCACTTTGAACGACTCCGGGACGCCCGGCTCGACGATTGGCTCACCCTTGACGATGGCCTCATACGTCTTGACGCGCCCCGTCACATCGTCCGACTTGACGGTCAAAATCTCCTGCAAGATGTTGGCGGCGCCGTAGGCTTCCAGCGCCCACACCTCCATCTCGCCGAACCGCTGGCCACCGAACTGCGCCTTGCCACCGAGCGGCTGCTGGGTGATCAGGCTGTAGGGGCCGGTGGAACGCGCGTGTACCTTGTCTTCGACCAGGTGGGCCAGCTTCAGCATGTAGATGTAGCCGACCGTCACTGGCGTATCAAACGCATCGCCGGTGCGCCCGTCATACAACTGCACCTTGCCCGACTCCGGTAGTCCGGCGCGCGTGAGCAACTCTTCGATGTCCTCTTCACTGGCGCCGTCGAAGACGGGCGATGCGACGTGCATGCCCAGCGCCTCCGCCGCCCAGCCCAGGTGGGTCTCCATGATCTGCCCGATGTTCATGCGGTGCGGCACGCCCAGCGGATTCAAGATGATGTCCACCGGCGTCCCGTCGGGCATGAAGGGCATATCCTCCATCGGCAGCACGCGACTGATGACGCCCTTGTTGCCGTGGCGACCGGCCATCTTGTCGCCCGCGCCGATCTTGCGCTTCTGCGCAATCGAGACGCGCACGAGTTGGTGGACGCCCGGCGACAGTTCGTCGCTGGTGTCGCGCGAGAAGACGCGCACGTCCACCACCTTGCCGCGCTCGCCGTGGGGCACACGCAGCGAGGTGTCTTTCACCTCACGCGCCTTCTCGCCGAAGATTGCGCGCAGCAGCTTCTCTTCCGCCGTCAGCTCGGTCTCGCCCTTCGGCGTGATCTTGCCGACGAGGATATCGCCTGGGCCGACCTCGGCGCCGACGTAGATGATGCCGCGCTCGTCCAGGTTGCGCAGGCCCTCTTCGCCGACATTCGGGATGTCGCGAGTGATCTCTTCGGGGCCGAGCTTGGTCTCACGCGCTTCGACCTCGTGCTTCTCGATATGGATGCTGGTGAACAGGTCCTCACGGACGATGCGCTCGCTAATCAGGATTGCGTCCTCGAAGTTGCCGCCCTCCCAGACCATGAATGCGACCAGGATGTTCTGGCCCAGCGCCAGTTCGCCGTTCTCCGTCGCGGAGCTATCGGCGATCGGCTGCCCTCTCGTCACGCGGTCGCCTTTGTTGACGATAGGCCGCTGGTTGATGCACGTCCCCTGGTTCGAGCGGACGAACTTGCGCAGCTTATGAATATGCTCTGTGCCATCGTCGTCCAGCACGACGATCTGGCGCGCCGTCGAACTGACGACCTCGCCATCGGCCTTCGCCAGCGAGACCTGCCCGGAGTCGGCGGCGACTTGCCGCTCGACACCCGTGCCGACGACCGGCGATTGCGGACGCAACAGCGGCACCGCCTGGCGCTGCATGTTCGCGCCCATCAGCGCGCGGTTCACGTCGTCGTGTTCCAGGAACGGAATCAGCGCTGCCGCGACACTCACCGCCTGCCTGGGCGAGATGTCCATATAGTCGGTATGCGTGCTGTTATCTTGCACGAAGGCGCCGTTGTAGCGCGCCAGCAGACGCGCCGCAGTGAAGTGGCCATCGTTGTCCAAGGGCGCGTTGGCCTGGGCGATGACGTACTTCTCCTCGTCGTCGGCGGTCAGATAGTCTACATCCTGCGAGACGAAGGGCTGGATGGCGACGAACTCTTGCCCCAGCGCCTCGCTGAGCCGCGCGGCAAGTGTCTCATCCACCACCGTCCCAGCGGTCGCCAGCTTCTTGCCCTGCGCGTCGCTGACGTCGCGCAGCAGGATGCGCCGCAGCAGCATCGGGTTGTCGGCTTCGAGCCGGTGATAGACCTTGCGATACGGCGTCTCGATGAAGCCGTAGGGGTTGATCTGCGCATACGTCGCCATGTTGCCAATCAAGCCGATGTTCGGGCCTTCTGGGGTCTCGATGGGGCAGATGCGCCCGTAGTGCGAGTGGTGGACATCGCGCACGTCGAATCCGGCACGCTCACGCGAGAGGCCACCCGGCCCCAACGCCGAGAGGCGTCGCTTGTGGGCGATCTCCGCCAGCGGGTTCGTTTGGTCCATGAACTGCGAGAGCTGGCTGCCGCCGAAGAACTCGCGCATGGCCGCTACCACCGGGCGGATGTTGATCAACTGGTTGGGCGAGGCCTGCGAGGGGTCCTGCACGATGGCCATGCGCTCTTTGACGACGCGCTCCATCCGCAGCAGACCCACGCGGAACTGCGACTGAATCAACTCGCCGACGCTGCGCACGCGGCGGTTGCCCAGGTGATCGATGTCGTCCTTCTTGCCCTCGCCGTTGTTGAGCTGCACCATGCGACGCAGGATGGCCAGCACGTCGTCCTGCGTGAGCGTGCGAATGCTCTGCGGGATGGCGACGTTCATCTTGCGGTTGAGCTTGTAGCGTCCCACGTTGCCCAGGTCATAGCGACGGGGGTGATAGAACAGGTTATAGACGAGCGTACGCGCATTCTCCGGCGTGGCCGGGTCGCCCGGACGCAACTTGCGATAGACCTCGATCAGCGCCTCTTCGGGCGTATGGATCGGGTCCTTCTCCAGCGTCGTCGTGATGTACCGATGCGTCCCGGTGTCCACGTCGGCGAACGCGGCCAACAGGCCTTCGTCCGTACGCATGTCGGGCGTGCGGTCGGTCTTGCCGGGGTCGCGGTCGCCGATGGCGGCCATCGCGCGCAGTAGCGTGGTGATCGGAATCTTGCGCTTGCGGTCGATCTTGACCGACATAATATCTTTGGCGCTGGTCTCGAACTCCAGCCAGGCGCCACGGTTGGGGATGAGCTTGGCGGCGAAGAGCGGGCGACCGGTGGCTGGCTCGTCCTCGGCGGTGAAATACACGCCGGGGGAACGCACGAGCTGGCTCACCACGACGCGCTCGGCGCCGTTGATGATGAACGTGCCCTCCTTGGTCATCAGTGGGAAGTCGCCCATGAAGATCGACTTCTCCTGGATTTCACCGGTCTCTTTATAGGTCAGGCGCGCGGTGACGTAGAGCGGCGCCGCATAGGTCGCATCGCGCTCACGGCACTGATCTTCGGAGTATTTTGGCTCCTCGAAGGGAATCTCAGGGACGAAGAACTCCAGCTTGAGGTTCTTGCTGGTGAAGTCCTCAATCGGAGAAATTTCGGCGAACAGTTCCCGCAATCCGTCGCGCTTGAACCACGCAAACGAATCGATCTGCACCTGAATGAGGCTGGGCATCGCGCGGATGTCTGGAATCCGACCGAAGCTCACGCGCTCGGGGAGGGAGACGGCTTTGCTGATTGCCATGCTGTTGAAAACTCCTCTCGCCAGTCGCCCTGCTGTGCGGTGGTCGCGCCATCGGCGACGAGCGCCATCGGCGCCCATTCCCTCTGCTGCTCTCCTCCGTATCATCCACCCGCGCTGGTGGACGACCTGTTCGCGTGTGGCTGGCCTGTATGGCCAGTGCGCGCAGACGCGCCAGCCGTGGCGTGCGCGACGAAGCGCGCCCGCGTCAGCCGACGCAAGCGAACACACGAGATCAGAGAGGGGAGGTGAGGGTTCCGCACGTCAAGAAAATGTCTACCTTATTTGCCTGTCGCCAGGCGGTGTTGGCTGACCGCGTTGGCCAGCCTGCCGAACTGACTGCCTGCCGTATCCATCGCGTTGGCAGTCACATCAGGTCAGTGTAGCTCCGGTGGCCAGCGGAGCCGGAAGCGGCGTCCTGAACAAATCCATCCACAACACTGGGGATGATGGATCAGACGGTGGATTCCCCCTGAGACGCCTGGGCGACGGCCACGGTCGCCGGAGATACGCGCCAAGGGGGCGCTCGGAATGCGACGCTGCAACGGGCGCTGTTTGCATGCCATGCGCTCGCTGCGGTATGCTATGCGCTCTCGCGTACACTGAAGTGGCGACATCGCCAACCAATGCGCGTGCGAACGCTTGAGACGCCTGGGATAGGCGGGATATGCGCACGCCAACAAGGCGCGTCCGCCGAAGCGACGCGCCGATGACGCTCAAGATAACACGGCTTATCAAGTCTACCATGCCCCGGTTCACCCCCATGCCTGTGGGGACAGCCAACACCTGACACGCCAACGCATGCGTTGGTAGCCAATGCGGCGCCTGGATACAGGCTCAATCGTGCGCGCATGAGGCTCCGTCACAAAAGACGGGCCGACGGGGACGTTTGACCTACAAAGTTAGACGCAAGTGAGACAAAAAACTGCGTGGGGACTTGTGAGATGACGCGCAGTCGTGTATACTACCTGTAGCTTCGTTGAACCGCACTGCGCTCCCCGTTTGAGCGTTTCCCAAACGGGTGTGTAATGAGGGTCAGACGAACGTTCGCGTGTCTCGCATCGCATGCGCCAATCAGGCAATCGCCCGGTTAGCCGTCGCGTCACACTGGACGACACATGCCGCGCAAAACCCCGCAGGATCAGATTTTATCACACCATTGGGGTCCTGTCAAGGGCTTTCGCGCCCTTTTTTCGCCAATTCTCCCCCGTTCTCCCCAGTTCACCCCCATTCACCCCAAAGACGCCCCTGGCCCATCTTTCCTATTACACCCATCCTTGAGAAAGGGCGTTCGTGATGCGCTACGCGATTGACCTGCCGCCGTTCGGTCCCCTCGCCGACATTCGCTTGCTGGCCGAGGTCGCCAACGAGGCCGAGCAAGCCGGATGGGACGGCTTCTTCCTCTGGGACCACCTCGTCCGTGAGCAGGCGATGGACGTACCCGACACCTGGGTGGCGCTCACCGCCATCGCCCTGCGTGCGCCGCGCCTGACCATCGGGCCAATAGTGACGCCGCTGCCCCGCCGCCGCCCCGCCATGCTTGCCCGCGAGACCACCACGCTCGACCGCCTCACCGATGGCAGGTTCATCCTGGGCGTCGGTCAGGGCGGTGGCGCGACCGAGTGGGAGAACCTGGGCGAGGTCGCCAACCTCAAGACGCGCGCAGCTATGCTCGATGAGGGGCTAGACTTGCTGACGAAGTTCTGGAGTGGGCAGCCGTTCACCCACAGCGGCGCCCACTACACTGCGCATGGCGACGCCGACCCAGCAGGCCATGTTGGCGACATCCAGTTCCTGCCGACGCCGATCCAGCAGCCGCGCATTCCCATCTGGGTGGCGGGCGCCTGGCCCAACAAGGCGCCATTTCGTCGCGCCGCCCGCTGGGATGGCGTCGTCCCTCTCAACGCGACGCAGAGCTTCGGCGAGATGATGTCACCGGAGCAGACCGCCGAGATCGCCACCTACATCCACAGCCAACGCCCGCCAGAGTTGCGTGGCCAGCCCTTCGACATCGCCCATTGGGGTGTCACGTCCGGCGCCGACCTCGCCGCCGACCGCGCGACCGTCTTCCAGTACGCCGAGGTGGGCGTGACGTGGTGGCGCGAAAACATCAACCCGTGGCGCTTCGGCTGGTCCGGCGCGGGCGAGTGGCCGCTGGCCGCCATGCGCAATCGCATCCGACGCGGCCCGCCAGTGTAAGCACACTCAGGTATGCCTGCGTAACCTGCTCATGATATACCTATGGTACGTCTGGTACATCTATCCACCGCCAACCAATCAGCGAGGTATCTATCATGGCAACCATTCGCCCGGCGCAGGAAGGTGATCTGCAAGGCGCCTACGACGTGTGGTATCGCACGGAAACGTTGGAGAACGAGCAGCCCCTCGCCCCCGGCCAGCCCGCGCCCTACCTGCGGCATGTGCTGCGGACGGGGGCGCTGATCGTCGCCGAGGAGGACGGCGCGCTACGTGGCTTCGCAGGCGCCATCACACGGGGCAACGTCCTCTTCCTGACCGACTTGTTCATCGATCCGACGTATCAATCGGGTGGGCTAGGGCGCGCGTTATTGCACGCTGTCGCGCCCGCCAGCGACCTGATCCGCTGCACTGTCAGCTCCAGCGATCCGCGCGCTCTGGCGCTCTACATCCGCTCAGGCATGCGCCCCCAATGGCCCTGCTTCGCCCTCCGCCTGGATACCACGACGCACGACTGGTCGCGCCTCTCGTTCCCTGACGCGCCCGCCATCACTGAGGCCGCGCCCGATGACCCCGACCTGCTAGCCTGGGATACCCGCAGCGGCGGTCGCCCGCGCGCAACCGACCTGGCGTTCTGGCGCGCCGATCAGGGTGGTGTCGCGCTGTGGTGTACGCGCGACGGCCAGCGCATCGGCTATGCGATCATCCGCCTGAACGCCGGGAGCTTGGAGGATCCTTCCGCCTGCGCAGTCGGCCCGGTGGGCGCGACAACGCCGGAAGAGGCAACGGCCTGCGCGCTGGCAGCGGTGGCCTGGGCGACGCAACATGCCAGCGTCGTCACCATCGAGGTTCCCGGCCCCCACGCCTGCCTGCCCGTCCTGCTCGACCACGGCTGCCACATTCTCTACGCCGACACGTTCGTCTCCACGGTCAGCGCGCCCTTCTTCGACGCCCGCTGCTACATCCCCTCCGGCGGCGACCTGTTCTGACGGCTGCCGTCGTACCGCCAGCTTGGCAGGTGGCGGTACGGCAGACCCACGCGCCGGTCTGGAGACCAGCGGTACGGCGGTACGGCGCTCACCCCACGGCAGCGCTGATCGCCGCGTTCACCGTGGCCACCCCCACCTCGCCCAGCCACGTCGCCCGCACCGCGCCGCGCGCATCCACCAGGATCAGCGTCGGGTAGTAGGCCACGCCGTAGCGCGCGGCGACCCGTTCGTGGGCGTCCAGCAGCACCGGCGGGTCGAAGTTCAGCCGCGCCAGATAGTTGGTGGTGATCTGCGCGCTCTCGCCGGGCGCATCGATATACACAATGTCGAGCTGGGGATAGCTGCGGGCGAGGCTCTGCGACGTCTGGACCTCGCCCAGGCAATGCACACACAGCGTGTTGAAGAAGACGAGCAGTATGGCGCGCCCCCGATGCGCGGCGAGCGTCTGCGTCCCTGGCAGCGTGTGGCCGTTCTGCGCGGCGGGCAGCGCGAAGGCGGGCGCCTGCCGCCCCACCAGCGTCTGCGCCCCTGCGGCGGAGCCAGCCACCGGGCGCACGAGCAGCGCCAGCGCGACGGCCAGCAGCGCCGCCGCGAGCATGCCTACACGGAGGAGGGTCGCTACAGATGGCCTACGCCATTGTGCGACGCGCCGCTGTGGCGCCTGCTGTGCGTCGTTTGCCATGCGCTCCACCTGACTGTTCCTGACCATCCCAACTCCATGTAAGTATATGATAACGCGAAGTGGGTGAGGGTTGGTGGGGGTGAGCGAGGCGGGCAGCCCCTTACTACCCACCACGCTCACCCCCACCAACCCTCACCCACCCGTCCCTTCCCACAAGTGTGGGAAGGGACAGCCGCAGACCCACAGGGCTTGCGGCAGGGTTAGGTCAGCAACACCCTCCCCCACCACAACACCCGCACTCACACTGCCCGTCCGGGCAATCGCAGCCACAGCAGCCGTCATACGCCTCACGCGCAACAGGCGCAACACTCGTCATCACAACATCGTATCGCATGGATTCGCTCCTCATCGTTCATATCATCGGTCGCCGTACCTGACGAGTCGGCCCTACCAGCCACGGCGCCATCAGAGCACACATCATCAAACGGCGTGGCGCATGGCAGCATGCCTACCCCTCGCAGAGGAGGCGCTGTCTGCGTCACGCATTCACGGTACAACACATCGGGATCGGGCTGGCAGGCGGCCACCGCGCGCCGGTAGTCGCTCGCCTCGGCCCGTAAGCGGCGCAGTGTGGCGATCTCGTCGTCGAGCGCGCGCAATCGCTCGTCGAGCAGGCTCAGCAGGTCCTGGCGCACGTCGGCGCAACGCGCGTCGTCGAGCTGCGCCAGCAGGGGTTGCGCCGCCGCGCCCGACGCGCCCAGCCCCCGCAGACGATGCAACAGCAGAATGCGGCTCACATCCGCGCCCCCGTAGCGACGGTAGCTATTCGCGCTACGCGGCGGACGCGGTAGCAAGCCAACGCTCTCATAGTAGCGGATGGTCTTCGCGCTCACCCCGGTCAGGCGCGCGACCTGCCCGATGGTGAGCGTCTCCGCGCCGCCACTACTATCCCGCTCGTCAGCGGGTTTCTCACGCTCCCCGTCTCGCGCCAGGTCATGCGCGTGCGCACGCGCATCCCCCGGCCATCGAGAAGCGAGCGCGCGTAAAGAACGCCCTGCTGTCATCGTCATCACCTGCCTCACTCACATCGCGTCAACGCCACCCATCGCCCCACACACGTACACATCTCCCCTTCCCACACCCGGTGGGAAGGGGCCGGGGTTAGGTCTGCGTCCACTACCCACCAGCGTACACCTTCCCAACGCTGGAAGGTCAAGCCCCATATGAGCCAATCCACCAGTCGTCCCAAACCCTACGCGCAATTGCCCCTTGCGACATGGCGCCCTGCCTGCTAGACTGCCTGCATACCAGACATTGTACCGTCCTCATTCTCCAACGCTAAAGGGTATGTTCTCATGAGTGACTCCGTGGAAGCCACGCCAACGACGACGTCCGCCTCGCAGCCGGAATCCCGGCCAGCGCGGCGCTTCCTGCCCGCCCGCCGCCGCGCCGAAGCGTCGAACGGCGCCACCCGTCCGCCGTCCCCAGTGCGCGGGCGCATCGCGGCGGGGCTGGTGTTGGGCGTCGCCATCCTGCTGATGCTGGCGATCATCCTGACTAGCGCGGGTATCTTCATCGTCGAGCGGACGCTGCCGCAGGTGGATGGCACGCTGACCGTCGCCGGGCTGCATGGCACGGTTACGGTCGTGCGCGACCAATGGGGCGTGCCACACATCGCCGGGGGCGACCTGCACGACACGGTCTTTGCGCAGGGCTACGTCACCGCGCAGGACCGCTTCTTCCAGATGGAGTTCAACCGGCGAGTGGCGGCGGGTCGGCTGGCAGAGTTATTTGGGTCGGGGACGGACGACAGCCTGATCAAGGCCGACGAGTTCCTGCGCACGCTGGGGCTGTATCGGGCGGCGCAGACGGAATACCAGACGATCGATCCGCAGACCAAGGCCGAGTTGCAAGCCTACTCCGATGGCGTCAACGCCTTCCTCTCCACTCACAAGAACTCGTTGCCCTTGGAGTTCACCATCCTGGGCGTCACGCCACAGGCGTGGTCGCCGGTGGATAGCCTGGCGTATGGCCGTGTGGTGGCGCTCTCGCTCGACAGCACCTGGTACACCAAATACACCCGCGCGCTGCTAATCGCCAAGGTCGGGTTGACCGTCACCAACGATCTCTTCCCGCCGTATCCCACCAACAACCCGACGCTCTTCGGCGCCTACGACAAGGCCGCGCCGCTCACCGCATCCTCGGCGCAGCCCGCAGCGCAACCTATGCAATCGGCCCCGCTGACAGTCACCCCGGCGCAACAGAGCCTCTTCAGCAAGCTGCCATTGGATGTGTTGGAGGGCGCGACCATCGTCCACAATCTGTTGGGCGACGTGCAGGCCGGGCTGGGCAGCAACGACTGGGTGGTGGACGGCACGCATACGACGACCGG
>Ga0307372_10008566_pt1 | contig 14332 bp, 10 predicted proteins | sample OX1MG_FD_202533 | JGI IMG/M metagenome (GOLD analysis project Ga0307372, IMG submission 202533) | Soil microbial communities from Risofladan, Vaasa, Finland - OX-1 | ecosystem: Environmental > Terrestrial > Soil > Coastal area > Acid sulfate soil | place: Finland: Risofladan, Vaasa | collected...
GCCTCGACACGGAGCCATTCGGGCTTGCGTGCAGAGATCTTCACCGCGGTGGCCGTATCGACACCTGCAGATGCGAGGCGGCGATGTGAAGAAGGAGCCGTGCGCGTGCGGATCTCGACACGATCCTTGTGTTCATTCTCGCCAGGACCAGATGAATGATGGTTATTCCCCGGCTTGCTCACGGCATTCGCAGCAGTCACGAAAGCATCTGCAGACTCAGCTGGAGTTGCATCCTGGCGATCTATGGATCTCAAGGACTCGAGAGTGCCGCCGAGATGCAGCCTTGCGCGTTCGATAAGAATGTCAACTACGGATTTCATCGGGGCTTCGATGCCTTCGTTCGCGAGCGAGGTCAGTTCAAGACCATCGAGCCCACAGGGAACGATATGTTCAAACATCGACATCGCGGGATTCACATTGAGCGCAAACCCATGCATCGTCCTGCCTCGAGACACCCGTACGCCGATCGCACAGATTTTACGGGGTCTGCTGCTCAACGGCGCGACCCAGACACCCGGATAGCCGTCCAGGCGTCCAACGTCACGAAGTCCCAACTCCGCCAAGGTATCGATGATCATCTGTTCAATCGTGTGAACATAGTCAGGAACGATTCCTGGCCTCATCAAAATTGAGATGATCGGGTAACCGACAAGCTGTCCAGGACCGTGGTAGGTGATGTCCCCGCCTCGGTCCGCATCTACAAGATCTGCTCCAAGTTTTTCGACATCATCGAGCAAATGCTCGGGCTTCGTCCGAACACCGCGCGTGTAAACGTGGGGATGCTCAAGCAACAGAAGATAGTCATCGTCGCTGCGAAACAGCGCCCGCTGCAGAGCGTGCGCATCTCGATATCGCACACGCCCGAGCCAACGTACCCGCAAGGGACGCTGGCTCATCAGCGGACTCTGGATCGGATCGATGGTCTTAGAGCTCTGCTGCCCAGTCGCGTGTCTCGATGACATTCGCGAGATCACGCATGAACATCGCGGCATAACCACCATCTACAGCGCGATGATCAAATGACAGCGCCAACACGCCAACTGAGTGGATTGCAATGGACTCTGATCCATCTGGCAGGGTGACGACGACTGGCTTGCGTTTCACGCCATCCGTGGACAGGATCGCTACCTGTGGCTGGGCGATGATCGGAATCGTGAGGTAGGTCCCGTACGGCCCCGGGTTCGTGATGCTGAACGTTCCACCAGAGATGTCGTCGGCGGTGAGTCTTCTCGCACGTGCTCGACTTGCGATATCTGCAATAGATCGCGCAATCCCGCGGAGAGACTGACCATCAGCATTATGCACCACGGGAACGATAAGGCCCTCGATGCCGAGATCAACTGCGTAGCCGATGTGAATGTCCCGGTGGACAACGAGTACGTTCTCTCCCACGGATGAATTGAGGTGCGGATAGTCGCGAAGCACATCGACGAGCGCGCGCGAGATAAACGGAAGATAGGTCAAACTGACCCCCTCTTCAGCCTTGAATCGATCCCGGTACTGCGCGCGGACCCGGTCGACATTCTCAAAATCAACCTCACGAGCAACCAACGTGTGCGCTGAAGTCGCCTTCGACCGCACCATGTGCTCAGCGGTAACCCTTCGAATCGCCGTAAACGGAATGACTTCATCGCGCACGCCAAGAGGAGGCGGCGGTGTGGTCAGTCCTACGGTTGGGGCTGTAGTCGCAACCGTTGAAGGCGCTGGGACGGGTGTGGCGCTTGGCATTGTGGCGGGAGCGGTAGACGCGCTTGTTGCTCGCGTATCAATGAAATTCAACACGTCGTCCCGAGTGATCCGACCGCCCATCCCGGTCCCTGGAATAGCGCTCGCGTCAAGACTGTTCTCTGTGATCAATTTCCGCACCACTGGTGAAAGCAGCGCGCCTCTCGTTCCACCGCCTCCACCGCCAGATCCCTCTGGTGGGGCAGTTGCGACCGATGTACTCGCTGGGGCTGGAGTAGGTGCTGGTGCCGGAGCTGGTGCCGGAGCTGGTGCCGGAGCTGGTGCCGGAGCTGGTGCCGGAGCTGGTGCCGGAGCTGGTGCCGGAGCTGGTGCCGGAGCTGGTGCCGGAGCTGGTGCCGGAGCTGGTGCAGAAGAAGAGTCACCGATGACAGCAAGGCGGGCGCCGACGTCCACAGTTGCTCCCTCTTGAACCAAGATCTCAGTAAGTACTCCTGCGATAAAAGAAGGAACCTCGGAGTCAACCTTGTCTGTGGAGACCTCAAAGAGCGCCTCGTCTTGAAGGACGTTGTCGCCAACCTTTTTCAGCCAACGAACTATTGTGCCTTCGGTTACCGTCTCGCCAAGCTGCGGCATGATGATGTCAGCCAATGTGGAGACCCCTTCCTGTGAGAGCTAAAACCGTCTCGCCGAAAGTTTCGGAGAGCGACGGGTGTGGCTGTATGAACTGCGAAATCTCATCTGGCGTAGCCTCCCAGTTAATCGAGAGGTAGGCCTGCCCAAGCTGTTCTGTGACCCAGGGTCCAACCATGTGTACGCCTAGGAGTCGCCCGGCACGGCCATCGAAGGTCTTCTCGGCAATAACCTTAACGAGCCCGTCAGTTTCGCCAACAATGCGCGCTCGGCCGTTGCCGCTGAACGGATCCTTCTTCACGACGACTTCAAATCCGGCGGCCCTTGCGCCCTCTTCGGTCATCCCACAGAATGCAACTTCAGGATGGCAATAGATACACCATGGGACATTCCGATAGTCAACGGGAACAGCGGGCTCTTGCATGATCTCTTTGATGACAAGAACACCCTCAGCGAATCCGACGTGAGCGAGCTGTGGTGTCGCAACTACGTCACCGACAGCAAAAACCCCTTCGATGCCGGTGCGCATCCACTCGTCGACGCGGACAAATCCGCGTTCGTCAACTTCAACGCCGGTACCTTCGGCAAGCAAATTATCTGAATACGGCCGACGGCCGACAGAGACGATCACCGCGTCAACATCAACGCGCTCGTTCTCTCCAAAAATCACCGTTGTGCCGTTCGCGCGCGGCTCATGCCCCTTGACCGCAACTCCGGTTCGGACAGAGATCCCACGCTTTTCAAACGACTTGACCACCACATTCGCAACATCCTTGTCGCACCCAGGCAAGATCGCTGGCATTGCCTCAAGGAGAGTCACCTTCGACCCAAGATCTGACATCATCGATGCGAATTCACAGCCGATTGCTCCGCCACCGATGACAACTACCGACGATGGGATCGCGCGCAGGTCAAGAACTTCATCAGAGGTCAGAATGACCTTTCCATCGGGAACAAATCCAGGAATTGATCGCGGAGCTGACCCTGAGGCCAAGATAACGAACTCACCAACCAACTTTGAAACGGTTCCGTCTTCGCCGGTCACCTCAACGCTTCGATCAGCAAGCATCTTGCCAGTTCCAGGAACGATGGTCACCCTTCGCCCGCGTAGCGTGCCCACGAGTCCGCGGAAAAGCTGCTCGACGATTTTGCCCTTTCGATCCTGACTAATTCCAAAATCAACCGATGGATCCGCCGCAAAGATTCCAAATTCAGCGGAGTTTTTTACGGAGCGGTAAACATTTGCCGTTTCAAGAAACTCTTTTGCAGGAATACAACCCCTGTGCAGGCAGGTACCACCAACCTTGTCTTTCTCCACCATTGCAATCGACAGCCCCGCGGCAGCCCCATAGAGCGCCGCTGCGTATCCACCGGGGCCACCGCCAATGATGACGACGTCATACTCCTCGTCCACCACGGCACCTTCTGGCGTAGGGATCACCTCCAGCGACTTGGGTTCATCGCTGCCAAAGACAGCGCGAACGAGCTTGACCCAACGCCGACCCCACCCGCCGAGCTGAGCTTCGTTCAACAGACTACCCATTAGAGCACTATCTCCTACAAGTCGAGAGGCCAAATGCCTGATGGGCAAAGTCCTCGAATGCCAAGCTTGGACTCAAGATCGCCATGGGCAAGATTCGTTTGATTGCTAAAGCACCTCGCCGGTCAACATCCCAGCAGCTACCGTCACGTTTGAACTCTCGTCAACGATGATGAAGCTACCCGTCGTTCGGTTGCGCTGATAAGGATCAAAAAACAGAGGTTCGGTCGTCTTCAGCGTGATGCCTCCGATGTCGTTGAGCGCGAGCTCGCTTGCCTCGGTGTCATGCAAGAGCGTGTTCACATCGCGCTTGAACTGGACCTCTTGGACAACAGCGCGGACCCAGCGTGTGGTGTGCTTGATCGCAACTCGTTTTCCCGCCCGAAGCGGTGCCTCTGCCATCCAGCAGACAACGGCCGCAAGATTCTGGCTGATCAAAGGCTGGTTTTCAGGAGTACAGATGAGATCTCCCCGAGAGATATCAAGGTCATCTTCAACTCGCATGACGACCGACATCGGGGGGAATGCTTGGAAAAGCGACCCATCCATCGTCTCAAGAGCTTGAATCCTTGTCGTTTTTCCTGATGGCAAAACAAGCACCTCATCGCCAACTTTCAGGACCCCTCCCGCTATCTGGCCGGCGTAGCCGCGATAGTCATGGAGGTCACTGGTGTGCGGCCGAACAACCCTTTGCACTGGAAACCGAGGGTCTTCAAAGTTGTGGTCCGAATCAATCTCCACATCCTCAAGATGCTGGAGGAGGGAGGGTCCGACATACCAATCCATCGCATGCGAATTTGTGACCACGTTGTCGCCCTCAAGTGCGCTGATCGGAATATAGGTAATCTCCTCCACTCCAAGATTTGCGGAAAAGTCCGAAAACTCCTCGCGGATCTCGATAAAGCGCTGCTCTTGGAAGCTGACAAGATCCATCTTGTTGATACACACGACGAGATGAGGAATACGCAAGAGTGCTGCTATCGATGCGTGTCGACGGGTCTGTTCGGTGATACCACTTCGCGCGTCGACCAGAACCAGCACGAGATCTGCAGTAGACGAACCAGTCACCATGTTGCGTGTGTGCTGGATGTGACCGGGCGTATCGGCAATGATGAATTTCCGCTTCGGGGTAGCAAAATACCGGTACGCGACATCAATGGTGATTCCTTGTTCACGTTCCGCGCGTAACCCGTCGGTCAAAAGCGCGAGATCGACGTAGTCATCTCCCCTCGCGGCACTCGTGCGTTCGACCGAATCGATCTGATCCTCGAAGATCTGTTTTGAGTCATAGAGCAGACGGCCAATCAATGTGGACTTCCCGTCGTCGACTGATCCTGCAGTCGCGAAACGCAGCAACTCCATCAAAAATAACCCTCACGCTTTCGATCCTCCATAGCTGCCTCGGAGAATCGATCGTCGGTGCGCGTTGCTCCGCGCTCGGAAAAACGGGCCGTCATCGTCTCGGTAATCACCATCGCTGGATCTTTGGCATCAGACTCAACTGCCGCAGTGCAGGTCATGTCGCCAACTGTGCGATAGCGCACAAGTGCCTCAAAGACCTCTTCGTCTCCTTGGGGTGCGGTGTAAGGACCAACGCCAATCAACATGTCATTGCGACGGACAACCTTGCGCGTGTGGGCGAAATAGATCGAGGGGAGTTCGATGTTTTCCTGCGCGATGTACTGCCAGATATCGAGTTCAGTCCAGTTCGAAAGTGGAAAGATCCGAAAATGCTCTCCAGCGCGGTGACGTCCATTGAAAAGATTCCAGATCTCTGGTCGCTGTCCGCGCGGATTCCACTGTCCAAACTCGTCGCGGAAGGAAAACACCCGCTCTTTGGCCCTTGCCTTTTCCTCGTCTCGCCGTGCTCCACCAAACACCGCATCAAAGCGTCCGGCTTCGATGACTTTCAGGAGACTGTGCGTCTGCAGGCGATTACGCGATGCGCCAGGGGTGGGATCATCGGTGACATCTCCACGATCGATCGCGTCCTGAACTCTTTCGACCACGAGCCGACAGCCGAGCTCTTCCACGCGTGCGTCACGATAGGCAAGGACCTCTTCAAAGTTCTGTCCGGTATCGATGTGGACGACCGGGAAAGGGATCGATTGGGGCCAGCAGGCCTTGATTGCAAGGTGCAGAAGTACCGCTGAATCTTTCCCTCCAGAAAACAGCAGGGCTGGCCGCTCAAATTCGGCAACAACCTCGCGGATGATCTGAATCGATTCAGACTCGAGTACATCAAGGTGGGTGAGAAGGACTGTCATGAAACTATGACCATATTAGTCGGATTTATAGATTTCATAGATTTCGTTAAGTTCCTAACAACCACCTAACGAATCTCAGCTCCCAGAGATCACCGCGCTCTGCAGGCGGGCTGCTGTCGTGGCGAGCTCATCGACGACATTGTTCATCGCGTCGTCTGAATGACCTTTGACCCAGGTGAAGATGATCTCACCGGGCCGTCTATCGACGACCTCGGCGATGAGTTCAGCCCACAGATCCTGGTTTGCCACGGGTTTGCCCTGCGAGTTGCGCCAACCCCGAGCCAGCCAGTTCGCCCACCAGCGATCTCGAAAACAGTTCACGACATAGGTCGAGTCGCTGCGGATCTCGACTGGACCGAGATTTGCGGCAAGCGCCTCGATCACCGCGAGCAACTCCATCCGTTGATTGGTCGTCTCGTGATCGTGTCCAGCGGCAAAGTCCTGTGGAGTCCTTGCCCAAGCCCAACCACCTGGACCCGGGTTCCCAAGACACGCTCCATCTGTCCACACGATGGTCGTACCCGGAGCGACCTCGGACGCCACCGCAGGAACGACCTCGAAGAGCGACATGACTTGATACTACCTACGCATGCCAAACATCACGGTCTCCCTCGTTACGCTCGTCTGAGTCAAAAATGCCCAACTACCGCAATGACTGATCTAGCGCGAGACTGTGGAGCGTGATATTCGACGGATTCTCCCATCAGCTTCCAGACATCGACCCCGGCGAAACTGAGGAGTGGATTGATTCACTCGATGCCGTTGTCGACCAGCGCGGCAAAGCGCGGGCCCAGTATCTCTTGATGAGACTGCTCGAACTCGCTCGGTCGCGCCAAGTTGGCTTCCCTGCAACCGTTTCGACTCCCTATGTCAACACGATCCCACCGGACCAGGAGCCGTGGTTCCCGGGTAATGAGGACATGGAGCGGAGTATCAGGCGATACGTGCGATGGAACGCTGCAGTCATGGTGACTCGCGCGAACATGCGCGATGCAGGTATCGGTGGCCACCTCTCCACCTATGCCAGCTCTGCATCGCTCTATGAGGTGGGTTTCAACCACTTCTTCCGAGGAAAGGATGAGGACGCTGGCGATCAGATCTTCTACCAGGGTCACGCCTCGCCCGGAATTTACGCACGTGCCTTTGTCGAAGGTCGACTTGATGAAACCCAGCTCGACAACTTCCGATTCGAGGTTGATGGAAACGGGCTTTCGAGCTACCCCCACCCCCGACTCATGCCCGAATTCTGGGAGTTCCCAACCGTATCGATGGGGCTCGGTCCAATCAACGCGGTCTATCAGGCCCACTTCAACCGCTATCTCGAACATCGCGGGATTGTCGACACCAGCACCTCGCGAGTCTGGGCATTTGTCGGAGATGGCGAATTTGACGAGCCAGAATCAAAGGCAGGACTGAGCCTCGCCGCACGCGAGGGTCTTGACAACCTGGTCTTTGTCGTTAACTGCAATCTTCAGCGCCTCGACGGTCCGGTTCGTGGAAACGGCAAGATCATCCAAGAGCTTGAGGCTCTGTTCCGTGGAAACGGATGGAACGTCATCAAGGTCATCTGGGGAACACGCTGGGATGAACTTCTCGCAAGAGACGTGGACGGCGTTCTTCTCAACAAAATGAACATCACGCCAGATGGTGATTTCCAAAAGCTTGCAACCGAGTCTGGTGCCTATATCCGCGAGCACTTCTTTGGACCGGATCCAAGGCTGGGCGCACTCGTCGAGCATCTCAGTGACGCCGAGCTTCAAAGCCTCCCAAGAGGTGGGCATGACTATCACAAGCTCTATGCGGCATACCGGGCAGCGACAGAACACCGTGGATCGCCGACCGTAATCCTCGCCAAGACGATCAAGGGTTGGACCCTAGGACCAGGGATCGAGGCGAGGAACGCCACGCACCAGATTAAGAAGATGACGACAGACCAGCTTCGAACGCTGCGCGACACCTTGCATCTCACCGAAGAGATATCGGACGAGGCGCTAGAGGCCGAGTACCCGCCCTATCACCGTCCCGATCCCGGTTCAGCGGTCTATGGCTACATGATGAACCAGCGTCGTCAGCTTGGAGGATCCGTTCCAAGGCGCGTCGTGCGCGGCGAGGGGCTCACTGGGCTCGTACAACCAGAGCCGGCAGCATTCGCCGAGTTCTGGGGCGGCTCTCGTGGCCAGTCGGTGTCAACGACAATGGCATTCGCGAGAATGCTCAGAAACCTGTTGCGAGACCCCAATCTCGGCAAATTCGTCGTACCAATCATCCCCGATGAGGGCAGGACCTTCGGCCTTGATGCGCTCTTTGCCGAGGTCAAGATCTACGCTCCTGGCGGCCAGACCTATACCTCGGTCGACGCGGGACTGCTCTTGCAATACAGCGAGAGTCAGCAGGGCCAGATCATGGAAGAGGGCATCAACGAGGCAGGTGCAATGGCTAGCTTCATCGCCGCGGCCACCTCATATGCCACGTGGTCAAGGCCGATGCTTCCCTTCTATCTCTATTACTCAATGTTTGGATTCCAGCGGACTGGAGATGCTATCTGGCAGTTGGGCGACCAGCGCGGTCGCGGGTTCCTGCTCGGTTGCACTGCGGGACGCACCACGCTGAACGGCGAAGGACTCCAACACGAGGACGGACACTCGCTCGTACTCGCCGAAACCGTGCCGAATGTCTGCTCCTATGACCCTGCCTTTGCCTATGAGGTTGCAACGATTGTTCAATACGGCATCAACGACATGTACGGCCCGGAGGGCCGAGATGTGTTTTATTACGTGACGCTCTACAACGAGAACTACCCGATGCCCGAGATGCGACCAGGGCATGAAGAGGAGATCAAGAACGGGATCATCCGTGGCCTGTATCGCTTCGCGGAGCGGGCAGTGGTCAATGACCAAAGGAGAAAGTCAAAGGGATCACGTAAGGCAACGATCCTGTTCTCTGGCAGCGCATGGCATGAGGCAATGCGCGCCCGCGACATTCTGGCCACAGATTGGAACGTTTCTGCCGAGGCGTGGTCTGTCACGAGCTACAAATCCCTCCGGGAGAATGCTCTCGAGACCGAGCGATGGAACCGTCTCCACCCCACCGAGACTCCGAGGATTGCCTATGTGCGCGAGGCACTCTCATCATCTGCGGGACCGATCGTTGCCGTTTCGGACTTCATGAAGGCAGTGCCGGACATGATCTCCCGATTTGTTGAGAGACCGTTCGCCACACTCGGTACCGACGGTTACGGACGTTCTGACACGCGTGAATCGCTTCGCCGCCATTTCGAGATCGACGCCGAACACATTGTTGTCGCTGTCTTGAGCGAACTCTTCGCGATCGGGTTTGTCAGCGCCGAAGAGGTCGCCAATGCCATCAAGATGTACGACATCGACGCTGAGGCGATTGATCCCCGACTCGCATAGCGCCGATTGCCGGCGTGCAAGAGAAACGAGATAGTTCGAGTGTCATTTGATGTTGCCTGTTGCTCGCTCTACCTCTGCACTCCCGACCGCAAAGATCTTGAACACTTTGTCAGTGAGTGCATCGCCGGGGGCATTGATATTGTCCAGCTCCGCGAGAAGAATCTCGAGGCGCGAGAGCTCATCAAGCGCGCAAAACTTCTCAAGCGCGTCTGTTCTGATCATGGTGTTCCTTTCATCATGAACGACCGGCCAGATTTGGCACTTGAGGTGGACGCAGATGGAGTACATGTCGGTCAAGATGACGCGCCGGTCGCGCTTGCGCGACAGATCCTTGGTGATGAAAAGATCATCGGGCTCTCGACTCACCACAGCGACGAATTTGTCGCGGGACTTCAAGAACCCGTCGCCTATCTTTCGGCTGGCCCGATCGTAGAGACGCCAACGAAACCAGGCCGCGAAGCAACGGGTATCAGATTCATTACGAATGCTCGCAGCCTTGCTGATGGGTCGTGCAACCGCACCGATCCTCTGCCATTTTTCGTCACCGGCGGAGTTACCCCAGAGATCATTCCCGCGATTGTCGCGGCGGGTGGAACTCGGTTCGTTGTCGTGCGATATCTCACCGAATCGGAGAATCCACAACGCAACGCGCGAAAGCTGCAAATAGCACTCGAACGCGCGACAGGATCTGGTGCGCAATAGGTCATACGTGCCAAAGGGGAGGCGCAAGCGCCTCCCCTTTGCAGTCTTTTAAAAGACTGTACATTCCTGCTGAAATTGGCTTGATCTATCGGAACTCTTCGGGTGGGACGACCTCCCGACCGATGACAATCAAGGGTGTCTGGTTGGATTCACCAGGTGGTCCAGCGAGCCGCCTAACGGCCAGCCACCTCCAGGGTCCCAAAACGTTTATCTGACAAGTTTCGACCACCTCCTCTCTCTGGTGAACAAAGAATATCTACCCACCGGCCGCGAGGCCAGCATTTGTCGAACGGGAACTGGGGCTACTTCGCCCGATCTCTGTTTGAAAACATCCGAAATCGTCTTTTTGTCAGGACACCGCCGCGCGTAGCTGCTATTGCAACGACAGAGGCGCCCTTATTCGAGAGCATCTGGATCATTCCTCGTCCATACGAGGTCAAGGGAACACGAATGACACGGGTGCGAGTCGAGGTATCCCTGTAGAACACGCGGGCAACTACAGCGTCCTCGAAGACCGAAATCGAGCCAGTCCGTCCGCTCAGTTTCACAAGATGACGGGCAGTCACAGTCAGCGAGCCCCTGCAGATTGTGCTGCTGCAACGAACCGCGAACGATAGACCGCCCGCGGCAACTTCAACAGGAGCGCTGAGCATCGATATCCGCGGATGAACCATCGAAGTCAAGACCACGTTTGCCTGGGGTACGACAACCCCAGAAGCCGCCACCGGTGCCGGCGTTGGCATGCTCTTCACCGGAGGTGACGCCGGTGTTGTTGAGGTGGTCGGTGTTGTTGAGGCGGTCGGTGTTGTTGAGGTGGTCGGTGTTGTTGAGGTGGTCGGTGTTGTTGAGGTGGTCGGTGTTGTTGTGGTGGTCGGTGTTGTTGTGGTGGTCGGTGTTGTTGTGGTGGTCGGTGTTGTTGTCGAAGTTGTTACAACCGGTGGAGAGACAGGTGCTACTGGAGTACCAGAGACCTTGGCACTATTGGCGCTCGTTCCGATGGCATTCTGTGCAATGACCGAGAAATCATATGCGACGCCATTGCTGAGATTCGATACCGTCAGCGTTGTTGCGATTGAGCCGAGATCATCTGTTGTGATCGGAAGTGATTGGCCGTGGTCATAGACGTACACGACATAGTCGGTTATGGCACTCCCACCGCTGCTCGCGGGCGCGGACCAACTGAGCGTGACCGCTGTATCCGTTGCCATCTCGCTGAGCGATCTCGGCATCGAGGGCGAGAGGATCAGACGATCGAGCAGCTTGGAACTCTGGTCAACCAGCGAGAGGCTTCCATCGGGAAGCATCGCGGCCCCAACGGGAGCATAGAGAAGGCTCTGATTGGCAATCGTCCCTGAGGTGCTCACATTACTCAGTCCTGTGCCGGCGATGACATAGAGATCACCCATGGTCCAGGTAGCCGAGCTGGCGAGCGCATAACCAGGGTTGTCCCGGGCGAGCGCAAGCACATCGACGGTGGCGTGATTGACCTCAGCGACGATCAGGTCACCGCTTGCATCGAAGGTGACACCCTGGGGTGCATTGAGTTTGCAGAGCGTAGATAAGACGCCTCCGGTGCTCGGAACACTCGTTCCTCCTCCGACGACGCGATAGATGTTGCCGCTCGACCAGGAGGAGCCGATGCCATATCCAGGATCAACAGCGCTCGACGCGAGAATGTCGACCGCGTTATGGCTTGAATCAGCGATCGCGATATTTCCCTGCGCATCAACTGCGACGCCATCCGGCTGGTTCAACTGTGCGCTCGTCGCCGGCATCGCTAAGCCTGTTGGACTACCCGCGGTCCCGCCCCCAGCGATGACGTAGAGGTCGCCCGCGGTCTTCGAACCTCCTGAACCGGTGCCTGCAAGAGAGAGCAGATCGACCTCATTATTTAAAGCGTCCGCGATGACGACATCTCCGGCGCTGTCGACGGCAATGCCTCGTGGCTGACTCAAAGCTGCAGAGGTCGCGACTCCTCCACCTACGGTCGGAGACGTTTGACCTCCACCGACGATGACATAGAGATCGCCAATGGCCCATGTGCCCGAAATCACATAGCCCGGATTGAGAGCACTCTCGGCGACAACGTCGACCTCATTGTTGGAGGTGTCCGCGATCAGCACGTTTCCCGAAGAATCGTGAGCAACTGCACTCGGACGCAACCCGCTCACCGAGGTTGCGGGTGCGCCGGCCGTAGACGGCGAGGAGGCTCCGCCTCCGGCAAGCACATAGGTATCACCGGTGACCAGACTCGCAACACCGCTCACCGAATAGCGCGCAGTCGACGCACGCACGACGAGGTCCACCTCGCCGTTGCTGGTGTCAGCTACGAGCAGATTTCCCGAAGGGTCTGCCGCGACTCCGCTGGGACTGGCAAACCCAACCATTGGTGAGGATGTTCCCGTCGACCCGGGAGGGTTCGGCGTACCCCCGCTGCCGGCGATGAGATAGAAGTTGTTCGATGAACTCGCGAGAGCACCCAATTCGTTCAATGAGCATGCAAGTCCACAGGCAAAGACCATGACTGCGAGTGCTGCATATCCTCGCCGTGCACAATTGGGGACTCGGGCATTTCGCTCTCTCGTTGGCTGCACACCGCCCACCACAGTCTGTACTCCTACCCCCATACCTACCGGTCAAATCGAAAATCTCACAGAGGATCGGGGTGGCTCGCATCATGAAAGCACGCCGTCTGTCTCCCGAGATTGCTGGCTTGTTATTTCGGCCAACACCGTTAACCTCGTGGTTTGTCCCAAATTCCGGGTTGGTGACGGTATCGTGACGAGATGGCTCTCCACTTTGAAAACTCGCGACTTGAAATCCATAAATTTATCGTTGGGCCGATCGCCAACAATGTCTTCGTCCTCCGCTGCAAAGAGACCGGGGACGCGTTGCTCATCGACGCTGCAAACGAACACGAGAGGTTGCTTGAGGTCTGTCGTGAACTCGGCGTCCGCCGCGTCCTTGAGACGCACGGCCACTGGGACCATATCCAGGCCGTTCCCGAACTTCGCGATGCTGGATACGAGGTAGCAGTCACCAGCGCTGATGCTGCGATGCTTCCCTCATATGACCTGATTCTCGACGATGACCAGGAACTCGTCGTTGGCCGCGTGAAGCTGCGTACGATCCTCACCCCGGGTCACACACCCGGTTCAATGTGCTTTTCCGTGGTCGATACGCCGATCCTCTTTTCGGGAGACACCCTCTTTCCCGGGGGACCAGGGAATACCAAAACAGACCTTGGGGACTTTGATTTGATCATTGATTCGATCGACACGAGGCTTTTCTCTTGCCTTGGCGACGAGACGATCGTGCTTCCCGGCCACGGGGATGACACCACCCTCGGCCGGGAACGACCACACCTTGACGAATGGGTTGCCAGAGGCTGGTGACGGTTTTCTGCTCGAAACCCTATTAGCACTACCGACGTAGGGGAAATCGAAATCTCCGCCTAACATGGTGTCTATGGCTGAGCAAAGCTCCACACCAAGTTCCGCATCCCTCCTCGTCGTTGAAGACCTCTGGGTAGAAACCGAGGGAAAGACGATTCTCAAGGGGATCAATCTCACCGTAAACACCGGCGAGCTCCACGCAATCATGGGCCCGAACGGCTCGGGCAAATCGACATTCGCAAACGTCCTGCTTGGTCATCCCAGCTATGTCGTTACCAAGGGAAGGATCTTGTTCAAAGGTGACGATGTAACTCTGCTGGCCTCTGACGCGCGCGCAAAGCTCGGAATGTTCCTCGCATTCCAATATCCCGAAGAGATCTCTGGAGTTCCGCTCTCACAGTTTCTCCGTCAAGCGGTCGCCGCTCGCCGACAGACCGAGGTGTCGGTCCTTGAGGTGCGCTTCCAGATGCGCGAGTGGCTCCAGCGACTCGGGATGGACCTCTCCTTTGGAGAGCGCCACCTGAATGACGGATTCTCTGGAGGCGAGAAAAAGCGAAATGAAATCTTGCAGATGGCGCTTCTCGATCCTGAGATTGCCATTCTCGACGAGACCGACTCTGGACTTGATATCGATGGCCTGCGCGCCGTAGCGCGCGGAGTCGAAGAGGTCCGCAAGTCGCGTCCCGATCTCGGTGTCGT
>Ga0307372_10008567_pt1 | contig 14332 bp, 15 predicted proteins | sample OX1MG_FD_202533 | JGI IMG/M metagenome (GOLD analysis project Ga0307372, IMG submission 202533) | Soil microbial communities from Risofladan, Vaasa, Finland - OX-1 | ecosystem: Environmental > Terrestrial > Soil > Coastal area > Acid sulfate soil | place: Finland: Risofladan, Vaasa | collected...
GCTCGTCGTGCAGCAGCTCGCGCCCGAGAGGAGATGAGCGCGATGGCGTTGTCGAGCGAGATGCGGACCGCGCTGGCCGAGGAACTCTGGGATGCCGCTCGCGCGGGCGGAAAGACGATCGCTCCGAGCCGGCGCTTCGCGGACTTCACGATCGATGACGGCTACGCCGTGGGCACCATACTCGCCGAGCGCGGGACCCAGGCCGGCGGTCTGCGCGCCGGCTTGAAGGTCGGTTTCACCAATACGGCGGTCTGGAGCGGGCTCGGGTGGAGCCCCGGATCGAGCCGGAGATCGTCTTCGGCCTCGGCGCGGCGTCATCGACTGGTGGGCCCTGGCCTTCGAGATCGTGCAGTGCCACTATCCCGGATGGGAGCTGTCTCCCGCCGACGCGATCGCGGATTTCGGCTTGCACGGAGCGCTGATCGTGGGCGAGCCGCGCCTGTTCACGCCTCAGGCGGCGGCGACCTCGTCGAGCTTCTCGGTGGAGTTGGCGTGCGACGGCGTCGTCGCCGGTCGAGGCGAGGCACGCAACGTCCTGGGTGGGCCGTTGCGTTCACTGGAAGCGCTGGTCGAGCTGGCGGACCGCATCGGCATGGCGCCGCCCGCCCCGGGCGAGATCATCACCACGGGCTCGCTGACGGCGGCGCCATTCATCGCGCCGGGGGAGACGTGGGAGGCGCGGCTGGAGGGCGCGGGCCGGCCGAGCTTGCGGATCGCGTTCGCTTGAGCGCGGCCTCGCGCTCGCGCCTGCGGTAGGCCTCCCAGCGCGCCTCCGCGCCGGGAATCTGCACGGTGTAATCGGTGTGGTAGACCTTCCACTGCACGCCGGGCAGCGAGACGGCGGGGAAGCGCTGGAGCCAGTGATAGAGATCGGCATTGCGCCGCAAGCGCGCCGGCTCGACGTCGATGAAGTAGCGCGCGCCTTTCTTGATGGCGCTCTCTTCGTCGAACGGCGTCCAGACGAGCGGATCCTCTTCCCAGCCGTAGCGGTCGATGTAGTAGAGGATGGAGGGGTCGTAGTGCCCCATGACGACCAGGACGCCTTTGGGCAGCCCGTGATCCAGAGCGCGCGCCTGCTCGTACACGCCCGTGCGCCACGCGTAGTACGGCGCCACGCGGTGGCGATCGACGAGCGTCGACCCCGCCAACACGATCGCGCCGGCAACCAGCCATGCCGCGCGTTCAGGCGCGGTGGTCGGCTTTGCGCGCTCGTAGAGCCAGGCGACGGCACCGCCGCCCAAGAGCGCGGCGAGCGGGAGCACGGGATACAGGTAGTAGTCGACGGGCTCCACCGTGACGACGAGATAGCCGTAGACGGCCACCGCGGCCAGCCACGACCAGAGCACGACGCCACCGCGCATCGCGCGCATGGCCAGGAGAGCGAGTCCCGCCAGCGCCAAGAAGCAGCCGACGGGACCGAGCATCGTCTGCCAGAGGAAGTGCCACTCGCGGTAGAACGCGGTGAGCTTGGCGGCGAATGCGGCAGGCGAGCTCAACGCCTGGACGAGCGAGGGCACCACGTGCTTGCTGGTGATGCCGCTGGCCCAATGCCACTCGGCGATCGCGTGCTCGAACCGGAGATAGGCGGCCAAGGGCAGGACGGCGATGGCGGCATAGACCCACGTTGAGGCCCGCGAGAGCGTTGCCCGCGTCCCGTGGCGCGCGATTCCCATCGCGGCGATCGGGACGGCCGCCAACAGCGCGACGGGCTTGGCCAAGAATGCGGCCAGAGCCAGAACCGCCGGCTGCCAGACGCGGTCCAGCGCTCCGTCATGGTCTTCGAACCAACGCCACGTCGCGTAGAGCGCCGCCGAGAGAAAGAAGACCATGGTCGTATCGGGCATGAACGTGCGCCCGTAGTACATGCTGCCCGGCAGGATGGCGAAGATGAGGGCGGCGGCGGCTCCTGCCACGCCGCTGGCGAAGAGGCGCCGCGCGAAGAGGCCAACCGCCGCGACGGTCCCCAGCGAGAACGCGATCGTCAGCAGCCGCCCGAAGACCTCGTGGACGCCGAAGATCTTGTAGAGCGTCGCCGCCAGGAACGGGACGATCTGCAGCTCCAGCTCCACATAGTTCGGCGGCGGGCCGTCGTAGTTGGTTTGGGGAAAGAGCGGGTTGTAGCGCAGCGCGGCGAAGTTCCGCGCGATCGAAGCGGTGTCGCCTTGTCGCCACGACGGGTGATCGAGCAGCGGGTTGTGGATCCCGTGCAGGCGCAGCACCAGGCCCAAGAGGAGTGCGCCGGCCAGAGCGACCCGGAACGTCACGCCCGTTCCCTGAACGTCCAGTACTTGTTCACGAAGAAGTTGAGGAACATGCCGGAGACCGTTGCGGCGAACCAGACGCGGTGGTTGCCTTGCACGTTCATCGGACCCTTGAGGAACCACGAGACGGCATCGCCGAGCAGCAGCGCCATGAACGACACCGTGAGGAACTGCATGCCCTCACGCCCGGGGTGCCCGCTCGAGCGAAACGTCCACACGCGGTTCAGCGCGTAGTTCGAGACGCCGCCCAGCATGAAGCCGATGGAGAAGTCGAGCCAGAATGGGAAGTGCGTCCTGTTCTCCAGGATGGTGAAGACCACGAGGTTGACGAGGAAGCCGCTGGCTCCGACGAAGGCGAATTTGACGAACTGACGCACGCCCCGGCGCGATAGCGCCGTGGAGATGATGTTGCGGTGTGTCGACACTACGCGATCCAGTACCAATCGGCGAAGAGGACGGTGAAGAGACCCAAGAGCGGCAGGCTGAACGCCATGACGGCGTTGTTGATGGCGGGGCGCTTGCCCCAGATGGCCAAGAGCATGAAGATCGGAAAGAGCACCAGCGCAAAGCGCGGCATGCTCATCAGGCTCGAGGTGGAGAGCGGCACGACGGTCGAGAGCAGCATGTAGATCCAATAGGACGGCCGCAGCGCCTTGAAGCCGAGCACCAGCATCACGAGCATGAAGGCCGTGAAGACCAGCTCGATCGACTGGTAGGCGACCGTCTGCTGGAGATGTGCGTGGGTGACGAGGTGGATGCCGTTGAGGACGCTGACCCACGGCGGCGCAAGATGGCGGTTCCAGTGCCACTGCACGTGCGAGAAGTAGAGCGGATCGCCGACGAGGACCCACAGGTAGGCCATGTATGCCAGAAGGCCGCCCGGCACCAGGCAGATGCCCAGGAGGCTGCGCCACGAGAAGCTCTCGCCGTTGCGGTGGGCCGACCACCACTCCATGGCAAACGGCACGAACAGCAGGATGCCCTCGACGCGCGTCGCTGAGGCGAGGGCGCCGATCACGCCGGCGAGCAGCCACTTGCGCTCGCGAATGTAGTAGAACGAGGCGACCGTCAGCGCGAAGAAGAGCGACTCCGTGTAAACCGCCGAGAAGAAGATCGCCGTGGGGAAGACGGAGATGTAGAAGACGGCGCGATACGCCACGCGGCGGTCGCGCAGCTCGTGCTCCACGAGCTTGTAGAAGAACAGCAACCCCACGTAGAGCGCGACGTTCGAGACGATCAGGCCTGCCACGAGGTGGGAGCCGGTGACTTTGCCGATGATCGCCAGCAGCAGCGGATATAAGGGGAAAAAAGCCATGTTCGTGCCGCGGTAGCCGTGGGAGGCGATCTCGATGTAGTGCTGCGCGTCCCAGCGTCCCCAGACCGTCAGCAGCAGATCGTGCGAGGCGGACCAGTGCGTGCCCGCGCGCTGGCCGATCAGCGTCGCTCCGAGCAGAGCGATGATGATCAGCGGGATGCGGGTCACGAGGTAGGTGACCGTCACCTCGCGCACCGTCTGGTTGAAGCGGGAGGCGGCGGCCAGCTTGGCAGCGCACCAGATCGCGATGGTGGCGATGAGGACGGGGCCCTCGGAGATCGCCCGTACGGGCATCAGGGCCAAGGGAAGCCACAGCAGATAGAGCGGTACGAAGCTCCAGGCGTCCACGGCGAGCGCCGTGCGGTGCGAGATGCCGGCGCGCCCCGCGAAGTAGTGGGCGTACCATTGCCAAGCGGCCAAGGCGCCGACCATGCCGAGCGGGAGCGCGAGCACGAGGATCGCGTCGGTGACGGCCAGCAGGGCCTGCACGTGCGAGACCAGCGCGAACCAGCCGAAGAAGCCGAGGGTGAGGCCCGCGCCCGCGACGGTGACAAGGGGCGTCGTCCCCGCCGCATAAAGAAGCCCCTGGGAAAGGGGTCGGGAGCCGGTTCCGGGGGCATGTTCAGCCATGGGAACTCGACCCCAAGGTGCATAAAGGTCTCGCGTGATACGTGCGCTCCGTCATGGTCCGGGAGGCTTCTGGTCTCTCTTGCGGTGCCCCTGGCGACCCATGGCGGTGGGGTAATGGGTTCCAAGGGATTTCGCATCAATCTGCCAATTTTTTTCGTCTCGAACGGGACAACGATGGAGAGGAGCTCGCAGCCATGGCCACCTTGACACCGACACTGGCGCCGGAGAGCGTCGTGGATACGCTGGACTTCGTGAAGGTGACCGAGGCGGCTGCCCTGGCTGCCTCTCGGCTCATGGGCAAGGGGCAGCGCGACGAAGCCGACGCCTCAGCCGTCGAGACGATGCGCGAGACGCTCAACGAGATGAAGATCTCGGGGCGCGTGGTGATCGGCGAGGGCGAGCGGGACGAGGCACCGATGCTCTTCATCGGCGAGGAGGTCGGCGCCGGCGGGCCGCGCGTCGACATCGCCGTCGATCCGGTCGAGGGGACGAACCTCGTGGCCAACGGCTTGCCCAACTCGATCGCGGTGCTGGCGGTATCCGAGCGCGGCGGACTCCTCCACGCTCCCGATTCCTACATGCAGAAGCTGGCGGTGGGACCGAAGGCCGCGCCATACGTCCACATCGACGCGACCGTGAGGGACAACCTCGAGGCCGTTGCCAACGCGCTGGAGCGCGCCATCGGAGACGTCACCGTCGTGATCCTCGACCGGCCGCGCCATAAAGAGCTGATCGACGAGGTTCGCGCGGCTGGTGCGCGCATCAAGCTGATCTCCGACGGCGACGTGGACGCCTGCATCGCCACCGCCATCGAGGGCACCGGGATCCACGCGGCGATGGGCATCGGCGGCGCCCCCGAGGGCGTGCTCGCGGCCGCGGCGCTCAAGTGCCTGGGCGGCGGCTTCTTCGGGCGCCTGAAGCCTCGCAACGAGCAAGAGGCGGAGCGCGCCAAAGCCATGGGATTCGGCGACCTGGACCGCGTGCTCGCCATCGACGATCTCGTGATCGGCAAAGACGTGGTCTTCTGCGCCACGGGCATCACGGACGGCGATCTCTGCCGCGGCGTGCGTTTCTTCGGCAACGGCGCGAAGACGCACTCGATCATCATGCACGCGGCCACGGGCACCATCCGGTTCGTCGAGTCGACGCATCGCCTGGGTGCGCGCCCGTTCCGGCCCGGGGGAGCTCAGCTCGGCTAGCCGGCGCTCACGGTCAGGAGTGTTTTCGTTCCTTCGACCCGACGCGCAGGCTCAGACCCTCGCCGACGTCTCGATCGATGACCTGTGTGCCTCAGGCGCGCAGGGCGTGATCGTGGACCTCGACAACACGCTCGTCGGCTACCGTCAGATGCACCTGCCGCCCGATCACGAGGCGTGGCTGGAGCGCGCGCGTGAGCGGGGCTTGCGGCTGGTCCTCCTCTCGAACAACTTTCCCGAGCGGGTGGGGGCGGTGGCCCAAGCGGCAGGCATCGCCTGTGTCCCCAGCGCCCTCAAGCCCCTGCCCGGGGCGTTCCGGCGAGCGATGGCCCTGCTGGGGACGCCCCCTGCGCAAACCGTGGTGATTGGCGATCAGCTCTTCACCGACGTGCTTGGCGCGAAGCTGCTCGGCATGCGGACGATCCTCACCGAGCCGCTCGTCGAGGCGGACTTCGCGACCACGCGCATCCTGCGGTTCTTCGAGCGGATCGTGATGCCCGAACGGCGGCCGTGATGCGCCTCTGCGTGATCGGCGATCCGGTGGCGCACAGCCTGAGCCCGGCCATCCACCGCGCCGCGCTGCGCGCGGCGGGCATCGCGGGAGAGTACGAGGCGCTGCGGATTCCCGCCGGCACCCTGCGCGAGCGCCTGGACGGTCTGCGCGCGCGCTACCTCGGGTGCAACGTCACCACGCCGTTAAAAGAGGAGGCCGCCGCCCTCTGCGCCCGCCTGGACGATTTCGCGCGAGCCGTCGGCGCGGCCAACACGTTGCGGTTCGACGCCGAAGGCACCGCGGGTTGGAACACGGATGGAGAGGGGGCCGCGGTTGCGGCCGCCCGCGCAGCGGGGACGTCGAGCGTCGAGGGGGTGAGCGTGGCGGTGCTCGGCACCGGCCCCGCGGCGCGCGCGGCGGCGCTGGGGATCGCCCAGCGGGGCGGGCGCGTGGCCGTCTGGGGGCGGCGGGAGGAGGGCGTGCGCGGCGTCCTGGCCCTGGTGGCCGGCGCGCGGCCGTGGGGGTTCGAAAGCATAGACGTCGTCTTCTCGACCCTTCCGCCGGGGGTAGAGTTACCCCCGCTCTTGGCCGGCGCGCTGGTTGCCGCTCCCGCGGTGGTCGACGCAAACTACGGTCCCCGCGCGGACCTGGGTGCGCGCCTGGGGCGCCCCGTGGCCGACGGCTTGACCATGCTGGTGGCTCAAGCCGCGGCCTCGTTCCGGCTCTGGTTGGGGATCGAGCCCGATGTCACCGCGATGGAGCGGGCCGCAAAGCTTGAGGCCGCCGACAGAAGCGCTTAAAGACTTCTTCATGCTGGCGGGCGTACCCTGAAGTAGGAGATGCACATACTCCCGGACATCCCATCCTAGACTCGCGAATGAAGGCCGCTGCCCCACAGCGGCCTTCGAACATTCTCGAGGTAGGCGCGGAGGCGTCAGCCCGGCTCGTACTCGACGATGACGCCGCTCCGGTCGTCGCGAGCCCCCAGCTCCGCGAGGGCGACGGGGTCCTCCAGCCGCGAGAGATCGATCTCGAGGAGGGCGCGCTCGGCGGTGCTCGCCGATCGCTGGCGCAGGCGGCGGGCCCGCCCTTCGACTTCGAGCGCGTCGAGATAGGCAAGCACCTGGCGCGCCGCAGCCGGCCAGAGCACGCGGTCGAGGTCGGCGTAGATGCGGGCCACCATCTCGGGAATCGTGCGATCCCCCGCGGCGAGCGCCTCGAGGACCTGGTGCTCGCGGCGGGCGCGGTGCGCGACGTACTCTGCCAGCTTCGCGGGCGGGTCGCGGACCTCGGGCCCGTGGCCGCCGTAGATGCGCGCCGCGTCGGGATACCGCTCGCGCAAGGACTCGAGGGTGCGACGGTAGGTGGCCATCTCTCCCCCCGGCGGCGCCACCACCACCGTGCCCTCACCGACCACGACGTCGCCCGTGAAGATGGCGCGCTCCTCCGGCAGATAGAGCGCGACGTGGTCCACCGCGTGACCCGGCGCATCCAGGACCTGCAGTGTGACCTCGTCGAGGTCGACGCTCTTCTCGTGCCAGAGCGTCGCGGTATGCGGGAAGAGCGCGCGCGGGTGACCGTAGACCTGCGCGCCCGTGAGGGCCGCAAGGCGGGCCGCGCCGGGGGCGTGGTCGGGATGACCGTGCGTGACCAAGATTGCGGCGATGGTGCCGCCCAGGTCCGCCGCGGCCAGCGCCAGCGCCAGCGCATGCGCCTCGTGCGCGGGTCCGGGATCGATGGCGATGAAGCGATCGCGGCCGCCGTCTACGAGATAGCTGTTGGTCCCGGTGAACGTCATCGGCCCAGGGTTCGGGGCGCGGAGCCGAAAGACGCGCTCGCTCAAGCGTTCGGCGCCCATCTCACCAGCGCTCCAGCAGGTCGTCGGGGAGACGGAAGGCGGTCAGCTGCGCGTCGAGCGGATCGGGGCTCACCGCCACGATCTCCTTGCTGCGCGCGTGAGCGAAGAGCGATTCGAGCGAGGCATGGGCGGTCAGCCGCCGCAGATGGAGGCGCGTGGGATAGACGATGCGCATCTCGCCGCGATCGGCGCGCTCGAGCGCTTCTTGCGGCTCGATCCACACGGCGTGCGTGGTCTCCACCAGGTCGGCGGCGGCGGTCTGTTCCGGTGGCATCGCCGCGAGGAAGAAGTACGCGTCGAACCGGCGCGGCTCGCCCGGCGGCGTGATCCAGCGCGAGTAGGCTTCGACGGCGGAGAGGTCGATGACGGTCCGCAATCGGTTGATGAGTTCTCCGAACGTGATCTCGTTGCGCTGCAGCGCTGCTCGCGCCTCGGCCAGAAGCTGCGGCGGCGGCAGCGGCGGCACGGCGAGCAAGACGCCGGCTTCTTCGAAGAGCTCGCGCGCGCACGCCACCAGGAGCCCGTGCCGCTGGGAGCGGCTCAGCGTGACGGCCCACTCACGCGCATTGCCCAGAGGCTCGCTGCGGAACAAGTGCTCCATGCGGCCGTTTTCGAGGCCGATCACGCGCGCTGCATAGGACTCGTCGCAGTCGTGCTCCTCGAGGCCGCCGCCGGGGAAGACGTAGGCGTCGGGAACGAAGGCGCTCTGCGCGCTGCGGCGCAACATGAAGACTTGGAGGTTGCGCGCGTGCGGCCGTACCAGCATGATCGTCGCCGCCGGACGGGGCACGAGCGGTGGCTTGTCCATGCGCCTCCACTTCGGTGCGTGTGGGTCCCGCCCTTGGCCGCGGCGCTCGGCACGGCGCGAGCGCGTGAAGGAGCGCGGTCGGGGTCGCCGAAATGGAGGCCGTCCTGGCGCCCGTCCGCGCCCAGACGCCGTTGTAGCTCAGTGGTAGAGCACTTCCTTGGTAAGGAAGAGGTCACGGGTTCAATCCCCGTCAACGGCTCCAGATTCAACGCCTGATCTCGTCCGGGATCGGGCGTTTTCTCTGTGAACGTGACGCGTGACCTAACAGGGTGCGGAAAAACCCTTGCTAAGCGTCGATTACGACGAGTCGGGCGTGGAGTCTCGCTCGGCGGGCGCGGAGCGATAGGTCGCGACCAACGCGAAGTGGTACGCGAAGAGGCGTTCGGCGCTCGCGACGCGGAAGCCGTTGGCCTCGAGACGCGCGCGCGCCTCGACTGGGGCGTAGACGTGATCGCTCGGTGGTCCAACGGGACGATCCGCGTCGGCGTTCCAATCGATGAAGACCGCGCGCCCGGCGGGGGCGAGCAGCTCGCCGACGTGATGCAGGGCGTCGTCGCCGAGCTCGTGCAAGACGTTGATCGCAAGGATGCGCTGAGCGCAGCCGCGCAGGGTCGCAACGGCTTCGGGGCCGACGGGCTCCAGATTCCCCAAGCGCGCCGCGTCGGGCTTGGCGCGCAGCAGCGCGAGCATCTCTGGCTGTTCGTCGAGCGCCACGATCCGCAGGTCGGAACGCGCGCGAGCAATCGCGATCGCATAGACGCCGGTTCCCGTGCCGAAGTCGATCACGCACGCGTCGCGCGGTGCATCGAGGAGCTCGAGCACGTCCTCGACGGGGAGATACGTCAGGCGCTCGGGATCTTCAAGGCGCGCGGCGCGCGTCGGGTCGAAGCGCTCGGGTTGCTTGGCACCGTGGCGATCGCCGTGCCCATGATGGTGATGATGCTCGTGGCTCACGCCACAACGTTCGGTCGGAAGACGGCCGCATCCTTGAGCGTGCGCTTGCTGCGCCTCGCTCGTTCTCGGATACGTGTCCGATCAGTCCGGCATGACGGAAACAGCATCACGGTTGACCCTCGCTGTTGAGGCCCGTCAGCTTGGCGTCCGCTTGGATCGTGTATCCGCCCAGGGGCCGGCGTATTGTTCAAGATATGTCCATATCAAACATCGGACAAGAAATCCGTTGGGGGTGGTAGGCGCGCCGGGGCGGGGGAGAGAACAGCGACCGCCGTCGTGAAACCGCGCCTCCTCGTCGTCTCGGCGATCCCCGCCGAGTTGCCGCCGCCCGGTCCCGCCTTGACGCTGCTCGCGGCTGGCGTCGGTCCCGTCGAGGCGGCCTCCGCCGTGGCCGCCGCCTTGGCTCGCTGCGACTACGGCGCCGTCGTCTCGATCGGCATCGCCGGCTCGTTCGACGGTACGCTCCCACCCGGCGGCATCGCGATCGTGGAGGAAGAGGTGCTCGCCGAATTGGGCGTCGAGGGTGACGAGGAGATGACCTTGCCCGCCGGCGTCGCGCTGGTGGACCGTGCCTACGCCGATCCGGTGCTGGTGGAGGCCGCGCGGCGCGCCCTGCCGGAGGCGGTGGTGGGGCGGGGCATCACGGTGGCCACGGTGACGGGCAGCGACGCCCGCGCCGCCCAGTTGCGGCGGCGCTTCGATCCGCTGGTGGAGTCCATGGAAGGCTTCGCCGTGCTGCGGGCCGCGCAGCGCGCGGGCGTAAGGGCCGTGGAGGTGCGCGCGATCTCCAACCAGGTCGGCGAGCGGGACCGCGCCGCATGGGACGTGCGAGGCGCCTTGCGCGCCCTCCATGCCGCCTGCGCGCGACTCTGGGAGAGCCTGTTGTGAGGCTCGCGTATTCCCCGTGCCCCAACGACACGTACATCTTCGCCGCGCTGACGCACGGGCTGGTTCCCGGCGCCCCCTCCGTCGACGTGGCGCTCCACGACATTGAGGAGCTCAACGGGGCGGCCCGCGAGGGGCGGTACGAGCTCACCAAGATCTCGTACGGGGCGATCCCGCTCTTGCTGGATCGCTACCGCCTGCTCCGCTCCGGCGGCGCGCTCGGCCGCGGCTGCGGTCCGCTGATGGTGGCGCGCCCGGGGAACACGCTGGAGTCGATCCGCAGCGTGGCGATCCCCGGACCGATGACGACGGCCTATCTGCTGCTGCGCTTGCTGCTCGCCGATCGCGGCCTGCCGTTGCCGCAGATCCGCGAGCTTCGCTTCGACCGCATCATCGGCTCGGTCGAGCACGGCGAGGTCGATGCGGGGCTCATCATCCACGAGAGCCGCTTTACCTATCGGGATCACGGCCTGGAGTCGGTCGTCGATCTGGGGGACTGGTGGGAGAGCGCCACGGGACGCCCGATTCCCCTGGGAGGGATCTTGGCGCGGCGCGATCTCTCGCCGGCGGCGTGCCAGCGCATCGACGACGCCATCCGCGCGAGCCTCGCCCACGCGCGTGCGCGCGAAGGCGACGTGATCGATTACGTGCGCGCGCATGCGCAGGAGATGGACGAGAGCGTGATGCGCAGCCACATCGCGCTCTACGTCAACGAGTTCAGCGATGATCTCGGCGACGAAGGTGCGGAGGCCGTGCGCGTGCTGCTGCAGCGCGCCGCCGCGGCGGGATGGGCGCCCGCGGCCCCGGCAGATCTCTTCGCGTAGAGCTCAGAGCGAGGCGAGCAGCGCCGCCAAGAGCGCGGCGCGCCGAGGCATCTCGCTCGCCAGCGCGTGCTCGGTGAGCGCGTGAGCGCCGCCGCCCACCGCGCCCATGCCGTCAAGCACGGGGCGTCCCAGCGCGGCGCAGAAGTTGCCGTCGCTGCCTCCTCCGGTCGACGTCTCCTCGACGTTCACGCCCATCGCGGCACCCAGCCGCGCGGCGGTATCGTAGAGGAGAGCGGTGCCGGCGGCGCGCTCCATGGGCGGACGATTGGCGCCGCCGCTGATGCGCACGCGCCCTTCCGGTTGGTGCGGGCGCAACGCCAGGATATCGCGGGTCACCTGCTCCATCGACGCCGGGTCGGCGGCGCGCACGTCCACCCTGGCCTCCGCGTGGGCGGCGATGACGTTGCTGCGCGTCCCGCCTTGGATCACGCCGACATTGACCGTGGTTCCCGCGGCGGCGTCGGTCAGCGCATGCAGGTCGAGCGTCAAGCGCGCGATTTCGTCGATCGCGCTGACGCCGGCGAAGGGGTCGCGGCCGGCATGGGCGGCGCGCCCGTCGACCTCCACGTGGAACATGCCCACGCCCTTGCGCGCCGTGACCAGCGCGCCGCCAGCTCCGGAGCTGGGCTCGAGGACCAAGACGGCGGCGGCATCGTGGGCTTCGCGCTCGATCAGGGCGCGCGAGGTCTTGCTGCCGATCTCCTCGTCCGAGGTGCACAGGTACACGACGGGCCGCCGCAGGCCGCCGTGCTCGAGCAGCGCGCGCACGGCCCAGAAGCCTTGGAGCATGCCGCCCTTCATGTCGAAGACGCCGGGGCCGCGGATCACGCCGTCGACGATCGAGAAGGGCATCGTCGCCAGCGTGCCCGTGGGCCAGACCGTGTCGTAGTGCGCGAGCATCAGCACCGGCGCTTCGGCCGACGACCCGTTCCACCGAATGCGCAGATGGTCGCCGTGGTCCGCGACGGGCACCAGCTCGACCTCGGGGGCGCCGATCGCCGCGGCGTACTCCGCCAGATAGGCGGCGAACGCGTCGAGCAGCGGCTTCTCGGTCGACGGCGTCTCGCGCGTGACGAAGGCTTCGAGGTCGGCGAGCATCGCCTGCTCGCGCGGAACGAGGTAGGTGAGCAGGTCGGTCATCGGTCTCCTTGGCGGCACGCGTCAGCGCTACGGCTGCGGGCTTGCAGTTGGATCGGCACGCCCGGTGCTTGCGTCGACCGCCCGCGCGATCCTCCCGCGCGGGGGCGCGCGGATCGTCGCCGCCGGGGTGAGAGGACGGCCGGCGCGGAGACCGTAGTAGCGCCGTCGGAGGTGCGCCATGCGCCAATTGCACGAACGGCTGCAAGTCCTGGGCGACGTCGGCCGCGAAGGAGAGGGCATCGTGCGTCCCCTCTGCTCCGCCGCGGAGCATCGCGCGCGCGAGCTCCTCGCGTCGTGGGCGCGGGACGCGGGCTTCTCCGTGGAGCAGGATGCCGTCGGCAACCTCTTCGTGCGCAAGCCGGGGTGCCGCGATCTTCCGCCCGTGCAGACCGGCTCGCATCTGGACACGGTCAAGGGCGGTGGACGCTACGACGGCGCGTACGGCGTGGTGGGAGGACTCTGCGCGCTCGAGGCGCTGGCCGAGCGCGGCATGGAGACCGCGCATCCCGTGGAGCTGGTGGCCTGGGCCGGTGAAGAGGGGAGCCGCTTTCCCGTGGGGTGTCTCGGCAGCTCGGTCTACGCCGGGCTGATCGGCGTCGAGGCGGCGCGGGCCCTGCGCGGCGACGACGGCACAACGTTCGCCGATGCGTTGCGCGGAACGTCGGGGTTGCTCGCGGGTGTCCCCGTGCGCGAGCGCTCCGCGACCCCGAGCGGATACGTGGAGCTGCACATCGAGCAGGGACCGATCCTCGAGCGAGCCGGTCTGCGGCTCGGCGTGGTCACGGCCATCGCCGGTCAGCGCCGCCTGCGCGTGGTGATCGATGGCGAGCCCGGCCACGCCGGGACCGTTCCCATGGCGTACCGCCACGACGCCTTCGCCGCGGCGGCGGAGCTGGCGCTGGGCGTGGAGCAGCGCGCGCGCCGGATCGGCGACTGCGTGGCCACGGTGGGCAGGGTGGTCGTGGAGCCGAACCAGACCAACGTCGTCCCGGGGCGCGTCGAGCTGAGGTTCGACGTGCGCTCCGTCGATGACGGACGCGTGGAAGCGGTGGTCGACGAGCTCGAGCGCCTCTCGCGGTCAATCGCCGGCATCCGCGGCGTGCGCATCGCCGTCGAGGCGCTGGAGGAGCGGGCGGCCACGCCCATGGACGCGCGGCTCCGCGGCGCCGTCGGCGCGGTGGTCGAAAGGCTCGGTCATCCGGCGTTCGACGTTCCCAGCGGTGCGGGGCACGACGCGATGTGCCTCGCCGCCGTCGCGCCCGTGGCGATGATCTTCGTCCCCAGCATCGGCGGGGTCAGCCATGTGGGCCACGAGCGCACGGCGCCCGAGGATCTCGCGCTTGGAGTCGAGGCGCTGGCCGCGGCGATCGCGGAGATCGACCGTCTGGTCTAGCGGGCGCGCGGGGTCAAGAGCCGCCTTTGGCGGCGTGATAGGCGCGCCAGCCGCCGAAAGCGGTGATCTCCCGCAACGCCGCGGGGTCGGCCCGGTCCGGCTCCAGGATCATGGCGTGCGCCGTGCTCCCGTCGCTGAGCTCGATGACGCCGGCGCGCAGCTCCGGAGGCTCAGCGGGGAGCAGCGATCCGTGCCAGACGCTCTCGTCCAGCTCATAGAGCTCGCCCTCGATGGAGGCCCCACCCTCCTCCACGGGGACCAGTCCGGGGAAGCGGTCGCCCACCGAGTAGAAGCGGTAGCGCGGCGCCGTCTTCGCCGCTCCCAGGAACGGCGCGCCCTTGAGGTTGCCGTGGTCGGCGCCGCCCAACATGGCCGTGCCGTTGAGAAAGACCCGCACGTCGACCTCCTCGCTTCTCACGCGGTGGTGCCGATGGTTTGGCGCGCGGCGGCGATGGCCTGCCGGCAGGCATCGAGTTGGGTGCGGTGAATCCCAGGATGCGCCCGGAGGGCCGACGCCCAGGGAGCGACCGGGCGGCCGTAGCTCAACAGGATAGAGCGGGGGACTCCTAAGCCTC
>Ga0307372_10008569_pt1 | contig 14331 bp, 12 predicted proteins | sample OX1MG_FD_202533 | JGI IMG/M metagenome (GOLD analysis project Ga0307372, IMG submission 202533) | Soil microbial communities from Risofladan, Vaasa, Finland - OX-1 | ecosystem: Environmental > Terrestrial > Soil > Coastal area > Acid sulfate soil | place: Finland: Risofladan, Vaasa | collected...
GCGAGCCGATCGTACACGGCGAGTGCGGGTCGATCGGCGCGCCAGGGAAGATCCTCGCGCCCGGGGATGCGGGTCATGCCGGCGACGCTGCTGATGTCTTCGCGCATCGCCGCGCGAGCTGCGGGATCGTGCGCGCGCGCGACGAGCGCATCGTTCAGGCGCTTGATCGCGACGCCTGCAGCGTACGTCGCACGAGCGTCGCAATCGATCACGTCGAATGCGGCGGCGGGTCCGAACGTGCCGAACGGACCGGCGTCGTACTGCGTCTGCATCACGCGCGCGACGATTGCGCGCGCCATCGCCTGCGGATCGGATGCGTGAGATGCGATCGCTTCGGCAACGCCCGTAGGCACGCCGGGCGCGACCATCGTCTCGGGGCTTGCCGCGAGGTAATGCACGCCGGCTCGCGAGAGCGCGTTTTCGAACCCCAAGCTCGCCATGAGGCATTGATTCGCAACGACGCCGTCGACGCGGCGCGCCGCATCTTCGGGGTGCGCGCGCGCGTGGAGCGCGACGCCTTGCGCAATCGCGCTTGCGATCTTCGGCATCGGCATGATGCGCCCGTCGCTCGTCTGTAGTCCGCCGCCGTCTCCACCGCCGTGGTCCACGAGGTCGATCCATGTCGATTGTGCCCCGCACGCCTCGGCTTCGTCGAGCGTGCGGGCGACGAAAGCGGCGAGCGTTTTCGGATCGCTCATCTCCTTCGCGTCGCGAACGCGATCGTGCGTTACCGTGCCTCCCGCGAGATCGAAATCGTGCGTCGCGAGGCGACCCGTGGCGACGGCGCTCGTGTCTTCGACGGCGAACGCGATGCGCGGATCGCGTCGCGAGACGTCGATCGCCTGAGCGACGACCGACTCTTGAATCGCGTCGAGGTTGTTGTCGCCGTCACGGTATATCCCGAACTCGAGCGTCCGCCGCGGGGTGAGTGGCGCTGTTTGCATAGGGCCTCCTGATTCGAAGTGAACTCAAGGGGCCTTATTGCGGCAAACGCCTCCGGTGACAAGGGGAGACTACTCTCCCCTGACCTAGCGTCTTGTCAAATGCATGTCGCCGCTGATCGTCTTGAGGCTGATCGTCGCGGATCCGTTGCCGATGCGGCCGTCGGCCGAGACGCCGACGGTTTGCCTATGCGACGGGATCGGGAAATCGCTGTGGAATCCGCCGGAGATGCTCTGTGCGCTGACCGACGCGTTGCTCGAAGGCGGGACCGCCAGCGTGACGGAGCCGCTCACGGTTTGGATCTCGGCGCGATCGTTGCCGGTCATGTGGAGCATGGAGGCGTTGACGTCGCCGCTTACGGCATTTACGCTCAGGTCGCCGCCTACGCCCGACGCGGTGACCTCGCCGGAGACTTCGTTGATCTCCACTGCACCTTGCATGCCGGACACGCTGACGTCGCCGCTTACGTTGGCGAGTTGCAGCGAGATATCGCGTGGAACGTGGATGGTGTAGTCTACGCCCGCACCGGATTCACCCCAAAAGAAGAAGCCATCGTGCTGGTAATGCGTCGAGATCTCGACGTCGGTCGCTGGAATGGTGTCGCGAGTGACGTTGATCGTCGTGCGCCGTAGTGCGGTCACGTTGCCCGCGTGCTTGCGAGCGACGATGTCGATCTCGTGGCGGTTCCAGGGGACGATGACGATCGGCCCGGAGACGTTCGAGACGCGCACGTGCGCGTGCGGTGCGAGGGCGAAACGTTCGTGCATGGTCGAGTGAACGGCGTCACCGCCGAAGTCCCCGCTGATGCAGCCGGGGAGAGCGAGGACGGTAAGAGCGAGGATGGCGAGGAAGCGTCGCATGTCTAGGCTACCTCCGTGGAGCCTCCAGGGTTTCAGTGCCGCCGGCGGGGGCCGGAGGCCCGACGCCGGGCCTCTCGAATACCCGGTCCTTCGTGAGCCTTGAGAGCCTCATTCGAGCCATCCCCGATTTTCCGCTGCCCGGAATCCTCTTCCGCGACATCACGCCGCTGCTGAAGGACGCGAAGGGTTTCCGCAGCGCGATCGATCTCTTCGTCGATCGCTTCAAAGGGCGCGGCATCGGCTACGTCGTCGGCATCGAGGCCCGTGGGTACATGCTGGGCGCGCCTCTCGCCTACGGAATCGGCGCCGGATTCATCCCCGTGCGTAAGCCCGGCAAACTCCCCTTCAGCAAGCTCTCCGAGTCGTACGCGCTCGAGTACGGAACGAACTCGCTCGAGATCCACGCCGACGCGCTCGAGAACGGCGATCGCGTCATCGTCGTCGACGATCTGCTTGCAACCGGTGGAACGGCTTCCGCGACGCGGCGGCTGCTCGAGCGGCTCGGTGCGAAGGTCGAGTCGTTCGCGTTTCTCATCGAGCTCGACGCGCTCAAAGGCCGCGACGCTCTCCCGGGCGCGGAGGTGGTCTCATTCATACGATACTGAAGCGCGGGGCTGCGCTCTCCGCGATGCTGCTCTGCGCGATCGCCGCGCTCGCGATCGTGACGTCGCCGGTCCAGGCGCGTCGCCACGCGCCGCCGACGCCGTCGCCGACGCCGGTTCCTCCAGCGAACCCCGTGGTGACGCAGATGGCGCGGCGACAGTTCGTCTTGTGGCAGGCGGGACGCATCGACCGCACCGAGTACACGGCTTCGCTCAGCGCGCAGATCGACGATGCGAAGGTTCAGCAAACATCGACCGATCTCGGGGCGCTCGGAGCGCTGCTCGGCTTGCAGTACCTCGGACCGGTCCCGATTCCAGGCATCCCCCCGGGCGCCGGCGTCTATCTCTATAAGATGAACTGCTCGAACGGCTCGATCTACGAGCAACTAGCGCTCGACGCGAGCGGCAAGGTCGCTGGGATCGTCTTCCGCGACACGCTCGCCACGCCGACCCCGGCCCCGTGATACAATGGGGGCCCAGGCTCCCATGACCGTTGACGAACTGATCGCGAAGGTAAGCTCGTACGACCCGTCACTCGACGGGGCGTGGCTCCGGCGCGTCTACGAAACGGCGGATCTCGCCCACGAGGGCCAACACCGCGCCTCCGGGGAGTCGTACATCGCCCATCCGCTGGCGGTCGCGGTAATTCTCGCCGACCTCGAGATGGACCGCCAGACGATTGCCGCCGCCCTCCTGCACGACGTCGTCGAAGACACGAGCGTCACGAGCGAGCAAGTCGCCGCGGCGTTCGGTGAGGAGATCGCGCAGCTCGTCGAGGGCGTCACCAAGCTGACGCGCATTCCCTATCAGTCGAAAGAGGACGCGCAGGTCGAGAACCTTCGCAAGATGTTCATGGCGATGGCGCGCGACATCCGCGTCATCATCATCAAGCTTGCGGACCGGCTGCACAACATGCGCACGCTCGCGAGCCTAGCGGCGTCCAAGCAGCAGGCAATCGCGCGGGAAACGCTCGATATCTACGCACCGATCGCGCACCGCTTGGGCATTTGGCGCATCAAGTGGGAGATCGAAGATCTCTGCCTGCGGTATCTCGAGCCCGACGCCTATCGCGACATCGTGGAGCGCGTCGCGAAGACGCGCGACTCACGCGAAGCCGACGTTGCCGAGGCGATCGCCCGCCTCGAGCGGGAGTTCAAAACGCTGAAGATCGAGGCGGAGATCCAAGGACGCCCGAAGCATTTCTTCTCGATCTACTCGAAGATCAAGCGCGGGCGCGAGTTCTCGTCGATCTACGATTTGACCGCGATCCGCATCATCGTCGAATCCGTCAAAGACTGCTACGCCGCGCTCGGCGCGGTGCATGCGATGTGGCCGCCGCTTCCCGGGCGCTTCAAAGATTACATCGCGATGCCCAAACCCAATATGTATCAGTCGCTGCATACGACCGTCGTCGGCTCGCAGGGCGACCCGCTCGAGATTCAGATTCGCACCCGCGAGATGCACCGGACGAGCGAGTACGGAATCGCCGCCCACTGGCGCTATAAAGAAGGCGGCAAGCAGGATCAGTTCGAGAACAAGCTGTCGTGGCTGCGCGCGCTGCTCGAGTGGCAGAAGGACATGCGCGACTCGCGCACGTTCATGGAGAACCTTCGCCTCGACCTCTTCGACTCGCAAGTCTTCGTGTTCTCACCGCGCGGCGACGTCTATCCCATGCCGGCGGCAGGATCGCCGCTCGACTTCGCCTATGCCGTTCACACCGACGTCGGCAATCATTGCGTTGGCGCGAAGGTCAACGGCCGCATCGTACCACTCGATTATCAAATGCAAAACGGCGACATCTGCGAAATTCTCGTCAGCAAAGCCGGCGGCCGCCCGTCGCTCGACTGGCTCTCAATCGTGAAGACGTCGAGCGCGAAGCACAAGATCAAGCAGTGGTTCCGTCGCGAGCAGCGCTCCGAAAACGTGCTCTCGGGGCAGGAAGCACTCGAGGCCGAGCTCGTTCGTCATCAGGTGCGTCTCGATGCCGTGCGCGGCGAGGTGACCGAGCGCATCGCCAAGCGCATGAACTACGGCTCCGCTGCGGATCTCTTTGCCGCCATCGGCTTCGGCGACGTCTCGCTGCAGACGGTGGTCAAACGCTTGCGCGACGAGATTCGCGCAGACAACGTCGTCGATCTCACGAAGATCGGGCGGCGCGCTCCGGCGCGGCGCAGCGCGCACGGCGGCAGCGGCGTGCGCATCGCTGGAATCGACGACGTGCTGGTGCGCCTCTCGAAGTGCTGCTCGCCGGTTCCCGGCGACCCGATCATCGGTTACGTCACGATCGGGCGAGGCGTCAGCGTCCACCGTGCCGACTGTCCGAACGTCGCGTACATGAACGCGACGCCGGATCGCATTCTGCAAGCGCAGTGGAGCGGCAGCACGGAGAGCACGCATGCGGTGGACGTGGAGGTCGAAGCCTCCGACCGGCCGCAGCTGCTGCAAGACATCATGGCGATCTTTGCCGAGCGCAAGACGCAGGTGAGCTCCGTGACCGCACGCGTGCGGCGCGATGGATTGGCGGTGACGAGCCTCACGGTGCAGATTCGCGATCTCGACCACCTCCACACGCTGCTCACGCGGCTGGAGCGCTTGAACGGCGTGCGACGCGTCTATCGCGTGACCAAGCGCGAGCGCACGCAGAGCTCGTGACCGCCGCCGCTTGAGCGCGAGCCCGCTGCTTCCCGATGCGGTGGCGTTCGTTGCCGGTGCAATGAACAGCGTCGCGGGCGGTGGAAGCTTTCTCTCGTTTCCCGCACTGATCGCCGCCGGCGTCTCGCCGATTCCCGCAAATGCCACGAACAGCGCGGGGCTCTGGGTGGGAAGTATCGGCGGCGCGCGCGGCTACGCTCCGGAGCTGCGTGCGACTCGGGCGCTGCTCGTTCCGATCCTCGCCGTCAGCATTGCCGGGAGCCTGCTTGGGGCCGTGCTGTTGATTCGTACGCCTGCGCTGCTCTTCACCAGAATGATCCCGTGGCTGCTGCTCTTCGCGACCGTGACCTTCGCCGCAAGCCCACTCGTCAAGCGGCACGCCTCCGGTACGCCCCGCAACGCCCCGTGGCAGCTCGTCGCCCAGTTCGCAGTGTCGGTGTACGGCGGGTATTTCGGCGCCGGAATGGGCATCCTGATGCTCGCAATTCTCTCGTTTACCGGCTTTCCGGGAATCAACGCTGCCAACGCGCTGAAGAACGTGCTCTCGGTTGCGATCAACGGCGTCGCGCTCGTTCCATTCATCATCGTTGGCATCATCGATTGGCGCTTTGCGATACCGATGGCGGCGATGGCGCTCGTCGGCGGATACGCGGGCGCGCATCTCTTTCGCCGCTTGCCGCCGATCTATGGGCGCGTCGTCGTCATCGTCATCGGCGCCGTGATGACCACGGTCTTCTTTCGCCGGTGATCTATGTCGTGCTCGCTGCGGGAGAGTCGCGCAGGATGGGATTCGCGAAAGTCTTCACGCCTCTCGCCGGCGCGGGCGCGCCGCTCGAGCGCATCGCCGCGCTGCTCGAAGCGCGCGGCGCGGTCGTCGTCGTGCCGCCCGAGCGTCGTGCGGACGCGCGGCGCATGGCACCGGACATGCGCGTCGTCCTCAACGCCGAGCCGGAGCGCGGCATGACGCACTCGCTGCTGCTCGGCCTAGCAGCGGTTCCGCAGGATTCGCCATTCGGCGTGTTGCTCGGCGACAAGCCGTTCCTTCGGCGTTCGACGCTCGAGCGGATGGAGCGCGCTCTCGACGGCTTTGACGTCGCCTACCCCGTCGATGCGGCCGGGGTGCCCGGACACCCCGTACTCTTCAGTCCGCGCGCGCGCGGATTGGTGGATGCGCTGCCGGACGGCGACACGATCTCGGTCGTCCGCGACGATCCATCGCTCCAACGCAGAATCGTCGAGGTCGCCGACGACGGTGCATTCCGCGACTTCGACGAGCCGGCCGAGTGGCCGTCGTAGGCGGGCAGGAAGGCTCTAGGAGGTGGATCGGGCGCATCGCGCGGACCCGTAGGTGACGAGCGCGCCGTGCTCCACGCCCTGATAGAGCTGGCGGAAGATTCCGCCGGAGACGCTCCACGACTCAGGCCCGTCGGTGCGATCGACGTGGAGCTGGTCGTGCGATCCGTACCAGCGCCAAACCCCTCTCGCGTCCGGGCCTGTCGAGAAGTCGCGATAGAAGCCGCCGTCGTCATGGTAGTCGTCGTACATCCATACACGAATCGCGGGGAGATATTCGACGTACGCAGTGCCGGCCTCGGCCGTACTCGCTACGCTCCATCGGACAATCGTCCAGTGACGACCCGGGCCGGCCGCAATAACGTACGACAGGCGTGTCGCCGGCTGTCCGCGCGAATGGTTGACGCAGTCCCAGTGGCCCCCAAAAGCATTGAGGAACAGGGATGCGACGGTCGCCAGCGCGAGCATCAGTGTAGCACGATGCTCGTGACGAGGCAGTCGTACTCAAAGCTCGGACCATGGTCCTCCTCGACGATTCCGGTGCCGAGCGCGTACCCGTAGTTGTGCGTCGAGCTGCTCTCAAAGTACGGTGCTACGGTGAACGTTCCAAGCGGCGTAGGATTGCTCGATTCGATGCCTTCGAAGATGCGGTCGATCGTGCTTGCGTTTTGGCCGGTGTAGTCGTAGGCGGTACCCGTCGGGCCGGGGTTTGCCGCGACGATGATCGTCGGCGCGATCGTCTGCGGCGTGCCCCCGACGAGATAACCGTAGATCGACGTGTTGCGCTGCGCGTCGTTGGCGAGTAACTGGATGACGGTCGTGCTCTGCGTCGGCGAGCTCGGTATTTGGATGGAGAACTCGTACACCGTCTGCCCGCCGACCGTGGTCGTTCCGAGAACCGAGTTTTGGATCGCGTACTGCTGCTCGGCGGGGTTGTGCGTGTTGTGGCACGTGTACGTCCAGGTATCGCCGACCGCGAGCGGTTGGTAGTACGCGGGAGCGGGCGGGCTGGGGTTGGGTCCGGGCGTTCCGCCGCCGCCTCCTCCGCCGCCGCAGGCGGCGAGAAGGGCGCAAAGCCCGGCGACGACGATCCAATGGCGCATGAACTACCTCCCTGTGCCTGAGGCACGTGGGAGAATCATCTCGCCTGCGGGGCGGCGAAGTCTCCAAGAACCCCTCATCGAGCTATGATGAAATTATGAACGAAACGTATCGTCTCGACCGCTGCTGCGTTTACGCGGAGGAACGCGTGCTGCGGTGCGGCGACGACATCGTGCCGTTGCCTCCGAAGGCGCTCGACGTGCTCGTGGCGCTTCTCGAACGCCGTGGCGGCGTGGTTTCGAAGACGGCGCTGATGGACGCCGTCTGGGGGCATGCCGGCATCGAAGAGTCGAATCTCACGCAGAGCATCTACCAGCTGCGGCGCGCGCTGCAGCGTTGGGATCCGGCGGTGCGGATCGAAACGGTTCCGCGCCGCGGCTACCGGCTCGTCGACGGTGCTCCCACAGGGGAGCCACGCGTTGCGGCGGGCGGGCGGTGGAGCCGATGGCTCGCGGGAGGCCTCGTTGTAGCGGTGGTGGTGGTGAGTGCAGGCGCGGCGTGGTGGCACCTGTCGCGGCGGCCTCCGGCCGGCGTTCCGCCGTCGTACGCGATGGGGTATTACTACTGGAGCAATGCGAAGGACATAGCCGACGACGAGCGAGCCATCGCGTATTTCGATCGCGCCATCGGCGAAGAGCCGCACAGCGCTCTCGGATACGCGGGCTTGGCCGACACCTATCTCAGCCTCGCCGTGCGCACTGCCGGCACCGCACGCATGATCGCCGATGCGCGCTCTGGATTTCATGCCGCGCGAGAAGCGCTTGCGATCGATCCGTCGTCGGCGGACGCTCACGCGGCGTACGGCCAAGCGCAGTCGCTCTTCGGCGACCCTGCGATCGCGTTGCGCGAGTTGCATCGCGCGGTCGAACTCGATCCGACGCTTGTGGAGGCGCATACGTGGTATGGCGAACTGCTCATGTCGCAGGGGAGCGTGCGGGACGCGGCGGTGCAGTTTCGCGCTGCGCTTGCCCTGAACGGGTCGTGGACGGAAGCGGGAGATAATCTCGCCATGCTTGCGTATTTGAGACGCGATTACGTGCGAAGCCGCGCCTATGCGAGCCAGTCGCTCGCGCAGAGTCCGGGCGACCGCGGCGCGGCGTTCGTGCTCGCCCTTGCGGACGGGCAGCTCGACCGGCGCAAAGCCGAGCGCGAGCTGATCGCGCTGGAGCAAGCCGGTTCGCGCCGCGACGTCGCAGTGAGCGCACTGCTGAGTTACTACGAGAGCGAGGATCGCGACTGGCCGCAAGCGTCGGCCGCTCTCGATCGTGCTGAGCGAGCCGTTCGAGAGCAGGGCTCCGTGAGCGATCCGTCGGCGATCGTATCGCTGGCAGCAGCGCTCGCGGTGCGGCACGAATCGGCGACGGCGCTGGCGTGGCTCGCACGCATCGACGTACCGAGCCGAAGGCTCTTTGCGAACGATCCGCGCCTGGACGCATTGCGCGGCGACCCGCTCTTCGCGCGCTGGCTGCACGCGACGTAGTGCGCGAAATCTACGGCACGATCGCGCGGCGTCTGCGCGACGAAGAGCCTTTTGCGGTTGCGACGCTGATCGCGACGCGAGGAGCGAAAGCCTCTGCAGTAGGGACGTCGCTCGTCGTCGACGCCGATGGATCGTTCGCCGGGGACATCGGTGCCGGATGCCACGAAGGAACGATCGTGGAGCGCGCGCTCGCGATGCTCGGCGAAAGCAGTACGGCTCCGGTGCGGCTGCCCTTCGAGCTCGACGACGAGCTCTTGGCGGGAACGGGCTGCGGGGCGTCCCTCGACGTCGTCGTCTGGAGGCCGCAACGCGCCTTCGAAGAGACGGCTCAGGCGATCGCCGCCGGCGAGCGCGACGTCACATTCGACCTCGACGGTGAAACGATCGTCGTCGGGCGCCGGCCACGTCTGCTCATCGTCGGTGCAACGGCGCTCGCCGCAGAGCTGACCGCGCTCGCGCAGCGCGCCGATTACGTCGTGACGGTCGTCGATCCGCGTCCGCCGTTCGCGACGCGAGAGCGCCATCCGACCGCCGACGAGCTGCTGCTCACGTGGCCCGACGATCCCGTTGCCGTCGCGCGCGCGCAAGAGGCAGTGGCGATTGCCGTCGTGTCGCACGACCTCAAGCTCGATCTTCCGGCGCTGCGAACGGCTCTGGGATCGCTCGCAGCGTACGTCGGGCTTCTCGGGAACCGGCGCGTGCAGGCGGCGCGGCGCGCGGCATTGCTCGCAGAGGGCTACGAACGCGTGCAGATCGCGCGCATCCGCGGACCGGCCGGCCTCGATCTCGGCGGCGTCACCGACGGCGAGACCGCGGTCTCGATTCTTGCCGAGATGATCGCGGTGCAGCGGGAGCGCTCGGGCGAGCCGCTCTCACGCGGCAACGGCCCGATCCATTTGTAAGCGGGTTTTAAGCTCTGGCAGCCGCTTCTTGCGCGAGCCGCGCGTCGGCTTCGGGCGGCCAGTTCGATGCCGTGATGCTCTCCGGCGCGAAGCGCATGTAGATGATCGGAATCAGCAGCAGCGTCAGGACGAGCGAGCTCAGCACGCCGCCGATGACGACGATCGCGAGGCTCGAGCGCGTGGAAGACCCCGGCTCGATCGCGATCGCCAGCGGCAACATTGCCGCGACGATCGAGAAGCTCGTCATCACGATTGGCCTGAATCGCGTGAACGCGCTCTCTTTGATCGCGGCGAGCTTGTCGCGCCCGCGCCCCCGCAGCGTGTTGGCGTAATCGACGAGCAAGATGCCGTTCTTGGTCGCGATGCCCACCAGCAAGATCGTGCCGATCAGCGAGAAGAGATTGAGCGTCTGATGCGTGATCAGCAGGGCGCCGATCGCGCCCACGGCGGCGACCGGTACGGAGAAGATGATGATGAACGGCGAGCTGTAGCTGTTGTACAGTGCGATCATCAGCAAGAAGACCAAGATGACCGAGATCACGAGAGAGGTTCCCATGCCGACCAGCGTTTGGTGCATGAAGTCCTGTTGCCCGAGCGGTGCGGGCCGAACGACGACGTTCGGCGGCAGGTGAAGCGAGTGGAGCTGCTTCATGAAGGCCCGCTCGACGTTCGAGAGTGAGGCCCCGGGTGCGACGTTCGCGTCGACGTGAATGACCGTGTTGCGGTTCGTGCGCGTGATGAACGGCGGCGTTGGCGTCCACGCGAAGGACGCGAAGTCTCCGAGGTGCACGATGTTGCCGGCGTTCGTGCGGATCGGGATTGCCGAGAGCGTGGCAAGGCTGGTTTGATCTGCGAGCGGATAGATCACTTGCACCTGCTCGAGGCCGGCGCGCGTCTCGAACTGCGTCGCGACGTTGCCGCCGAACGCCGCTCCGGCCGCCTCCGCGGCTTGGCCGAGGTCGACGTCGAGCGCCTGGGCCTTCTGGCGGTTGAAGATGACCGAGACCTCCGGCGCGAGATCCTGAGCGGAGCTGTTGACGCTCGTCGCACCCGGCACCGTGTGCAGCAGCGCCAACACGCGTTGCGCGTACGGCGTCGGATCGCCGCCGGTGAGATCGGAGACGAGGAAGTCGAGCGGCTGCGCGTTGCCGCCGCCGGTTCCGGAGGCGGGAATCACCGACGTGGGCACGTTCGGTAACACGCGGTGGGCCAGCGTGCGGTACTGCGCCACCCAGTAGTAGGTCGAGTGTTTGCGCGCGTCCTTGAGGAAGATGTGGATCTGCGCGACATCCGGTTGCACGACGAAGCCGCCGAACGACGCGGAGTACGCGCCCGCGACGGTCGTCTCGTGCTGGAGATCGGACGTGTTGTCGATCGCGGCCTCGAGCCTATACGCACCGGCGCGCACCCGATCGATCGGCGTCCCCTCAGGGTAGTTGATCTGAACGAAGATCTCGCCGCGATCGACCGGCGGGATGAACGTCTCGCCGACGACGCCGAGCGGCACGAGTGCGACCGAGAGAACGAAGCTCAAGAAACAGCCTACGACGACCGTTGCGCGGTGGTCGAAGGCCCACGGCAGCGCTTTGTGCGCGTACCAGCTGCGAACGTTGTCGAATCCGCGGCCGAACGCCTCGACGACGCGCCAGGGCTTCCAGTGCGACTTCAGCGCCCACAACCCGGCGAGCGTCGGCGTAATAGTGAAAGAGATGAAGAGCGACGTGAGCGTCGAGATCACGATCACGAGGGCAAACTCGACGAGAAAGCGGCCGACTTGCCCCGGGATGAACGCGATCGGCAGGAAGACGACGACGTCGACGAGCGTGATGACGACCGCCGCGGCGCCGATCTCCATGCGGCCTTCATAGGCCGCTTCTTCCGGCGGTTGCTTGAGCTCGCGGAAGTGCCGCTCGATGTTCTCCAGGACGACCGTCGAGTCGTCGACGAGGATGCCGATGACGAGCGTCATCGCGAGCATCGAGATCGTGTCGATCGTCATGCCCATCATCTTCATCACCGTGAGCGTGATCGCGAGCGACGTCGGGATGGCGATGCAGACCACGATCGCGCTGCGCCACGAGCGCAAGAAGAAGAGCATCGCGATCGCCGTGAGGAAGATCGCCTCCAACAGCGTGTGCGTGACGGCAGTGATCTGCTGCTGCGTGAAGCGCGACGCGACGTTGATGACTTCGAACTGAATGGCGGGAAACTCGTGTTCGAGCTGCGGCAGCGCACGCAAGAACGCGTTCGACGCGTCGACCTCGCTCGCGTCGGCGGTCTTCTGCACCGACAGGAAGAAGCCGCGGCGCCCGTTGATGCGCGCGTACTGGAGCTGCGGCTCGTTGCCCGCGACGACGCGTGCGACGTCCCCGACGCGGGTGACCTGAGCGGAGGCGGTCCAAGGGTCGACGGTTCCGGGAAGGCCGGAGACGCCTGCCGCGTACGACTGCGTTTGGCCGGCGGTCTGGGAGGAGCGCGCAGCACTTCCCGCGGTGATGATCGGCAGCGCTTTGACCTCATCGATGTTCTGAACGTCACCGCGGACGTCGATGATCGTTTGGCGGCCGGGCTGGTACGCGTATCCGCCGGGAACGCGCTGGTTCTCGGCCGAGATGGTGTTGATGACGTCGTTGATGGTGAGGTTACGCGCGGCAAGCTTTGCAGGATCCACCTCGACCTCGTAGGCGGGCGTGACGGTGCCGCCGACGTCCGCGTACGAGATGCCCGGGATCTGCTGAACCTGAGGAACGACGACGTTGTTGGCGTAGAGGGCCAGCTGCGCGGGCGTGAGCTTTGCCGAGTACATCGCGAGCGTCACGACCGTCTCTTCGCCAGGGTCGCGGATGTCGACGGTAGGCGCCTGCATGTTCGTCGGCAGCTGGCGTTCGGCGGCTTGGACGGCTTTCTCCGTCAGCGCGAGATCGGTCGCCTCGTTGGAAGACAGCGAGAAGCTTGCGGAGATTCGCGCCCGCCCTTGCTGAACGACCGAGTTGATGTTGTCGAGGCCGGTCGTTCCGGCGAGGTTCTCTTCGATCGGCGCCACGATGTTGTCGCGCATCTCCGTTACGGAGGCGCCGCTGTAGCCGGCTTCGACCGTGATCGTCGGCCGAGAGACGTTCGGGAAGTACTCCTTGACGATCGTGGCGAGCGAGACGATGCCGCCGAAGAGCATGAGCGATACGATGACGAAAACGAGCGTCGGCCGCTTCAGGAAGAGCCGCGTCAGGTTCACTGCAGTGAGACTTTCTGACCGCTGCCGACGCTGGCCAAGCCGTTGTTGACCACGCGCGTGCCGGACGCGATGCCCGTTACCACCGAGGTAACGCCGTCGTTGCCGATCTCGTTGACCTGCGCGACGTGAATGACGTGCTGCGCGTCCACCGTCATGATCGCCGTGTGGTTTTCGTCCGTGAAGGCGCTCTCCGGAACGCGCACGCCGCGCAGCGCCGGCAGCGCAACGGATGCTTGCACGGACATGCCCGGCCGGAGCCGCCGTTGCGGATTATGCAGCAGAACCTTCACGGTGAAGTCCGTCGATCCGGGGACGATTTCGTTCAGGACCCCGACGACCGTTCCCGGCGCTCGCAGGCCGAGGTCCGATGCGTCGACGGTCGCCGGAGCGCCGACGGCGACGTGCGCGATCTGCACGCCCGAGCCGTGGACGACCGCGTAGACCGGATCGATCTGCTGGATCGTGAAGATCTGCCGATTGCCAGGGTACTCCCCGGGATTGAGGTTGCGATTGACGACGACGCCGTCGATTGGCGATACGATCGTGGCCTTCGCCATCTGCACGCGCACTTGCTCGGCTGCCGCTCGCGCCTGCGCGACGGCTGCCGCCTGGAGCCCGCTGCCCGCGATCGAGCCATTCGCTTGGACGTTGGCCTGGGCGGTGCGAACGGCTTGCTCGTCGTTACGGACGACTTCGAGCTGATTGTCGTAGGTCTGTTGCGAGAGATAGCCGTGGCTGAGCAGCGCACGATCGCGGGTCAGGTTCAGCTGATCGGTGTGGAGCGTCGTTTCGGCTTGTTGAAGGGTATTGACCGCTTGCGAGATCGACAAGCCGCCCTGATAGACGGCGTGCGACGTGTTCGCCTCGTCTGCGGCGAGCTGCGCCTGGAGGTCGGCGGTATCGAGCCGGGCGAGCACCTCGCCGCGATAGACGGTGTCGCCCTCTTGCACGTAGACGCCGTCGGCCGCCTCGACGAGTGTGGTCTGGATCGCAACGTTTTCGTACGGGGCGATGATGCCCGCAAGCTGCGAGGCGGGGTGAATCGCCCCGAAGGTAGCGATCGAAGTCGCGACATACGGGGGCGCTGCCGGCCCTTGCGCCCCGCCCCGGCCGTGGCCTGCGCACCCGGCCATGAGCATAACGAAAGAGAGTCCGGCGCATGCGAGAAGCGGCCGGCCCAGGCTCCTTCGAGGTGCAAAGCGAGCAGTGGTCACTGACGAAATCTTACCCATAGAGGCTATCCGCAGGACCTTCGAACGGTCTGAGA
>Ga0307372_10008571_pt1 | contig 14331 bp, 14 predicted proteins | sample OX1MG_FD_202533 | JGI IMG/M metagenome (GOLD analysis project Ga0307372, IMG submission 202533) | Soil microbial communities from Risofladan, Vaasa, Finland - OX-1 | ecosystem: Environmental > Terrestrial > Soil > Coastal area > Acid sulfate soil | place: Finland: Risofladan, Vaasa | collected...
ACCGTGACCGCTAATTTTGGTTGGGTGACGGTGACGATGCCGTCCACGCCGGTGCTTAGCCCGAGCCAGACCTACTGGATTGTTATTGATGCCAGCAGTAACTCTTCCAAGTATTACATCTTGGGCGCAAACACCGGTGGGTATGTAAACGGCACCGCGAAAATTGGAAAATACGGGGGTACATGGTCCGCCACAACGCCCGCGGGTCTTGACGGCTATTTCAAGCTATATCTCGGCGGAGGTACTTCAATGATCGGCGGCAATACGTACGCCACCGGCGTCTACATCGGCACAACGGCGAGCGACAGTGCGTGGGCACATACTGTTATGGGAGCGACGGTGACGGGGCCTTTGTACTGTCAGAGCGGGAGCTACACGAACAAAGCCTGCGACACCAGTCAACCCGACCCGACACCGCAACCGCTTCCTCTTTCCGACAATAATATCCAGGATTGGAAGAATGAAGCGGCGGCGGGAGGAGTAATAACCGGCGACTATACGGTCGGATACGCCGGCGCGACGCTCGGGCCGAAAGAAATCACCGGTAATTTACTGGTGGATGGCGGCGGCACGCTTACCGTAAGTGGTACCCTATGGGTGCAGGGTACCATCACCGTTTCCGGCGGCGGGAAAGTTGTCCTCGCGTCAAGCTACGGCACAAACGACGGAGCAATCGTGAGCGACGGATATGTCGCGGTCAACGGCGGCGGCACTTTTAGCGGGTCGGGGCAGGCCGGCAGTTACCCGTTCCTCATCACAACGAGTGCCTGCCCGGTAGCACCCGGCTGCGACGGAAACGATGCCGTCACGATGTCGGGCGGCGCCGGAACCGTTGCCATCGTCGCACAGAACGGCACCGCCAACATTGAGGGCGGCAGTGCGTTGAAAGCCGTGACGGCAAATGAAATAGATATGAGCGGGGGTGCGAGTTTGGTATACGACAGCGGACTCATCAACTCAAACTTTTCTTCGGGACCGGGCGGAAGCTGGAACTTCGTACCGGGCTCCTACGCCATCACCCAATAATGCTATTCTACGAGCATGCTCATCGTCGCAAACTGGAAGGCGTATGTTGATGACTCCGCGAAGGCGAAGAAGCTCTTTGCCGTAAGTAAGCGGCTCGCCCGCACGACCGACAATGCCATCGTACTCGCACCGCCTTCTCCGCTCCTCGGCGCATTAACGTCCGGTAACAAATCAAAAGTCGCGTTCGCCGCGCAGGACGTCTCGCTCTCCACTGGCGGAGCGAAGACCGGCGAGGCAACGGCGGGCGCGTATGCGGCAGCGGGTGCGACGTATGCGATTATCGGGCATTCCGAACGTCGCGCGGCGGGCGACACTGACGATATCGTCGCCGAGAAACTTGCGCGGGCGTTTGCCCATGAGCTCACTCCCATCCTCTGCATGGGCGAGCGTGAGCGCGACGGCGAAGGCCGGTACCTCGCCTTCATTCGCAAAGAACTGACTGCCGCACTCGCGGCGCTTACGCTCAAGGAACGAGCACAAGTCATCGTCGCCTACGAACCGCTCTGGGCCATCGGAAAGACGGCGGCATTCGCCATCGGGCCGAACGACCTCTCTGAGATGGCGCTCTACATCCGCAAAGTACTTGCCGAACTCCTGCCGGGAAGACATCATGCGCATGCGCTCGTGCTCTACGGCGGCTCGGTTGAACCGGACAATATTCGTGCACTTGCAGCTGGCTCCGGCATTGATGGCTTCCTCATCGGCCATGCGTCTGTTAACCCGAAAATCTTCAGCGAGCTGGTGAAGCAACTCCACGTGCACGTATAGGCGCCATGCGCACAGTCCGTGACATTCGCGTTTTTGAAAATATCCCTATTCTCGTGCGTGCAGCACTCAATGTACCAGTCATAAACGGGAACGTTGCCAATGACTACCGCCTGCGACGTGCCGTGCCGACGATACGCTATTTGTGTGAACGAGGGGCAAAAGTCGTGCTCATAAGCCACATCGGTGAACAGGGGACGGAGACACTTGCACCGAGCGCGGTCGCACTCGGGAAGCTCATCCACGGTGTCTCCTTCTTTCCCGAAATTACTGGTGAACGCACGCGCGCTGCCGTACGCGCCCTCACTCCAGGGAAGGTACTCGTCCTTGAGAATCTGCGACGCGATAGGGGTGAGAGGGAAAACCGTCCGGCATTCGCCCGCGAGCTGGCAGAGCTCGCAGATATTTTTGTCCAAGATTCTTTTGATACGTGCCACCGCCACCATGCATCCATCATTGGCGTGCCAGAATTCCTGCCGAGCTATGCCGGGCTGCTCCTTGAAGAAGAAGTACGCGAGCTCTCTGCAGCATCCGCGCCGAAACATCCTGCGCTCGCCGTCATCGGCGGTGCGAAATTCAGTACAAAAGAGGCAGTGCTCACAACGCTTCTTGAAAGCTACGACCGCATCTTCGTCGGCGGGGCACTTGCAAACGATTTTCTTAAAGCGGCGGGACAGCCCGTGGGGAAATCACTCGTGTCGGGGGCGGATCTTGCTCACATCAAAAAACTGCTTAATAACCCAAAATTGGTCCTACCAGTGGACTCGCTTGTCATACCAACAAATGGAGCTGATGGAGCAGATGCAAGAGGCACCGCGCGCATTGCCGTAGCAGGACAGGTACGCGCAGATGAGATTATTCTTGACGTCGGCCCGGAGACAGTGACGCTTCTCACCACTCTTGCACGACAAGCGAAAACTATTTTATGGAACGGTCCGCTAGGGAAGTATGAGAACGGTTTTTCCGATGCGACTGATGCCTTCGCACAAGCTGTTGCAGCCTCAGGCGCCCGAACGATTGTCGGCGGTGGTGATACCATAGCCTCAATTGAAGGACTCGGGCTTCTCTCGCGTTTCTCTTTCGTATCAACCGGCGGCGGCGCGATGCTTGATTACCTGGCAAAAGGCACATTGCCGGGTATTGCAGCGCTTACTATTCACCCGAGCGCTTGACGAATCTTCTCGGCAACGGCAGTCGCAGTCGCGGCATCTGAGTAGGGCTTCCCCGTCCAGGACCGAAGGCCGTCTCCCGTAAATCGCGGAACAATATGAACGTGGTAGTGAAAGACAATCTGCCCGGCGGCGGCCTCGTTGTTCGTTATGATGTTCAATCCTTCTGCACCCACTGCTTCTTTAATTGCTTTTGCCACTCGATGCGTTGTGCGTCCTACTGCGGCGAGCGTCGCATCGTCTATGTCAAAAATATTGCGGAATGGCTTCTTTGGCACGACGAGCGTATGCCCAGTGCTCGTTGGATGAATATCGAGAAAGGCAAGAGTATCGGCATCCTCATATACGATATCAGCCGGTATCTCCCGCCGTATGATCTTCATGAATACGGTGTCTTCCATTGCAGAGCAGTATACAATAGTGCCACATGTTTCCGCTCCACGATCCGCTTGACGACACACTGCGCAAAGAACTCGCAGAACATGATGACCTCACCGCGGCGCTCTTAGCGCGCCGCGGCATCACGACGAAAGAAGAGGCGGAAAAATTCTTGAATCCGTCTTACTCTGAACATCTTCACGATCCGTTCCTGATGATAGATATGCACAAAGCTGCGGAGCGATTTGCGCGCGCCATCCTCTCGGGGGAGCAGATAGTCGTGTGGAGCGATTACGATTGCGACGGCATCCCGGGCGCCGTGCTCCTCCACGATTTTCTTAGGAAGGCTGGTGCGAATTTTGAAAATTATATTCCGCACCGCCACCTTGAGGGATACGGCATGAACATCGGCGGCATCGAGAAGCTCGCGCGAGACGGAACGAAACTCATTGTCACCGTGGATTCCGGTATCACGGATGTCATACCGATTGCGCGCGCAAATGAACTCGGTATGGCAGTTATCGTCACAGATCATCATTTACCGCAAGAGAAATTACCGGGTGCATTTGCAGTACTGAATCCCAATGCGCGCGCTGATGAAACGTATCCGTACAAAAGTCTCTGCGGTTCCAGTGTTGCATGGAAACTGGTGTGTGCAACACTCGCTGTCGAGCCTGGATTACGCGAGAAAGTGCCGAAGGGGTGGGAGAAGTGGCTTCTGGACATGGTCGCTGATATGGTTCCGCTCGTCGGTGAGAATCGTCTTCTCGCGACGTACGGACTTAAAGTGATTAAGAAATCCCCACGCATCGGCCTACAGAAATTGCTTCGCGGTATGCGCGTAGAACAACGTGCGATTACCGAAGACGACGTCGGTTTTATGATCGCGCCGCGCGTAAATGCCGCGAGCCGAATGGGAGAAGCACGTGATGCATTCCGTCTCTTTACGACCGCCGACGAGAGCGAGGCCGACATGCTCGCAAAGAAACTTGAAAAGCTGAATCGCGAGCGCAAGGCCCAAGTGGGCGCCATCACACGTGCGGTACACACGCGGCTCAAAGAACGGGGGGAAATGCGCAGCATCATCGCACTCGGCGATCCGGAGTGGCGGCCGGCACTTCTCGGTCTCGTCGCAAATACGATTGCTGATGAATATGAACGTCCAGTGTTTCTCTGGGGCCGGGAAGGAAATTTGAGTTTGAAGGGTTCAGTGCGGAGCGGTGGCACGACACCTATTATGGAGTTGATGCGAGCAACCGAGAATACGTTCGCACAATTCGGCGGGCATGCGGTTGCGGGCGGTTTCACTGTCATTGATACCGAGGTATTTTTCCTAGAGGATCGGCTCGTTGAAGCATACGCGCGCATTACCGCCAATACTAAGCAAATTGATTCGCTCCTCGCTCGCGCCGATGCTGCAATCATTCCCGAGGAAGCGACACACACTTTCTTAAAGAAGATTGAACGACTCGCCCCATTCGGCCAGCAAAACCCAAAGCCCGTGTTTCTTTTGCGCGAGGTCGCGGTGCGAGAGATTTCACGTTTTGGAAAAGCAGCGGAGCATTTAAAATTAAAAATTAATATGCGGGAGGAAAGCGGGAGCATCGACGCGGTGACATTTTTCATCAAAGGAACGGCCGCGCGCATCGCGAATACACTCGTGCGTGGCAGCCGCGTGAACCTGCTCGCGCACCTCGAGCGAGACACTTTCAGTCGAGGTAACCCTGTCCGCCTGCGACTTTTGGATATCAGAGTTGCCGATCCCGTGAAATAAAACATCTCGATTACTACTATCTATCGCATTAACTTATCTTACTGGGGTATAGTAGTCAGCATGGCTTCTTTTACAATCCATGCCGACGGCGGCTCACGGGGGAACCCGGGGCCGGCCGGCGCGGGCGCAATGATACGCGATTATTTGGGGAATTCGGTCGCGAGCGTCTCGCAATTCCTCGGTACGTGTACGAATAATTTCGCCGAATATGAAGCGGTGGTTCTCGCATTCAAAGAACTCACAAAACTCGTTCCGCCGGAAAAGCGAGGAACGACTGAGGTAACGGTAAAAATGGATAGCGAGCTCGTCGTGAAGCAGATGAGAAAGGAATATAAGGTGCGTCACCCAGTATTAAAAGAACAGCAGGCGCGCCTTGCACAGGTTGCCGCGGCCTTCGGGACCGTCATTTTCACACATGTTCCGCGCGAACAGAATGGCGATGCGGACGCCCTCGCCAACGAGGCAATGGACCGTGGTGCGTAACATGAAACCATGTATTAATATTCGCCTGCTTCCACACCGGCGAATCTACTTACGACACCGATGGCACAGTTCTCGATGGAACTTTCGACGCTCGCAGGATTTCGCGAGGGAGCTCTTCTCTTCGGTGCGGCTGTGCCATTGTTCAGCACCATACTCGCGTATCTGGCATACCCTCACCAAAACGCATATACAAAATATGAGCCGCACAAAAGACAGCGAAACTTTCGTTCGCGACATTTATGCTTCCCTTATTCCCGTTATGGCTCGTGCTCGCTACTTACAAAGATTTTGCTTATATTGCGGCATCGAAGCGTTTCTCTACAATGGCCCAGTTGAGATTCGCGAAGAAGGCGTCAATGTAGTTTTTCTTCTCGGCGGGCACATAGTCCACCATATACGCGTGCTCCCAGAGATCGAGTGCGAGTAAGATAGGAAGACCGGCAAGCTGCCCAATCTCGTGATCACCAACAAAGACCGTATGAATCGTCTTTCCCTTCGGGTCGGCATACACCACCACCCAACCGATGCCACGACTCCCGGCAACTTCGCGGATATGCTTCAGGAAATTCTCTCCACTCCCATACTTCTTGGCGGCCGCCTTCGCGAGCTCTGATTCTGGACTACCACCTTTCTCGCCCTCAAACTGCTCAAAATAGTATTCGTGCATGCGCATACCATCGAACTCAAAGCCCATACGGCGACGCATCTCGGCTATTGCATATTTGCCGCCCTCATCGTCAGTATTTTGATACGCGGCGATGGTGTTCATAAGCAGATTAAGATTCTTCACATAGCCCTCGTAGAGGGCAAGATGCACCTTAATTTGTTTTTCAGAAAGCCCCTCCAGCACCGGCAGATTGAATGTTTTTGGTGTGTATATCATAGATATAAAATGTACCATACACCTTTGGCTATGCTACTCTCATTGTCGAGAATCTTTTATCCTCTTGTTTTTTGAGCTCATCACAGGAAACATTCATAGGTATAAGACAATGTTTATGCCACGCTCAATCGATACCATTATTTATTCTTATAGGTACAAAAAGACCTCCATCGGTGAACTGTCGGGAATGCTGAACCGGGATATAGTTTCTCGGCAATGATATCTAGAGTTGTTAATTGCTATAAACATAAGAAAAACGCCCCTATGGGCGTTTCTGCTTCAGAACAATGGAATGGTAATAAAGATCAGATGACCTTCGCTTTCTTAAGCGCCGCAAAAGCACCGTTCTTCTTAATGGTCTTGAGACCTTTCATCGAGACGTCAATGACAACTGTTTTTTTGAGTTCGGGCACATAAATGCGGCGCTTCTGAAGATTAGCCTTGCGGCGGATCTTGCCGGTTGGATTGAATTGCGTCGCGCGTGTACGATTGGAATACCGCCCGCCGATTTGCGTGCTCTTGCCGGTTATGTCGCAGCTGCGTGCCATAGTCGTCGCATGGTAGCATAGGGGAACAAATCAGCAACCACATGGCCACTCTCCTCGCCTTTATCGTCCTCATCCTCTCTATTATCGCGCATGAGGTATCGCACGGCTATGCGGCAGACGCGCTCGGTGACCCTACCGCGCGGCTCGCCGGCCGCCTCACCCTTAACCCCCTTCCGCATCTCGACCTAATGGGTTCGATCATCATTCCTGCACTCCTTGTCTTCACCGGCTCGCCGATATTCTTCGGCTGGGCAAAACCGGTTCCGTATAATCCCTACAATCTGAGGGCCCGTCGCTGGGGTGAAGCGATTGTCGCCGCAGCTGGCAGCGCGACGAATATCTTTCTCGCTGTCATCTTCGGCCTCATCGTGCGCTATGGTGCAGCGGCCGGACTCGACCAGGCAGCGCTCTCACTCGCCGCGGACATCGCCTTCGTCAATCTCTTCCTCGGTCTCTTCAATCTCATCCCGTTCCCGCCTCTGGATGGCTTCACAGCCCTGCGCGCTGCTCTTCCTTGGCATCTTGCTAATGGCCTTAGGCGCTTCGAGCACAGGATTCGAACGATGGGGATGCTCTCGCTCCTTCTCTTTCTCGTCGTCTTCTCTTATCTTTTTGCCGGGCCGTTCTTCAATCTCGTCACTTGGCTTTTCGGACTCCTAACGGGCAGCAGTATTACATAGCGCATGTATAGAAAGAAAAGAGGGGTCTCTTCGACCTCTCTTTTAATTTAAAGAGTAGATGAAACTGGCTTATATTGTTGGATTTCAGCCCTATGTTCTCGCATAAAACTGCCGAGACAACTTGGAGCGATAGTAATTGAGCGTTTGCAGAAACTATACTTCCTCCCATTTACCTGAACCATTAGTCTCCTTCCTAGAAGGAGCCCGCCGCAGTATTCGCATTTCATGGGGCCTCCTTTCAGATTCCCAGTCTAAAGAACGAACCCAACACATAAAGCATATACCCACTGCTTCACCACATTTTTCGTTATACACTGCTGCTATACTGAAGAGATGGAATACCAAGTTCCGCAATTCATAGAGGTCGAAGATAAGATCATCGGACCTTTGACATTGAAGCAATTCATTTATGTCGCCGGCGCGACCGGTCTCTGTGTTATTTTCTTTGCATATCTGCCTCCTATCGTCGCCCTTTTGTTTTCGGCGCCGATCGCAGCACTTGCGGCAGGACTCGCTTTTTATAAAGTGAATGGCAAACCTTTCATAGAAGTTATCGAGGCGGGATTCAATTACTATACGGGTTCAAAGCTCTTCCTCTGGAAACACACTGCACCGAAAGCCGCGGAGAAGGGTGCGGCGGCCGCTGCAGCGGCGGCGGAAACCGCCCTGCGCATGTCCCGGGGCGGGCCGAGGCTGACGCGCGGGAAACTCTCGGAACTTGCCTGGTCGCTTGATGTAAAATCCGTGGGCGACGCCAAATCCTAATATGGCAACCTCATCGGCAGACGCAACGCAGCAATTCGTCCCGGTCAAAGAGATCAGGAACGGCCTCATTATTCTGAAAGACGGTAGCTATCGCGGTGTACTTATTTGCTCTTCCGTCAACTTTGGGCTTAAGTCGGCCGACGAACAGCACGCTATTACCCTTGGTTTCCAGAATTTCCTCAACACGCTCGATTTTTCGATACAAATTGTCATAAATTCGCGCCGGATGGATCTGCGCCCCTATCTTGCTCTTCTTGCGGAAAAAGAGCCTGAACAAAAAACGGAACTGATGCGGATTCAGCTCCGCGAATATATCGAGTTCGTCCGTTCTTTCACCGATCAGGCAAATATCATGACAAAATCCTTCTACGTCGTCGTGCCTTATGCACCACATTCCTCTCCTGCAAATGCAGTCAGCTTCCTGCGGCGTGATAGCGCCTCAGTAAAGAGTGCCCACGCCGAAACTTCTTTTGAAGAAGACAGCGCACAGATTGAACAGAGGCTCACTCTTATCGCGGGAGGACTCTCCGGTACTGGTGTACGCGCGGTTCCTCTCGGTACAGAGGAAATCATCGAACTTTTGTATCGCTCGTTCAATCCGGGCGAACTTGAGAATCCAATCCGGCTCGATAATTAATAATATGGCACTCCTCGATTTTCTCAACCGAAAAAAAGAAGAACCGGTATCAGTAATGCCGGTGCTTCCGAAAGATATCTACCGGCAAGGTTCTCTAGACCTCGTCGATACTATCGCGCCGACGGCACTCAAGATTGGTTCACGCGAGCTTGAACTTGGCGAAAAGTTCGTGCGTGCCTTCTATACCATTTCCTACCCGCGCTTTCTCTCTGACAGCTGGTTTTCGCCCATCATCAATCTCGACAAGGTGCTCGATGTTTCCATTTTCATCCATCCTATCGAGACCGAGCAGGCACTCCGCAGTTTCCAGAAGAAAGTCGCCGAATACCAGAGCCAGATTAATGAACGTGAAGCGAAAGGGCTCGTCCGCGACCCGCTTCTCGATACGGGATATCAAGATCTAGAGAGCCTCCGCGACAGCCTGCAGCAGGCCCAGGAAAAACTCTTCGACGTCGGCCTCTACCTGGCGCTCTACGGCGATACGAAGGAGGAGATAGATAAGACCGAAGGTGATATCCGCGGCATCCTCGATGCCAAGCTTGTCTATACCAAGCCGGCTTTGTTCCAGCAGGAACAGGGGTTCCGTTCGTGTCTTCCCCTTGGTACCGACGAGCTTCTCGTCAACTCGAAACTGAATTCCGCGCCTCTCTCTTCACTTTTTCCTTTTGTCTCCTTCGATCTCACAAGTGATCGCGGCATCCTCTACGGCATCAATCGTCACAACTCCTCGCTCATCCTCTTTGACCGCTTCTCGCTTGAGAACTACAATTCTGTCGTTTTCGCGAAGTCCGGTTCCGGTAAAAGCTATGCGACGAAGCTTGAGATTCTGCGTTCCTTGATGTTCGGGACGGAGGTTATCGTTATCGACCCCGAGCGCGAATATGAGCAACTCGCCGAAGCCACCGGCGGGCGCTCCTTCCATATCTCACTCTCCTCCGAACACCATATCAATCCGTTTGATCTACCACCAGTGAAGGAGGACGAGGACCCGAAAGACATCCTGCGCTCCAATATCATCACGCTTGTCGGGCTCTTCCGTATCATGCTTAGTGGCCTTTCTCCCGAAGAGGATGCCATCATTGACCGCGCCATTAGCGAGACATATTCACTCAAAGATATCACCGGTGATGCGGACTTTACGAATGCGGAACCGCCACTTCTTTCTGATTTCGAACAGGTACTCGCCGGCATGGAAGGAAGTGAATCCCTGGTCGAGCGTCTCTCGAAGTACACCCGCGGTACATGGGCAGGATTTCTCAATCAGCCAACGAACCTCGATTTGAAGCAGCAGTTCGCGGTCTTCTCGGTGCGCGACATGGAGGACGAGCTGAAACCGGTTGCTATGTACATCATCACACACTATATCTGGAATGCCGTGCGGCATGAGATGAAGAAACGACTCCTGGTCATCGACGAAGCATGGTGGATGATGAAGAGTGACGATACCGCCTCCTTCCTCTATTCGCTCGCGAAGCGCGGGCGCAAATATTACCTCGGCGTCTGCACCATCACGCAAGACGTAGAAGACTTCTTGAAGAGCCCATACGGTCGACCAATCCTCACGAATTCTTCGCTTCAACTGCTGTTGAAGCAGTCACCGACGACCATTGACGTGCTTCAGCAAACCTTCAATCTCACCGATGAAGAGAAATATCTCCTGCTTGAAGCCGGCGTGGGCGAGGGGCTCTTCTTCGCGGGCCTCAAGCACGTCGCTATCAAGATCGTCGCGAGCTACACTGAGGACCAAATTATTACCTCCGATCCATCGCAGCTTCTCGCGATTAAACAAGAGAAAGCGCGGTATGCCGCAGAACAAAAATAGTCCGGAGCCGCCCGTGATGACTTGGCCGAAGGCCTCGCCGATTCTGGTTGCCGCAGCCGTTTGTGACGCCATACGCGCCTTCTTTGAATTCTTTTGGTTTTTTGGGCCGGCACTAGCCGCCATTTATTGTACGGTGAAGATCAACGGGGTTCTCACGACCATAACCGTCGGATTGTTGGAGACAAAAACCGCAGGGGTGATCTGTTCTGCGACTGCCATTGCAGCGGGAACGGCCGTTTCCGAGTTCACCACAACGTTCGGAGTCATAATGGCGGACGTGGTGGGGCTCGCCGCCTTTCTTATCCTTGGTTTTTTTCTTGTCCGCACAAATGCCCGTATGTTCAAGATAAACAAAAGTAGCTGGCTCTGGCTTACGGGAAGTTTGGGAATAAGTGTAATCCCATTTATAGGTACGTTCCCGTCCTTTTTTTTCGTCCTCCGGATGCTGTACAAAAGACAGATAAAAATCGAGAAAGCGGCTCACGAGAGGTGGAAAAAAGAAACCGCCAATGCACAATTGCAAGAACGGAATCAGAACGCCGCACAGCTTATGCAACTTCAGACTGCCCAAGTTGCGCAAGCAAATCAGGAGGCAACAAATGACGCAGTATACGCCGAAGCCGCAAACGATACCCAGTATACCCAAGAGATGAATAAAGCAGCATAGCCGCCTGGCACAGGATATATACTAGAAGCATGCGTTCTCTCTTTGTCATCATCGCTTTTTCTCTTCTGATACCTGGAGCGGCACTCGCACAGTCTCTCGGCGGTCTTGGAAACAACGCCCCCTTCACACTCTCGGCATCGCCTCAATACCCGACACCCTACGGCACCGCGACGCTCTCGTTCCTCTCAAGCTCGCTTGACCTCTCAAATGCGATGCTATCTGTTTCCAGCGACGGAAAGAATATCTATCAGGGTTCGGTGCAGCCGATCGTGGTAACCCTCGGCAGAACTGGAAGCATCACGCACATAGCGGCGACGATATCTTCGGGCGGCACGAAATACAGCCAGTCGCTCTCGATACAGCCGGAGGATGTTGTGCTTGTCGCCGAACCAATCGCCTCGGCCCCTCCGCTGTACCCAGGCAAGCCCTCGGTTCCACCCGAGGGAAGCGTGCGGGTAGTTGCAGTTGCAAATATGGAGGACGCAAGCGGCGCATTGCTCAATCCGGCGGCGCTCTCCTACGCGTGGACAGTTGACGGGACGCAGATTGCGGATGCTTCGGGTATTGGTAAGGACGTGCTCATGGTCGCCTCACCTCTCCAATATCGCGCACGTACCGTCTCGGTCGCCGTTATGAGCCAAGATGGCAGTCTCGTCGGTGGCGACTCCCTCTCATTCTCCACGGCGAACCCGACGGTACTCATCTATGAGAACGACCCCCTCCTCGGCATCCGCTTTGATCACGCACTCTCCGGTACCTACACCATCACTAGCGTAGAATCAACTCTTTACGCGGCTCCATTTTCTTTCCCGATGGTCAGTGCCACACCCGCGCTCCAGTGGTTCCTAGACGGTAGTGCGGCACAAACGGGAAATGTTATAACTCTGCGGCCGACTGGCTCCGGAGCGGGGACAGCGACACTTTCGCTCACCGCCTCGGCGGGGAGCTACACGACCGCGACCGCAAACCTCTCTCTCTCGTTCGGTTTAACGACAAGCACTAACGCCTTTGGCTTATGAAAAAATATCCCCTTTCAACCGCATTCCTCATAGTGTTTGTGATGATGGGCGCTGCTGCACATGCCAGTGCCGCAAGCGGAGTGTACTGTCCGAGCAACACCTCAAACGGCGGAACGTATTGTTCTTCGAATCAAGTCTGCGACTACGAACAAGGTGTGTGTGTATCTTCCAGCAACACCAGTAGTTTTACCAGCCAGCCAGCTCAGTCGGCCAACAATACCGGCTTTACCGCGCTCGCCCCTATCCCCGGACTCACCGGCACCAGTACTACTGCAGTTGTAAATTCGGCAACACTCGCGAATTTTTTTAATAATCTTTACAAATACCTCATCGGGATGGCAGCGGCACTTGCTGTTATTGAAATAATCTGGGGTGGACTTGAAATCTCTACCAAGGATTCGGTCAGCAAGAAGACCGATGGCAAGGAGCGCGTTTACAATGCTATCTTCGGTCTCGTCCTCGTCCTCTCGCCAGTGCTCGTCTTCTCCATTATCAATCCTGCGATCCTGAATCTCTCGCTCGATCTTCCGAAACTCGACACGGCACCGGGAACGGCAGCTTCTGGCTCGACAAGCAATATGGGGGCTCAGACATACGCCATTGATCCTACGACTGGATGTTCAGTGACTGGAACGAATTATTTGTTGACCGCTACTTGTTCCTCTCCTACTGGAATTCCCGACGCGAAGGCGTCAGCGACGACATGGCTTTCGAATAATTGTAATTTTTCAACCGCCGATAACGCCAGCCCGACTTGCTCCAGCAGTAACTCAAGCGGCTGTACTTTAGCAACGGCGAGTTGTGAAAAAGCATCTGCCAGTTCATACGTCCTTATAAATATCGGAACTGATTTCAACCCAAATTTGGAACCATTTGATGCTCAAACCAGCTCTTCTATTTCCAGATTTATTAGCGGGTGTAATGGAGACGGCGGAAATGTTTGCGTATATACTGGTAGTCTTGAAACTGCTAAGACAACATGTCCAAATTATACTACTTCCTTGCCTAAAAGCGCGGCAAGAACGTGTACTAACCAATCACTCTATTGCTTTAATTCCGCTGATACTGTCACTGCAAATAGTCAATTTCACCTATTGGGTATTAGTGTTCCTACAACCGGATTAAGTACAAGTTTCTTTTACGCGTGCCCACCCACTCTCAAGTTCACACTCCAACCCCTCCAATGAATAATATGCGCCGCGCACTTATCATCACCATAGTTGCACTCATCATCATCGGGCTTGGCGTTGCTGCGTACTTTATTTTCTTTAGGAGCACGCCAAGCGTCACGGTCACGATGCCGAGTGGGGACACAAATCTGCCGAGCGCAGGGCAGACAAGCTCACCGAGTTCGGGGGGCTCCGGTTCTCCGAGTTTCGCTCCGTCGGCTTCGCCGGTTGCGGTTACCGCGCGACTCGTAGAGATAAGCACCGGACCGGTCGTGCCGGGCGAGGCGGTTGTCGATCAGAGCGCCGCTACGACAAGATCCTCGCCTAACGTTGCCGTGAATTATATCGATCAGCAGAGCGGTAATGTTTATTCATATCTAACGAATGATAAGACCATTACGCGAACATCAAACAAGACCATTCCCGGCATCGAATCAGCTTCATGGCTCCCGAATGGCTCACTCGCCTTCGTCCGCTATCTCTCGGGAGCTGATTTCTCAACTATAAATACTTATGCTCTCTCCGCGAGCAGTTCCGACGGTTTCT
>Ga0307372_10008572_pt1 | contig 14330 bp, 12 predicted proteins | sample OX1MG_FD_202533 | JGI IMG/M metagenome (GOLD analysis project Ga0307372, IMG submission 202533) | Soil microbial communities from Risofladan, Vaasa, Finland - OX-1 | ecosystem: Environmental > Terrestrial > Soil > Coastal area > Acid sulfate soil | place: Finland: Risofladan, Vaasa | collected...
TGCCTCCAGCGATTGCATGGACGCCGTCGGCCCGCTATTCTCGTCGTTGTCGGCAGCAACCGTCAGACGGTTTGCAGACCGTCGCGTTTTCGGTCCGCGCGGACCATTTCGAATACAAAACCCGGGCTGTAAAACCGCCGCGAAAGCTGTGACAGTTCGATTCTGTCCCGGCCCACCACCCCGATTTCGTATTCAGATCGATCAACTTTGCCTATATCCGCGCTACAAACTTTCTATGGAACTCTCCGGTTTGACAGCAACCTGACAGCAACCAGCAGTAAATGCGCTCTCGCCTCGTCCATGATCGCCCTCATCGCACGCTGGAGCTGGAGACACCGGTACCCAGTCCGCCGAGGTGGACAAGAAGATGCCTCCAAAGGGCAATTACGTCTCCCACGCTTCGGCAAGGGACCGACGCCGGGCCTCTAGCGCCCGTGGTCCCGACCAAGCTGCGCTCATGCCCGCCGTTTCTGAACCCAGAGATTCACTGCGAGCCCACATTGGATCCGCCAGGGCCGTGTTGATTCGGCCCCACGCATTTGACGAGCTCGCAAGGTGTGATGAGCTAATGTCTAACTGCCGGACGGACGGAGATTTACCAGCCGGCGATCATCGGGGACCTGAGGAGGTGCCGAGATGCGAGCAGGATCCGGATTCAGGCGATTTTCCGCCGGGCGCGCGATGATGGGCATTGGCACCACCGCCTTGCTGGCCTATGCCAGCGTGGCGGCGACCACCTCGCCGATCGCCGCAGTCTCAACGGTCAAGGGGTTGACGCCGCAGGCCATCTCGGTGCCTCATTCGCCGGGCGTCTTCACAACCCATGCGGATGCCTCCACGGCGTGCGTACTGCCGGACAACAGCTATGTCTCTTGGTTCCACTGCTACACGCCGCAACAGATCCGAACTGCCTACGGGGTGGATTCCGTAGCTCCCATCTCGGCGGGCGTGTCCAACTATGGAAAGGGGCAGACGATCGTACTAGTCGACGCATACGGCAGCCCGACTGCGGCCAGTGACCTGAAGCACTTCCACGACACGTTCTTCCCCTCGCTCCCGTCACCCGACTTCGAGCAGATCTTCCCGCAGGGCAATCCCCAGTTCCACAACACCTGCAGCAGCAGCGGGCTTTCGGGGCCGTGTGCTGCAGCCAGCTGGTCGGGCGAGGCCACGTTGGACATCGAGTGGTCGTACTCCATCGCCCCGCTGGCGCACATTGTGTTGATGGCGGTGCCGCCTGCCGAGACCGAGGGCGTCCAGGGCTTCCCCAACCTGTTCAACGCGATCTCCGCGGAGATCGCTGCCACCCCGCAAGGAACGGAGTTCTCGATGTCGCTCGCGGCGACGGAGCAGGCCTTCGGCGGCGCGGGGGCAACCCAGACGGCGAAGTTCGACGCTGTGTTCCAGCAGGGCCTCGCCAGGGATGACAACTTCTTCGCAGCGAGCGGCGACTATGGCACCCTGGGATTCAACCAGCAGCACAAGGAGGGCGGCTCCTATCCGTATCCGACGGTGGGGTGGCCGTCAAGCTCGCCTTATGTCGTGTCGGTCGGCGGGACGCAGCTGCAGGACGGCTGGACGTGGAATCCATCGAGCAACACCGCGTTCAATGCGGACGGCAGTTTCAACCCGGCGTACTGGCAGTGGACCAGCGGTGGGAACAGCCAGGCCGTATGGAACGAGTCGTGGGCGCCGATCGCGACCGGTGGGGGGGCAAGCGTCATCTACCCGCGGCCATCCTGGCAGAAGGGGGTTGACCCAGGCTACGGCAACCACCGTGTTCTCCCCGACACCTCGTGGAATGCTGCCGTGAACGGCGGCGTCGACGTCTACATCACCGCATACCCGGCGTACAACTGCGGCAACACGACCGGGTGCTGGAGCGTCTACGGCGGCACCTCGGCTGCGACCCCGCAGACGGCTGCCCTCGTCGCTCTGGTCAACGCGGCGCGTGGGGCAGCGAGCAAGTCGCCCATCGGCTTCCTCGACCCGCTCCTGTACAGCGGAGTTGGAGCTTCTGATTACACCGACATGGTCCCGCAGCACTACGGCAGCGCTTCTCAGACTTTCGCTGGCACCGAGGTCGGTGTAAGCGGACCCGTGAACAAGTCGGTCGGTGACCTGGAGGACAATCAGCTGTGGGAGGTGCCCATCGCCGGTTATCCGACGACCACCGGGTACGACGCAACCACAGGATGGGGCACCCCGAACGCCGCTGCGTTCGTTGCCGCGCTGGCATTGACGCCATAACGGGCCGCGTCGGCTAGCAGACGCACGGAAGCCCGCCTCGCAAGGGGCGGGCTTCCGTGTTGGGTGCGACAGCATTACCCACCGTGAGAGGAAAACCGCACACGAAAGTCCGTCCAGGAAGCGAAGATCTAGTAAAACCCGTCGTCAGTTGTAGAGTCCGACCGTACAGTGGCGCCCGTCCCATCGTGGCTGGGTCCGTGGTGGCACGAGGATTTCGAGGTCCACACGGATCTGTCGCTGGATGCGGTCCGTGGGGCCCTGACGGAGCGAGCAAGCCGATTGCGGTGCCGTGTCTCTCCCGACGGCATGCTGACATTGTCTAGAAGGGGCGGTTTCATGAACGGGTTCGCTCAGGCTCAAGCCCGTCTAACCGCCAACGGCTCGCGGACCACGGCGACGGTACGGCTGGCTCGCCCGCGAGAGGCGGCGATCTTCTTCGCCATCGCACTCGTGGTCCTGTTCGTGGGCCCAGTTGTCAATGTCATCGAGGTCGGTCTCACCCACGGACTGTCGGCCGGCGCCAGCTGGCTGCCCTTCGTGCTTATAGGTCCAGGAATCTGGGCTGTAGTGATTGGCATGAACTACACCTCGGCTCGAAGTGAGGCCAAAGACCTGCGGCGGCTCATCTCGCAGGCGCTGAGCCGGACAGATAGGTTCGATACGCTGTCGGGACTGTTGATGTCGAGATCATTTACCAATCCGCCGACTCGGTTTAGTCTCGAACAGGCCGCTCTAACCCCGGACATCGTCAGCCGGCGTTAGCAATATCGCGGCGGAGAAGCCCGATCTCGAGGTGAGGGCGCGCTTCGAAAAGGTCTGGCCTAAGCTACGTGCTCACGCTACTGTCCGTGCGAAGTGGTGCTGCTGATCTCGCGATCACCCGAAACGACAGAGGACTCGGTTCGGTCGGAGCGCCAACGGTTTGGGCAACCGCCTTACTTGTTCCCAGTCGGACTGTCACTTACAGAATTGGTCTCCCACTACCCCCAACACGCGGGTTGGTCGAAAAGCCCCTGCTCATTTCATTGCGTGATTACGAGCAACGGAGCTCTGGTCTGTCCCGGGCGGAGTCCAAGGGAATAGCCAATTCGTCACAAGCGGTCTATGCTGCTTGCCACCATCCAGCCTGCAGCTAGATGGACGCTGCAGGCGGTCATCACGAGACCTGGTGACGGATTTATGGCAACTGATGGCGCTGTTGGACCCCGGGATCTAATGCGAGAACCAGGGCGCGCTCTGCTCTGGGCTATCCCGGCGGGCTTTATCGTTGCGGCGGTGACGGCGATAGCGGGGTCTCGCGATCCGGTGCGCTTACTCATCATCGGCTTTGCCGTTTCCCTAGCCGTAGCTGTGGCGTTTGAGGTAAGCATTCGGCTCCGCGACTCTGGTTTGGGAGTGCGTTCCCCCGTATATCGAGCTCGCAACCAGCACAAGTTTCCCCAGACCCCCCTCGAGCCGACCTCCTCTGACCTTGACGCCGAGCCCCTCGGGAAGCGACGAATCGAAGTTGTAAGCCGAGAGGAGATGTACCGAGCACTTTGTACCTACATGTATGGCATGGGTGTAACCAATGCCAGGCGAGAGGTAATTGTTGACGACGACGGCGCGGTAGAAGTATTAACAAGCCAATCCCGGGAGATACATGTTCCGAAATTTCGAAGGTTGGGGGGCTTCGAGTCCTGGGCAGCGGCGATAGTTCAGGACTCAGTCGACCTAAGCGTGCCCGAGCATCCGCCGCAGAATTCCCCGGTCAAACACGTGGATTTCGAACTGGCAGAGATAGACGGCAAGGCAGTTCCCAACGGAAAGCTAAAGTGGTTGGTTGAATTCCCAGATCCGCTCGACGTGGAGACGACCTTGACGGTGGCGCTGCGATATCGAGCTGCAGCTGAGGCACTGAAACAAAACTATTACTTGGTGTCAGTTTCGATGCCGATGAAGCGCTTAGAGGTAATCATCCGGCCGCGAGACCAGAAACGACGCCGATTCGTCCGCGGGATGTGCTTTGTCGAAGGTCTCGACCAAGAACGGGATTATCTTCGTGATCAAGAAGAATCGCGGAGCCAGCCACAGGCCGTTATGGGTGGGTACAGGGTCGCGCTCGACTATCCACTCCTGGGATCTCGACTGAAGATAACTTGGCAGTCCGTCTCGCCCTAACGGGTTGATCGGGTCTAACGGTTCGGCACTCGTTCGTACGCGTCCCCGACGGTTTGCCAAACCGCCAGCCGGGTTGATGATCTCTTTTTGGATCGTCTTACTGGGCGTCGAATAGGGCGGCAGACTGATTGATTGCTCGGTTGCGAGCTTGCGCCGCGCACCCAGCCAGCCGTAGCGGTTTCAACAAGGATCAGACTAGTCATGCCCCCGTGGCGCGTCGTCGACAACGTCGAATCGATTGATCGGGGCTACCGTTCTGTGGCTGATTGGCGGTGCGGCGGCGATAGGTCTTATCCCGCTCCTACACCGTGACCACCTGCTCGGAACTCAAGAGGCTCCCCCCTTTGTTTACCCCCGTTGCCCACGTCAGCGCCACCGGCAACGGTCGTGGCCTACGAAGCCGCCTTATCACTTATGGCTACCTCCCCGCCCTTTGGTTGCTGCCTGCGGCAGCTCTTGCGTCATTGCCACTATTCGTGCGGGCTCACACCAATCGGTACCTTCTGCCGCCGAGCGAGACACGAACGAACGAACGTTAGAATTGGACGTCTCTGCTCTACGTCAATGCCGTGCCGGATCAGCGATTCGTAACCCTGCTCTCGGCACCAGGAGAAGTAGATGAGTTCGATCGGTAGTGCTGGCCCCATTAAGCCCAATTATCCCGCCCGATGGGCGCGAGCTCGAGCTAGAGCCGCAGACGAGAATCTAGACGCGCTCTACGTGAACGCTGGCCCAACCTTCACATGGCTTGCGGGTTACTCGCCATACCCCGGTGGTTGGCCTGATTTCTTGTCGTCCGTGATCTTCCCCGTGAGCGGTGAACCGGTGATGCTGATTAGTGCGATGCACGCGGAGATCGTCGATCACGATTCGTGTGCCATAGATCGGATATTCACCTACGTCGACGGAGATGATCCGCGACCAGTGCTCCAGAGCGCCTTTGAGGCTGCCGGAGTCACGAGTGGTAGGGTCGGTATCGAGAACCATACCTGGCTGAGCGATGCCGAACTCGTTGGTGGCGTAGTCCCCAAGATCAAGCTTCAAATCTCGCCTCTATTCGACGGGCTGCGCGCGGTTAAAGATGATTTTGAGATTGCCCTACTGCGTCGGTCAGCTCGGTGTCAAGATGCAGCTTTCGCTGCGGCCCAGAGGACGATGCGAGAGAATGCATCGCTCAACGACATTGAGGTTGCAATTCGCGCCGCAATGATGGCGGAAGGTTGCGAGTCAATCAAACTCTTAGGAGTCTTCAAATCAAGCCGTCCCCGCTCGCTTCGCCCCGGGGAACTTGTAGATATCGACTTTGGAACCGCGGTGTGCGGCGGTTATACAGTCGATTCCTCGAGGAATGTGGTGGTTGGCGAACCGGGAGTCGAGTTGCAAAAGCGGTGGGATCTCGTTGAGAGAGCTTTTGTTGAGACGATGGCAGCAGTGCGACCTGGCGTGACTGCTGGTGAAGTACACGCGATCTGCGAACGGGTGATCGTAGAGGGAGGGTACACCCAAACCTGGAAGGTGGGGCATGGCGTGGGCCTTAGCGACGGCCATGAAGCTCCGTGGCTACAGCGCAGGAGTCCGACCGTGTTAGAACCCGGTATGACATTCACAATCGATCCGGGTTTTTTCGTTGCCCGGGACTTGCCACTGCACATTGAGGACACCATTTTGGTGACACCGACCGGGTGGGAAGACCTGAACCGTCATCCGCACGACCTGATCGTCGTCTGAACGAAGGGCTTGTCTTGGACTTCGTGCGAGTAGGGCGCTCAGGCCTTCAAGTCACTCAGGTATGTGTGGGTACCATGCTGTTTGGCAGCCAATGCGACGAAGTCGAGTCGCGCCGATTGCTAGACGAGGCGGCGGACCTTGGAATCAACTTCTTGGATCTCGCTGATCGTTATCCAGCTCCACCCAGTTTCGAGTACATCGGGCGTACAGAGGAAATCGTGGGCCGCTGGATTCGAGAGCAGAGTCGAAGTCTCGTGGTGGCGACAAAGTTCGGTCGGCCTACGTCTCCAGACCCAAACGCTCAAGGCGGGAGCCGCAAGCACGTCATCGAAGCCTGCGAGGCTAGCCTCAAACGTCTCGGCCTTGAGCGAATCGACATCTATTGGATGCATGCCCCCGATCCGGGAACTCCACTCGACGAGACATTTGGCGCTCTGAGAACACTTATTGAACAATCCAAGATCCATTACGTAGGGGTCTCTAACTTCGAGGCCTGGCAGTTAGCTCGTGCTCTTGACGCAGCGTCTGAGGCTGGCATTGCACTTATGGCAACCCAACCTCGCTACAACCTTCTTAATCGCTCGCCGGAGCACGACCTGATCCCGCTTGCGATCGCTGCGGGGGTCGGGGTTATCCCGTATAGCCCACTGGCTGCCGGAATGCTGACTGGTAAATACCAGAGGAGAGAAGCCCCTCCGCCCGGGTCACGCATGTCCGTGAATGGCCTTGACCTAGATCGCCGTTTCTACTTATCGCAGGGATCGTTCGATGTTGTGGATGTGTTGCTTGACGTCGCGAGAGCCGAGCGCATATCGCCCGCGCAGGCTGCGATCGCATGGCTGCTTGCGCGCCCTGGCGTCACTGCCGCGATAGTGGGGGCATCACGACCAGGGCAACTTCGTGAGGCAGTCGAGTCAATTGACGTTCGACTGTCGCCGGATTCAATCGCCAGACTCGATGCCACCGTTGAGCTAGTTCTACCGGCGAAATCGTAGCTTCCCCTTTTTCCGCCTAGCTGTTATCATCGCCGAGACGAACGTTCGCTAGTTTGCGGAGGCAGCCTTACTTGTTAGCGCCGGACTTCTCAAGCCGTTGGAGCCGCGCCAAGGCAATGGCCGCGGCCGAGGGACTTGATGCCCTGTACATAACCTCCGGCCCCAATTTCGCGTGGTTAACGGGATGGACTCCTTACATGGGCGGCTGGCCGATTTGGCTCTCGTGTCTTGTTGTTCCGGTCTCAGGTGATCCGGTCATGGTTATTAGCGGGATGCATGCAAACATCCTGGATCGCGACGCTAACCCTGTTAAGGAGATCCTTACTTACGAGGACGGCGAGGATCCAGATCGGGCACTCCGAGCAGCTTTTGCGGCCGCGGGAGTTACCGGAATCGCGAGACTAGGCGTCGCCGACAACATGTGGTACGGGGACTCACAGTTGTTGCAACGAACGTTTACTAAGCTTCGTTTGGAGACCGCATCGAGCATCCTTGACAACATGCGCGCCGTCAAAGACGCTTACGAGCTCGACTTGCTGCGCCGATCGGGCGCCACGGTCGATGCGATCTACCAGCGTGCTGCGGAGGTAATCAGGGCAGGCGTTCGCATCGGCGACGCCGGTCTGGAACTCATGAGGATCCAGCTCGACCGAGGAGCTCTCCACCCGAGAATCGGTGGAACGTTTCGGCGCTATGAGGAGCGCACTTTCCAACAGCGGGAACTTGTGGATGTAGACACTGGCGCTGACTACGGCGGGTATTCAACGGATACCGCCCGCAATGTGTTTATCGGAGATCCCGATCCAGCCATGCTGGAGTCGTACGCAGTCGTGGTATCGGCCTACAACGCTGCTGAGGGTGCGATCAGGGCCGGGGTCCCGGTCGACAAGGTTCATGACGCGTGCGCCCGAGTGATCGAGGCCGCCGGCCACGAGCAAAAGTGGAAGGTGGGCCATGGAGTCGGTCTGGCAGATGGCCATGAATCGCCACTCCTTCAACCAGGCAACGCGACGCCTCTTGAGGAAAACATGGTGCTTACTATCGACCCGGGATTCTTTGTTGCTCGCGACATCCCGCTCCACATCGAGCACACGGTGGTCGTAACCAAGGATGGTTGCGAGAGGCTGGACAACTTCACGCATGAGGTACTGGTGGTTTGAAAGCCAGCGGAAATTAAAGGTTAGGAGTGCAGAATGGGCGCCAACCGTAAGCTCTGGATTGCTTTACTGGCTACTCTCAGCATGGTTCTGGTGGCTTGCGGCGGGGGGCAGACTTCTCCCACCGGCACCACCGGAGTCCTCGTGTGGGACAAGTCTTTCGATATCAAGACACTTGACCCGGGGCGAGCCAACGAGGTGACTGGCTATGCGGTTATCAAGGCGCTGTACGACACCCTTCTCACATTCCGAGGGAGCGATCTGAGTAAGCCGGCACCCCTCCTGGCGCAGTCGTATGACGTTTCGTCGGACGCGATGACCTTCACCTTCCACCTTCGAACGGACGCCAAATTCGCAGACGGAAAGCCCGTCACTGCAGCCGATGCAGCTTTCTCATTCATGCGTTTGAAGAACATCCAGGGAATTCCCTCCTTTCGCATGAATGGCTTAACCGCAACGGCAACCGATGCCGAAACGCTGACGATTACGTCGACGACGCCGAATCCAGCGGTTCCGGCACTCATCACCGGCCCGAGCTTTGCGGTGCTTGAAGCCGCGGTCGTCAAGGCTCATGGCGGAACAGACGGCCCAGACGCTAAGACAGCTGACACTGCACAATCGTTCCTTGATAGTCAGTCAGCTGGAAGTGGCCCTTATGTCCTCGATAGTTTTGACGTAACGTCACGGATATCGATAAAAGCCAATCCCCATTACTGGGGTAGCCCGAAGCCTGGGTATGCTCAGATTATCCTTCGAAATGTCCCGCCTGAGGCCCAGGTTCTAAATGTTCAGAAGGGCGAGTCGCAACTCGCGATCGACCTATCACCGGACCAGGTGGCAAACATCGATACAAGCCACACCAATGTCCTGCAGACCCCGTCGATCACGGTGTTCTTCCTGTTTGCTACCGAGAGCCCATCGGTATCAAAAGTCGCGTCGAATCCTGACTTTCAGCAGGCAGTCCGCTTGGGCCTTGACTATTCTGGAATACTCGGACTTGTCGGAAAGGGTGCGGTTCAATCGGCAGGCGTTATGCCCATCCAGTTGCCGGGGCACCTTGATGCTGCGGCAAGTCCCAAGCGTGACCTCGCGGGGGCCAAGGCGGCACTTGCCAAGAGTGGCCTGAGCAATCCATCGGTGACACTCGAGTACGCGACGGATTTCACGATTAACGGAGTGTCATTCGCGACTCTTGCCCAGAAGATTCAGTCGGATTTGAAGGAAGTCGGCATCACGGTGACGCTGACCCCGGGACCATTGACAACGACGCTGGCCAATTGGCGAGCAGGGAAGGAGCAACTCGGACTATGGACCACCACCGGACTTCCCGATCCCAGTCAAGCTCTTATCTTCTGTCCGGGTGGCGTGGAGTCACTACGCGCTGACTGGAAGATTGGTATGAACGCCGCCCTCGACAACAAATGCACTCAGGCTGCGACGGCCGTCGGCGATAGCCAGCGAGCGGCGGCTTACGTTGCCATGCAACAAGAATTGAACCAGGAAGGCCCTTACTTCCCGCTGTTCCAGCCTGCCCAGGTCCTCATTTCGGCCAAGACCGTGACGAATCTGAGCTACTCGCCCGGCTGGCTGGTCGACCTTGCGACCATCGGGCACAGCTAAGGAGCTCAAAGCTAGGCGCGGCGGAGGCGCGAACTGGGGTTTAATCCGGTTCGCGCTCCGCCGCCTGTTAGCACTGGTACTCCTTGCCGTTGGCATCACGCTCATTGCATTTTTTCTTTCTCACTTGGTGCCTGGCGATCCAGTGTCCGTCGCACTCGGAGAGCAAGCTTCGGTAGATCCGGTCGCGCGGGCGGCGTTCATTCATCGTTACGGTCTCGACAAACCTGTTCCCGAGCAATATGTGATTTACATGCAGCATCTCTTGCATGGTGATTTGGGGAACTCCATTCAGAGTGGACGTCCGGTCGCCCAAGATTTGTCGGTTGCAATTCCAGCGACCTTAGAGGTCGCGCTGGTCGCTGTCACGATTACCGTCGTCGTCGGAATAGGCATGGGTTTGGGTGCTGCTCTCCGGAAGGACTCCTGGCTTGATCAAGTACTCAGGATTGCATCTCTTGCCGGTGTCTCGGTGCCGACTTTCTGGCTGGCGTTGGTTGCCTATTACGTATTCTTCTTCAAGCTAGGGTGGTCTCCGTCCGGTGGCCGTCTCGACCCGGCCCTAAACCCGCCAGTCCACGTAACCGGTTTGTACACTGTAGATGCGCTTCTCGCCGGCAATCTACCTCTCGCCCTTAACGCGGTCTCGCACCTGATACTCCCCGCGACAGTCCTCGCCGCCTATACCGTAAGTTTTGTGGCCAGGTTTACCCGGTCTTCAGTCCTCGAGGTTCTGGAAGCCGACTACATTCTGGCCGCCAGGGCAAAGGGTTTGCCTGAACGAACGGTCATTTTCAACTATGTCTTGCGAGCAGCTCTAGTGCCGATCATCACGTTGGTCGGATTGGCCTTTGGCAGCCTCCTGTCCGGCACCGTGCTTGTGGAAACGATCTTCTCCTGGCCTGGGGTTGGTCAGTATGCCTACCGGGCCTCCACTAGCCTGGATCTGAACGCGATCATGGGAGTCAGTCTGTTCGTCGCGATCGCGTACGTCACAGTCAACTTCGTGGTCGATCTCCTCTATGGAGTCGTCGACCCGCGTATTCGGGTTGAGTGACGCAGACGTAGTGGCTGCTCATGGGATTCGCCGTTCGCGGACTCGAACAGGGTCACATTGGAACCAACCCTTAGCTGTAGCTGGAATATCGCTCTCGGTGGCGTGGCTGATAGTTGCGGTGGCGGCGCCTTGGATCGCTCCGCACGACCCATTGGCGCAGGACTCGTTAAGGTTCCTAGCGCCTTCTGTCTCGCATCCGTTTGGCACGGATGAACTAGGGCGAGACGTGCTCAGTCGCGTTTTATGGGGAGCTCGAATCTCCATTCCACTCGCCTTCCTACTGGTGGGTGTCGCCGGGATTATCGGGTGCGTCCTCGGTGCGTTGGCCGGGTATTTCGGTGGAGTAATCGATGAACTAGTGATGCGCGCAGCTGATCTTGTCTTCGCCTTCCCCACCATCATCCTAGCGATGGCCGTGGTGGCCGCACTTGGGCCCAGCCTAGAGAACGCCGTCCTCGCGCTCATAGCTGTGCGTTGGCCGGCCTTCGCACGAATAGTCCGCGGCCTGATTCTCGCCATGAAAGATTCCGAGTATGTTTACTCGTCTCGGCTGCTGGGCGCCTCATCTCTGCGAGTACTGCTGGCGGATGTGATGCCGAACGTCGCGGGGCCCGTAGTCGTCTTCGCCGCTTTAGATGTTGGCACCGCGATCTTGCTGCTGGCAGGACTCTCATTTCTTGGACTTGGTGCTAGGCCGCCAACTCCGGAATGGGGATCAATGGTGGCGGACGGCACGCTCGCCTTCAACTATTGGTGGATTGGGACCTTTCCTGGCCTCGCGATCCTGACTGTAGTGCTGGCATACAACTTTGTCGGCGACACCCTCCGAGATGCACTCGACCCTAGGTCCTCTCGAGCCGTGGAAAGCCGCGTCTAGTGAAAGTCCTGCTAGACGTCCGAGACTTAAGTGTGGAATTGGTCACAAAGACCGGACTTGTGACAATCATTGAGGGCGTCGACTTTCAGGTGCACGAGGGTGAGATCTTCGGAATTGCCGGCGAAAGTGGAAGCGGGAAGACGATGACTGTGCTTGCCATGCTTGGATTGCTCCCACGAGGTGCTCGTGTCAGCGGAGAGGCGACCTTCAATGGCATCAATCTTGTCGGACTAGGTAGCCGTGGCTTGCGCCAAATCCGCGGCAGAGACATCGCAATGGTTTTTCAAGATCCGATGACCTCGCTGCATCCGATGCTGACCATCGAGCAACAGATGACCGATCATCTTCGATTTCACCAGAATGTCGGCCGAAGCGTCGCGCGCAAGCGGGCAATCGAGTTGTTAAACGAGGTTCGCATTCCAGACGCGGAGGGTGCGCTCAAGGCGTTTCCGCATCACTTCAGTGGAGGAATGCGACAACGCATTGCAATTGCAGTCGCCCTCGCCTGCAGACCGAGAGTTTTGATCGCCGACGAGCCCACTACTGCGCTCGACGTGACTGTCCAGGCTGGTATCCTGCGCCTTCTAAACGATCTTCGCACCCGCACTGGGTTGGCTGTGATCATGATTACGCATGACCTCGGCGTAATGTCGCTCATCGCCGATTCGCTGAGCGTTTTCTATGCTGGCCGCGTAATCGAGTCCGGCCCGACGTCCGACGTTTTGACGCGACCTCGACACCCGTACACAAGGGGCCTCCTTGATGCCTTGCCCCACCCAACAGGTGCTCAGGACGCACCACTCGTTCCGCTCAGCGGAACCCCTCCAAGTCCATCGGCGCGACCATCGGGTTGTGCGTTCCATCCCCGTTGCTCTTTTGCGGTGATGAGCTGTCGAGCTTCCCTTCCAGTCCTCGAACAAATCGGCGATCGCCGATTGGCCTGCCCGATTGATCCATTTCGTGAGGCGATGTGACAACCGCTGAGCGCGGCTTGCGGCTTGACGAGGTTCATGTCGAATTCAGCCGTCGCGGCCGCGCTCCGGTTCGCGCCGTCGCCGGGGTTAACCTCCGAGTGGAGCCCGGCCAGATCGTCGGCTTGGTCGGAGAGACCGGTTGTGGCAAATCGACTCTGGCTCGCGTTGCAGTTGGTCTGATACGGCCAACCAGCGGGGCCGTTTGGTTAGAGGGCGCAAGGCTGAATCCACTCGGACACGGAGTACGCAGCCGCCAAGACGCCCGTCTGCAAATCGTGTTTCAGAACCCATTCAGCTCCCTGAATCCACGCCGGAAGGTGGGTGAGCAGATAGCCGACGGCCCTACGATTCTAGATCGTGCCTCAAAGCGTTCGGCTCGGGATCGGGTCCTACAAATTCTCGAGGAGGTCGGAATTCCGAAATCTGCCGCTGATCGTTTCCCCCACGAGTTCAGTGGTGGCCAGCGGCAGCGAATCGCCATCGCGCGCGTACTTGCCGCGTCGCCCAGCATTGTGGTGCTGGACGAGCCGTTATCCTCACTTGATGCCTCGGCGCAGGCGCAAGTCGCCAACTTGCTCGTGCGCTTGAGCCGCGACCTGAACGTTGGTCTCTTGCTTATCTCGCATGACTTGGCCATCGTGCACCACGTCGCCGATGTCGTGGCGGTCATGTATCTCGGGCAGATCGTCGAGGCGGCGCCGACCAAACAGTTGTGGTCGGTCCCTTTGCATCCGTACGCTGAGGCACTAATCCAAGCGGTTCCACGGGCCGGAGGGCCTCGGGTTCTGCCTGATGTGGTTGCCGGAGAGGTCCCTGATCCGGCATATCCTCCACCGGGCTGCCGTTTTCACCCGCGCTGCCCCTATGCATTCGAGCGCTGCCGTACCGAGTGGCCGGCGTTGTTGGAGGTTAGTAAAGGGCGATCCGTCGCTTGTTGGCTCCAAACTCCAGGAGATGCGGGAGCGAGCCCTTCAATGAAAGCGACTTCGCACCGTGCGGATGTCGCTGACGGGTAGTGATGCCGGGTCCGCGAGACATGTGCAAAGACCCATCGGTCGCCCGGTCCCCCGTCGCGTCTGCTTCATCAGTCGCCACGTCTGGACCTCACCAGCAGTGGGGCGAATCGGCTGATTTGGAACGTCGATAGTCACGGTTCGCGAACTGGCATAGAACGGCCGTGGGCGTTCGGCACCCTGCTCGCGGTGAATACTCAATCGCGACTGGGAAGCGGTGCTCGTCGTATAGATTGCAACGGTTTCGGCAACCGTCGCCTCCGACGAGACGAGAGCCGCCCAGGGCCTGCGGTTGATATTGCGACGCTTCGAAGCACCCTTGTTTAGAAGCGGCAAATCCTATCGGCCGGGGTGCTCACTCCGAGAATGAAGCCGTCAGACGACTCGCAACTCCCGCGGGTGCTGCGTCAACACCTCGCATCCCGCCTCAGTTACCAGCACCGTCTCGCTCATGCCCACGCACAGCCGCTGGAACGCGCGCAGCGCCGGCGGCATATGGAAC
>Ga0307372_10008575_pt1 | contig 14326 bp, 13 predicted proteins | sample OX1MG_FD_202533 | JGI IMG/M metagenome (GOLD analysis project Ga0307372, IMG submission 202533) | Soil microbial communities from Risofladan, Vaasa, Finland - OX-1 | ecosystem: Environmental > Terrestrial > Soil > Coastal area > Acid sulfate soil | place: Finland: Risofladan, Vaasa | collected...
ATGACCTGAACATGGCCAATATCGCGCTGAAGCAGGGTACCGCCGGCGGCCGGGACGCGGCCTACTGGTTCAACAAGGCCGGGATCGCCTACCAGACAGCCGGGCAGAACGCGATCACGGCGGGCAACAAGATCTCGGCTGCGGCGCAGCGGGCTGACGGGGCACTGCAGGGAACCATAGGCAAGGCCGAGCAGCTTAAGCAGCTGATGGCGAACCTGACGTCCCATTCGTGGACGATCAACGTGGACATCGCCCAGCACGGCGGCATCACCCTGCCGGGCATGCCGATCGGCACCCGGATCACCGCGGGCGCGAAGGGCATCGACAGCGCGCGCCGCGGTGTCGCCCTCGTCGGCGAGCAGGGCCCCGAGCTGATGATGATGAAGGGCGGCGAGACGGTCGTCCCGCACGACCAGACGAAGGCGCTCCTGGCGCTCGCCGGCAAGATGCACGGCATCACCGGCTACGCGGGCGGGACCGGCAACGTGAAGCAGCTGGAGCACCAGCTGGCGCGGGAACTGGCGGTCATCGTGCAGAAACTCCTGAGCGCGTCCAGCATCTCGGGCATCGGGCAGCTCACCGGGAACCTGCTGTCCACCATCAAGCAGCTCACAGCCGACCATCACATCGGCAAGAAAGAAGAATCGCGGATCGTCCGGCAGATCAGGCACGACAACAGCCACCTGGACAAGCTGTTCCGCGAGCGGCAGAAAATCCTGAACCGGATCAAGGCCGCCGACGCGTACGCGAAGAACGTGTCCCAGGCAGCCCAGTCCTCGGCATCCCTGTCGACCATCATGGGCTCCGCGGGCGGCGGCCCGGTGTCGAGCGCGTTCCTGCTCGCCTCCATGAAGATCGATCTCGCGGGGATCCGCAGGTTCGACGCCGACATCAAGAAACTGGAGAAGCTCGGCCTGGACAAGGCGCTGCTGAACCAGATCATCCAGATGGGCCCGGTGCAGGGCGACCAGGCGGCGCAGGCGCTGATCAACGGGCCGCTGTCCAACATCAAGGCCCTGAACGCCACCGAGTCGCAGGTGCAGAAGGCGTCGAGGAACCTCGGCCGGTCCACCGCCGACCACATGTTCGACGCCGGGAAGAACGCCGGGAAGGGGTTCCTGTCCGGGCTCAAGGGCGAGGAAGCCCAGATCGAGAAGCTGATGAAGCACCTCGCCGAGACGATGGCCGGCACGCTGCGCCGCGAGCTGGGACTGCCGGGAGGCGGCCACGGCCACCACCACCACCACCGCCACCTGCGGGTGCACGGCGGCCCGATCGACGTCATCGGCGGCCACCTCACCCAGGCCCTGGCCGCGGGGATGCCGGAACGCCTGCCGCACCTGGATACGACGCTGCGCGGCGCCGCCGGGCACGTCTCCTCCGTCCTGGGGTCAGCGGCGGGGGCCGGCGGCGGGGGCATCACGATCAGCGTGACCATCCCGGTGGAGACGAAGCTCGACGGGAAAGCGATCTACCAGTCAGTGCAGACCCAGACGCTGCGGGTGAACAGGCGCAACCCGGATAACCGTCTCAGCCTGACACGCGGTCGCGGCTAGCCCTTTCACCGGGACACCAGGGCCGCAGCGAAAGGGGTGCCCGTGGGCGAGATCACTTCCTATTCGGTGCTGGGCTCGCCCGCGGACGATGACGTGCTGGTGATCGTCGACGTCAGCGACACGTCGATGTCCCCCGCCGGCACGACCAAGCAGATCGATCTGCTCACCGTCCGGGGATACACGGAACTGCAGGGGCTGCAGTTCATGACCGGCGGCGGGACGGTCATCAGCACCGACATCAGCGGCGCGGTCAGCGCGGGCTACACCGGCCTGTACCTGGACCCCCGTTACGTGTGGGACATGTCGGGGCTGACCTTCAACGGGATCCAGAACTTCACCATCGAATCCCGGATGAACGGCTCGATCGGCTGGACCGGCAACATCGCCTACAACGCCAGCGGCTACATCAAGACTGGCACCGGCAGTCCCGCTGACGGCATCAAGGTGTACGCGGCCACGCCGGGCGGCTCGACCGCCACCCAGGGCGTCATCTTCCGGCGCTGCGTGTTCGTCGGGTCGAACTCCCGCGCCGTCATCCACTACGGCGGCGGCCAGCGGCAGTGCGGCCTGGTCGACAGCCTGGTCTACAACACCGACGCCTCCTCCGGGGCGTACGCGGTGTGCCTGGACTCGGCGCTGAGCGACAACAACTCCGAGTCGGGCATTTTCAGCTTCACGGGCGGCGGCGGCCTCGCCGGCGCGTACGGCGCCCTCGGCATCGGCGTCTACGACCAGACCCAGCACGCCAACGACACCCAGTTCCATGACCTGAACACCGCCGGGGGCACCTACGCCATCGTCAAGGACGGCGGCGGCGGCCACACGTTCCTGTCCCACTACGACCGGTCGAACCCGTCGGCGGCGACTATCTGGAACCACGGCGGCGGGCGCCTCATCTTCGTCGGCGGCGAAGATGAGAACAGCACCGGGGTCTCGCACCTGGTGGACGGTTCCGCGTGCCAGACCATCCTGATCGGCCGCACGGTCACGGCCACCAGCAACAACACCACCTGCGAGGTGTCTGCCGGGTCCCTGATCTTCCGCGACTTCGCGGGTTTCAACGCGGCCCAGACGTTCGCCGTGTCCGGCACGGGCGCGGTGGACATGTGGGATCCGTCGATTGCGGGCGCCAATGTCACGATCTCGGGGACGGCGGGGACGCTGGTGCTGCCGTCGCAGTTCGCCGGGCACGGCTCCAGCCCGGTGCTGACTAGCTGGTCCGGGACGATCACGCGCCCGTGACCAGGCGCCCCCCCTCGGAACGGGAGGCAGCGCATGACCGACATCATCCTGGACGAGGCCGGCGCGGGCATTCTCGACGAGGCCGGCTATGCCATTTTCGAGGAGGGTGCCGTGGGCGCCATGGCCGTCGTCTACTCATCCGACTGCCCGGCGGGGCTGAAACGGGTCACCGCAGATAGCGCGTACGTGTGGCAGTGCGACGGCACCGCCGACCAGGTGCAGGTCAACGACGCGATCAATGCTGTCGCGGCCACCGGGCAGACGTCATCGGCGCCGCCCAGCGGCGGCGGCGGGTCAGTGATCCTCGTCGGCTACAACTTCAACTTCTCGGCTCCCGCCCAGATCCAGTCATGGGTGGACCTGTCGGGGGCGTTCGGGTGGAAAGCCTGCCAGATCAACGCGGCCAGCGGGTTCTCGGGGACTGCCCTGATCGAGGTCGGGCAGACCTACACCGAGTACACCCGTATCCATGACCTGTGCCTGGTGGGGAGCGGCTCCGGCAGCGAGCACGGCATCTACTACAACTCGCAGACCGATCAGACGCCGTTCACCGACAACGACCCGTGCCACAACCTGAATAACCTGGTGATCCGCCAGTCCGGCGGCGCGGCCCTGTATTTCAACGCGTCGTGCCGGGTGTCGATGGTCGGCCCGAACATCCGCATCCACTCGCCGGGCACGTACGGCGTGTACGGCAACGGCCTGACGGACTCCCAGATCATCGGGGTGCAGACGCTGGGATCGGGATCGGACGGCTTCTACGTCGGGTCGACGGACTGCATCTACTCGGCGTGCCATTCGTACAACTCGAACGAGTACGGCTGGAACATCGCGTCGTCGGGGCTGCGCAGCCTCATCACCGGCTGCCACGCCGAGGACTCATCGAAGCACAACTGGTTCGTGCAGGCCAGCAAGCTTCAGCTCGTCGGCTGCACCAGCGACTCGGCGGGGCTGGGGAACGCCAACACCTACGACGGGTTCAACATCGTGGCCGGCGGCACCAGCATCTACATGACCGGCTGCCAGTCTTTCGACCGCAACGCCTCCCCGCACCAGCGGTACGGCGTCTACATGAACGGCACCACCACCCAGTCCCGCATCCAGTGCTCGACTTACAACAACGACACCGGCAGCTTCGGCGGCACCACGACACCGGGCACCGGCAGCGCCTACGACGTGTTCGGAACGTAGGTGGCCGGGGGGCCCCGGGATTTCTGGGCGCTGTTCTTCAACACCACCGGCAGCAGCCCCCCGCCGCCGGGGACAGCGGGCGGCAGCTTCGTCCCCGGCATGGCCGTCCCGGGCCTCGCGGTCCCGGGCCTGGCTGCGGCCCCTGCCACGCCAGCCGGGGTCGGCGTCGCCGGGCAGTGGACCGCCACCAGGGGAATCACCTCCGGGAACGGGATACCGGACCCGCCGACGATGCCGCTGGACTGCCCGGTCGCCAACACCGGGCTGGAAACCAACGGCATGGTCGCGTTCGTGTCGTGGACGCTGCCCGCCGGATACCTGGGCGCCGACATGATCGTCACCGACGACGCGCACAACGTGTGGTGGCCGCTCGGCGCCCCGGGTGCCTCCTCGCCGGCGCAGGGCTACACCCGGTGCGCGATCTGGGCGTCTCCCGCCGCCGCCGCCGCGCAGAACGTCTATGTCTCGCCGGCCGGGCTGCCCGCCCCGTGCTACCCGGCGGTCATCGGCGTGACCGTCATCGAGTTCACCGGCATCTCGCCGTACCTGGGCGCCCCGGGCGTCGTCACGAGTTTCGCGAACGCGGCGACCGCCGTCTCGGCGGACTGCGCCGCGCCCGGCGCCCAGGCACTCTTCCTCGCCGTCGCCGCGGGAGACACCAGCACGACGCCCTCGGGCCCGGGCGGCTCGTGGAACGCGCTGCCGCCCGCTGACGCGATGCACGGCGGCTACTACCTGCGGACCTCCCCCGCGTGGCAGGTCGCCTCCGCCGCGGTCGCCGCGGCCTGGACGACCAGCGGGTCCTCGGACCTGTCAGCCGCCTCCGCGGCCATCCTGCTGGTTAACCCGGCACCATCCCAGCCTGATCCGGCCTGGCCGGCGATGTCATTCCAGGCCGGGTTCGGCTCCGGGGCGCTCACCCCGCCCGGCCAGATCGCCTGGACTGACATCACGTCCCGGTGGCTCGCCGGCGCCGTTACCACGGCGACGACCGGCAAGCCATACGAGCTCGACGAGCTGCAGGCCGCGGAGATCACCGTCACCTTCGATGACAACGACGGCGCGCTCACCCCCGATAACCCGCAGTCGCCTTACTTCCCGGATGTGACCGCGGACGTTCCGCTGCGGCTGATCGCCTGGTGGGGCGGCCGTACCTACGGCGTGACCGCCGGGTTCGCCGAGCGCTGGCCGGTGTCCTGGGATGACGCCTGGTACGGCATCACCGAGACGACGCTCACCGACGCGTGGTCGCTGCAGCAGAACCAGCTCACCGGGGTGCTGCGCGAGGAAATGACGTGGGACCCGAACCTGTACGCCTACTGGCCGTGCTCCGACCCGGCCGGGTCGGCCTACGCGGTGAACCTCGCCCCGGGCAACGTCAGCGCCCTGCAGGTCGCCACCTCCAAGAACGGCGCCCTCACCGCGGTCGCTGCCTTCGGCGCTGACGGCGGGGCGCTGCCCGGCGACCAGTCCGGCACGTTCTGGTCCCAGTCCGGCCTCTCCACGGGCGCCGAAGGCTACGGCTACGCCCTGTACTGCGCCGATCAGGGATACCCGGCCCTGACCGGCGGCATCACCGTCACGGGCTGGTTCAACGCCAACCCGGCCGGGCTCGGTGGCACGCAGGTCGAGAACTCCGCCCAGCAGCTCGTCCTGTTCCGCGCCGTCAACGCCGGATCGCCGGTCCCCGCGTTCGAGGTGCAGCTCGAATCCCCGGCCGGGGCGAACCCGGGCGCGATCCGGGTCAGCGTCTGGGACGTCACCAGCACGGCTAAGACCACCACGACCGCTGACTCCGGCGACTGGCTCGACGCAGGCTTCTTCCACATCGCGCTCACCGTCGGCACGACCGCCTGGACCATCTACATCAACGGCTCGTCCGCGGCCACCGGGCCGGCGAACCTGCCGCCGACGATCTCGTGGCTCGAGTTCATGGGGTCGGCGGACCGGCAGTACACGGGGTCGATGCTGAACGGCGAATGCGGCCACCTGGCCGTGTTCGGCATCGGGCTTCTCCCGGACCGCATCCAGGCGATCTACCTCGCCGGGGCCCCCAGCCCGCAGACCATAGCCGGCGGCGCGGCGAGCACCGTGACGGGCGCCCAGTTCGCCACGGACTACCCGGCCGTCAGGATGGAGCGCCTCCTCGCCTACGGCGGCTGGACGGGCCCCCGGTCGATCTCCCAGTCATCGGTGACGCAGATGGCGCCGATCACCGACATCCAGGGGGATTCGACGGTCATCTCCGCGTCCGGGCAGGTCACCGCGTCGGCGGACGGCCAGCAGGCAGCGACGGCAGTCGGGAACATCGTGTTCTCCGACGGCGGGTTCATGTTCACCGACGGCAGCGGCACCTTGTGCTACTACTCCCGCGGCGATCTGTACGTTACTGCCAGCAGGTGGACCCTGGGCGAGGACACCGCCGCCGGCGAGATCCCCTATCTCCCCGACGCGGTCCTCGGCTACGACAAGTCGCTGCTGTACGACTCCGCGCAGCTCACGCAGTCATCGTCGGTGAGCGGCGCCCCGGTCGTGGCCGTCAGCCTGCCGGCCATCGCCGCCCACGGCCAGTACGTCTACAACGCGACCGCCTACCAGGACGACATTAACCAGGTCGCCGACGAGGCGAGCTGGATCGTCAGCACCAGGGGCGTCGTCTCGCTGCGGGCCGAGTCCCTGACATCGGATGCGATGGCGAACGCGGCAGTGTGGCCGTTCCTGCTCGGCGTCCAGCCTGCCCAGCCTTTCACCGCGCACCGCCGCCCTCAGGGAGCGACCTACACGGTCACCGTCTACCCGGTCACCTCGCAGATCACCAAGTCGCTGGACTTCCAGGGCGGCGTGGCGACCGTGAAGGTCGCCTCCGACATGTTCCCTGAGGGAACCGTGCTCACCGCCGGGGACCCGGTGCTGGGCCAGGCGGACGGAAGCCACGTACTAGGCTGGTAGGGCCCCTACCAGGTCATCCGCACCGAATGCGGTGCGAACCGGATCACCACGCAGCCCGAGCGGACGATCTGGCGGACGACCTGAGTTCCCGGATGTGACGGGCAGCCGATCCAGTACAGCGGGCGCGTGACGCCGCCCATCATGTGCAGCACCCGCAGCAGCAGGTGGATCGCCAGGGCCGAGTTGAGCATGCATCCTCCGTCCGGTCCCCCCGGCCGAGTCTAGCCTGGTTCCGCGAGGGGGGCTGGCGTGCCGATACCCCCGTACCCCCAGCCGCCATCGCCGGGCACCTTCACCAACACCCCGGTCCTGGTGTCGGCGCTGCGCGACGACGTCACCAGCGGCGTCACGTTCCTGGCGAACCGGCCGGCGTTCAGCGCCTACTCGACCGGCAACGCATCGATCAGCGCCGACAGCTTCACCCCGGTCGTGCTGGACACCGAGTACTTCGATACGTGGGCCGGGCACTCGCCGCTCGGCACCTACCCGCAGAACTATTACTGCCAGTCGCCGGGCTGGTATCTCGCCGAGGGCTTCGTCCCGTGGAATTACACGGGCGGCAGCTTCGTCGCGCTCGCTGCCGCGATCGGCGCCTTCACTGCCGGCGGCACCGCGATCAGCGAGGGCCAGGCGCAGGTCATCGCCACCGGGGTCAACCCGGGCATGTTCGCTGCCGACCTGGTGCAGCTCACCCGGACCGGGGTGCCGGACTCCTCGGGCAGCGACTACCTGCAGCTGATGGCGTTCACCAACTATTCCAGTTTCACCCTGCAGGGCACCAGCCCGAACCTGCCTACCCTGTCCGCCCGGTGGGTTGGCTCCGGCGCGGCCTCCACGCTGCCCGTCCCGGCGAACGCCAGCTTCCCGGTGCCCCCGTCCTACGTCGATGAGACCTGGCTGGACGCCAACGTCCGGGACGCGGTCAGCTTCCTGTCCAACCCGCCGATGCTGCGCTACACCTACGCTCCCGGGTCGCAGACCATCTCCTCGGGCACCTGGCCGGCTGCCGCGAAGATCACCCTCGGCACGTCGTCGCTGGACAACTACTCGGCGTGGGACCCGGGAAGCAGCCAGTGGATCGCGCCCGCCGCCGGGGTGCATTACGTCTACGCGCAGGTCGCCTGCACCTCGGCCAGCGGAGCCGCCTATGCGGCGGGGGTAACCGTCAACGGCACCACGACGTGGGGCCAGTCTTACATCAACGGGGCAACCACCAGCGGCACCATCATCTGCTCGATGGCCGAGCATTTCCGGTTCGCCGCCGGCGACACGGTGAGCCTGGCGGGCTTCCAGAACGCGGGGAGCGCACTGTCGGTCAAGGCGCAGACCCGGCTGTGCATCTTCTGGGAATCCAGCTAGATGGCCGTCTCCACCACGTACAGCACGGCCGGATCGGGACTGTGGCTATGCCCGGTCGGCGTCACCTCAGTGCAGGCCGAATGCTGGGGCGGCGGCGGCGGCGGCCAGCAGACGTCGGCTTCCACAGGCGGCCGGGGCGGCGGCGGCGGCGAGTACGCCCTCGACACCGTGGGGGTCACGCCGGGCAGGCTCTACGCCTGGAATGTCGCCAGCGCGGCGGGAAACTCGACGTTCGCCGGGGACACGCTCACCGTCCGCGGGCACGGAGGGAAGAGCGGGTCAACCGGAGGCAGCGGCGGCACCGGGAGCATTAACGCCACGCACTTCGACGGAGGCAGCGGGGGGCGGGGGGCCAGCAGGGGCGGCGGCGGGGGAGGCAGCTCGGCCGGCACGGCCGCCGCCGGCAATAACGGCAGCGACAGTCCGGGAAACTTCGGGGGCGCCGGCGGGACGGCGCCCGCCGGCGGCGGCAGCGGCGGAGAGGGCGCGGGCGCCCTCTTCCCGTTCGCGTCTTCCCCTGGCACCGCCCCCGGCGGCGGGGGAGGCGCCGGGGGGGGCAGCCTGGAACCGGGTGCCAGCGGCGGCGCCCACGGCCAGGTGCGGCTCACCTACGACCTCACCGCCCAGCCCGTCATCCCGTACTTCCCGGCCGGGTACGCGCCGCTGCACTCCGACTTCGACGGCTGGATCCAGGCGCCGCTGGCCTTCCTCACCTCCAGGGTCGTGTTCCGCGCCGAGCTGTCGAATGCGCTGTCGCTGACGAACAACGTCAACACGCTGATCCCCTTCAACAACGTTCTCGAGGACCCCTTCTCCGGCTGGAACCCCGGTGCCTCCCAGTGGCTGTGCCCGGCAGGATACGGCGGCCTGTACAACGTCACGCTCACCGTGTCGGCGCAGTCGAACTCGTCCAACCCGGTGCTGGAATCGCGGATCGGCATCGACTCCGCCGCCTACCTGTACACGGTGTGCAAGACCGTCACCCCGAACGGCGGCCCGGCCGGGCTGGCGTCCGGGTCGCAGCCCGTGCAGCTGTTCGGCGGCGCCGACTCCGTCCAGGGCTACGCCATCGTCATCGGCGCGAGCGGGGCAGTGGCCACGAACGCCGGGCAGCGCTGCACCCTGACCATCGAGTGGTCAGCGCTGTAGCACCCCCCTACCTGGAGGATCACCGCATGCACTGGACGGCCGGCGGCATCACGGCCGTGGTCATCGCCGCCACCGCCATCGCCACCCTGATCGCCTGGGCACTGCGGTGGGCGTGGCGGATCCTGTCCCGCACCACCCGCTTCCTCGACGACTACTTCGGCGAGCCTGCCCGCGAGGGCCTGCCCGCCAGGCCGGGCGTCATGGCCCGGCTGCAGAAGGTGGAGGACATCACGACCGAGGTCCGCACCGAGATCCGGACCAACGGCGGCACGACGCTGCGCGACGTCGTCTACCAGACCGCCGCTGACATGGCCGGGGTGAAAGAGGCACTCGACGCGCTCACGGGCCGCGTCGAGCTGTTCGAGGTGCAGCGGGAGAACCGGGAGAGCAACGGCGTCCCGCCGCACCGCAGGAAACCCGCTTCAGGGAGGCCCTCATGAGACGAGCCGAGATGCTCGCCACCATCGTCAGCACGGTCCGCAAGGCCGCGGACGACCACGCCATCCGGCTCAGGGCCGCGGAGGAACGCGCGGAAGCACGGGCGAAGGCCCACGATGACCGGCTGGAGAAGCTCTCCGCTGACATCGGGGACCTGGCCGACGCCACGCGCGCCGTCCTGCTCCGCCAGCGCGACCCCGAGCCGGCCGCCGCAGCGAAGGCTCCGGCCCAGCCGAAGCCCCGTGACCTGAAGGAGAAGATGTGACAGCACGCGAGGGCGTTGACGTCGCCAGCTTCCAGGGCACCCCTGGCCAGTGGCGCGGCGTTGCCGGAGACATCGGGTTTGCTGCCGTCAAGCTCACCGAGCTCCAGCCGGACGGCACCCGGTACGTCAACCCGGACGCCGCCGACGACTGGGCGTGGCTCCGTGCCAGCGGCAAGAAGCGCATCGCCTACCTGTTCGGTCACCCGGGCACCGACCCGGCCGACACCGCATCGTTCTTCACCGGCACCTTGCGCAAGCTCGGGCTGCATGAAGACGACATGGTGGCCGTGGACCTCGAAGTAAACGACGGCAAGTCGCCGGCCGAGGTTGCCGCGTGGGCCAGCGAGGTCATCGGGTGGCTGCACCACGACCTGTCCCGCCGTCCGCTGCTCTACACCTTCATCTCGTTCTCCGAGGCAGGCAACTGCGCGGGCCTTCCGGATATCTCCAGCCTGTGGATCGCCGACCCGTCCAGCCCGATGGGCAGCCCCCGCATTCCCGCCCCGTGGGAACACTGGGCCATTCACCAGTTCTCGCAGGGCACCATCGACCGGGACTTCACCGCCTGGCATCACCCGCAGCAGATGGCCGAGCACCTGGGGAAGGCGGACCTGGCCCGCGAGGTTCTCACCCATGAGCCACGCGTGCCGAAACACCGGGTCCGCAAGGCAGCGGCCGCCGTACGGGGCGCCGTGATGAGGACCGCCAGCGCCGGCCACGCTGCTGTCGCCGCCGAGCCTGCCCTGACTGCCGGGACCGCGGCCGGGGCGCTGTCCGCCGGGGTCGCCCTGCTGCAGCACAAGGCCGGGCTGCACCTGTCCGTGACCGAGGTCAGCGCGGCCGTCACCGCGATCGTCGCCCTGGCCGGCACTGCGACGACCATCGCCACGCGGCCCGTCCGCGTCGGCGTCATCGCCACTGCGCTCGGCACGCTCGCCGCTGCGGCGTCCCTGTTCGGCGTCCACCTGCCGCCGGCGGTGGTCGGCGGGGAGATGCCGGCGGCGGCGCTCATCGCGGCCCTGCTCGTCCGCCAGCATGTCAGTCCCGCCGCGCGGAAGAAAGCCGCGCAGTCCAGCCAGCCCGTCCCCTGAAGGAGAAACACAGTGAGCATCCCCGTGATCGATGATCTGCGCACGCTCATCGCCGATGGCGAGCAGCGCATGAAGGACTTCCTCGAGCAGCGCGCCCCCGAGATCGACCAGGTCACCCAGGCCGTGGAGTCGGTCGGCGGGAACCCGGTCGTCCAGACCCTGCTCGGCGCCGCGCACATCACGCCCGGCATGGTCACCGCGCTCGCCGACCTCATCGGCAGGCTCGACGCCGAGCTGGGCGCGGCGAAGCAGGCCGCCGCCGGCCAGGCGGTCGCAGACGCCGCCGCGCCGCCGGCTGACGAGGTGCCTGCCGAGCCTGCCCCGGAGGGGTAAGCTAGCCCCGGCGCTCTTTTAGGGGACTCCCGGCCCCGTCACTCTCCTGCTCATGGCAGGGGTGGTGGCGGGGCCGGTCTCATGCATGCCCGGAGACGTTCCCGTGGGCACACCTGTGGGGACAGTCGCCACGAGACCGCACGAGTGCGCACCGGCCATAGAATGGCCTTCTGACCTGCGGCTTAGTCCGGTTCGGTTCCGTACGGATTCGTGTTAGACGAACTCGTAATGAACAGGTCGTCGGTTCGATTCCGACAGGCGGCTCCACGGTTCACCTGCGCAAACTCCATCCGCGAAGCTCCCTGGCCGTGGCCGGTGGGGACACCAGTGGGCACAGTTCCCTGCTGATCATGGTCATTCCGAGCTTCCCGTCAGGACGTCCCCCATGTGCCCGGCCGCGTCGTCGTGGAGCGCCGAGGAGACGTGCGTGTAGCCGCGCGTGACCCTGATATCGGAGTGCCCGAGGATTTCCTGGACTACGGCCAGCGCGACGCCGCGCTCGAGCAGGATGGTCGCCGTCGAGTGCCGCATGGCGTGCAGGCGGAAGTGGGGCAGCCCGGCCGCGATGAGGATGTCGCTCCATTCCTGCCAGTCGCGCCTCGTGTCGACGGGCCTGCCGTTCCACTGGCAGAACACGAGATCGTTATCCTCCCATTCGCTGTCGGCCGCGAGCCGCTGGAGGTACTGCGCGTCGCGGTGAGCCTTCAGGGCCGGGATGAGGACGGCCGGGAGCGGGACGTCCTTCCGGCCGTCCTCCTTGATCTCCCGCAGCACGAGGCCGCCGTCCTGCCGCCGGGGGCAGAGCCTGGCATGGCCAGCGCAGTCCGCCGGGCACGGCTTCGGGCATGTCCTGGTGTGGCGCCCGCATTTCTTCGGGCACGGCCTCACCTTGCAGTGCGGCAGGGCGCAGGCGCGGGGATCCCCGCAGCCGTGCTTCCAGATGAGGCGCTGCAGCTGCTGGCGGATGTCGATGCGCGGCGGGTCGAGACTGAGGTGCCGCCACTGGATGCCGAGTGCCTCTCCCTGCCGGAGCCCGCATGCCAGGCCGACTGACCACCTGACGCCGTTGGGCCGGTCAGCCGCCGTCACGACGATAGCCCGGACCTCGTCCTGGGACAGGGTCGCGAAGCCGCCCTTGCGGATCCTCGGGGGGGTCACGAGCTTGCAGGGGTTGCGCGCCACGTTCTCGCGCTCTACCTGAATCTCATACGCGGACGACAGGATGGCGAGCGCCTTGCGGATCGAGGATGCCGCGAGGCCGTGCGCCCGCATCACGGCCATGCCGTCCTCGATGTGCTCGGGCAGCAGCCGGTCGATCCGCTGGGCACCCCACAGCGGGTAGATGTGGTGCCGGCAGAGCGACCGGTAGCTGTCGATCGTCTTCGGGGCGCTTTCCTTGCCGGGAAGCGTCACCGCCAGGTGCCGCTCGAGCATCTGGTAGACGGTGGGCACCTTGCCGGGCCTGGTGACGCGCCCGGCGTCGCGCTGCCTCTCAAGCTCCCGGACGCGCCTGCGGGTCGCTGCGAGTGTCTTGCGCTGCACATGCCGGCGATCTGGCTTCCCGCTGGCCCTGGTGCCCATCCACACCTTGGCCTCGTAGTAGCCGCGGGGATTCGGCGTCTCCGAGATCGTCGATTCCCGGTTACCCTTGCGCACGCTCATGGCTTCTCCTTCAGTGCGTACTTCCCTATGGCGATCTCGTCAGCAAGGGCCTCTCCGTTGCCGTCGTCAACCGCTCGCCTGATCTGGTTCTCGAGGTGCCGGACCGAGGCCGCATAGTCCTTCGCCGCGTCCCGGCTCTCCCGCACGCGCGCTGCGGCATCCAGGATCCGCCACGCCTCCTGCTGGAGCCCGGCCGGCCGGCTCAGGGTTCCGACGTGCACCCCGAGCACCCTGGCCAGCGCCTCGGCTTCCAGGTGGCTGACGCTGCGCTCGCAGGCCTCGATACGCGTGACGGTCTGCTGCCGCCAGCTGTATCCGTAGTCGCGCATCTTCCCGGCAACGTCCCGCTGGGACAGCCCGGCGCGCTCCCGTGCTGCCCGCAGGTTCCCGGCCAGCCGGCGTTCGGCGGCGGCTGGCCCGCTCTCGTTCACCCTGCACACGCTACATCAGTCGGGTGTGGATTAGTACGCACTCGCGTGACACCGCGTGGTACGGTTACCGGGTGGCTGAGAACACCGAAAAGAAGTCGCCCCCGCTGATGCTGACCGTGAGCGAGGCCGCCGGCGAGCTGAGGATCTCCAAGTCCGCGATGTTCGCCCTGCTGAAGTCAGGTGCCATCCGGTCAGCGCTCATCGGCCCTCAGATCCGGCGGGTAGCCCGCGCGGACCTGATCTCATACGTTGAGGGCAAGCTGGCCGAGCCGTACGGCGCTGCTAGCTGAACTGCGGAGCGCGACGGCATAGGCTGTCTCTACTAGTAGCGTGATGGACGTGGTATGGCGGGTCATGGCCCGGCTGGGCAAGGTAAGGCCTGGCAGGCTTGGACGCGGTCAGGTAGAGCCTGGCGGGGGAAAATACAGGTGCCCGAGAGGTGACCGGCATGTGGAGTAACGGCAATTCTTTCGACTTCACCGGCAAGCTCGCCTGCACGTCGTGGTGGCTGGACCGGGAACGGATGCCCCGTCAGCCGGGTGCTACGACGCGCTAGCTTCACTGCCGGTCCGCGAAGACGACCACGACAAGGTCACCGGCCCAGTTGGCTCGCAGAAACCAGGCGTCTGCGCCCGCATTGTCACCTGTGATAGCATCGAC
>Ga0307372_10008576_pt1 | contig 14323 bp, 15 predicted proteins | sample OX1MG_FD_202533 | JGI IMG/M metagenome (GOLD analysis project Ga0307372, IMG submission 202533) | Soil microbial communities from Risofladan, Vaasa, Finland - OX-1 | ecosystem: Environmental > Terrestrial > Soil > Coastal area > Acid sulfate soil | place: Finland: Risofladan, Vaasa | collected...
TCTGCCTCGCCGACAGCAGGAGCGGCACCGATCCAAGCACCGAATCGGACCGGCAAGGATGGCGCGCTAGCCGCGCTGGCGAACCAAACACCGGCGATGGCGATCAAACGGTGACAGGTGACCTAGAGCCGCTCGACCTGTGCAGCACACGGGTTGCCGGAGAGGAGCGCACCGGGAGGCGGGCACGGCTCCTCGGTGAGGGCGGTGTCGCAGACCGCGAAAGACAGTGCGCGGCACCGAGGGACGCGATGCCACAACCTTGCCAACCTTGGCTCAGCCGGCATCCGGGGCCAAGCGCTGACAGTACGAGCGCCAGCAGGTGTAACCAATGCATTACTCTCCCTCGGCCGACCGGGACCACGGCATCTCGAGCGACCCGGCAAGTTGTGAGCGTCAGACTCCTACTCGGGCAGCGCGTTGTACTGCTCCTGGCAGGTCGAGCAGGGAGGAAGCGCTTCGTGGTCTTGGGTGGGTACGAAGAAGATGCCGCAGAGAGCGCGGACGGCTTTGCCCTCGATCGTGTTCCCGGCGAGATGCTTGCGGTGCGCATAGTGGCTGTGCCTGCCGGGCTCGGACTCGGCGAGTTCACTGCTGGCGACAAGAATTTCCAGTTCAGCAACTCGATTCGCCCACCAACCAGGTTCGCCGATGTTCGTGTAGGAGTCCTTGTAGCGATCCCAGCCCTGCTCTGGGGGGCTCAGGGAGATGAGTATGCGTATAGCGAGCCGCCATGCGAGATCGCTGCCCGCGTGAGAGGAGACCGGGACGATCTCCGCCAAGATCTCGTCGGCCTCGTATTTGTCTTCACGGACTTCGGTGACGACTAGCGTGACCTGGGCCATCTGACCAGCATCTGGCACTGGGTGCTGGATCACGATTCGGGTCGAGCCGCCTGACTGAACCTCTCTAAGCGCCTCGAGGACTTGCTCTTGGACTCCGAGTTCCCACTCGGTGATGAGCCGCGCCGCCGTCTCGCGTTTAAGCAGTCGGAGATCTTCGGCCGTTGGGAGCCACCCTCCCGGGTTGCCGCTGCCGGTCTCACGTTTTACCCGCTCGTAGAAATCGTCGCGGTCCTGGTGCCCGCCCTTCGCCAGCCCGGCCACCACTAGCCAGTGAACGCCAGTATCCGGGTCTCTCCATACGCCACCACGCCACTGGGCGATCTTGATCTCCATCAGGCGCAGGTTTGCGCTGCAGGCGATCGGACCAACGTAATTGTCGTTGGCGGCGTCCAACCCAAACGAGTCCGCCGCCTTGGTGATGATCGGATGCGGCAACTCGCTGAGCGGGTGGAGCCCATCGTGAGAGCCTTCAGCCAGGAGCCTCGGTGGTTGGGGAGACTCCCATCCAACGGTCAGGTCTTCCGCGAGCAGGCGGAGGGTTGGTCGCGCGCGACGGCTATGCACTCAGCCAATGGTCCTACGTCACGGCCGATGCCGCGAACCACCCTGTTAGAGGTAGCTCGCAACTTCGTCGATGGCTCCGGCGAGAGTCTTCTGCTGAGTCGCAAAGCGCTCAGCGAGTTCGCGACGGTCGCGCTGGCGCTGCGACTCGAAAGTGAGTAGATCATTCAGTCGGATGCGGCGATCACGACCAACGCGGTGGGACATGATCTCACCTCGATCCAGAAGCTTGTACAGGTGCGTACGGCTCATTCCAAGACGCTCTGCAGCCTGACTCGGAGTGAGTACGGCAGATCCGTCAATGACTGCAAACTCCGCGCCGTCGCGGACGCAGCGACTGAGGCTCAGCAGCACGTCGCGCAACTCGGGATCGATGCTGGCCAACGCATACTGCTCAAGCGCGTCGAGTTGATCGACGGGGATGTTTGCAGTCTTGAGAGTCTTCACGCCAACCCACCAACATGTCACAGGTGATCCATCTGTCACAGATGACACTACTTGATGTTGGGGTCATCAGTCAAGGCGGCGATACGTATAACTACCGGCTGACCATCGACGAGGCGATGCCGCTTCATCGCATGCTGCGTAGTAGCAACCGCCTTCGCGGACACGGAAGCCATGACATCTCGGCGCCTGTCCCTGATGGCCAGGACCGCCAAGTATCACTGTTCTACGTTCATCACGACGGTCAAATGACGGTCAGACGATCTTGGTACCGGTACCCCACGGCCAGGGTTCCCCGCTCTGACCTGCAATTCCTTGTGGAGCTACGGGGACTCGAACCCCGGACTTCTTGCATGCCATGCAAGCGCTCTACCAACTGAGCTATAGCCCCTCAACCAGCCGACTCCCGCAGCAACCTCAGACCGTCGGCGCCTCGCCAGTGTACAAGAAACGAGCCAGCGGCTGCGGCCGGTAGCCCCTGTCCGTAAGCAACGTTTCTGTAAGCAATGCTCACGTTCACACCCAGGACTACGTTCACACCAGGCGACGCCCACGTTGCGCCTCAGTCGTCCTCCCCGAGCTCGGCCACCTCGACCGGCTCAGGCAACGCGCCGACGTTGTACTCAAGCAACCGCCACCGGCCGCCGCTCCCCCGCCGCGACAGCAGGCACCAGCAGCAGTTTCCCAGCCCGCCGGTCACCCTCTCGTCCAACCCGAGCAGTCGTGACATCCCCCACGTCAGGGACGCCCCGTGCCCCACCGCCACCACCAGCGCCTCCGGCTGCGCCTGGTCCGCGATCCGGGCCAGCGCGGCCGCGGTCCGCTCCGCCACGACCTCGACGGTCTCCCCGCCGGGCGGCTGCCACGCGGCGAGGTCTCCCGGATACTTCTTCCGGATCTCGTCGACGGTCAGCCCTTCCCACTCCCCGCCGTGCCGCTCGCGCAGATCCTTGTCGTGCTGGACATCCAGGCCGGTCAGCCGCGCCAGGTACCCGGCCGTAGCGCTGGCCCGCACCAGGTCCGATGACCAGATCTGCGTCGGCGCCAAGCTGGCGAGATGCCGCGCGGCCCGCTTCGCCTGCGCCCGGCCCAGCGCGTTCAGCGGCACGTCGCGCTGTCCCTGGAAGCGGTGCTCGGCGTTATAGGTGGTCTGGCCGTGCCGCCAGAGCACGATCCGCAACAAGCTCGCGGGACCACTCCCGCTCCACGCTCCGGCGCCAGCGCTCCGCTCGACGACCGGTCCTGCCGCGCTCAGCGCTCAGCCCGGCTTGACCGGCCCGCGGTTACCACGTCAGGCAGTTCGATCTGGGGGCAGTCCTTCCAGAGCCGCTCCAGCCCGTAGAACACCCGCTCTTCCGAATGCTGCACATGCACGACGATGTCGATGTAGTCGAGCAGCACCCAGCGGCCTTCGCGCTCTCCCTCACGGCGCACCGGTTTGGCGCCGACCTTGGCGAGCTTCTCTTCGATCTCGTCGACGATCGAGCGCACCTGCCGGTCGTTGGCGGCCGAGCAGAGCACGAACGCGTCGGTGATCACCAACTGCTCGCTGACGTCGTAGGCAATGATGTCGGTGGCCAGCTTGTCGGAGGCGGCGGTTGCCGCGATCCTGACGAGCTCTACGGCCCGGTCTGTGGCAGTCACGAGTGCTGCGAGTCCTCCTTTGGCTGAAGCTGCGACTACCGGACCTGCAAGACCCGGTACAGAACGCCACAGCGGCACCTTCAGCGTATCCCGCCAAGGCAACCAAGCCGAACCTTAACCGCTACGTCGTGCCGCCACCAGCGCCGAAACAGTCCATGCGACCGCCAGCAGCCCGACCGCCGCGAGGGCCGGCAGGCCCGGCGGCCAGGAAGTCGCCTTGGTACCGTAACCAGCGCTGCGGACAGCGGCATTAGCCGGCGAGCCGTTCCAGGCCAGGGCGAACACCACAGCCGCTGTCGTACCGAGCATCGCGGCCGCGGGCGGCAGGATGATCGGCGGGTTGAACAGCGCGCCGATCGCCGAACCGACGAGCAGGCAGATCAGGGCCGCCCCGATCCCGGTTCCCACGACGGCCAACGTCGCGCCGACCCTGATCGCGTTGGTGCCCTGGGTCCTCAGCACTCCGATCCGGGTCAGCTCCCACACGACACCGGCGACCCCGAACACCACGCCGGCCAGCAGCGCCGCGACGAGCGCAGCCAGTTGCGCCCGGCGCGGCCCGCCCGCCGCGGCCACGCATGCCCTGGCCGCCGCTGGTTCGGCCGTAAGCGCCGACCGGGTGAGCCATGCCGTGGCCGGCACGAGCATCAGCGCGCTCCAGCTCAGCCCGGGAGCGAGGCCGGCACCGTGCGCGACCGCCGGCCCGCTGGTCCCGCCGAGCAGCACGACACCAAGTATGAACAGCACCGCGGGCGGTATCCACCGGTGCGAACGGAGCATCAGCGAAAGCTGATACCTGCTCAGCGCGATCACCGCTCGCCTCCGTCCTGGACCTGGACACCTAGTACATGCACGTCTGGCCCGGCAGCGAGCAAGCCGCGCAGGACATGGTCCGAGGCCTCGGGCTCCACCAGGACCGTCAGCCGATCATCGTCCTGATCTACCGCCGACACACCGCGCACCCGGTCGAACCGTACCCCGCCTGGCCAGCCAGCGATCTCGATCAGAACGCCACTGGCCGCGGCCCGGCTCGCCCGCCTCCGAGCGCCCTTCGCGGCCCGGTGAGATCCCCGGTACTCCCCGGCCTGAGCGCTGTCCCCGGATCCGCCAGCCCGCGCGCTACCCGCAGTTCCACCAGCCCGCGCGCTACCCGGAGTTCCGCCGGCCCGCGCGGCGCCCGCCTCAACCCGCGTGACCGCCCCGGCCTCGACCCGCCACCGCTCAGCCTCCAAATGACTCAGCCGAGCCGGATCGTGGTCCACGAACACCACGGACCCGCCGCGGTCTAGTCGCTCCGCGACCGCCTCGTCGAGAGCGGCCTTCGCTTCGACGTCCAAGCCTGTCCATGCCTCGTCGAGCACCAGCAGCCCGAAACGCGGCAGCAGTGCCTGAGCGACCGCCACCTTCTGGCACATCCCTTTCGACATGTTCCGCAACGGGACATCCGCGAACTCCATGCCGCCCATTCGCCCCAGGCACGCCTCGATCCGTTTCGCCAGGCTGTCCCCGTTCACGCCATGCATCCGTCCGACATGCCCGAGGTAGTCGCGAGCCGAGAACGGCAGCGCTGGCGGGAACCGCTCCGGCACGAACCCGGTGACCGGCCGGCCGGTCACCTTGCCTCTGCTCGGCACGGATACTCCGGCCATGATCCGCAGCAACGTGGACTTGCCGGTGCCGTTCCTGCCCTCGAGCCGGACTAGCTTGCCGGGCAGCACGTCCAGGCTGACGTCCCGCACCACCCACGGCAGCCTGATGCCGTACCGCTTGCCGACCTGATCAAGCCGCACCGCATCTCCCGCCTGCGCTCAGTCTCCCGCCCGTGCTCTACCAGCCGCCGGGACCGCGCCAGCCACCCGCCAGCGTCAGCCCGCCGGCCGCTCGCCAGCGCCGTCGGCATCCCGATAAAGCCCGCGCTTCGAAATGTACTCCATGACCTCGTCTGGAACGAGATACCTGATTGACCGTCCGAGCCGCACTCTTTCCCTGCATTCAGACGACGAGATCTCCAGCGCCGGAATCTCGATCAGCTTGAACCGCCCGTCCGCCATGCCTTCGCCCGCCAGCCGATGTCCAGGCCTGGTACACCCCACGAAGTGCGCCATTTCCAGCAACCTCTCCGGGCTCCGCCAGGTGGCGAACCCGCTGAGCGCGTCGGCGCCCAGGACAAAGAAGAACTCGACGTCCGGCCCGAGTTCGGCCCGCAGGTCCCGCAAGGTGTCGACGGTGTACGTCAGCCCTGGCCGGTCGATCTCGACCCTGCTCACCGAGAACCGCGGATGGGACGCGGTAGCGAGCACAGTCATCAGATACCTGTCCTCAGCCGGTGCCAGCGCCCGGTCGCCCTTCTGCCACGGCTGGCCGGTCGGAACGAAAATGACCTCGTCAAGCCGCAGCACCTGCGCCGCCTCGTTCGCCGCCACCAAGTGCCCGTGATGAACCGGGTCGAATGTCCCCCCCATGACGCCAATCCGAGACCCGCGAACCCGCCCGTTCACCCCGCGCCCCCGCTCACCCGGCCCACCCGAACCGCGCTCGCCCGCATCCGGCTCATGCCTGGCGACTCTAGCCCGTCGCACGCAGCCCCCCCACTCGCGGACGCCCCGCATCCGCCCGGCTGTGCCCTGGCTAACCCGGCAAGCCGGGGATCGGCGGCTCGCCGCCCGTCCACCGACGCACTCTGACCGCCTTGCCGACCTCAGTCCGCGGTACCGAGCCCGGAGGGACGATCGCGACTGCCACCCGGAGCCCGAGCACGTCACGCAGCTTGTGTTCCAGTCCCGCGCGAAGATCGGCCTCCATGCTCCCCGCGCCCGGCCCGCCAGCGTCACCAGCGCCACCAACGCCGGCAGCCTCGCCAGCCTCCGCGACCTCGCAGCAGGCGATCAGGTCCCGCTGCCCTTCCCGCTCGTCCACCACGAGCAGGTAGTCAGGCGCCAGGGCCAGCTCGGCAAGCAGGACCCGCTCGATCTCGCTGGGATAGACGTTCACCCCCCTGATCACCAGCATGTCGTCCTTGCGCCCCGTCACCTTCGACATCTTCACGAGGGTGCGCCCGCACTCACAGGTGCCGCGGCGCAGCGCCGCGATGTCGCCGGTCCGGTATCGCAGCAGCGGCAGCGCCTCCTTGGTGAGCGTGCTGAACACCAGCTCACCCGGCTCCCCCTCACCCACCGGCTCACCGCTCACCGGGTCGAGCGTCTCGACCAGGAAATGGTCCTCGTTCACGTGCAGGCCGTCGGCCGCGACGATGCACTCACTGGCCACTCCTGGCCCGATCACCTCGGACAGCCCGTAGATGTCCAGCGCGCGAATGCCCAGCAGTTCGTTGATCCGGGCACGCATCTCCTGCGTCCACGGCTCCGCGCCGAAGACCCCGGCACGCAGCGACAGTCCGGTCTCGCGCGTCAGCCCAGCCTCGGCCAGCGCCTCGCCGAGCCGGATCGCGTACGACGGCGTGCAGGTCAAGATGTCCGGCTTGAGGTCCGCGATCAACGTGACCTGCCGGGACGTCATGCCGCCGGAAACCGGCACCACGGTCGCCCCGAGCTCGATCGCCCCCTGATGGATTCCCAGCCCGCCGGTAAAAAGGCCATAACCATACGCGTTGTGAATCAAGCTGCCTGGCCCCGCGCCAGCGGCGGCAAGCGCTCGCGCGCACATCCGCGACCACAGTGCGATGTCGGCCCGCGAATACGACACCAGGGTCGGCCGCCCGCCAGTCCCGCTCGATCCGTGCACCGCCACGACCTCGTCGCGCGCAACCGCGAGCAGCCCGAACGGATACCCGTCCCACAGGTCCTGCTTGCTCGTGGTCGGCAGCTTGGCCAGCTCGGCAAGGCTCACGTCGCCTCCGCCGGTGACCCCCGCCTTCCGCAGCCGGTCAGCCTGGACTCCGTCCGCCGCCAGCAGCCGCCCGACAAGTCCTTTCAGCCGCTCGTCCTGCAGGGCCGCCCGTTCTGCTGGCGGCATCGACTCGGCCTCAGGCTCGAACATCATCGCAACCATGACGGCTGACCTTTCTTTTAGCGCATAGCATGACGGCATGAACACTGTGCCCGATCGGTCCCGCGTCCGTCTGCCGGATATCAGCTCTCGCGCGTACGAACACCCGGCCGACCGCTCGGCCCTGGTCGCCCTGCGCAAGCTCACCGGGTTCGACGTGATCCTGCGCAATCTCGCCGGCCTATTCAACGACCGCAGCCTGCGGCTGATGTTCCTGGCCAGCTCGGTCCGGGCATCGGAGCAGCAGTTCCCGCACCTGTACCAGACGATGCTGGACGGCGCCTACATCCTGGACCTGCCCCGGGTGCCTGAGCTGTTCATCAGCCAGGACCCGCAGGTCAACGCGATGGCGCTCGGCACCGACAAGCCGTTCATCGTGATCACGACCGGCCTGGTGGACCTGATGGATGCGGAGGAAATCCGGTTCATCATCGGGCACGAGCTTGGTCACGTGCTGTCCGGCCACGCGGTCTACCGGACGATGCTCTACCACTTGGTGAACCTGGCCGCTCGGCTCGCGCTGGTCCCCTTCGCCTGGCTCGGCCTCAAGGCGGTCATCTGGGGCCTGGAGGAGTGGTACCGCAAGTCCGAGCTCTCCTGCGACCGGGCTGGCCTGCTGGCCGGCCAGGACGTGCCCGCCGCGCGCCGCGCGCTGATGAAGACGGCTGGCGGCCCGCAGCTCGCCGAGCTCAGTCACGACGCGTTCCTTGAGCAGGCCCGCGAGTACGACGCGGTCCCCGACGTCCGCGAGGGCCTGATCAAGCTGCTCCAGCTTCAGGGCACCACGCACCCGTTCGCGGTAGTGCGGTTCGCCGAGATGGACCGCTGGGCAAGCGAAGGCGAGTACGCCGACATCCTGGCCGGCCGGTACCCGCGCCGTGACAGCGACAAAGACACGTCGGTCGGTGACGAGTTCAAGTCCGCGGCGAAGGCGTATCAGGATTCGTGGAACCGTTCTGCCGACCCGCTGATCGGCGCGGTCCGCGGCGTCGCCGGGTCAGCGGTCGGAGCCGGGGAACGCCTGATGAACAGGTTCGGCGGTCGCCGCGAAGACTCGTCCGACGACGACTAGCCGGCGCACGCCGGCCACGCCGGCCACGCCGGCCCGCGGCTGATCGTCATGCCGGCCCTCCGGCCCGCTGCCCGGCCGGCCCGCCGGCGGGCCGGCCGGTCCCCAGGGGAAGGCTGTAGCTGTGGACCCGCCGGCTGTGGAACTGAACTTCGCCGAGGAACTGCGTTTCTTCCTCGCCCCGCGGCATCGGGCCGGCCGGGTGACCGTGACCTGTGACGGGACGTCGTCACTCGGGCATGTCATCGAAGCGCTCGGCGTTCCACTCACTGAGGTAGGCGAACTCATCGTCAACAAGACCCGCGCCGGACCGTCGTACCAGCCACGCGACGGCGACAGCGTGCTGGTGAAAACCGTGCGCAGGCCGCAGCACCTGCCCGTCACCCGGTTCGTACTCGACGTCCATCTCGGTGCGCTCGCCCGCCGGATGCGCCTGGTCGGCCTGGACGTCAGCTACTCGAACGACCTGGACGATGACGCCCTGATCGAACTGGCCAACTCCGGCCGCAGGGTGCTGCTGACCAAAGACCGCGGCCTGCTGCGGCGCAGAAAGCTCTGGCGCGGCGGCTACGTACGCGGGCAGCGAGCGGACGAGCAACTCGAGGACGTGCTCGGCCGGTTCGCCCCGGCGCTGGCGCCGTGGACCAGGTGCCTGTCCTGCAACGGCTCGCTGGTGTCCGTGCCCAAACAGGACGTGGAGCGGTTGCTGCTGCCCGGGACCCGGCGGACCTACCAGGAGTTCTCGCGCTGCACCGACTGCGGCCGCGTCTACTGGCGCGGCGCGCACCGCCGCCGGCTGGAAGCGATCGTCGCCGCGGCGACCAGGTCCGCGTCCTGACAGCGCACGGGGCTACTCACTGACCCGTCCCTGCCAGCGCGTGCCGTGCTCGCTGAGCTTCCCGACCCGCAGGCCGCGCCGGTCGCACTCGTCAAGCAGCAGCGGCAGCGCGCCGAGCGCCGCCTGCCAGGACCCGGCCGGCGAAGTGCAGTCCGAGTCGTGCAGCAGCACGGTAGCGCCGCCGGCCAGGTCGGCGGTGAGGGTGGCGCAGACGGACTGCGCGGTGGCTCCCGGCGTCCATTCCCTGCCCCAGTTACTCCAGAGCACCGGCTTCAGGCCGAGCCTGCGCGCCGCGACAATCGCCGCCGTGCTGAGCACGCCGTACGGTGGCCGGAACAGCCAGGGAACCGTGCCGGTCGTCTCCGCGACGATGTCACGGGCACGCTTCAGGTCGTCGTGCGTGGCCGCCGGACCGCGCAGCGGCAGGTACCGGTGCACCCATCCGTGCACCCCGATCTCATGCCCGGCGGCCGCGATTTCTTTCGTCAGCGCCTGAGCCATTGCCACCCGCGAGCCGAGCAGAAAGAACGTCGCATGCACATTCCGCGCTCGCAGCGTTTCGAGGAAGTGCGGCGTTGCCGCTGGATCAGGGCCGTCGTCGAAGGTCAGGGCGACATGGTCCGGGTGGCCGCAGCCGGACAGCAGCGGGAAGAACGACATGCGAACCGACCGCGACGCGGTGATCCCAGGCCCCGCGTGAGCTGTGGCAGCTCCGGCAATCGCTAGCAGCAACGAGCGCGTCGCCGACAAGGAAGCCATTACCCCAAACCCCACCGCTCACATTCGGAAATGTATAATAGCCCCATCGACGGCTCTTTTGGGACTCGAGCGCGTCCTCAAACATACTTGGCTTAGGGCTGTGATTATGTCATGGCTGGGGCTAAGCACAACGGAGTGGCTGGCTGCTATTCCACAATGACCTGGATAAAGCGCGATTCCGATACATGGGGGTATCAATGGGAATTCAAGCGGCGCGGATCGTCTTCCCGGAAGAAGACCGGGCAGAAATTGCCGCCGCCATAGCCGGCATCCTGGCCAGCGGCACGCTCACCCTTGGCCCTTACACCCAGCAGTTCGAGCAGGCCTTCGCCGCTGCTCACTGCCCGGCCGAGCCGGCCGGCGCCACGAGCACGGTAACCGTCAGCGCGGTCGCGACCTCCAGCGGCACGGCGGCGCTGGAGATCGCGCTCCGGTCCGTAGGCGTCGCAGGCAAGGACGTCGTCGTCCCCGCGAACACCTTCTACGCGACGGCCGCGGCCGTCATCGCGGCGGGCGGCCGCCCGGTGTTCGCCGACATCGACCCTGCGACGTTCGCGCTGAGCCCGCGCACGCTGGCCGATGCCCTCACTCCGAACACGGCCGCCGTCGTGCTCGTGCACATCGGCGGCCTGATCACGCCGCACGCGCACGAACTGCGGCGGCGCTGCGACGAGATCGGAGCGGCGCTGGTCGAGGACGCGGCGCATGCGCACGGGTCGACGCTGAACGGCCAGTTCGCCGGGGCGTTCGGGGTGGCAGCCGCGTTCTCGTTCTACCCCACCAAGGTGGTCACCAGCGGCGAAGGAGGGATGATCCTGACGACCTCCGATCACCTGGCGGCGGAGGCGCGCATCTACCGCGACCAGGGGAAAGGCGCCTACGGCGCGAATCATCACATCCGCCACGGGTACGCGTGGCGGATGAGCGAGCTCAACGCGGTGACCGGCCTGGTCCACCTGCGCCGGATGGCGCAGTTCATCGCCAGGCGCCGCGAGGTCGCGGCCCGCTACGACGCGGCGCTGGCCGGCATCGCCTTCCCGCGCCCGATCGCCGAACCACCGGGCTGCCGGAGCAATATCTATAAGTACCTCGCGGTACTACCGCCGCAGGTCGACCGGACCTGGCTCAAATCCGAACTCGCCGCGCGGCACGAGGTGCGCCTGGCGGGCGAGGTCTACGACCTGCCGCTGCACCGGCAGCCAGTCTTCGCCGAGTTCATACCGGGCGGGCCGCTCCCGGCCGCCGAGGACCTCTGCCTGCGGCACGTCTGCCTGCCGGTTCACTCGGACATGACAGACGACGAGGTAGACCAGGTTGCCATCGCCCTGGCCGAAGTGGCCGCGCGAGCGGCCGCTAGTCACGGGGAGCGCGCATGCGCGTCGCGGTAACCGGCGGCAGCGGGTTCATCGGCTCGCATGTCGTGGATCACCTGGTCGCCGCCGGGCATGACGTCCTGGTGATCGACAAGCACGACAAGTGGCGCAACCCTGCCGCGGCGTACCTGATCGCCGACCTCTTCGACGCCGACGTACTCGACGCCGCGCTGGACGGCCGGGACATCGTCTTCCACCTCGCCGCCGTTGCCGACGTCAACGACGTCCTGGCCGATCCCGTCCACGCCGTGCGGCTGAACGTCGAAGGCGTGGCGCGGGTGCTTGACACGGCGCGCCGGCGCGACTGCGGGAGGGTCGTGCTCGCCAGCACCGTGTGGGTCTACGGTGCCACCGTCGGCGCGGGCGAGCGGAACGAGGACGCGCCGGTGGACCTGCGCCAGGCCGGCCACCTCTACGTGGCGACGAAACTCGCCGCCGAGATGCTCGTGCACAGCTATCAGCAGATGTACGGCCAGGAGTTCACGATCCTGCGGTACGGCATCCCGTACGGACCCAGGATGCGCGAAGCCCTGGTCATCGCGAGATTCGTCCGGGCCGCCCAGCTGGGGCAGCCGATCACCGTCGCCGGGACAGGTGAGCAGCAGCGCAACTTCGTCTACGTCGAGGACCTGGCAGCCGCGCACGTCCTGACGCTGGCACCCGGCGCCGTGAACCAGACGCTCGCGCTAGAAGGCGACACGCCCGTGACTGTCGTCGAGATCGCCGAGACCGTACAGCACCTGGTGCGTCCCGTCCCGGTCAGGTACACCGCCGGACGACCCGGCGATTACGACGGCGCGACTATCTCCAATCGCCTGGCTAAGGAAGTGCTCAACTGGTCGCCGAGCACACCGCTCGCAGAAGGCGTCAGAAGGTACCTGACCTGGCTGGACAGCAGACCGCCAAGCCCACCAGGCAGGCAGCGCCCTGAGCCGCCCCGCTAACCGACCGTTACGGAGACCGCCATGTCGCAGCATGCGCTCCGGCCCGCTCCGGGCTCCCCGCCCAGGCCAGGGCCGCCCGTCGAGCCGGCCACCCGGCACGCGCTGCTGCTGTCTGGCTCGACCGGCATGGGCCACGACGTACTGGCGCAGGCCTGCGCCGCCTGGCTGGAGTCGGTCGGCTGGTCGACTCAGACGCTGGACTCCATGCGGCTGCTCGGCAGGAGCGGAGGGCCAGCGGGCGAATCCGTGTTCCGGGCGATGCTCAGCGTGCCAGGGCTGTTCGACGCCTTCCACTTCGCCGCCTTGCGCACCGGCAACCGCCTCGCCGACATTGTCGACAGCACCGCACGCCGGACCATCCTGCCCAGGCTCAAGGTCCACCTCGACAGCAGGCCGCCTGACCTGACCATCTCTGTGCACGCGACAGGCGCCTCGGCGATCAGCATGCTGAACAGGAACTATCCCTCGATGCGCCATGTGGTCTTCTGCACCGATGTCACGCCGCACCGGCTCTGGGTCCAGCCCAGCGTAGACCTCTACCTGGTCACCTCGGCCGTCGCGGAGCAGGCGGTGCGGCGGTTCCAGCCTCGCGCACATACCCTGGTCGTCCCCACCCCGCTCCGGGCCGGCTTTTACGACGTACCCGCGCAGCCGCAGGCGCGTTTCAGGCTCGGCATCCCGGACAGCGAACGGTGCGTGCTGCTGATGTCCGGCGCATGGGGGATCGGCCCGGTGGCGGAGGCCGCCGAGGCGCTCGGCGACGCGGGCGTGCACGTCCTGGCCGTCGCCGGGCTCAACTCCCAGTTGGAACGCAAACTGCGTGCTGCGGCGCGGCGCCAGCCGCTCGTGCATGCCTTCGGATTCTGCGACCAGATTCCCGCGCTGATGGCCGCGAGCGACCTGGTCATCACCAGTTCGGGCGACACCTGTATCGAGGCGCGCACCGTAGGCCGCCCGCTGCTGCTGCTCGACGTGGTCCAAGGCCACGGGCGGGACAACCTCCAGCACGAACTCGAACTCGGCGATGCCGCGGTCACCTCGGGGCGCGCCCGCGATGTCGTCCGCTCCGCGCTGGCCGCGCTTGATCACGCCAAGCCCCCGGCCCTGGGCCCGGCGCGCTCACCAGACGCCTGGGAGAGCGCCTTCGGCGCCGCCCTGGCGACCATCGGCCTGTAAGCACGGGGCCTGATCCGCGGGTACCCGGCTTCGGTACCGGGCGGCGGTGAGAAGCAGCAGGCCGGCACCCGGCGGACCATGCGCATCTCGTATCTCGCCGCCCAGCGAGCCGTTTCCCGGTCGCGCGGCAGCGGGTCGGACAGCCACTTCGCCGCTCCCCAGGCGATGATCAGCTCGGCTCCGGCCAGCTGGACCGCGGGATCACCGAGCAACCGCCTGCACAGCAGCGTCGTCAGCGAAAACGGCAGGCTAGCTACCACGTGGAACGGGCGTCGTGGCAGCGGCACCAGGCGCAGGTCAGCCTCCACGACAGTGACAAGCGGCTCCGCGCGGGTACGCTGCCTGAGCCGCCCGGCCAGCTCAGTGTCCAGCTCGATCGCGATCACCCTGGCACCGGTGCGGGCGAGCGGGAGGGTCAGCGCGCCGTATCCGGCTCCGAAGTCGAAGACCAAGTCCCCTGGGCCGGCGCGGCTGGCCCGGACAAGTTGCGCGATCAGGCTCCGGTCAGTCAGAAAGTGCGCTCCGGCGGGATTCGGCGGCTGCCGCGCCGATCGCCCGGCTGCCCGCCCTGGTCGCGGCGAACGCCGCCCTGGCACGGAACACCATGACCATCACCATGGTCGCTCTCCTTGGCTCGACGTCCGGCCACGGCCCGGCAGGAGCCGCAT
>Ga0307372_10008577_pt1 | contig 14322 bp, 21 predicted proteins | sample OX1MG_FD_202533 | JGI IMG/M metagenome (GOLD analysis project Ga0307372, IMG submission 202533) | Soil microbial communities from Risofladan, Vaasa, Finland - OX-1 | ecosystem: Environmental > Terrestrial > Soil > Coastal area > Acid sulfate soil | place: Finland: Risofladan, Vaasa | collected...
CCGCAAGCTGGCATCAGCACGGCCTCGTGGCGGCATCAGCAATGCCGCAGAAAGCCAACCTGGACGTGTTTTTGGGCTAAAATTAGCATAAATTGGCGGCAACAAGAATTTTGCAGGAAGTGGCAAATGGGGCAAAAAGAGGCCAAAATCGGGGTTTTTAGGGGGTTTGCGACTCGGGGTAGGTGGAGAACGGGATGCCGGCCACAGCAGGCAGAAACGCCGACGGCAAGACCGGGCCCTTGCCGACTTTGAACTGAAAGATCACGACATTCTGCTTATCGAAAATCAGTCGCATGTCGTAGCCCAGCCTCGCGCAGATCAACGCTGCAACAAACTTCTCCGGAGTCTTCACGTACTTCGCGTAGAGATGCTGGTAGCCGATTAGTTGCCCCACGGCCGCCAGGCCGGGGCGTTCCATGATCTCGATAATCCAGGTTTGCCCCGGCCGCTCCGCTACAACGTCAATTCGCTTCTGGGTGAGTTTTTTCCACAGATCTTTTTCCGCTTGCGTGAGGTAGGCGGGGGCCAGGATGCCCTGGCCGACCCGCACGTTGTATTCGTAGGAAGTAAACCGCGGCTCGTAGAGCTTCAGCCACTGCTGCCACAGCGCGATGGACTGAGCGTTGAGCCCCGGATAATTGGTAGTGTCTAGTTGCGAGGCGGGAATGATGTCCCTCCTGCCGGATGATCGATACCGGCTCGGGAATGTCGGATTTTCTCCAGTGCTCCCCCAGCCCGCAGCTCCTCCCACTGTCTCTCCAACTCAATCTGATCCAATATTTTAGCCGTTTCCAGACGTTCCCACACGGTCGCCCGCGGACTCGGCCGCAGCAAGTGCATGATCGTCAAAATGGCCAGTGTCGGCCACCCGGCAAGCGCAATAAACGTGCAAATGAAACCGAGCGGGATGAGCAACACGCCCAGCCCGATCGTCGCGAAATTATTCGCCGCAGCCGGCCCGTCGACGCTCCATCGCTGGACATCAGCGGACGTATTTTGGATGAACACGAACGACAAGCCCGCGATGACAGTAGCCACCCCGGTAATCCACATCACAGCTTTCATGCCTCTCGACATCACATCACCTCCAGGTGAATTTACAAAACCACTTCAGGCGCGGACTCCAAATAATCGGTGACGCCGCGCTTAATATACTCAAAAACGCTGGACGGAACCCGCGCCACTCCCAGCGCCCCGAGACTGATTCCAAGACCCATGTCGGCTCTGGGGCTGATCTGCCCGTGAGCGTAGGTTCTGTCCTCGGGCGCGATGTGCTCGGCCAACCAGATCTCCATGGCGTAATATTCCGCGGTGTTGGTCTCGTCTTCATTTTCCTCAACGTGCCGCGCGATGCCCTTCACGATAAAATTGATGCCCAGTCCCACCGCTGCCGAGTCCAGCAATCCCAGCTCACCGGTCAGAATCGCCGTGATGAAATTCTCGGGCAAGCCCAGGATGATCCCGACGAGAATCGGCGTTCCGGCAATCAGCGCCTCGACGATGTCCATGAGGACGCCGAATAAAATCTTGCCGCCCACCCCCGTGAAAATCTCCGGCATGGCCAGGCCGATGGGATTGACCGCCGCGGAACTCCCCATGTCACCCGCCCACTTTCAGGTGCGATGTCACTAGCTCGTAGTCGCCGGCCGTCAGCTCCACTCCCACCGCCACGCTCCAGGAAGTCAGAATATTTGCGGCAATGCGGGCGGGCACGCGGGTCTCGTAAATCCAGTTGATGACGCGGTATTTTGCGGTAGAGATCATAAACTCGATGGGAATCTCCGTCGCGTACTCGGTGCCGATCGTGGGCTCGCTCACAGCTTAACCTCGTCCGCCAGAAAAAAATCCAGCGTCGTCGAAATGTCGATATTCAGGCCCAGCCCGGCGGAAACGTAGCGGGCCACGAAGGCCGCGTAGCGGAGCGGCTCGTTATGATCTGCGGCTGGCGCCCACACGTCCACCAGGTCCTGCAGCGTCGACGTGGTCCCCAGACAGGTCACGGTTTTTCCCGTGCATTTGTCGCGCAGATCTGTGAGCAGCGCCTGATAGCCAACCGACAGACCGGAAAAGATCGCATAGCCATCCCGGTCTTCGCCAAGTTGGAATCTCCCCTTGCGCAGGTCCCCCGGATTGCGATTGCGATAGGGGCGATCACCCACGTGCCACCCTTCAAACGCCATAATGGCGTCCGCCAATGCCTCAAGTCTTGGTACGGTCATCATCCACCTCCTGTCGGTACGGGCGGGGCTTGCCCTGCCCCCGCCCCGGGTTTAATTAACTCGCTCGGATGCCGCAACGCTAAAGTCCCGTCCGGCAATTTCACCACCACGTACGGAACCCCGACCGTTCCCGGCAATTTTACCGTGCCCACGCTCGTGGTGGGCGCACCGATGTTATTCGCCACGTTAACCTCCTTCCGCGGGCGGCAGCGTCACATTCTGCACGCCGCCCGAAACCACGGTCACAATCTGTCCGGTCACCGAATCCACCACGGCCCGCCCCGGCAACACCCCGAGGCCGAGCGAAACGAAAGCCGCGTGGGCGGGGCTAACCAGACTTGCCACCGTTGCCCGCCGCTGCGCGTGCAGCGTCTCCAACTGCGTCATTAGGGTCTGCTGGGCGCTCGAGATACTGGCCATTGTCGTCCCTCCCGGTTTGTCGATACATCATGCGCAAGCACCAACCATGCACCATTGCTGCTTTCATCGTGTGCTTGTCCTCGTCCGAATTACAGATCAAACATCGCCACATTCTGTCTACTTCAACCTGCGCCGCCACGTCCGGCGGCAGGCCCTTGACGTTGGGCTGGTCTGCAAAGCCATCACAGAAATTCTGGTTCTGCACCCACTCGCGGGCGACGGACGCGGTCACCCCGTCATTGATCGCATGATGCAGCAAAACTTTCAAGCCCGCTTCACTTTTGCAGCCCGCCAGGATGCACGCCACGCTCACGTTGATCTTATTGTCAGCCAGCGCCTTCAAAATCTCGCCCGGCAATTCCAGCAGCTTCAGCCGCGCGCGAACGTAGCTTTCCGGATGTCGCACCACCAGCGCCAGGTCTTCGATCGAAGCGCCCTTCTCCATGCACTCGAAAAAATATGCAGCCTCCTCGAGGGGCAGAATTTCCGTCCGATAAAGGTTCTCGTGCAACTTGTGGGCCTCGCTGTCGATCTCTTCGTCCCCAGTAAGAATTTTACAATCGATCGCATCCCAGCCAAGGCTCGAGGCAGCCAGAAACCGTCGATGTCCAGTAGCAATTTCATATTTTCCATCCTTCGCAAACACCTCGATCGGGTTGATCAGCCCAATGGCTTTCATCGACCAGGCAAGAGACTCGACGTCGCGTTCATCGATTTTAGCCCGCACGATGAGGTCGGGCGGTAACAAGTCAACAAGCATCAGACGTTTGATCTCCACCGGTCACCTCCTTGCCAAACTTCAGCCGTAGGTGGTCACCGTCGAACTCGATATGGCTCGCCATGCCCTTGCGCAAGCCCATCTCTTTCACCATCTGGTGAGGTAACAGTATCCCGCTGCCACCGTACGCGATCGTGATTTTTTTATTCCAAACGTGATCAATCTGGTAGTGGAGAATTTTTTCCTTCAGCAGATACGCCCAGAAAAACTCGGGACGCGCCAGCCGCGTGACCCCACGAATTTGCCAGAGCATGCACTCCCGATCGGTCAGCATCCCCAGCTCGAGCAGCATCGAGCGCGGGATACCGACCCAAAGATTGTGATTGTGGAAATAGAGCTTCCCCAACTTCAGGTCGCCCTTGTCGCGGATCGGCACCTCGCCGGACATCAGCTCATCGCGGGTCGGCCGGGTCCGGGGCGCCTGGGTCACCTCTTGAACATGTTTTGCCATTGGCATAATCCCTCACCTCCGAAATTGTAGGGGGAGGGCTTGCCCTCCCCCCTAGAGTGAAAGCAGCAATTTTCCCTGGCTAGGAAAATTTCTTGCCGCCGACGTGAAGATACGATAGTATACCCGCGCATGTCAACACCTATTTTCGGGAGGTAACACAAAATGACCAACGGTAATTCCCCCGCCGAGCCATTCGGGAATGTCAAAGACACCAAAAAACATCACTTCTGTCTGCTCTACCATAATTTCCTGGATGCCTGGATGCCCATTCTCACTCCCGCTGAGATCGCCGTCTTCCTCTCCGTCCAGCGGGTCGCCAACTTTGGAACCCAGTCCTCGGACGGCTACTGGTCGATTGAAATTTGCCGGAAATTGACCCGGCTCAACCGAAAAACCATAATTCAGGCAATGTCGACGTGTCGACAATTGGGCTTGATCGTCTCGGTTAAGCGTCCGGGCATGACCAACTTGATCGTTATAAATCAAGAGGTTATGCCGAGCCCGGAAATTATTCGCGGCGGCAGAAAAGGGGCGAACGTGTGGCGAAAGGGTAGGCCCAGTAGCTGGTACAACACCGATACCACTAACCCACCCAACACCGATACCACTACCTGGGCCGACCCCAGCCCAGGTAGTGGTCCAGGTCATGGACCGAGTACTGGTCAAACCCCTGAACCACTACCTGGGCCGACAAACTATAGTCCTATAGTCCTAGAGTCCGAGAGACCTAAGGACGTTGACGACGACGACGACGATAAGGCCTCCGAAAAACTAAGCGAGGGCTTTTTAACCCTCGGAGGCACCCTCGATCAGAAAATGTCCAAACGGTTCCTCGCCGACCTTAGAACTGCCCGCCCGGATATCGAGGTGGAGGAGATTTTACTGATTGCCAGAGACCGGCTACCTGTCATCCTACGAAATAGGCTTGTCAGATACCCACTCCCCTACCTTCTAAAAGCCATCGTGGAGTGCATGATTGGCCCCACTTTCGACAATTTTCGGCGCCGCTACCAAAACATGCGGGCGGAAGAAGAGCGGAAAAACGCGGAAATACAGCAGATTTTGGCAGAGCAGCGGTAGGGGCGATTCGTGAAGAGCCACCGCCAAAAACGGCGCCGGGCCCGCCGCTCGGAGGCAAACGCGGACCCGGCGCACCCTCGCGAGGTCGTGCAAACCCTGACGGTATTCCGTCAGAGGTCCTCGCAAACCCATCATATAACAGATAATTAAACTCTTGCAAAAACTCCTCGATATGGTTTATGGTCAACCTACCCTCGCCTGGCCGACCCAAAGCACAAGGAGTCGAACTTATGCCCATTGCAACTAAAGACATTAACGCGATCGCCGCCAAGTGGTCGACGCGCGCGCAGGCTGCGGGTCCGGACTACACGGCGGGCGTCAAAGCCCCGCGCCGCGATTGGGCGCAAAATACGGGCGCAGCCGCCGATTCATGGGCGGCAGGCGTGTCCCAGGCCGTTGCCGACGGCCGATTCGCCAAAGGCGTTACGAATGCTGGTACCCCGAAATGGCAAGCCGCCGCCTCCAGCAAAGGAGCGCAACGTTATCCCACAGGGGTCGCCGGCGCCCAGCCCGCGTACAGCAATGGATTCGGGCCTTTCCTCACGGTTCTTCAGAATTTGACGCTGCCCCCACGCTCGCCGCGTGGCAGCCCCAACAACCTGCAGCGGGTCTCCGTGATCGATTCAGCCCTGCACGCCAAGAAGATCGGCGGGTAATCTGGTAGGGGCAATTCACGAATTGCCCCGCCGCCACCATCACCGGGGCAATTCCTGAATTGCCCCTACCCACGAGGTGCTTTCATGCAAAAACGCTGGTTCACACTGGTCAACGGCCAGAGTCTCTCCGATTCCCAGACCTTCACTCAATCCCTCATCGGGGTCGGCAAAATCTACTCCATGCGCGTCAATTACCAAAACACGAATGGCGCCACCTCCAACACGGTCGGCAACCTGCACAGCATGGTCTCGAAGCTCCAGATCCTCGATGGCTCGCGGGTTTTGCACAGCCTGTCCATGCCCGAGGAGATCGCGCTGAACGCCTATCGCCGCGGTAAAATGCCCTCCGCAAATCTGACGCTCGACGCGGCCGGCGTCATCGACGAGGACTGCACCATCCAGTTCTGGCTGGACGAAGACGACGACCAGCATTACCTCGACACCAACAACTACCAGTCGCCTGCCATCGCTTTCACCCACGCTTTCACAATTTCCGCCACCGCCGGGTTCGCCACCGGCCAGGGTCTGCTCACCGTCGAGGCGCTCCTGGGCGATTCGGGCGCTCCCGCTTCCACAGGCTTCCTGCTGGCCAAGGAATTCGCCAGCTTTACGCCCGCCGCTTCGGGCATCCTGCCCCAGCTCCTGGCGCTCGATCTGCCCTACGTGGCACTCATGACGCTGACCGGCGTCAGCGGCAAAAACCCGCTGACCGCCATCAGCAACCTCGAACTGCAGATCGACTCCGGGCTGGCCATCCTCTACAACCGGGCCACGCTCTCGATCGCCAAGGATCTGCGCAGCCATTACGTGCCGTTCAATCAGGACTTCCGCCCCATCGTGGGCGGCACGGCCGATACCATCAAGACGGATCTCTACGACCTGGTCTCCGCCTACGTCGGCCCTGCGGGCGCCACCGCGAAATCGGTGCTCACGGTAGCCGCCATCAACGTGCTCACGACCGCCAAAACCACGGGTGAAACCGGGTATCAGCAAATCAACGCCCAGGGCTTCCTGCCCATGGGGGCGCTGTACTTGCCCTTCGGCACCGGCATGGACGCGAATGATTTCCTCAACCCCACCGGCTTTAAGAAGCTCGAGCTCGATATGACGCAGGGTGAAGCCGACTCGACTCAGGTCGTCACTTTGCAGATGGCCACGCGGTAACGGTACGGGCAATTCATGAATTGCCCCTACGCCTTGCACGGCCGGTTAGCGGGGGGTCCTCCAGCCCCCCGCATTTTTTCTTATGCACTTCTATCGTCAACGCCAGGACGCCACCACCAACGCTGCCACCTCCGTGCAGATCAACCTGCCGGTGGTTCGCCCCGGAGAGAAGGTCAAGCTCTTTGCCTTCGGCCTCAACAACAACTCCGGAGAAAGTGTCACCATCCGTTTCGGAATTGCCGAAGGAACGGACTTCTTCCAGCTCGGCGCCTATAGCACAGCCGGCACCGCAGACAACGCCGCCATCCTGCATGAGGTGTGGATTTTCGAAGGTCAGTCGCTTTCCGTGCGCGTGGTGGGCACCGCCGATAAAGGCCCGGTCACGTTTTACGCCATGGGCCAGGTGTGGTACGGCGAGGAAGACGAAATCCATCGGGCCCCATCCCCGCCCAAGCCGGGAGCTTAAATGGAAAGACCATCCGGCTTTATCCAGGTGCTCGTCGCCAGCCAAGTGCTGACCGCCCCCGGCAATTCCGGCCCACTCGCCCTGAACTTCCCGCCCAACGATGCGTCCTTCATTGTGCAGACCTCGGCAGTATCCGGTACCTCGCCCACGCTGGGCACCCACCTGCAAACCTCCATCGATGGAGGTAATACCTGGATCGATTTTGCAAGCTGCACGCAGATCACTGGTAACATCACGTACTGGATCAAATGGTCTTCACGCAACTTCTCCAACCAGCAAGCGCCACCAGTCAGTACCGGTGATAATTCACTGGCGGCCTCGCAAACAATCAACGGGCCGATCGTTCACAGCATGATCCGCGTCAGGTGGGCCATCACCGGCACTACCCCGAGTTTTACGCTTAGCGTCACCGCGATTTTGAATTGAGGTCTGCCATGTCCATGCGCCCGGTCGGTTATCCCCCCAACGCCGATGTACGGGCTGGGCTTGCCCTGCCCCATGCGTCCGCCCCGCGTCCCGCCGGTTATCCGCCCAATCTGCCCCACGCCGCCGGACCGCCTGGCCCGCCCGTGCAGCCGCCCCACGCCGCGGACCCGCCTCCGCCCACGCCGGTCGTGGTGGCCGTCGAGCAAGGCAAAATCATACGCAGTTACTGACGTCCGGGCGATGTACGGGCAATTCATGAATTGCCCCTACGTGCTAAAATTTGAAACGTGATCTACGTCCAACCCCTCGACATTCCCGCAAGCACCCCGGCAGACGCGCCACTCACCGCGCAAATGCAACTCTCCGCGGGCACCATCACCCTGGTGGCCATCCAATTCCCGTCCGGTGTCAACGCCCTGGCGCATCTTCAGATTTGGAACGGCCTCCACCAATTATTTCCGACCAATCAGGATGGGGATTTTGCCACGGGGGCGGAAACCATCGTCTGGGATGAGCAGGAAGTCATCGATCAGCCGCCCTATCTGCTGACGTTGATCGGCTGGAACACCGACACGGTCTACGATCACACCATCACCACCCGGATTGCGATGGCCGTGCTCCCCGTCGTGGTCAACCCTCAGCCCCAGATTAATTTGCTTCTAGGCACGGGCGGAACCGGCGTCGAGGGCCCTCTCACCTACCCGCTCATCAACCCGTGACCCGTTTTGGCCCGGGCGATTCGTGAGTCGCGTAGGGGCGATTCATGAATCGCCCCTACCGTGCTACCATCTCATCATGGCCTCCGGCAACAAAGACTACGCCCCTGACATCACTTTTCCGCTCACCATCCAGCAGGGCGGCACTGGCCTCACCAGCCTCACCGCCGGAGAGATCCTGGTCGGCAATGGGACGGGCGCGGTACTGCCGGGAGCTCCGGGCGGCATCACCACCCTCGATGTCACCCCCACCGTCAACGGCGGCGGCGTGACCCTACATGGCAACACCGCTCCCGGCCTCAGTGCGGGTTTTAACCTTAAGGACGACACGGCTGGGGTGGAACGCGGCGCGCTCGGGCTCTCGGCGGGTGCTAACAATTACCTGACCAGCTCCGTGGCCGGCGACATCTGCTTGCGAGCCGATACCGGAACCTTGCGCCTAGGCACGGGCACAACCGAGGCGCTGGCCATCGATCAGTCGCAGAACGTCTCCATGGCCCACCCGCTCGCCGTCGGGAGCGGCGGCTCCGGATCCGCCACGCCCGCCCTCGTGGCCGGCGCAAACATCGTGCTCTCCGGCTCCTGGCCGGACGAAACGATCGCCCTGGCCGCCTCCCCCTCCGTCACCAGCCTCACCCTGACCGGTAGCGCCGCGCCCATCCTGACCTTCGGGGCCTCCAACACCGGCGGCTCGCTCACCCTCGACAATTTTGGCAACATCGTCGCGCCCTCGGGCACTGTGGCCACCGCGAGTTGGCAGGTCATCGATAAGAACGCGGTGCCCGTCCTTCAGATCTATACTGATGGCACCAAAGCTGTGAAGCTCGCGGGCGTCGTCAGCTCCTACAACGGCGTGGGCACCCCGAGTCCCGGCCTGCCCTCCATCGTGGCCACCCTGGACCGTACCGGCATCATCGCCTTGATCGGCCTTACAGCTTTTGGACCCACCTTAAACGCAGCCTTTTATAGATTGTCTTGGGAAATCTTTGCCACTGCGGGCGGGGTAATTGATACTCTCTACTTTACTCTTAACTGGGTACAGAACGGGGTCACGGTGAGTCAGTCGTCTCCCACGCTCTCAATCAACGCGGGCACCAAGGCAGCTTTGGGTGGTGTCATCTGCCTGTTTGCCGATGCCGCCAGCTCGCTCAGCTACACCACATCAACGCCGGGCACCGCTCCGACCAGCTACGATCTGCATTTCCGCCTCGAGGCGCTATGACCTCCCTCAATCTGCTGCTCATCTTTGCCGCCCTCGAGCTCACCCTCGCCGTGGGCATCGTCATGGCTTTCAATATTCTGCGCGTCGAGCTTCGCCTCCTGCACATGCTCTTGCGCCTCAACGGCGAGGCCCATCGTACGGGCGATTCATGAATCGCCCCTACACTGTGTTATTATCTCCCCCGGAGGATTTCACCATGAACTTTGCAAACGTGCTCGCAAAAATCTGGGGCATTCTGCCCTTCGCCGTCGGTCTGATCGACTCGATTGATACCCTGGCCGGTCCCGGCAAGCTCACCAGCGAAAACAAATCAAGCGCACTGAAGGCCGCCATCCATTCGGTCGTGGGCACCACGGAACTGGCCACCAACAATCAAATTCCTGATCCTGCCGGCTTCACGGCTTCGATCGATACGCTGGTTTCCGGCATCTTTGGGCTCCATGCCAGCCTGAAAAAGAAACCGTGACGGGCAATTCATACGTCACGTACGGGCAATTCATGAATTGCCCCTACCCAAAATGCTAAACCGCGTCACCTGGTCACCCCTATTTCTGGAAACCCCGCCGTCGCCCCATCCCGGTGACGCTTTTTTGACCCTAGCTGACCAAAATCTGGCCCTCGTCGTCCCCGCCAGTACGATTGCCCAAGAAAATCTCCAAAACCTCGCTACGGGCATCCTGGCGTCACGGCAGGCCATTTCTCAGCTCGATGCCACTTTTGCCGAGTCCCAAAACGTCTCCAGCGGCATCGTGGCCGATATGAATAAATTTAATCCCGCTGCCGATCTGGCCCAAGCTCTTGAATTTGAAGCCGTGTTTCACCCTCCTGCGCCGGCTTTGTCCCCCCTTGACCTCACCGTGCCGCCCGCCGCGGTCACAACCGCCCCTCCCGTGTACGTTCCGCCGCCCCCGCCCGGTCCGCGTCTGCCCCCCGGCATCCGTCCGCCCATGATTCCGTGAACGCCCGCCCGGTTTCTGCTATGATGGCAGCGAGGTGCCACTCCCATGGCTGATCTGCTGAAACCGAACATCGTCAACGTTACCCAAACGTCTTCGCTCGATGCCCAGGGCAACGTCCTGCCCCAGGTCGTCGTCACCTACAAAGTAGGAATGCACGGACCCTTCACGTCCGTCTTCCCGGCAGCAGACTTCACGGCCGCCGCCGCCCAGCAGGTGATGAACGCCCGAGCTTCCGACATCAATCAGCTTGTGGGCATGGCATGAGCCTCAAGCCCGACGCCCAGAACTTTCTCGATACCCGCACCCGCCGTACGCTGGACTCCATTCCCGGCTTCACGTCAACCGGCGCCTCGATCGGCGGGGCCGTCGGTGACGGGCCGGGCGCCATCATCGGCGCTGCAATCGGCGCCATCGTCGGCATCTTTGCCGACATCTTCGGCGGCGGCTCGGGGGTCAGTCAGAAGAAATTCAATCAGCTCGCCGGGTTGACCCAGAGTATTTGGAAACACCTGGTGTCGCTGGCGGCCTTCACCACTTCACTCGAGACTCTTGTTGGGCTCATCGTCAGTGGACTTCAGGACCTGGTGAAACATTTGAGCGTCATCCTCTCCACCGTTTGGAACGCGCTCAAGAAGCTCTCACTCTCGCGGATCTATCACTGGATTCAGGAACTCTTCGGGCTGTTTAAGCGCGTTCAAGACTGGGTCCAGAAATATATTCTCGGACCGCTGCAGGCCTACCAGAAGATGCTGCTCGAGCTGTACGATAAATATTTTCTGCCCGTCATCAAGCTCTTCAACGATCTCGAACGGCTCACCCAGATCATTGGAATTTTCGATAAGAAGCTGGCATCACAGATCGATCAGGCGCTTTGGTCCCTGGAGCTGAAGATCACCAGCCCCATCCTGCGCGCCATGCAGCGCGTCAACGTCATGTCGACCTATATCGAGGCGATCCTCACCCTCAACGGATATTTCGATCGCCTAACCCAGCTCTCGAGTATCTGGCGTGATGCCGGGCTGATCCGTTCGATACTCCACAACCCCTATCAGCAGCAAGTGACGATCGCGGCGCCGGCCCCAGCCGTGCCACTCAACATCCAGGTGGCGCCGTTCACCCAGTACCTGTCCACCGGTACCGGGCCATGGGCCGACGACATCAACACCAACGTGCTGAACTTGCAGCAATACCTCACGGAGCTTCAGTAGCATGGGCACCGGGTTTCTCAATCCGTTTGACGTTCCCCCCACCGGAGCTCCTCCGCCGGCACTCGACGTTCCTCCGGCAAATCAATACTCACCCTCCACCGACCTCGATGCCACCCTCGCCCACCTTCAGATTCACAAAGACGTGTGGGCCAGCACGCTGCACGATCTCGGCCACCCGTATGAGGATCTCCTCAAAATCATCGCCTCCGTGTGGAAGTTACTGAGCCCGCTCTTTCTGGCCTTCCTGGTGGGCGAGGCGGAGATCGTCCACGATTACGACTCCGCCATCAGCAAGCTCATGAAGCAGGTGCTCCAATACGACATGCCGGTTGCCACCGACCTGGCCGGATCCATTGGCGCCGTCCTCAGCCAGTACATCACCGGGGATCCACAGTCCGGAGCCGGAGAGCCGCCCGGCGGCATAGGCGAGCAAGCCAGCGTCTTGATGAATAACGTGGTCAACCGCCTCGGACTATTCGTCAATCCGGCGGATCCGGCCGTGGTTGGGTCGGGCATCAAAAACGCCCAGTACCTGCTGCAGCAGGGCGTGCAGTTGAATCTGGCGATGTGGTCGATCGACCACCTGTCTCATTTGCCCGGATTCGGGTGGCTGCAAAACGTCGTCGAGTTCGATAACGTCATTTTCCAAATGGTGAACCCGCCCAACATGGTCAGGATGATGATGGATGCGATGTATACGCAGCTCGTCCGTCTGCCCCTCACCCGCGACCTCAACCGCAAGTTTCCGATCAAGGACCTGGGCATCTCCGCCATGGCCAAGCTCTACATGCGCGGGTCGCTCAACAGCCAGCAGTACCAGGATAAATTGCTCGATTCAGGTCTCGACGCCACTCAGGCCGAGCAACTGTTGATCGAGACCTGGAAGCCCCTCTCGGTCGGTGACGTGGGCACCCTGGTCATGCACAAGTACATGACCGAAGCCGATGCCCTCACCTACCTCCAGCAGATCGGGCTGATGCCCCCCTACGACCAGCTCACGTTGACGTTGGAGACGCATCGCGAGGTTTTTGCCCGGATGAGATCCGTGGGCAACTCGCTGGTTGCCGAGTACCACAAAGGAGCTCTGGATTTTCCAACCCTCACCACCATGCTGACGCAGCTCGACTTCTCCCAGGACGAGCTCGCAGTCATTGCCGTCGAGCACACGGCCATCGGTCTCAAGCTCCCCAAGGTCAAGGATCCTGGCACGGTCACTTTGACCCTCTCTGACGTGAAGGAGCTGTTTGCGCGCTCCCTGGTTGACCTCGACTTCGTGATTAACTACCTGACCAACGAGGGTTACGACGACCAGGACATGCAATATCTCATCCTGCTCTTCTTCACTTCTTCGGCCCAGATCGCCGTCAACCAAGCCACCCTGGCCGCCCGCGAGCGGGTTCAAGCCCAGGCCGCCCTGGTGCGCGCCGCCACCGCCCAGCGCAAAAACGAGGCGGACCTAGCCGCCGCGTTGAAGGCCGAGGCCGCACAGCTCAACGCCAACGCCAACCTGTTCGGAACCCCGATCGCCCCCACCGGCATACAGATCGCCTGACCCTGTGCGATCGCACAGGGTCAGGCTAATTTTAGTTTTGCTTCAGCTTCGATCGCTCGGCGACCCATCCCAAAAACCCGACTCTCGAGACTTTTTAATTTTAGTTCACTTAAGTCGTCAGATGACCATCCAGCATTGGGGCCTTGCCAAACCCACCCTGGGATCATGCCGGGCTGCCGTGCCGATCATGCCGGGCTGCCGGAACAAATGCCGCAAGCTGGCATCAGCACGGCCTCGTGGCGGCATCAGCAATGCCGCAGAAAGCCAACCTGGACGTGTTTTTGGGCTAAAATTAGCATAAATTGGCGGCAACAAGATTTTGGCAGGAAGTGGCAAATGGGGCAAAAAGAGGCCAAAATCGGGGTTTTTAGGGGGTTTGCGACTCGGGGTAGGTCGAGAACGGGATGCCGGCGACGGCAGGCAGAAACGCCGACGGCAAGACCGGGCCCTTGCCGACTTTGAACTGGAAGATCACGACATTCTGCTTATCGAAGATGAGTCGCATGTCGTAGCCCAGCCTCGCGCAGATCAACGCTGCAACAAATTTCTCCGGAGTTTTGACGTACTTCGCGTAGAGGTGCTGGTAGCCCACCAGTTGCCCGACGGCAGCCAGGCCGGGGCGTTCCATGATCTCGATGATCCAAGTTTGCCCCGGCCGCTCTGCTACAACGTCAATTCGCTTCTGCGTGAGTTTCTTCCAGAGATCCTTTTCCGCTTGACTCAAATAAGCGGGGGCCAGGATGCCCTGGCCAACCCGCACGTTGTATTCATACGAGCTGAAGGCAGGCTCGTAAAGCCTCAACCACTGCTGCCACAGCGCGATGGAAGAGGCGTTGAGCCCCGGATACCTGGTTGTGTCTAGTTGCGAGGCGGGAATGTGAGACCTCCTCCTGGAGGATTGATCTGGGCTCGGTCATGTCGGATTTTCTCCAGTGCTCCCCCAGCCCTCAGCTCCTCCCACTGTCTCTCCAACTCAATCTGATCCAATATTTTAGCCGTTTCAAG
>Ga0307372_10008578_pt1 | contig 14321 bp, 13 predicted proteins | sample OX1MG_FD_202533 | JGI IMG/M metagenome (GOLD analysis project Ga0307372, IMG submission 202533) | Soil microbial communities from Risofladan, Vaasa, Finland - OX-1 | ecosystem: Environmental > Terrestrial > Soil > Coastal area > Acid sulfate soil | place: Finland: Risofladan, Vaasa | collected...
GATGTGGGGTAACCCTTACGGCTACTACTCCCCGTACGGCTACTACTCCCCCTATTCGAACTTCGGGTACGGCTACGGATACGGCGGCTATGGCTACGGCGGCTACGGATATGGTGGCTGGTATCCGGGGGCGCAGCCCGTGGTCGTGGTCGTGAATCCCAACCAGGGCGCGCACGGCCGCGTGGTGAAGGGCCGCGGCTACGTGCAGGGGCAGGGGCAGAGCACGGGTTCCTCGGGAGCCCGCGGTTCGTGGGCGCCTTCGGGCGGCGGTGGCTCGTCGTCCGGCTCGGCGGGAAGCGCGGGATCGTCGTCCGGCAGTTCGGGCGGCCGCACCGCGCACCGCACCGGCGGCGGCCATTAGTCGTCGCGAACGCTGGATGCACGACGGCGCCGGGGGCATTCGCTTCCGGCGCCGTCGTGCATCCGGCCCGTCCGCCGTGCACGGACGGCGGTTCAGTTGCCGGTGGCCCGCCCCGTGAGCACCGTGATGTTGTCGGTGCCCCCGCGCGCGAGCGCGAGTTCCACGAGGGCCCGGCAGACCTGCTCCGAAGACGTCATCGTGCGCAGGTGCTCCGCGATCTCGTCATCCGAAACGTGCTTGGTGAGTCCGTCGCTGCAGAGCAGCAGGACGCTGCCGCGCTGCCGGATGTTGAGGTGCGCCACTTCGGGCGTGGCCTCCTCGGCGCCGATGGCGCGGGCGAGCACGTGGCTGTATGGCGATGCCGCCGCCCGCTCGGGCGGCAGGACGCCCATGTCCACCAGGTCCTGGGCCACGGTCTGGTCGCGGGTGACCTGCCGCAGCTCGCCGTTGGCGTAGAAGTAGCAGCGACTGTCGCCCACCTGGACCACGTACGCCCACGGCCACACCGCGATCACGAGCGTGAGCGTGGTGGCCATGACCCGCGGCAGATCCCGCGCCGCCGCCTGGGCGAGCACGGCCGCGTGGGCTTCGAGCGCCGCCGCGCGCAGCGACCCCAGGAACTCCTCGTCGGCGGTGGTGCCCGCCTGGTGGCAGCACCGCATGGTGGACGACACGTACCGGGTGATCGATTCCACGGCGAGCTGGCTGGCCTCGCCCCCCTCGCTCCCGCCGCCCACCCCGTCGGCCACGAGCATGATCGTCGCCAGCCGCTCGCCGTGCACGGGCAGTCGCTCGGGCGACGGCAAGCTCGTGGCGTGGATCACGACCTGCGCGTGGATGGTGCCCAGCAGGAAGTGATCCTGATTCTCGGTCCGCACGTGCCCCGGATGCGTGAGGCCGAACAGATCGAGTTCGTTGTCGCGTGGGCGAGATCCGGTAGACGCCGAGATCGCGCCCGCCAGCGGGTCGGCGTGGGTCACGGGTGTCGGCGGCTACTGGCCGCGTCGCCCGGACTTGGCCGACGTCGTCTTGGGCTTGACGATCGGAGCGGGCCGGTGCACGGGCGCCGACGGCGGCGCCTTCAGCGTGTCGGCTTCAGGGTGCGACGGCTGTTTGCGCGAGAAATCGGGGATCTGGGTGCGATGCTTCTTCACGGAGTCTCCGGCGTGGGGGTCCACACTGCCTGCAAGCTCGCGCATTTCCATTGGCGGGACCAGTGGGCGGACCCGCGCCGCGGGGGTTCATTTCTTTTCGGGGGCGCGATAGCGTTCTCCCCCATGACCCCACGCATCGCTGAACTCGCCGGCCATGTTGGCCAATCCGTCACCGTCCGCGGTTGGGTGACCCACGTTCGTTCCTCGGGCAAGATCGCGTTCGCCGTGATCCGGGATGGCACCGGAACGGCGCAGGCGGTGTTCGTGAAGAGCCAGGTGGCCCCCGAGGTATGGGAGCGGTTTGCCGAGCTGACGCTGGAGACCTCGGTGGCCGTGACCGGCGAGGTGCGCGCCGAGCCGCGCTCGCCGGGCGGCTACGAGCTGGGCGTGACCGGTCTGGAGATCATCGGCACCAGTCCCACCGACTATCCCATCCAGCCCAAGGAGCACGGGATCGACTTCCTGCTCGACAACCGGCATCTCTGGCTGCGCAGTCCGCGCCAGCGGGCCATCGCCAGCGTGCGCAACGAGCTCGAGCAGGCCATCCACGACTTCTTCTACGCGCGCGGGTTCCTGCGCGTGGACACGCCCATCCTCACGGCGGCCATCGGCGAGCGCAGCGGGCTGTTTTCCACCGAGTACTTCGAGGAGGGCACGGCGTATCTGGCGCAGACCGGCCAGCTGTACGGCGAGGCGGCGGCCGCGGCATATGGAAAGATATATACGTTCGGCCCCACCTTCCGCGCCGAGAAGTCCAAGACGCGGCGGCACCTGACCGAGTTCTGGATGATCGAGCCCGAGGTGGCGTGGAACGATTCGGAGGACAACATGAAGTTGCAGGAGGACTTCGTGTCGTACCTGGTGCAGCGGGTGCTGGAGCGGCGGCAGGCGGAGTTGAAGGAGCTGGAGCGCGACGTGAGCAAGCTGGAAGCCGTGAAGGCGCCCTTTCCGCGCATCAACTACACCGACGCCGTGGCCACGCTGCAGAAGAAGGGCAGCACCGTGAAGTGGGGCGACGATCTGGGCGCCGAGGACGAGGCGCTGCTGGTGGAGGACTACGCGACGCCCGTGTTCGTGATCAACTATCCCAAGGAGGCCAAGGCCTTCTATATGAAGGAGAACCCGGACGATCCGCGCACCGTGTTGTGCGACGACTGTCTGGCGCCCGAGGGGTACGGGGAGATCATCGGCGGGTCGCAGCGCGAGGACGACTACGATCGTCTGGTGCAGCGGATCACCGACGAAGGGCTGCCGATGGACGCGTACGGGTGGTATCTGGAACTGCGCAAGTACGGGACCTTCACGCACGCCGGGTTCGGGCTCGGGCTCGAGCGGACGGTGGCGTGGATCTGCGGGCTGCAGCACATCCGGGAAGTGATCGCCTTTCCGAGGATGATGTACCGGCTGCGGCCGTGACGGCGGGAGACGGGAGAGGTCGGTCCTACCCCTCTACCGTCCTACCGCCCTACCGTCCCCTCTACAGCCCTTCCGCCTTCGCTTCATCCCATAACCCATCCAACGTCTCCAGGCCGGCGGTCCGCACGTCCACCCCCCGCGCCTTCGCCTTCTCCTCGATCTTCTCGAATCGTCGCGTGAACTTCGCGTTGGCCCTGTCCAGCGCCAGCGCCGGATGCACCCCCGCCTTGCGGCACACGTTCACCACCGCGAACAGCAGATCGCCCATCTCGGCTTCCAGTAGTCCATGAGCGTTATCATATAGCGGCCCGTGCTCCGGCCGCTCGGGCATCGCCGCCAGCTCGGCCCGCACCTCGCCCAGTTCCTCCTCCACCTTCTCCAGCGGGCCCGCCACGTCGGGCCAGTCGAACCCCACCCCCGCGGCGCGCTCCTGCAGCCGGAACGCGCGGTGCAGGCTGGGCAGCCCCGACGGCAAGCCGTCGGCGATGCGCTCCCGCTTCTTTGCCTTCTGCGCTTCCCACGGCTCCCGCACCCCGTCGCCGTACAGATGCGGATGCCGCGCCTTCATCTTCGCGATGAACGTCCCCGCCACGTCGTCGATGGTGAACGCGCCCCGCTCCTCGGCCACCACGGAGTGGAACAGCACCTGGAACAGCAGGTCGCCCAACTCCTCCTTCAGCTGCCCATCGTCCCCCAGGCGGATCGCGTCGTCCACCTCGTGCGCCTCCTCGATCAGATAGGGGCGCAGCGATTCGTGCGTCTGCGCCGCGTCCCATTCGCAGCGCTTGCGCAGATCTCTCATCAATGCAAGCGTATCTTCAAGTGGCTGTTTCACTTGCCTCGCCTCCGTGCGTCCGATATACTACCCGCCCTGCAAATGATAGCTCAATGATACGGGACATGACGCGCGCCTGGGTCGAGATCGACCTCGGAGCGCTGACGCGCAATGCAGCCCGGGTCGCCGCCGCGGCGCGCGTGCCGCTGCTGCCGATGATCAAAGCCGACGCCTATGGTCTGGGCGCGGTGGGCGTGGCGCGCGCGCTCGAAGCGGTGGACCCCTGGGGCTACGGCGTCGGCACCATCGAAGAGGGCGAGGAACTCCGCGCCGCCGGCATCACGCGCCCCATCCTCGTGGTCACGCCCATCCTGCCCGAGACCTTCGACGCCGCGCGCGCCGCCGGCCTCCGGCCCGCCCTCGGCGACCGCGATGCCATCGCCGCCTGGGGCCCGAGCGGCGCGCCCTGGCACTTGTCCATCGACACCGGGATGAATCGCGCCGGCGTGCCCTGGCGCGAGATCGGCGAGGTCCGCGAACTCCTGGCCCGGTATCCGCCCGAGGGCGCGTTCACGCACTTCCACTCCGTGCTCAAGGACCGGGCATCGGTGGCGGCGCAGACGCAGCGATTCACCGACGCGCTGTCCACGCTCGCCGTGCGCCCGCAACTGCTGCACGCCGAGTCGTCGGCGGCCATCGAACACGCCGCGGGCCCGTCGCGATGGGACCTCGTGCGGCCCGGCATCTTCCTGTATGGCGTGGGCACCGCGGCCGGGCTCGATCCCCGGCCCGTCGTGGCCGTGCGGGCGCGCATCGTCGAGGTGCGCGCCATCCGCGACGGCGACACCGTGAGCTATGGCGCCACCTATCCGCCGCCCGGTTCGCACCCCGAAGACTGGCCGCGCCGCATCGCCACGCTGCCCCTGGGCTACGCCGACGGCTATCGTCGCGCCCTGGGAAATCGCGGATGGGCCCTGGTCCATGGGCGCCGCGTGCCCGTGGCCGGCGCCGTGACCATGGACATGACCATGGTCGACGTGACCGACGTGCCCTGCGCGGTGGGCGACGTCGTCACGCTCATCGGCCGCGACGGCGACGATCTGCTCACCGTGCAGGACATCGCGCGGTTCGGACACCTGTCGCCGTACGAACTGCTCACCGAACTGCATTCGCGCCTGCCGCGCATCTACGGAGACCAGCCATGACCAAACGCGCCGCCATCGTCGTGCTCGACGGGGTCGGCATGGGCGCGGCCCCCGACGCCGCCGCCTACGGCGACGTGGGCAGCGACACGCTGGGCAACCTGTCGCGGGCCATTCCCGGCGGATTCGATCTTCCCAACCTGCAGCGCGCCGGCCTGGGCAACATCGCGCCGCTGGCCGGCGTCGCGCCCGAGCGCCACGCCACGGCGGCGTGGGGGCTCATGGAGCCCAACTCGGCCGGCAAGGACAGCACCACGGGACATTGGGAGATCGCCGGCCTCCACCTGGCGCGGCCCTTTCCCACCTATCCCCGTGGATTCCCGGCTGATGTGGTGGACGAATTCGCGCGGCTCACCGGACGGGGCGTGATCGGCAACATGGTCAGCAGCGGAACCGTCGTCATCGACCGCTTCGGGCCGGAGCATCAGCGCACGGGCCAATGGATTCTCTACACCTCGGCCGATTCGGTCTTCCAGATCGCCGCCCACGAGGCGGTGATTCCGCTCGCCGAGCTGTACGAGGGGTGCCGGATCGCGCGCCGGATGCTGCAGCCGCCGCACGACGTGTCGCGCGTCATCGCGCGTCCGTTCGAAGGGGTGCCGGGCGCCTACCGCCGCACGGCCAATCGCCGCGATTTCTCCATCCAGCCGCCCGGGGAAACGCTGCTCGACGCGCTCCAGACGGCCGGGATTCCGCGCCACGGGGTGGGCAAGGTGGACGACCTGTTCGCGGGGCGTGGGATCACCTCGCGCCACTTCGCCAACAATGCCGGTGGGCTGGTGGCCATCGCCGACTGGATCGGAGGCGACGCCGGTGGGTTCCTGTTCGCCAACCTACTAGATTTCGACCAACAATTCGGGCACCGGAACGACATTCCGGGGTTTTATGGTGCGCTGCGGGAATTCGACGCGGCGCTTCCCGGCCTCCTGTCCGCGCTCCACGAGGACGATCTCCTGTTCATCACGGCTGACCACGGCAACGACCCGACCACGGCATCCACCGACCACGCGCGCGAGTGCGTGCCGTTGCTGGTGCTCGGCGGCCGCGTCCAGCCGCGGGACCTGGGGCGGCGCAGCACGTTCGCGGACCTGGGCGCCACGGTGTCCGAATGGTTCGGCCTCACGTACCGGGGGCGCGGCACGTCGTTCCTGGCCGAGTTGGTCGCCGCATGACGGTTCGCGCGGCCACCGGTGACGCGTCGAGTGCCCTCGTGGCGCGCACGCTGGCCGAGTTGCGCAACCGCGCGGCCGAGGCCATGGAGCGGGCCTACGCGCCGTACTCGCAATTCCGCGTGGGCGCGGCACTTCTGGCATTGGACGGCACGATCACCGCGGGCTGCAACGTGGAGAACGCCGCCTATCCCGCCGGCGTGTGCGCCGAGCGCGTGGCGCTGGGCGCGGCGGTGGCCGAGGGGCGGCGCGAGTTCCTTGCCGTGGCGATCGCGACCGAGGCCGAGGAGCCGACGCCGCCGTGCGGCGTCTGCCGCCAGGCGCTCGTGGAATTCGCGCCGGAACTGGTGGTGCTCAGCGTCACGCGGGGCGGGCGCGAGGCGCGTTGGACGTTGAACGAATTGCTGCCCCACGCCTTCACGCCCCACTCTCTGGATCACAGTCGTCACTAGTCACCCGTGGACGGTCGTAGTGCACTTGCCCCGTAGCCGATGGGTTGTATTTGCGGTCGCGGCAGTGGTCGCCGCCGGTATCGGCGCCTGCAGCGATAATCTCGAATCGAACGCCGCCTGCCCCTCGCTCTGTCCGGGGTTGGCGGATTCGCTGCGCGATACGGTGGTGGATGCGGTGATGATCGACTCGTCCGTCTCCGGCTTCCCGGCCATCGGGCAGGAGCCGTTCCTGCTCATCGGGACGCGGGGCGACACGCTCGATACCCGCGCCATCATCCGCTACGACTCGCTGCCCACCTTCTACGTGCCCACCAACTCGCCGACGGATTCGGCGATCGTCGGCGTGGACAGCGCGTCGCTCATGCTGCGGGTGGACACCTCCGAGACCAAGCCCGGCGCGCCGGTGACGATCAGTCTGTACGACGTCGATACGGGCGGCACCGACAGCTCGGCCACCGACACCGCCGTTGCCGTGCTCGCGCCCCTGTTCTCGCCCGACCGCCTGCTGGGTTCCAAGACCTTCGCGCCCGAGTCGCTGGTCGACAGCTTGAAGGTGCCGCTGTCCAACGATTCCGTGTACTACAAGCTCTCGCATGGCCGGCCCCTGCGCATCGGCATCCAGGTCACCGGCACCGATCGCGCGCAGATCCGCATCGGCACGTCGGTCAATTTCGTGCCGCCACAACTGATGTTCAAACCGGCGCCCCACGGCGACACCACGGGGGTGACCTTCCTCTCGCTGTCGCCGATGACCCGGACGCCGGTGGGGAGTCCGCTCATCAACGATCTGCAGGATTACCTGATCGTGCTCAAGGGCACGCCCAACACCACGGCGCCGCTCCTCACCGTGGGCGGCCTGCCGGGACACCGCGTGTATCTGCGGTTCAACTTGCCGTCGTCGATCGTCGATTCGTCCACCGTGGTGCGGGCCACGCTGCTGCTCATGCAGGTGCCCAACCCCCTCTCGCCCGATGCCCGCGACAGCACCACGGTGTGGCCGCAGGCGCTGCTCGCGTCGTCGGCGATCACCGATCTGGGCCGCGCGTTGCGGCTGCTCGCCGCGGCGGGCGCGATCGGACTCGATACGCTCGAGCGGTTCGCGCCGGCCGACAGCGGACTCCGCCAGTTTGAGATGGTGCAGCTCGTGCGGGCCTGGCACACTGGGCTCACGGCCACCGATCCGCGGGCCCTCGCGCTCCGGACGGCCCTCGAAGGGGAGAGCGGGGCCGAATACTGGTTCTACTCGTCCAAGGGACCGCTGGCGTTGCGCCCCCGCATTCGCCTCACCTATGCTCCGAATCGGTCGGTCGGAGGGTCGCCATGACAACCCGGATCCCGTGCGTTCGCGGCCTGCTGCTCGTCGCCGCCGCGTGCCTCGTGCCGGCGCTCGCTGCGGCGCAGGGCAATCTCAGCGTGCAGGGGTTGGGCTACCCGCCCGGACAGTTCAGCGCCCGCTCGCTGGGCACCGGCGGCGCAATCGGCGAGATGGACCCCACCTCGCCGGTGAACCCGGCGGCGATCATCGAATTCGGCGCTCCGGCGCTGTCCATGCAGATGGAGCCCGAATTCCGCAGCGTCACGGCCAACGGCTCCTCGCAGTCGTCCAGCACGCAGCGGTTCCCGGTGTTCGTCGCCGCCATGCCGTTCGGGGAACACTTCATGGTGGGCGCGTCGTCGTCCACGCTGCTCGATCGCAGCTGGCAGACCACCTCGCCGCAGCAGCAGCTGATCGCCGGCGACACCGTGCGATTCAACTCCACCACCAAGAGCGACGGATCGTTGAACGACCTCGCCCTGACGTTCGCCTATGTCCCGAGGTCGTGGCTGCGCCTGGGCGTGGCCCTGCACGCCGTCAACGGGCGCGATGTGGTGACCACCAGCCGCTTCTTCGAAGATACGGTGCGGTATGGCAACACCAGCACGCCCATCGCCACCACGTACGCCGGCAATGCGCTGTCGGCCGGCGTGGAATTCGTCGAGCCGTCGCTGGGCGGCATCGCGATCTCGTACCGCCGCGGCGGACCGCTGGAGCAGAAGATCGGCGACACCACGCTCGCCACGGCGCACGTGCCCGACCACTTCGGCGTCGGCGTCGTGTTCAGCGGCTTTTCCGGCACCACGCTCGCGTTCCGGACGGCGTACGACAAGTGGGCCGCGCTGGGATCGCTGGACGCGGCCAATGGGGCGGCGATGAACTCGTGGGATTCGTCGGTCGGCGCCGAATTCACCGGACCGCGACTGGGCGATATCCCGCTCGCGTTCCGCGTCGGCTCGCGGTGGCGCAACCTGCCGTTCCCGGCGGCGGGCCATCAGGTGCACGAAGGATCCCTGGCCGGCGGCGTGGGGCTCACCCTCGCCCAGGGCCGGGTGCTGTTCGATGCAGGCTTGGTGCGCGCGTCGCGCAGTGCCGGCATCGGCGTCACCGAATCGGCGTGGACGTTGAGCATGGGGCTCACCGTACGCCCCTGAGCCGCGGCCGTGGAGACAAGCACCCGTCCCGCTGACGCCCCGCTGATCCTCGTCGCCGACGACGTCGAGGCCAACGTGGAGCTGCTGTTCGACCAGCTCCACGTGCTGGGATTCCGCGCCATCGCCGCCACCGATGGCCCGTCGGCCCTCACCGCCGCGTTCGAGCACCATCCCGACCTCTGCATCCTCGACGTCGCGATGCCGCCCGGCGCGTTGGACTGCGACGAGCGCGACACCGGCTTCGAGGTCTGCCGCCGCATCAAGCGCGATCCGCGCACCGCCCGCGTGCCCGTCATCTTCGTCACCGCGCTCAACGACACCACCGACCGCCTCAAGGGCATCGAGGCGGGGGGCGACGACTTCCTCACCAAGCCGCACAACCGCCTCGTCCTCGGCGCGCGCGTGCGCAGTCTGCTCCGGCTCAAGGGCGCGATGGACGCCCTCGAAGAGAGTTCGCGCAAGATGCGCGAACTCGAGAAGCTGCGCGACGACCTCATGAAGATGATCGTCCACGATCTCAAGTCGCCGCTCGCCGCCGTGCTCGCCACGCTCGAGATGCTGCTCGACGAGGACTTCGGCCCCCTCACGCCCAATCAGCGGCGCGCCCTCCTCGAAACCGAGGGTCGCGCCGAGGATCTGCTGTCGCTCATCGAGGACCTGCTCGAGATCCGCCGCATCGAGGAGACGAACATCGTGCTCAAGCTGGAGCCGATCGCCCCCGCCGCGATGCTCAACGAGATCGTCCACGAGTGGAGTTCGCGCTTCCAGCAGGACGGCGCCACGGCCACCGTCGACGTCACCGACGACGCGCCCGTGTTCGAGGCCGACAAGCCCCTGCTGCGCCGCGTGCTCGGCAATCTCGTCCAGAACGCGCTCACGCACTCCGCCCACGCCGTGGCCATCCAGCTCAGCGCGCGCCGCGAGGGCGACGGCATCCTGTTCACCGTGGCCGACAACGGGGCCGGCATTCCCCCGGAGTACCAGGACATCATCTTCCGCAAGTTCGAACAGGTGCACACGCCCAACGCGCCCCAGCTGCGCGGCTCGGGGCTGGGGCTCGCTTTCTGCAAGTTGGTCGTCGGCGCGCACGGCGGCCGCATCTGGGTGCAGAGCGCCGGGGCCGGCCAGGGGAGCGCGTTCCACTTCACGCTGCCGCTGCATCCGCCCCCGCCGCCCGAGACGCCGGCCGCGGCCAGAACGACGCGCGCGTGAAGGTGTATCTCCGCACGTTCGGCTGCCGCGCCAACCATGCGGATAGCGAGGCGGTCCGCGCCGTCGTCGCCGGCGCCGGCCACCAGCTCGTGGACGCGCCCGAGGACGCCGACGTCGCGGTGTTCAATTCGTGCGCCGTCACGGCCGACGCCGAAGCCGATCTCCGGCAGGCCGTCCGCCGCGCCGCGCGGCGCGCGCCCGCCATCAGTAGCGTGGTCATGGGGTGCGTGGCCGGACTCGCCGACCGCGAGCCCGCGCTCCTCGCCCTGCCGTCGGTGTCGCACGTCGTGCCCGGCGGCGACGTGGCCCGCGTGGCCGACGCCCTCGGCATCGCGCCCGATCGCGCCGCCGCCATCGGCGGGCCGCAGCAGTCCACGCGCGCCCTGCTGCGCATCCAGGACGGCTGCGACGAGCACTGCACCTTCTGCGCCACCACGCTCGCCCGCGGCGCCAACCGCAGCCGGCCGGCCGCCGACCTGGTGCGCGAAGCGGCGGCGCTGGCCGGCCACCACCCGGAGATCGTCCTTACCGGCGTGCACATCGGGACGTACGGCGTGGACCTCGGCTCGTCGCTCTCGGCGCTGCTCGATCGCCTGCTGCGCGAGGTGCCGGACGTTCGCTTTCGCCTCTCGTCGGTCGAGGCCACCGAAGTCGACGCGCCGCTCTGCCGACTGCTGCGCGCCGGCGGCCGCGTCGTGCCCTTTCTGCACGCGCCGCTGCAGTCGGGCTCGGCGGCGATGCTGCGCCGCATGGGCCGCCACTGGTACACGCCCGAGCGATACGCCGAGGCCGTCGAGCGGGTGGTGGCCCACCGCGCCGTGTTCGGGCTCGGCGCCGACGTGATCACCGGGTTTCCCGGCGAGACCGATCGCGACCACTCCGCCACGGTGGCCCTCTGCGAACGGCTGCCCTTCACCTACCTCCACGTGTTCCCGTTCTCGCTGCGTCCCGGGACCGCGGCCGAGCGGCTGCCGGGCCGGGTGGCCGACGCCGTGGCCCGCGCGCGCGCCGCCGAGCTGCGGGCGCTGGCCCACCGCAAGCAGGCCGCCTATGCCGCCTCGCGCGCCGGCACCACGGCCGACGTCGTGGTCCTCGGGCCCGCCGGGCACCGCAGCGGGCTCACCGAGGACTATCTGACCGTGCGGCTGGACGATCCGGCGTTGCCCCGGGGCCACCGGTTCGTCGCTCGATTACGCACCGCGACGGACGGTTCGCTGGTGGCCGCCTGAGGCGGCTATCTTTCTCCGCTCACGCCAATCCCGATCCCCGCGCCAGATGACCACGGCCGCACGTCCCACCGTCTACATCGAGACCTACGGGTGTCAGATGAACGTGAGCGACTCCGAGCTGATGCTCGGGTCGCTCGCGGCGCACGGCTACGACGAAGCGTCGGACGCGCGGAGCGCCGACGTGATCCTCGTCAACACCTGCGCCATCCGGGAGCACGCCGAGCAGCGCGTGGTGGGCCGCGTGGGCGAGCTCAAGCGCGACATGAAGCCGGGGTCGGTGCTCGGGGTCACGGGGTGCATGGCCCAGCGGTTGGGCGCGCGGCTGCTCGACCAGGCGCGGCATGTGAGTTTCGTGATCGGTCCCGACGGCTATCGCGCGCTCCCGATGCTGGTGGACGGCGCGCGGCGCGGCGAGCGCACCACGGCCACCGACTTCGACCTCGAGGAGCACTACGAGGACTTCACGCCGCGGCGGTTCGACAAGGTCAAGGCATGGATCCCCGTGCAGCGCGGCTGCGACTATCGCTGTACGTACTGCATCGTGCCCACCACGCGCGGCGCCGAGCGCAGCCGCCAGTTGGCGGACGTCGTGCGCGAGACGCGCGACGTCATCGCCGACGGCATGAGCGAGGCCGTGCTGCTCGGCCAGACGGTGAACTCGTATCACGACGGCGCCCATGACTTCGCCGACCTCCTGCGCGCCGTGGGCGCCGTGCCCGGCATCCGGCGCCTGCGGTTCACCAGCCCGCACCCCAACGACTTCAGCGATCGCGTGATCGCGGCCATGGCCGAGGTGCCTGCCGTGTGCGAGCACGTGCACCTGCCCATGCAGTCGGGGAGCACGCGGATTCTCAAGCGGATGCTGCGCCGCTACACGCGCGAGGAATACCTCGAATGCGTGGACCGCCTGCGCGCCGCGATCCCCGGGCTGAGCCTCACCACCGACGTCATCGTGGGATTTCCCGGAGAGACCGAGGCCGACTTCGAGGAGACGCTGAGCGCCGTCCGCGCCGTTGGATTCGCCGACGCCTTCACCTTCAAGTTCTCGCCGCGCGAGGGCACGGCCGCCACGCGCCTGCCCGCCGCCGACACCGTGCCCGATGCCGTGGCCGGCGAGCGGCTGGAGCGGCTGGTCGAGGCGGTGCGCGGCGCGTCGCGGTCGCGTAATCTGGCGTTGCTCGGCCAGCGCGTGGAGGTGATGGTCGAGCGCGAAGCGCGCCGCGGCGGCGACCTGTTGCAGGCCCGCACCCGCGACTTCAAGACCGTCCTCGTGCCGGGCGATGCCTCGATGCTCGGCCGCTATCTCACGGTGGAGCTCACCGGCACCACCGGCTTCACGTTCACCGGCACCGCCGTCGCCGATCGGCGCGCGCTCCCGATGGCCGGATGAAGAACATCGTGGAAGAGGTCGTGCGCGAGGCGCACGCCCAACTGCTGCCCACGAGTACGGCGTTCTGCGCCTGTCAGCAATGCACGGATGACGTGGTGACGTACGTGCTCAACCAACTTCGTCCCCGCTACACCAACACCGCGCGGGGCTGGGCGCTGGCCAATCTCGAACTGCGTAGCGACCAGGGCAGAGCCGATCTGTCGGTGCGCGTGCTCGATGCCATGCGTCGTGTGGCCGCCGCGCCGCGCCACGAAGCAGGTCGTCCCACACCCCCGAGCCCCACCGCCTAGGCGCCGATCGCCGCGCGGCGAGGCGTCCAGCCCGCCCGCGCCATGCCGATCTTCGCCGTTGGAGTTGCCTCGTACGCGGCCGGGCTGCTGCTCGGATTCGCCGGCGCGTCGGCGGTCGCGGCCTGGCTGTCGATGGCGGTGGCCGCCCTGGCCGCGATCGCGCGCCGCGCCACCATCGCCGCCGCCGCGCTCCTCGTTGCCGCCGGGGCGATGGTGGCGTACGCCACGGCGCGCGACGACGCCCGCTGTCTCGCCGCGCTGGGCGGGCGCACGGCCATCCGCGTGGAACTGGACGACGCCGCCGATCCGGGCTCGTTCTCGCGGGCCCACGCCGTCGGATGCCGCGCCGACGTCTCGCTGGCGGTGGCCCGTGGCTCCTCGCGCGCCGGATTCATCGTGCTCGCCAGCGGCGACGTCACGCGATCCGCCCGCGGACTGCTCGTGATGCGCGCCACCATTCGCGTTGTGCGGCCGGGCTCGGCGCTCACGCGGTGGCGCGACCGCGCGGGGCGGCGCGTGGACGCCGTCTTCGGCGCCGACGCGCCGCTGGCGCGCGCCCTGCTCGTGGCCGACCAGCGCGGTATCCCGGTGGAGATGCGCGACCGCTACGCGGCGGCCGGGCTCACGCACATGCTCTCCATCTCGGGGCTGCACGTGGCGCTCATCGCCGTCGCCACCGACCTCGTGTTCCAACTGCTCCGGCTCTCCCGGCGCCGGGCCAGCGTCGCCACGCTCGTCGTGATCGCCGCCTACGTGGCCATGCTGGGCGCGCCGGCCCCGGCGCTCCGGGCCGCCGTCATGCTCGCCGCCGTGGTCTGCGCGCGCTTGTGGCAGCGGCCCACGTCGCCGTGGGCCATCCTCGCCATCGGCGCCGCGATGCCGCTGGTCGATCCCCGCGTGGCGCGGGACGTGGGCTACCAGCTCAGCGTGGCCGGCGTCGCGGCCCTCGTCGCCGCGTCGGCGCTCGCGCAACGCGTGACGTGGATGCGCGATCTAGCCGGCGTGCGGCGCACCGTGGCCGGCACCGTGGCGGCGTCGCTCATGGCCACCGTGGTCACGGCGCCGCTCGTGGCGTGGTACTTCGGCCGGCTCAGCCTGATCGGCCCACTCACCAACGTGTTCGCGGGGCCGGTGATCGCGCTGGCGCAGCCGATGATGTTCCTGGCGCTCGTGCTGTCGCCGGCCGGACCGCTCGCGCGGTG
>Ga0307372_10008581_pt1 | contig 14317 bp, 12 predicted proteins | sample OX1MG_FD_202533 | JGI IMG/M metagenome (GOLD analysis project Ga0307372, IMG submission 202533) | Soil microbial communities from Risofladan, Vaasa, Finland - OX-1 | ecosystem: Environmental > Terrestrial > Soil > Coastal area > Acid sulfate soil | place: Finland: Risofladan, Vaasa | collected...
ACCCCGACCAGTCATTCCCTTTCTTCAGCTGTGAACCAAAAGCCAGACCCATCAGGGCCCCTCCGAAATCTGCAGAAAGCAAAACCGTAGAGGCTCCGGCAATATCCACCACCAGGAATATGGCCGTGATCACCCATAGTGGAATTCCTCCGCCCAGCATGGGAAATATCCGGTATTTAGGGACCAGTACGGTGACTGCCAGGGTGATCGCCATGATGCTGGGGCCGGAACCGAAAAGGGGGATACCTGCAGGCATGGCGCGGAATGCCGGATTTGCATAATGGAATGCCATGAAGAAAACCGCACCGGCCAGTCCGCCATACAGGTATAATGGCAACACTTTGCGGGGTCCGGCAAATTCCTGCAGCAGGGTTCCGAATCCCCAGAGCCATAACATATGGGTCAGCAGTTCAATGAATCCTTCATGCACGAACATGAAACTGATCAGGGTCCAGGGCCGGGTCAGCCACATTTGCAATCCCGAGGGCATGACGGCCCAGGGATAAATATCCTTAGTAAAATCCTTATCGGCCTGACCGGTGACCAAAAACAGGATTTGGACAATAAACAGGGCAGTGAATACAACGGCATTAGCTATGATCAGCCGCCAGATGATATTGTTATTCTCACCGAAAAAAATCTTCCGGCGTTCATATTTAACGGCTACTTTCATTGGATACCCATTACAGCAAATTTACAGTTTATAGCCCGTTCTCCGGCCGGTCTTCAGGAAAAATTCCGGCGGCCCCCTTTATTCCAGAGTTTGATCAGTATAAAGGCGAATAACGCCCCTCCCAGATGCGCGAAATGGGCGACGTTGTCCGTCGGGGAATTCTTAATTCCCAGGTAGAGTTCCAACGCGATATACCCCAGCACAAACCATTTGGCTTTCATCGGGATAAAAAAATAAAAATAGATCATGCTGTTGGGGAAGAGCAGCCCAAAGGCTGCCAGGCAACCGAAAATGGCCCCGGAGGCTCCCAGAGTGGGCTCAACCCAGACCTGTATAAGTGATTGGGGGAGGCTGGCAAAAGCAGTGCTGATGTGGTTTTCATACTGGGTCCACAGGGAACCGATCTGAGTGACCGTATAACCATTCTGGGCAGCCATGATATGAAACCTCCAGTCCAGGACCACCATATACACCAGGGCAGCCCCGAGTCCGCAGATCATATAAAAGATCAGGAACCGTTTCGGGCCCCAGTAATTTTCCAGGACACTTCCGAACATCCAAAGCGCAAACATATTGAACAGGATATGCTCCCAGCCCCCATGCATGAACATATGGGTCAGGAACTGGTAGGGTTTGAACAGGTCGGAGCGCCAGTAATGAAGGGCGAACATTTCTGTAACGTGTACATGCAATATGGAGGGGAGGGTCATCTGGGCCAGAAAAACCAGGCCATTGATGATCAGCAGGTTTTTAACCACAGTAGGCAGTATCTGGAAACTTCCGGGCCTGAATTCGGTCATGTATCAATATTTCCGGTCACCGCCTAAGCAGCAGGACCACGTTTTCAATATGCTGGGTATGCGGGAACATATCCACTGGCTGTACCTTTTCCACTGTATAATGATCCCCTAATTTTACCAGGTCCCTGGCCTGGGTGGCCGGATTACAGCTCACATATACGATTCTGGGAGACTCCATGTCAATCAGCTTATCCATTAATTTACTGGTCATCCCAGCCCTTGGGGGATCCGTAATGACCAGATCCGGAGCACCATGCTCCTGAAAAAAAAGATCATTACAGATGGTATTCACATCCCCCGAAAAGAACTGTGCATGTCCGATCTGATTGATCCGGGCATTTTCCCGGGCATCCTCAATGGCTTCCCCGAGCAATTCAACTCCGATCACCCTGCGGGCCCCCGGCGAAACAAAAATACCGATAGTTCCGGTTCCGCAATACAGATCATAGACAGTTTCTTCCCCATGCAGATCGGCAAACGTTCTCACCACTTCATAGAGCTTTTCTCCCTGATAGCTGTTGGTCTGGAAGAATGATTTAGGCCCGATCCTGAACTGGAATCCCCCCAATTGTTCCAGAAGATACCCTGGACCCCGGTAGGTGATGCACTGTTGGTCGCTGAGATTGTCATTGGCTTTGGAATTGATGGTATACACCACTGAGTTGATGGATGGCAACTGACGGATCAGGTGGTCCAGTAAAAGTTCCCGCTGCTCCCGGTCATCATGATGAAAAACCAGGTTCACCAGGACTTCCCCGCTGCGGCAGATGCGGATCACGAGGTTTCGCAACCAGCCCTCCCCGGTCCGGATATCATAGAAGGAAAGCCCGTGTTCCAGGGCATAGACCCGGATGGTATCACGAATCTGGTTGCTGGGATCTTCCTGCAGGTAGCATTTGTGGATATCCAGTACTTTGTCAAATCCTCCCGGCAGGTGGAACCCCAGGGCATCCCGCCTCGGAAAAGCTTCCTGCTGCGGATCATATTCCTCCTCAGGCAACCAGGCCCGGTTGCTGAAGGTAAATTCCAGCTTATTGCGGTAAAAACTGGTTCTGGCCGCCCCCAGGATGGGATTGAGGGCAGGAAGGTCCAGTTTGCCAATCCTTTCCAGGCTATCCTGTACCTGCTGTTGTTTAAATTGCAATTGTTGGTCATAGGGCAACATTTGCCATTTACAGCCCCCACAGACCCCAAAATGACTGCAGAAAGGTTCCACCCGGTGCAAAGAATACTGGTGAAACCGGATGACCTTCCCTTCTGCCCAGTCCTTTTTGTTTTTACCAATGCGTACATCCACCAGGTCCCCGGGCACGGCACCTTCAATGAAGACTACCTTCCCTTCGATCCTGGCAAGGGATCGTCCTTCAGCAGCATAGCCACTGACCAGAACTTCCCGAAGTATTTCAGGGTCGCGGGCCAAAGTATAAAATAAGATCCGGGGTAAAGTGCAGGCAAAGGTAATTAAATGGGGTATCCCCCTGGGCAGCATAATTGGTCAACACCTATCGATTAAACCGGAAGGATAACCGGCGCCCACCATATCATTATTAAAATGGAAGGGTGCTGACAATTCCAAGGCATTCCACCCACCCATAATCCATGGCTTAAAGGTAGTTGGAATAGAATAGTTAGGCTGGCAAGATTACCGGATAGCTTACAAAAAGGTATGGTGTTCAAAGGCAGAACCAGGAATGCCAGCAGGCGTGATGGGTTATTGAAGCTACTTCATTGAGAAGTTCCTGATTGGGCACTGGCTTGTATTCCAATTGTGCGAAATACTTTAGCTTTACTTGGAAATAATTTATTTTCAGCATGCGCAGTATTTTGCTGGTCTTATCCGTGCTGCTGCTATCAGCGCAGGGCCATGCACAGGGGCATCATATCCGGGTGAAGATCACCGGCTGGAAGGATACCCTGCTTTACCTGGGTAATTATTACGGGGAAAAGACTTACCTGGCTGATTCCTCACGCCTGGACGCCCAGGGTGTGGCCATTTTCTCCGGTGAAAAAAAATATCCTGAAGGAATCTATTTCCTGCTGATGCCTGACAAGCGCCATTTTTTTGAGTTACTGATGGGAAAGGACCAGGATTTTTCAGTAACCGCCGATACCGCTGACCTGGCAGGAAAAACAATATTCAGTCATAGCCCGGACAATAGCCTTTTTTCCAGGTACAATCATTTCCTGGCTACGGTGAACAGCCGCAGTGTCCAAATTGCCGGGGAAATGCATCAGGCAGCAAACCATGCAGATTCCTCCCGTGCCCTGCAGGACCGGAAGGACCTGAATGAATCGATCTATCAGTTCAGGAAACAGTTCATCCATGATCATCCCGGAAGCTTGCTGGCCAGGATATTCAGGGCGATGCTGGATCCCACAATCCCAACAGCCCCAAAGCTGCCGGATGGACATCCGGATTCTTCATTTGCCTTCCGGTATATGAAAATCCATTACTGGGATAATGTGGATTTTTCAGACAGCGCCCTGCTCAGGACACCCATCTATGAAGGCCGCCTACAGGATTATTTTACCCATTATGTCATGCCCTTTCCCGATTCCATAAATGCCGCTGCCGACCTATTGCTGAAAAAGACCATGGCCAACCGGGAAATGTTCAAATTCACCCTTTCCTGGCTGACCTATACCTATGAAACCTCCAGGTACATGGGCATGGATGCTGTATTTTTTCACCTGGTAGAAAAATACTATGTACCTGGAGATGCCACCTGGCTGACCCATGCCCAGCAGCAGAAGATCATTGAACGGGCTTATTCCCTTTCTGCCAACCTGATCGGCGAAAAGGCTCCGGCCCTGGATCTGCTGGACAGCACCATGCAGCATCGCATATCCTTATATGGCATCCATGCGAAATATACCCTGATCGTTTTTTGGGATCCGACCTGCGGTCATTGCCAGGTAGATGTGCCCCGAATGGATTCCGCATATGAGAAGGCTTGGAAAAAAATGGGGATGAAAGTGCTGGCAGTCCGGACCGGAGGTACAAGGGAGCAATGGTTAAATTTCATTCATGTCCATCACCTGAACAACTGGATCAATGCCTGGGATCCCAGGCATAGCAGCCATTACCGGCAGCTGTATAACGTGTATATGACCCCTGTTGTTTACCTGCTTAACAGCAAAAAGATAATCATTGCCAAGCAACTGGACGTAAAGGGATTGTCGGATTTTCTACGTTTGCGCAGTCGTCCGGCTGGCGGCTGATCAGACTGGGAGAGTATCTGCTGATATATCAGAAGAAATGAATAATCTCCGTGTTTCCATGAAAAAGCGGATATGCTTTCTGTTTTCATTGGGATTCTCTATCCATGTCATGGGTCAGCAGAACGTGTCCTATACCGGGGGGTTCGGACTCACCCTGGGACCGGAATTTTCCGCATATACGGCCAGAACGCCCGGTAACCGGATCACCAGCAATCTTCGCCTATCCATGGAAGCAGGAATCTACACTGATTTTCCGGTTGGTCCTGATCTTTACCTGCAGCCCACGCTTTGCTATGCAGGCAAGGGAGGTAGGGATATAACCAGCGGGGATATCCTTTCTCTGTCTTATCTGGAACTCCCGATGGATTTTGTGATCAAGCCGTATCTTGGCGGGGACAACCGATTATGGGCCGGATTCGGACCTTATGTAGCCTATGGGATCGGGGGAAGCACGGGAAGCAGCCTGAAAACGGATCCGTTCAAAAGCAATGCCGGGGGAGCAGGATCTTTTGACCGTTTCGATGCCGGCGCCCATTTCCAGCTGGGATATCAGTCGCCGTTCAACTTACTGGTCGGCCTTAACGGAGAACTGGGGTTTTCCAATATCCTGCATGGCGGAAATGGAAGCAATGCAGACCGGAATGTTTCATTCAGTCTGTTCGCGGGTTTTGAATTCGGTTCCATCAAATGATTTCCCGGACTGCATCCCGGATGACGGAAGGTTTGCCCAGGGTATAATAGTGAAGTCCGGGCACTCCCGCATTTTTCAGTTCCCGGCTTTGGTGGACCAGCCATTCCTTGCCGACCATTTCCACCTCTTTATCCGTCTTGCAGGACTGGATGGCTTCAGAAAGCTCCCTGGGTATATCTACATGAAAGATATGCGGCAGCACGGTCAGCTGCTTTTTGCTGGTAATGGGCTTTAATCCGGGGATGATGGGAACGTGGATCCCGGTTTCTCTGCATCTGGAGACAAAATCAAAGTATTTGCGGTTATCAAAGAACATCTGTGTGGTGATATAATCTGCTCCCCTGTCGACCTTGTTTTTCAGGTGAATGAGATCCGTCTGCATGTTGGGCGCCTCGAAATGTTTTTCAGGATACCCGGCTACTCCGATACAGAAATTGGTTTTGACTCCTTCCCGAAGGTCCTGCTCCAGATATATGCCCTGGTTCATGCTCACCACCTGCTGCAGTAATTCCACGGCATAGCGATGCCCGTTGGGGTCCGGTTCAAAAAAAGACTCATTGGCAATCGCATCACCCCGCAGCACCAGTACATTGTCAATACCCAGGAAATTGAGATCGATCAGGGCATTTTCCGTCTCTTCCCTGCTAAATCCGCCACAGATCAGATGCGGCACAGCGTCTATTCGGTAATGATTCATGATGGCTGCACAAATGCCCACCGTTCCGGGCCGTTTCCGGATATCCACTTTTTCAAAATTACCGTCTGCCCGTTTTTTGAATATCTGTTCGCTGCGATGATAAGTGACATTGATGAAGGCGGGGCTGAATTCCATCAGGGGATCCAGGTGTTCATAAATGGATTCAATGCTCCTGCCTTTCAGCGGCGGCAGGATCTCAAAGGAGACCTGGATACCCTTTGCCTGACTGATATGATCTGTTACCTTCACAGGGAGTGATAATTTACCGAAATTTTGCAAATGTAGTAAGATTGCCTTTCAATATGGCATCTGCCCCCTTATAGGCAAAGGGATAGCTCCTTATTGCCTATTTTTGGGTATTCAACATTAATCCCTTGAAGATACATACCCGCGAACTGGTCAAACGTTATGGACGACGCACTGTCGTCGATCATGTGTCCATTGAAGTCACCCAGGGTGAGATAGTGGGCCTGCTTGGACCCAACGGCGCAGGCAAAACCACCACATTCTATATGGTGGTGGGCTTGATCAAGCCGGATGCAGGGGAGGTATTTGTCGATGATGAAAATATCTCCGCCCTTCCGATGTACAAACGGGCTAAAATGGGCCTGGGTTATCTCCCCCAGGAACCTTCCATATTCCGCAAGCTCAGTGTGGAAGATAATATTTTAGCTATCCTGGAAATGATAGGCATGAAAAAAATGCAGCAAAAGGAAAAACTGGAATCATTGCTGGATGAACTGCATCTCCAGCATGTCCGGAAAAGCAACGGAGATGTGTTGAGCGGTGGGGAAAGAAGAAGGACCGAGATTGCCCGGGCACTCGCGGTGGATCCGAAATTCATCCTGCTGGATGAGCCTTTCGCCGGCATTGATCCCATTGCGGTGGAAGATATCCAGTCCATCGTGGACCGCCTCAGATATAAGAATATTGGCATTCTGATCACCGATCACAATGTGCATGAGACCCTTTCCATAACGGACCGGGCTTATCTGTTGTTCGAGGGAAAGATCCTGAAGTCCGGTACCGCCGAAGAACTTGCCGCAGATGAACAGGTGAGAAAAGTATATCTTGGACAGAATTTCGTGCTCCGCAGGAAGGAGTCTGCCCGACAACCGGCTCCCTGATCCCCCTGCAGCCCATGCGATACCATGAAATTACTCAGTCCGGCATTATCCCAACTGGCCAGGTTTCGCCTGGGACGCATTGATTATTTTATGCAGTATCCTCAGGATGTGCAGGAGCAGGTATTTCAGCAACTGCTCGGGTCCGGCCAGTATACGGAATATGGCCGTAAATACGGATTTTCCCGGATTTTCCGGATTGCAGACTATAAGAAAGCCGTTCCCGTATGTACCTATGAAAGCCTCAAACCGGTCATCCAGCGGATCATGGATGGGGAGCAGAATTTGCTTTGGAACAGCCCGGTCAAATGGTTCGCCAAATCCAGCGGTACCACCAGCGACAAGAGCAAATTCATTCCGGTCAGCATGGAAAGCCTTGATGATTGTCATTTCCGGGCAGGCCGGGATGTACTTTCCCTCTATTATAAAAATTACCCTGAATCCGACCTGCTTACCGGAAAGACCCTGGTAATCGGTGGCAGCCACCAGGTAAATAAGCTGAATAGCGACAGCTTTTTTGGAGACCTGAGTGCCGTTATGCTTCAGAACATGCCATTTTACGGGCAAATGATCCGAACGCCGGACCTGTCCATAGCCCTGATGGATGAATGGGAGGAAAAGATCGACCGGATGGCAGGCACGGTCATCCATGAAAATGTCACTTCCATCGCCGGGGTGCCCACCTGGACCCTGGTCCTGATCAGGCGCATATTGGAACTTACTGGCGCGAATACCCTATTCCAGATATGGCCTAAGCTTGAATTATATATGCATGGCGGGGTCAGCTTTGCCCCTTATCATGGACAGTTTGAAAAGCTGGCCGGAACACCGGAAATGCATTTTCTGGAAACCTATAATGCTTCGGAAGGATTTTTTGCTGCTCAGGATAACCTGCACGAGGATGAGGGTTTGTTGCTTTTCCTGAACCATGGCATATTCTATGAATTCATGCCGATGGAAGAATTTGGCAGCCAATCCCCACAAACCCTTCAGCTCGATGAGGTAGAAACCGGGACGAACTATGCCCTGGTGATCAGCACCAATGGGGGGCTTTGGAGGTACCTGGTGGGAGATACGGTACAGTTCACCACCCTGAACCCCTTCCGGATCCGGGTTACCGGGCGGACCCGGCAGTTCATCAATGCCTTCGGGGAAGAGCTAATAGTGGACAACGCGGAAAATGCCATTGCCCTGGCTTGCCAGGCAACCGGGGCTGTCGTGAATGACTATACCGTCGCACCGGTATACTTTAGTGCCAGTCATAACGGGCACCACCAATGGCTCATTGAGTTTGCCACAGTGCCTGCAGATATTGAAAGGTTCCGGATGGAGCTAGACCGGGCACTTCAGGAGCTTAATTCGGATTATGAAGCCAAGCGCTACCGGAACCTGGCCATGGAAATGCCTGAAATCATCCCGATCAAGGCGGGGATTTTCAATGCCTGGCTTAAAAGCAAGGGTAAACTCGGTGGGCAGCATAAGGTACCCCGGCTTTGCAATGACCGCAAATATGTCCAGGAAATACTCCTTTTCAGCGAATGATAAGTCAGAAAAATATTAAATTACTTCCTGAATTTCCTTTTCTTAAATCAAGATGAAACTACTGGACAATAAGATAGCCATAATAACCGGAGCAAGCCGGGGAATTGGGGAGGCTATTGCCCTGAAACTGGCTGAGCAGGGAGCACATGTGGCTTTCACCTGGCAAAACTCCGAAGAAAAAGCCGCCCTGCTGGCTGATAAACTGAAACTACTGGGGGGAATGGCCCTATCCCGTCGGTCCAATGCAGCCAGTTATACCGATTGCGAAAGCTTTGTAGCCGAAGTGCTGAAAACCTTCGGGACTGTGGATGTCTGTGTCAATAATGCGGGAATTTCCAGGGATAATCTCCTGCTGAGGATGAGTCAGGAGCAATGGGATGAAGTGATGGACACCAATCTTAAAAGCGTATATGCCATGACCAGGCAGGTGATAAGGCCCATGATGAAGGCCAGAAGCGGTTCCATCATCAATATGAGTTCCATTATCGGAATCCGGGGAAATGCTGGTCAAAGCAGTTATGCTGCATCCAAAGCCGGGATTATCGGCTTCACCAAATCCATTGCCCAGGAACTGGGCAGCCGAAATGTACGGTGCAATGCGATTGCACCAGGATTCGTTGAAACAGATATGACCCGTATGCTGAATGAGGGGGAAGTGGCTAAATCATACCTGGAAAAAATCCCCCTGGGCCGGTTCGGCAAAGCAGAAGATATTGCCAATCTGGCCTTGTTTCTGGCCTCAGACCTTTCAGGGTATATCACCGGACAGGTAATCAGTATCTGCGGAGGCCTGAATACCTGATCCGGAATCCTGGCAGGAACATCTTTCCCCGGCCATTGGCCTGGCAGACCAATTCCTGTCACCGGGATATACCTCCCGGAAGTAGGGCTAATCTCCCGGAAATGTAGTGGCACAGAAAAATTACTTACTTGATTATCAAATCATTATAAGCAACAAGTGTCAAACTACAGCCCGTTTGAAGGCCCTTTTACAAAAAAGGGAAATCCGAGTCGGCCTGCTGTTTTTGTTTTAGCTTTGCCCCTTGCTTATGAAAAAGATCATCCTGTTCTCTTTATGGTTTTGCAGCTGGCTGATCTGTCATGGCCAGGCATGCTCCAATGCCTACCGGATTGTCATCCTGGGATCTTCCACGGCCTACGGAACAGGAGCCAATCCCATTTCAGACAGTTCATGGGTAGCCAGGTATACCCGCTACCTGAAGTCCATCAATCCGGCGTATACGGTAGTCAACCTGGCTGAAGGAGGCTATGATACCTACCAGATCCAGGCTGACGGTTACCTTCCTCCAAAAGGCAGGAAGCTTCCGGATACTTCCCGCAACATCAGCAAGGCCCTTTCCCTGGATCCGGATGCCATTATCATCAACCTGCCTTCGAATGATGCCGCAGAAAACCTCACTCAGCAAGAGCAGAAAGCCAATTTTGAAAGGGTAGCAAGACTGGCAGATAAAAGCCATGTCCCTTTATGGGTTACGACTACCCAACCCAGGAATCTTTCGGGAACTAAATTGCACAAGCTTGTTCAAATGCGTGACTGGATTTACTCCTTTTTTGGGAAAAAATCCATTGATTTCTGGACCGGACTGGCCCAGGCAAGCGGTACCCAGATAAAGGAATATGGGGCAGGGGATGGCATTCACCTGAACAATGCCGGACATCGTATCTTATATCTACGTGTAGTATCAGCAGATATTCCGGATTCCCTCTGTGCCCGCAATAATCCCCGTTAACCCTTTTCCTGATTACCCATAACATATTTGATTACCAGGTCAGATTACCCAGGTAATCACCTATTTTGGGTTCCGTGGATGAGTCAACCCTGCTTCATGTCATCCCTCCTTTGCCGGCAAGCTACAGCCAGGTTGGTGGCCCTATCTGCGGAGCTGCATTGCCTGAATCTGCGTATTGGAAACCTAGGAATGCCCTTTAAGCATTACCGGGGGCGACGGGGATTACTGCGAGGCTGGGGGGGCTGGGAATTTGGAGGATTTTGTCTTGGATGCGGTGTTTGCTGACCCTGCCTTTGTTTTTGTTTCCGCCTGCGGCTGTTCTTCTCCAGGGATCTCAGGCTGATCTGTCCGACCACATCCACGAAATGATGCTCATCCTCACTGGTTTTTGGAGGAGTCAGGTCCACCCCCTTGAGTTCTTCAGGTTTCAGTCCCTGCCGGTTCATCTCCTGGATTTCCCGGACCCGGACAATGGTCAGGGGAAACTGTTTGCTGGCATCCCCATAGCTGTACCACATCAGGTTTTTAAAGATATCCTTTTTCTGGAGGTGGGCAACCCCTGCAGTAGTATCCAGGTTATCGGCATCAATGGGAAATTCCTTCAGGGCATCCATATAGGTATCCAGCTCATAGTTCAGGCAACATTTGAGGCGGCCACACTGTCCTGAGAGCTTGGTCTGGTTGATGGACAGATTCTGGTACCGGGCTGCTGTAGTATTGACGGACTTAAAATCAGTCAGCCATGTCGAACAGCAGAGCTCCCTGCCGCAGGATCCTATTCCCCCTACTTTCCCGGCTTCCTGGCGGGCACCGATCTGGCGCATTTCCACCTTTACCCTGAACTCTCCGGCGAATATCTTAATCAGTTCCCGGAAATCGACCCGCTCATCTGCCGTATAAAAAAATGTAGCCTTTCGGCCATCGGCCTGTATTTCCACTTCCGCAATTTTCATGTCCAGATTTAGGCTTCGGGCGATAGCCCTGGCCCGGATAAGGGTAGCGGTTTCTTTCTGCTTGGATTCTGACATTTTAGCCAGGTCATCGGAACCTGCCCGGCGGAGTAAGCGTTTCACTTCCGGCGAGTTGTCCACCCGCCGCTTTTTCATTTGGAGCTTGACCAGCTCCCCGGTCAGGTTGACCATTCCTACATCAAACCCACTGACCCCCTCCACGGTAACCATTTCGCCTTTTTCAAACAAATGCCTGCTGGTATTGCGGAAAAAATCCTTCCGGCTTCCATTGTTGAAACTGACTTCTATGATATCAAAGGTGGTCAGGGAGTCAGTTAAAGGAATACGCCCAAGCCAGTCATAGACATTTAGCCTGTTGCAACCTCCGCTACTGCATCCTCCGTTTCCTTTGCATCCTCCTGGTTTTCCCCCTGCCTCTGTGCCACAATTTCCACAACCCATGTGTATAATGAGTTTAAATATTAAAGAATAAATATATAAATTTTCAGGAAAAATTCATTTCCCCCTCACCGCTGATTTCACAAAGGTAACGGTTTCCGGCTGAAAATATAGCCCATGCGGATGGACAGGGCATGGAAGAGGATCTTGGAGTTCGCATTGCGTTCGATCTGATAACAGGCTTCATCCAGCAACCGGATCATTTTCTCCGCCTGAAAGAAATCCAGCTTTTTGTTGAGCCGCTCCGCAAAATCAGATTCATCCGGAGTCAGGGGAATTAACCGGGGGTCCAGATACTGCAATCGCAATGCATGCTCCAGCAGGGTGATGAAATACCTCAGGAAGTTCTTCTGGTTTTCCCGGGCTGTTTTTCCTGCGGATACCTCTTCAATCCAATCACTCAGGGCTTTTGCCTGTCCGGTAAAGATATAATTGAGCCAGGCCCGGAGCTGTTCCAGCAGGTCGGTTTGTCCATGTACCGTCAGGATCAGGGCTTCCCGAAAGTTACCGTCGCAGATATGGGCAATCTGCCCGGCTGCCTGGGCATTCACCCCTGTCCTCTGCATCAGGGCATGGCTGATTTCATCCTTGCCCGGAGTTCCCAGCTTGACCAGCTGGGTCCTGGATAGCAGGGTACCCAGGATGTTTTCCTGGTTTTGGGCAACCAGGATGAATATGGTCCCCGGGGGAGGTTCCTCGATTAATTTCAGCAGCCGGTTACCTTCCTTTCCCAAATATTCAGGCATCCAGACCAGCAGGATCTTATATTCACTTTCAAAACTTTTATAACTGAGTTTATGGATGATCTCATGACATTCCTGGGCCGTGATATTGCCTTGTTTGTTCTCTGAACCGATGAATTGCAGCCAGTCCATGACATTACCATATGGATTTTTGTCCAGGAATTCCCTCCACTGCCGGATATAATCGGTAGATACCGGTTTATCCCCAGGCTTTTTAGGGACCACCGGGTAACTGTAATGAATATCCGGATGGACAAACGCAGCTGCTTTCCGGCACTGGTCACATTGCCCGCAGGCATCCTGCTCTCCCCTGTTGATGCAAACAATATACTGGGCAAAAGCCAGGCCCAGCGGTAATCCTCCTGCTCCTTCATGCCCCAGCAGGAGCAAGGCATGGCTAAGCCGGTTATTGCGAACCATGCCGGTGAGTTGCGCTGCGGCAGTATGCTGGTTAATGACTTCTGAAAAAAGCATAAATGGGGTGGGAAAGATCGCCTGAATTCCTTGACTAAGATAGATAAATTCAACACAGGACCGAAAAGCAGGGACGGCTGAACCGTTCGGCAACTGAACGCAAAATGCTGAAGTGGAACTGCACACTCTCCGTCAATGACAGGCTCCAAGCCCCATCCTTCAGGAATTCAGGTATTGAGATCATTGTGGACAGCATGCTGGACCACAGCATGCTGCTGATCCCGGTTTCTGGCCGGTAACTGTCAGGCTGACAATACGGTTTCCGGATTTCCTGAACAGGTCTATTTCGGAAGAGGAAATATAATGGAGCAGGATATCATCAGGTATCACAATGGTTTTTTTGGTTTGAACGGTGATGTTTTCATAACCGCAGACCTTTATCAGTTCCAGGTAGGTATGGCTCTGCAGGGCCCCCGACACACAACCGGAATACATTTCAGCAGCCTCCCGGATCTTCAGGGGAAGCAGGCCTTCCAACACGATATCGGAAATACTGAAATGGCCTCCCGGTTTCAGCACCCGGTAGATCTCACGGAATATCCTGTCCTTACCAGGCAAGAGGTTCAGCACGCAATTGCTGATGATCACATCGGCAAAATCTGCCGTAACCGGCATTTTTTCAATATCCCCAAGCCGGAACTCCACATTTGTAAAGCCGAGCTTACCTGCATTTTCCCGGGCTTTTTCAATCATGGCCGGCGTAAAATCAATCCCGACCACCCTTCCGTCTTCGCCGGCCTCCACACGGGCTACAAAGCAATCGTTACCGGCCCCCGATCCCAGGTCGATCACGGTATTTCCTTTTCTGATCCCTGCATACCTTGTAGGCAAACCGCAGCCCAGCCCAAGATCAGCATCCGGAATATATCCTTCCAGACTGCCATAATCATCATTCATGATATTATACACTGACGTCGTAGTGCAAGCACCGGATCCACAGCACGAGGATTGATTGTCCTGTAAGCTTTGGCCGGCAATTTCTGTGTATTTCTGCCGGACCATTTCCTTAATCCGATCCTGACTTTCCATGTGTTGAATTTTTAAGATGAATAATATCCTGTTTATAACCAAAAGTCCATTTTACCTGCCTGCCTGATGAAATCAATAATGGCTTTTTCAATCTCATCCCTCAACTTTCTGGTCTTCTCCAGTACTTCCCCTTGGGTACCGGTGAATAAAGAAGGATCCTGG
>Ga0307372_10008582_pt1 | contig 14316 bp, 11 predicted proteins | sample OX1MG_FD_202533 | JGI IMG/M metagenome (GOLD analysis project Ga0307372, IMG submission 202533) | Soil microbial communities from Risofladan, Vaasa, Finland - OX-1 | ecosystem: Environmental > Terrestrial > Soil > Coastal area > Acid sulfate soil | place: Finland: Risofladan, Vaasa | collected...
TACCCGGAAGGGATGAATCTAAAACTTTCATTTTTGGACAAGCCGCTCTCCGTTTACACAAAGCAATTCACCGTGCGCGCGGAATTTGCCGTGGCAGCGAATGCCGCGCTCGGAAAAAAAAATCTGCCATTTACGCTGCAATACCAAGCGTGCAATGACAGTGCCTGCCTGCCTCCGGTGAAGGTTCCGGTGATTGCGAAAATCGACGTGGCGCCAGCGGGAACGAAGACGCGCGCGATGTCGCCGGGTATTTTCAGCAGCAAGCCAAAGTAATTCTGCAGCAAATCGCAAAAAAAAACAGCTACCCAGAGAACGCGCCGCAGGTGCGTGTTGGCGAAATGTGTTCAGGGCGCGGCGACAAAAGGCAAGGCGCGGCGGAGACGCGCTATGACACGCGCCTTACCGACAACAAGCATGGTTTCAAAAAGAGGCGGAGCGACGGCGCGGCCAACGATGGCGACGCGAGTGGCATTGATCAGCAGACCGGCTTTGACGCCCTCCGCTTCGGCGAGAGCGCGAAGGGCGTGATCGCAGGCATCGTGATTCCAATCGGGCAGCGCATCCAGCGCGGCGGCGAGTTTGCCGAGCAAATCCGGCAGTTTTGGGTCCTTCCAGAATTTTTTGCGCGCTTCGGCGTCGTAATCGAAATCATCCGAAAAAAAAGCGCGCGCCCAGGTAGCAAAATCCGGAAGGAGACGCGTGCGCGGACGAAGAATGTCGACCGTATGTGCGAACCATTCATGTTCAGCGCCATCCCATTCTTCGCGCCAGAGGCGATGGCGCTGGAGTTCGGCTTTGACGTAGGGAAGAAGCTCGTCGATGGGAAGCTTCTGGAGATATTGGGAATTGAACCATTCGAGTTTGTCGCGATCGAAGATGCCGTTGGTGCGGCTGACTCCGGAAAGCGAAAAACGATCGATGAGGTCGGCAGTGCGGAGGAATTCTTCGTCGGAGCCGGTGGACCATCCGAGGAGCGTGAGGAAATTGCGGAAGGCTTCGGGGAGGAAACCTTCGTCGGCATAAGAAGTGACGCTGGTGGCGCCGTGACGTTTGGAGAGCCGCGTGCGATCGGGACCCAGAATCAGGGGAACGTGGGCGAAGACGGGAGGGGTTGAGCGCAGGGCCTCGTAGAGCAACGCTTGCTTGGGGGTGTTCGACAGATGATCGGCTCCGCGAATGATGTGGGTAATGCGCATGTCGATGTCGTCGACGACGACGCTGAGCTGATAGGTGGGCAATCCGGACGAACGCAAGAGAACGAAGTCCTCGATTTCATTGTTTTGGACTTCGCGCGGACCGAAAACGGCGTCTTCAAAGCGCGTGACGCCAGAGCGAGGAGAAGCGAAGCGAATCGCGTGCGTCAAACCCTGGCGATCCTTTTCCGCGCGCTCGGCGGGCGTTAAATCGCGGCAAGGACACGGAGGAACGCGCGCGGCTTTTTCCGCGCCCTCTTCTCCTTCGACGATGGCATCCGCGCCGGCATACTGGACTGCCTTGCAATAGCACGGGAAAGCAGCACCGTTCGCGAGAAGGCGCTCGGCGGCGGCGCGATACATTTCCAAGCGTTGTGACTGGAAGTACGGGCCCTCGTCCCAGGGAACGCCGAGCCAGCGGAGGCCTTCGAGAATTCCGTGGACGAGTTCGGGCTTGTTGCGCTCAACGTCGGTGTCTTCGATGCGCAGAATCATCGTGCCGCCTTCATGGCGCGCGAAAAGCCAGTTGAACAGGGCGGTGCGGGCGCCGCCTACGTGGAGATAGCCGGTTGGCGAGGGAGCGAAGCGGACGCGAGGTTTTGTGGTGGAGGGCATGGATGCTGGAGCCGAGATGAGCGCGTCCTTTCCTATTTGGGAAAACGTTTATCTTAACGGAATGAGGGGGCAAAATCGAGTCGGCGGGCGGAGGTGTCTGATTCGCGACACGGGGTGGAGGAATTCACTCTGAGTGTGCGGCGGAAATCTGGTAGGATGCTTTCGTTCCTCAGGGATTCCGGTCCGCAGCGCAAAACGAACCGGTGATTCAAGTCTGCTCGCAATGTGGCGCAGTAAGCAATCAAGCAGTGGACGTGTGCCCGTTCTGCGAGGCGGCTTTAGTGGTGCCGCAGGCCGCGCACGCGAGTCAGGCTCGCGCTGCCGCCTCCGCTGAAGAACCAGAATGGCGCCGCGAGGTTGCGCGCCGCTTGGAAGTTTACCGCTCGCGCCGCCATCCTCAAGAGGGGGAGGAAGAATCGCAGCCGATTCTGCCCTTCAGCCACAACAATTGTGCCAGCCACAACCATTCCAGCCATAGCGAGTCTGACGATGTGATCACGACGGCGACGGCTCCGCGGACGCTGGCGCGCCTTCGGCCCACGCAGCGGGTTGAAATTCACGTTTTGCAGCCGCAACTTGATTTTTCCGTGGTTGAAAATTATCGCCTACATCCGGGCGGTGCGGCGTTGCCAGTGGCCGAACTGTCGAATCGCCGGCTGGCGGGAACACTCGATGCGGCTATCGTGTGCGGCGTCTTCGTTGGCTTCCTTGGACTTTTCCGGTCGATGGGCGGGCAGCTGGGTTTCGTGCGCATGGATTTGGCGGTATATGCGGCGACGCTATTCTTGATTTATGCGATCTATTTCTGCCTGTTCACACTTTTTTCTGGCGCGACACCAGGGATGCACGTCCGCGGCCTCTCCGTGGTGGCACTCGACGGCACTTTCCCAGAGACGCGCCAGCTCCTGTGGCGCAGCTTCGGGTATTTGCTTTCTGGCGCGACCCTGATGCTGGGCTTCGTCTGGGCGCTGTGGGACGAAGAGCGGCTGACGTGGCAAGACCGCATCTCGCAAAGTTATATCTGTGCCGCCGCCGACGATCTTCCCAACGAATCATGAATGAGTAGCTAAGGCGCGCCTGCCTTCCCCAAATCTAAGACGGACGCGCAGCCATCCGCGCGTGGCCAGCGAGCATCGAAAGATACTAGGCGTGCCCTGATAGGCGCATGAATGGGCGCCCTGATGACGACTGATAAAGACGCCGTGGGATGCTATAATCCAAGCTTGATCAAATTGGCTGTTTGCTAGCGAAACGGCAAAGCACCGGGGACGGGAAAAACACATGAGTTCATTCTGGAAGAAAGTCGTCGTTGGACTGTCGCTGCTGATTTTTGCGTACGTCGCCGTCGGATACGTGAAGGGCAAGACGGGAGACGACAAGTCATACATCTCGCTGACTGTCTATAGCGAAGTGCTGCAGCGCATTCAGGACAACTACGTGGACCAGCCGGACATCCACAAAGTCACTTCCGGCGCGCTCCACGGACTTCTAGATTCCCTTGACCCGCAATCAAGCTATTTGAGCCCACTCGAGTACACGGACTACAAAGAAAAAGTTGCCGACAAATCAAAAGGCGGGGTCGGCGTAACCATCTCGAAGCGCTTCGGCTACGTGATCGTGGTCTCCATTCTTCCCGATAGTCCGGCGCAGAAGGCGGGGCTGCGCGATGGAGATCTGTTCGATTCGATTGCCGGCTTCTCGACCACGGAAATGTCCATAGGGCAGGCGCAGGTTTTGTTGACCGGCGAACCGGGGCAAACCGTGAAGGTGGATGTAATTCGGCGTGGCACGCAGCAACCATTCAGCGTGACCATGGCATACACTAAACTGCAGCCGCCGCACGTGCTTCAAGAGCAAATGCAAAAGGACATCGCCTACATTCGTGTTCCAGCGTTCGAGCCCAATACTACAAAACAAATTCGGGACAAACTGGTGGAATTCCAGCGCCAGGGCGCCAAGAAGCTGATTCTTGATTTGCGCGATTGCGCTTCAGGCCCCAGCAACGAAGGAGTCGATGCTGCACAGCTTTTCCTTTCTTCCGGCACAATTGCAACGCTTCGCGGCCAGACCATTGCGACGCAGACTTTCTCCGCCGACCCATCCAAAGCTGTTTGGAAAGGACCGATGACTGTGCTGATTTCGGGCGGGACCGCAGGACCGGCGGAGATTCTTGCCGCCGCGATCGCGGATAATCATCGCGGTGATACCGTCGGCGAGACCACGTTTGGCACGGCTTCGCAGCAAAACATAATCCCGCTGGACGATGGGGCCGCTCTGATCCTGACTGTTGCGAATTATTTCACGCCCAACGGCAAGTCCATTCCGAAGGAAGGCGTTGAGCCCACGGTGCAGGTGAATCCGCAGGCCGTGGACGATGTTGCGCAGCTCAACCAAGACCAGCTTGCGCCGCCGGCTCCGGGGCAGCTTCCGTCCGCGGATGATCCCGTGGTAAAACGGGCCATCGAAATTCTGCAGGCCCCCGCCGCTGCGCCGAAGGCCGCCTGACTTTCACGTGGCGGTGAAAAGCGAAGGGGTTCGACGTTGTTGTTTTTCTGGTGCTCCTCCGCGTTTCATTTTTTCCACACTTTTCCTGATGGTGGCGGTGCTGGCCGCCGGTTGTTTAAAAAAATCGTCGCACAGGTCTGAACTACGTTCAATCACGCGCGATCTGGTGGTTGCGGCACAGAAAGCGGCTGGTCGCGACGCTGAGATTGTCATCCGTCCGGAAATGGGCGGGCGCAATGGCGACCGCGCGCAGCTTGTTGCCGACAATATCTTCATCAACCTACCCGATGCCGCAAAAGCTCCCGCCGTGGAAGCTGCTCTCGACCGCGCCGCAGCGCGTTACCACTTGTCCCGGCGGGTTCCGCGCTCCAATTCGCCCGGGGTGATTCGCTTTGACTACTTACTGAATGGCCGCCGCACACAGTCGATTCACATCGCCATGCCGAATTCAGCAAACGCGAATCGTGCCGGCAAAAGTTTAGCAACCGCTCCACACCTGGCTATCATCATCGACGACCTGGGCAGCGATCTCGCGCCGGCCGAGGCGCTTCTGAAAATCCGATGCCCTCTCACGCTTTCCATTTTGCCGAGCCAGCCCCATTCGGCGGAAATTGCGGACGAGGCATTCCGCCGCGGCGATCAAGTGATGCTTCATCTTCCGATGGAATTCGAGGGCAACGCCGCAAAGCCGGAAGCCATCGAGCTGCGCGTGGGCATGGGCAGCGGTGACGTCGATCGTTTGCTTGTGCAGATGCTTGCGGCTGTCCCGCACGCGGTGGGCATAAATAATCACGAAGGCTCGCGCGCGACCGCCGATCCTGCGCTGATGGCTGACGTCATGGCCGTGCTTCGGCGGCGCAATCTTTTCTTCATCGACAGCCGCACCACCGCCGCCACGGTTGCATACGATGCCGCGCGCCAAGCTGGGGTGCGCGCCGCGTCACGCAACGTGTTCCTCGACGATGTCGAAACACGCGAAGCAATCCTCCGACAGCTCGACCTCGCCGAGCGAGACGCCGTAAATGACGGCTCCGCGATTGCGATAGGCCATCCGCATCCCGCGACAATCGCGGCGCTGGAGCAGGCGCTGCCGCAACTCAAAGCTCGCGGCGTGCGGCTGGTGTTTGCGTCAGCGCTGGTTCACTGAGGTAGACTTCGTTTTTGGGCAAGCGGTTCTCTTCAATTGAGAATTTCCGAAAGCAATACCATTACATGCTCAGCGATAGCGCCTGCCGAGGTGAGCGCGGGCGACTCCATGCCAATGAGCTGGACGACATTCGGGAATTGCGGATCGCGCTCAATAATAAAATCGGTTGGGTGATGACTGCCGGGCGGCGCGAGTTTCGCGCGAATGCCTGTGTACGCGGGCATCAAATCTTCAGCGCGAATTTCCGGCAGCAACGGCTGGGCCATGCGCACGAAATCCGCGACGGGCGGGCGGTTGCTCTCGTAATCATTCTTGTCCGCGATGTAATGCGCCGTGGGTCCGACGAGCACACCGCCCCACAGTGTTTTGGTCAAATGCACGCCGAGGCTCAAGCCCTCGGGATGCGGCAGGGGATACACCAAGCCGCGGACCAGGTCGCTGCGAGCGCGCACGATTTCGCAATACTCTCCACGGACGGGATAAATCCGGTGCTTCGCCATCTGTGAGCCCATCAGCGCGGCCACTTCATCCGCAAACAATCCGGCGCTGTTCACCAGGCAGCGCGTTTCGATTTCGCCCGCCGAACTTCTGACGCGAACCAGCTCGCCTTGCGCGTCGATTTTCTCGACCTTCGCATGCGTGACAATGTCCGCGTCCTGCTCGACGGCAATTCGCGCGTACGCCTTCACTAATTCCTCGCTCGCCACAATGCCAGTCGACGGCACGTCGATCGCCGCTGTTCCCGCAATGTGCGGCTCGCGCGCGCGAATCGCAGCGGCATCAATGATGCGCAGTCCTTCGACTCCGTTTGCGCGGCCACGCTCGATCAGTTCAGTGAGTTTTGGTTCTTGTTCGTGCGAGGTGGCGACAACGAGCTTGCGAGTATTACGGTGCGGGACACCGTGCGCGGCGCAAAACTGGTAGGTCAATTTGTTTCCGTGAACACACAGAGATGCCTTGAGCGAGCCAGGCGTGTAATACAGTCCGGAATGAATTACGCCGCTGTTTCGGGAGCTCGCGCCCATGCCGAGCTTCGGCATTTGTTCGAGAAGAAAAACGTCTGTCCACTTTGCGGAGGCGGCGCGCGCGATCGCGCATCCCACCACGCCGCCTCCGATGATTACGATGTTGGCCCGATCCATGGCAATGACCTGCGTGAATTCGCGTGAGCGATTGTGACGCGGAGTTCCCACCCTTCGCAAAGAGGCTCAGGATGGGGCACCCGTAAACGCCCTTCCGTCTGCCGTTGCGTCGCGGCGTTCACATCCGCTGTTCGCTGATCTTCGCGTTAATAATCGCCACCGGTGCCTTGAAATAGCGGCGTGAACGGTACCGATTTTGCTTCCGTTCCATCATGCACTGCGTAGGTCATGGGCTCGCCATTGCCGTAGGAAGACCACAGCGAGGCCGCACCGTACACGCCATCTTTATTCAGCGCGTAAAACTGGAGATCAAACATTTTCAGGCGCGACTTGTCGAAATCATAATTGTGGACGACGCGATGGAGCGCCTCCAGGCACGCATCGGTGGGCGACATTCCTTTGCGCATCATTTCGACGGCAGTGTGACCGCCCGCGATTTTGATGTCTTCCTCACCGCGCCCCGTCGAGCCCGCCCCGCCGACGTCCTGATCGAGAAAAAGCCCCGCGCCGATGATGGCCGAATCGCCGACGCGCCCGGAAATTTTCCAGGCAAGCCCAGAAGTCGTGGTCGTGCCCGACATTTCGCCCTTCTCGTTTACCGCCAGGCAATTGATTGTTCCAGTGGGCGGATGCGCCACGACTTGCTTGATCCACGGCGCCCAGGCTTGGCGTTCCGGCGTGTCGAGCAGTTCGGCGAGCTGCTTGTTGAAGTCTGGCGCGTCAAGGCCCGGACGCCAATCCTTCGAGGTTGCCGCCTTCCACGCGAGCCACGCAAGGCGCGACTTGTCGGTCAGCAAATTCATCGGCTCGAATCCCTGATCGATGGCGAACTGCGTGGCGCCGCGGCCAACGATGAAGGTGTGATTTGTGCGCTCCATAATGACGCGGGCTACTTTCGCGGGATTCTTGATTCTCTCGATCGCGCCGACCGCGCCGCAACGCCGCGTCGGTCCGTGCATTACGCAGGCGTCGAGTTGCACCACACCGTCTTCATTCGGCAATCCGCCGTAGCCGACCGAGTTGTCGTTCGGATCGTCTTCGACGGGCGTGACGACGGCAAGCACGGCGTCCATTGTGTCGCCCGTGGAGCGCAGCACGGCCATTCCGGCGTCGAGATGATGCAGCCCATTATGGGCGGAAATAATCGTTGGGCGCTTGCCCGTTGTCGGACCCGGCTGCCGCTTTGCTAATTCTTGCGGCTGCGCCGCTTCGCTGACGCTTGCGGGCAGAGTCGCGCCAAATACTTTGCCGGCGCCCGCGGCTACTCCTCCCGCCAGCGCTCCCACGCAAAATTTTCTTCGCGTTATATTTTCCATTTCATTCCTCGCGGCGAAATTGCGGTTTCGCGCGCAGCATATTCTTTCAGCGCATTTCCTTCAAGCGAAGACTTTCGCGTCATTTGGGGAACTCGCGTCACACGCCAGTATTGGGCCAGTTTGAATTTTGACTCTTTGTGCCACGATCAAGAAATCCAAACTGACCGCACTATCCACTCGCCTGGCGTATTGACAGTTGTGCTAATCGCGTACACAATCCGGCGCATTCGTCCTAATCGACCATGGTTCGCCTGGAAAATCTGACCAAAGAGTACGACCTGCCGCCGGTGAAGGGAAGTCCGGCGCAAGTGGTCGCCGCGGACCGCTTGAACCTTACCATTGGAGACGGTGAGATCTTCGGCTTCGTCGGCCCCAACGGCGCGGGCAAAACCACAACGCTGAAAATGATTTGCGGATTGCTGGTGCCCACTTCCGGCAGCGTGGAAGTGAATGGCATCGATGTGGAGCGCCGTCCTGAAGATGCGCAGCGATTTCTTGGCTATCTCTCCGACTTTTTCTGTCTCTACGATGATCTGAAGATTTGGGAATATCTCGACTATTTTGCACACGCCTACAAAATGTCCGCGGCGCAGATTCCCGCGCGCATCGCAGAAGTGATTGGGTGGGTTGGGTTGGAAACGAAGCGCGACGCCTTTATTCAAGGGCTTTCGCGTGGGATGAAGCAGCGCCTCGGAATCGCTCGCGCTGTTTTGCACGATCCGCCGGTGATTGTGCTGGACGAGCCAGCTTCGGGTCTGGACCCGAAGGCGCGCGTGGAACTGAAGGACCTGCTGAAGAATTTGAATCGCAAGGGCAAAACGATTCTCATCAGCTCGCACGTTCTTTCCGACCTCCAGGAAATTTGCACTTCGGTGGCGATTCTCGAAAAAGGGCATTTGCTGCGCGCGGGAAAACTTGCGGACGTGATGCACGAAGCCGCCGCGCCGTCGCATCGGCGGCTCCGCATCCGCGTGGCGGCGCCCGGCGACGAGTTATTGGCCTGGCTATCAACGCGGGACGGCGTGTTGGATGCGCATCCGTCGGCGAGCGTGATTGCGGGCTCGTCGAGCGTGGACTTTCATTTTGCGGGCAGCGATGCGGACCTTGCGGCGCTGGTGCGCGATTTGGTGATGAGCGGGGCGCCGGTGTGCGCCGTGGAAGGCTCGTCGGAGTCGTTCGAGCAGATTTACGCGCGGCTTTCCGGCGGGGAAGTGATGTGAGCGTTTTGAGATGAGCCTGTTCACAAATCCGGAGATTGTGCGGAATGCGCGGATACAGTTGCGGCCGAAGCGGATGCTCATCGCCGCAGGCCTTTGTGCCGCGATTGAAGTCGCCTTGTACTACGCGTTTTTCCATGGCGGCGTTAACGTGGATAGCGGAAGCACGGGGTATGGTCGTGGGCCAGGTTTGCTGCACGTGATTCTCATCATTCAAGCGCTGGTCTTGGTCATAGGCGGCGGCATCGCCTGTCTTCACGCCATTCAACGCGAAAAAGATCAAAACACATTCGATTTTCAGCGCCTCACGCGGCTTTCTCCCTTCGAGCTGACAATAGGCAAACTTTTTGGCCCGCCGCTCATGGTTTTCTTCGTGTTTCTTTGCCTTGTCCCCGCTGCGATTGTCGGCGCCGTCGCGTCGCGCTCTTCGTGGACAGTCGTCCTAGCGACTTATGTCCTGCTTATTCTCGGCTCAATTGTCTATGACGCCGTCGCGCTGGCTATCTCGCTTTTCCTTCGGCGCGGCGCCGTCACCTGGGCCATTTTGTTTTTTATTCTTATCACGGGGGCTACGACACAAGGTCGCATCCCGGGCTTGGCCCTAGGTCCTGTGAGTCCATTTGTGACCGTTTCAATTGCCGAGCGGACGACTTGGAGTTTGGCCCAAGACCTCCCCAGAATCTACATTGACAATCCACCGGTCTCCTTCCGGGATCTTTTTTTTGGCATGCCCGTCCATCACGCACTCGTTCTTTTCATTTTCTATCTGACCATGCTCGCCTGGATCATGCCCGCCATCGCTCGGAATATAAAACGCGACCCGGCAAACTACGAACTCTATACGCCGCCCCAAGCCGTTGGCTTTCTCTGTTACCTAAATTTCATCCTAATTGCCTTCTGCGAATTCAGCACGCCCAGATTTTTTGTTGCTCAGGGCGCATTGAGTTTCAAGGGGGTGCCGATGCCCCCTCTCGATGTGCAATCGGAGCTGCTCGCCCTCAACATCGGCCTATTTTTCATTTTTGGGTTCATTTTGTTGCGGAATCGGAGCCGGATGCGGCGGCGGTTACATGGCATTGAGGCTGCGCCGATAGCGCTCGAATCCATTTGGCCGGTGCCGTATATTTTTCTCGGCGCGCTTCTCGTGGGCGCGGCGATGATTCTGGTTATTCAGTGGAAACGGGACCCGTCGCTCGAATGGAGCCTGGCGGTAGCAATTTTTCGCGTGATTTACTTCGCGGTGTGGATTTCGTGCGATTTGCTTTTCCTGCAGTGGATGAACCTGCGGCGCGGGAGGCATCCGCTGCCACTCGGGGTTCTCTATCTGATCGTGTATTACGTTTGCGCGGGACTTGTGGCCGGGGCGCTGCACCTGACGCAAAACCCCTTCACCGCGATTTTTCTGCCTACGCCGCTGTGGGAGTTGAACACGGCGCTTTGGACCACTCACCCCGCCGAATGGCTCGTCGCCCTGATGGGGCAAGCCGCCATTGCGGTAATTTTTGTGTTTCTCCAGCGCCAGCAAATCGAGGAATTGCAGCCACATGCGTCTCCCATCCCTGCTGATGCGCACGCCACGGGAATCCTTTCATGACGCGGGCCACCGGCTTCGAATTTCGCCAGCGTTTTTGGTTCATCGGCCGCCGTCTCGCCGAGGAAAAGCGGCCCGCGACGCCCTGAGTTTTCTGGCGCAGGGGTTAGGATTCGATCGACAAAATGAATTTCGCAAGGAGGCAATCATGAGAATTTCAATTAAGGGCCTCGCGCTTGCAGCGGGTCTGCTTTGGGGTGGAGCGATTTTATGCTTGGGGATTTTCCATCTTGCAATTCCATCGTACGGAGCGGCCTTCCTCGAAGGTATCAGCTCGATTTATCCGGGTTTTCACGGCGCTCGCAGCATTGCTGACGCTTTTCTCGGCGGAATCTATGCGTTCGTCGATGGTGCCGCCGGCGGTCTGATTTTCGCCGCGCTGTATAACCTTTGTTGCGGGCTAGCAAGCTCACGAGACTGCGGGGCGCGCGCATTAGAACTCCTTGCCTGAATCGCTACCGAATGCCACAGTAGTCCGCTGCGATGGCTACGTATCCGCTCAAGGGAAGGTTGTGAGATGAATCGTTCCGCAAAAGCTTCCGTAATCTTGCTGGCAGCAGCGCTTATAAATTGCACCGCGCACGCCGCACAGGCCCCGCCTAAGCCTTCTCCTGCCGTTCAGCGGGCCATTCGGAGCATGTTCGACGTGCGCATGATTTCCGAAGCTGTGATTTCTCCCGACGGCCAGCGCGTGGCGTGGGTGGAATCGCTCAGCGGGAAAAATGGCGCGCCTTCGCCCAATTCGGCAATCTACGTAGCGGACTGGAAATCCCATGCAGCGCCGCAGCGAATCACTGCCGCATCGGGAGGTGCAGCAGCGGCGGAGAGCGACGTCGCGTGGTCGCCAGACAGCAAACGGCTTGCGTTTCTTTCGGACGCTACGCATTCGGGGCAATTGCAGCTTTACGTCGCGGCTCCCGGTGTACCAGCGCGCCAGCTCACGCATGTGAAGGGGGACCTGTCGAATCCAGCGTGGTCGCCTGACGGAAAATCCATCGCTTTTCTGTTTATCGAAAATGCGCCGCGGGCTGCTGGCCCGCTCGCCGCAGAAACGCGCGATGAAGGAGTTGTTGGAACGAAAACGTACGAACAGCGCCTCGCCATCGTGAATATCGCATCCGGTCGCGTCCGCCAAATTACTCCCGCCAATATGTACGTCTACGAATACGATTGGTCGCCGGACAGCAAAAAACTCGTCGCTACCGCCGCGCACGGCAATGGCGACGATAACTGGTACGTGGCGCAAATCTACACTTTCGACGCGGCCAACTTGGCCGAGCCGCAGTCCATTTACAAATCCGACATGCAAATTGGGACTCCGAAATGGTCGCCCGACGGCAAAACGATCGCCTTCATCGCTGGCCTGATGAGCGACGAGCCGGTCGTCGGCGGCGACATCTACACGCTCCCAGCCAGTTCATCGAGCGGGGGCGGCGATGCGCGCGACGTGACGCCAGATATGAAAGCCACGGCGAGCACGATTAACTGGTCGGCGGATTCAAAGTCGATTGTCTTCGGCGAGATTGTCGACGGTAAAAGCGGGGTCGCTTGCGTCAGCCTTGACTCTGGTGCGATCACGTCGCTTTGGACCGGCGCCGAGCACATCGGGCAAAATCAATTTACCGTCGGTGTTTCGCTTTCGCGCGATGGCAAGACTTCCGCCGCCGTGCGCGAATCGTTCAACGCGCCGCCGGAAGTGTGGGCCGGGCCGACCGGCAATTGGAAGCAGGTGACGCAGCTTAATCGCGCGCTGCATCCGGCATGGGGCAAGGCCGAGAGCCTGCATTGGAATACGGACATCGGATCGGTGCAGGGCTGGATCGTGTATCCGCAGAATTACAACCCCTCGAAAAAATATCCGATGGTGGTCGAAGTTCACGGAGGCCCGGCGTGGGCGAATCTGCCGCACTGGCCGAGCCGCTGGGATTATTCCGCCGCGCTTCCCGCCAGCGGATATTTTTTGCTGCTGCCGAATCCGCGCGGAAGCTATGGCGCTGGCGAAGCGTTCACTAAAGCCAACGTGAAGGATTTCGGCTACGGTGATTTCAAGGACATCATGGGCGGAGTGGACGCGGCCATTCATTCGCTTCCTGTCGATCCGCAGCGCCTCGGCATCACTGGCTGGAGTTACGGCGGCTACATGACCATGTGGGCTGTCACGCAAACGCATCGCTTCAAGGCTGCAGTTGCGGGCGCGGGCCTCTCCGACTGGCTCAGCTACTACGGCGAAAATCAAATCGACAAATGGATGACGTTTTATTTCGGCGATACTGTGTACAACGATCCGCAGGTCTATGCGAAAAGCGCGCCCATCACGTTCATCAAGAACGTGAAAACACCCACGCTAATTCTGGTGGGTGACAGCGACGGTGAATGTCCGCCGCCGCAATCGTATGAATTCTGGCACGCGCTGGTCACGCTGGGCGTCCCGACGCAATTCGTCATTTACCCGCACGAGGGCCACGAGTTCGCGAACCCCGCGCACAGCCGCGACGTCGTAGAGCGGGCCGTGGCATGGTTTAACGCCCACCTGTAATGGCGGCAACCAAGGTTAGCTCTGCCTATCAAGGTTTGAGTTAAAACCACGGGGCAATCCGCCGGCATAAACCTCGCAAAATCTGTATAAAACTGCGCCTTCCAGCGCGGTGACACTTTTTTGCCTGTCCCATCGGGCTAACTCGCGCCGATGTCCCAAAACTGTCCTGTTGTACGGTAGCCACAAACGCGGAGCGGCGCTACGCTCACAGCACTGTTGCAGCTTGATGTTTCAGGAAAATGTTTCGAGCGAATGAGGCAAAGCGCAGGACTCGCAAGGCATCGCGAGAAAGGAAGGCCCGATGGCAATGTCGCATGTGGAGGTCATGGTGGGAACACCATCGTCAGTCGATGCAGGGATGGTGGAATTCAAGGAATGCCTGAAGCGTATGCGTGACGGACATCCGGAAGACGCCCTGAGTCATGCGCGACGCGCATTAGGCGCGGCTCCAAAAAATCCGTTTTACCTCTCTTACACTGGACTGCTGGCAGCGATGGCGGATCGCCGTTTCGGCGACGCGGAGACGCTTTGCCGGGAAGCCCTCAACCTGAAATGCAACCACGCGCAGCTCTATCTAAACCTGGCGGAAGTGTACAACCAGGCCGGCAGGACTCCCGACGCGATTGAGATACTCGAAAAAGGGATGGTGTCCGCGGGGCGCGATTTCCGCATCCGGCGTGCCCTGGAACGGATTGGAGTGCGGCGCGCTCCGCTGCTGAATTTCCTGCATCGGAACCACCCGATTAATCGGATGCTGGGCCGCCTGCGCCACAGGTTCGCGGGTCCCGCGCGTCCGTACTGAGCGATTTGTCAGATGCTTGTTAAGAGGAAGGTATCGAATTGGCTTTGAACGGGCCGATGGGAATTGGGTCGCGGCATGAGAAATCACTGAGCTTGACCGAAAACTAAAGTGTTCCCCAAGCAGCCAACCCACAGGGAAGCCCGGGGCGAGTTCCCCCCTCGTCCCGGGTGCTTCACTCAATCAAAACTCCGCAGTGACCCCACTTTGCGCCACACTTATTTAGATCCAGGTGAGATCAATTTGGAAAAAACC
>Ga0307372_10008583_pt1 | contig 14314 bp, 13 predicted proteins | sample OX1MG_FD_202533 | JGI IMG/M metagenome (GOLD analysis project Ga0307372, IMG submission 202533) | Soil microbial communities from Risofladan, Vaasa, Finland - OX-1 | ecosystem: Environmental > Terrestrial > Soil > Coastal area > Acid sulfate soil | place: Finland: Risofladan, Vaasa | collected...
TCGAGACCGCCGGCACGGTGCGCCATTACGCGCCCGGCGAGGCCTGGTTCGAGAGCGGCCCCGATCCGGTGTTCGCCGCCGGATCGGAGTCCGCGACGACGGCGTTCGTCCGCGTCATGGTGCTGCCGCGCGACTACCTGGGGCGCAGCTCGATCCGCTATGTCCGGCCCGAGGATGAGGGCAAGCCGCGGCGGCAATCCTATCGCATCTATATCGACACGCCCGTGTCGCTACCGGGGAGCCCGGCATGAGCATCGCCCATCCGCGCCGCACCGGCGCCCAGATCCTGATCGACCAGCTCAAGATCCACGGTGCCGACACCGTCTTCTGCGTTCCCGGCGAGAGCTATCTCGCCGCGCTCGATGCGGTCTACGATGCCAACTCGATCCGCCTTGTCGTCTGTCGCCAGGAAGGCGGCGCGGCGATGATGGCGGACGCCTATGGCAAGCTCACCGGCCGGCCCGGCATCGTGTTCGCGACGCGCGGGCCCGGCGCCTGCAACGCCAGTTCCGGCGTGCATGTCGCGATGCAGGATTCGACCCCGCTCATCCTGTTCATCGGCCAGGTGGCGCGCGGCACGCGCGGGCGCGAGGCGTTCCAGGAGGTCGATTTCCGCCAGATGTTCGGCGGCATGGTGAAATGGGCCGACGAGATCGACGACCCGCGCCGCCTGCCGGAGCTGGTGAGCCGCGCCTTCCATGTCGCGACCGGCGGCCGGCCGGGGCCGGTGGTGTTGGCGCTGCCCGAGGACATGCTGACCGAGACGGCCGCGGTCGGCGATGCGCGTCCCTATGAACGGGTCGAGCCCCATCCCGGTCCGGCGCAGATGCGTGCGCTCGCCGCGGCGCTCGCGGCGAGTGCGCGGCCGGTCATGCTGCTGGGTGGCAGCCAATGGGACGAAGCAACGGTGGCGGCGGTCGAGGCCTTCGCGCTCGCCAACAAGCTGCCGGTCTGCTGCGGCTTCCGCCGCCAGGACCGTTTCGACAACGCGCATCCCTGCTATGCCGGCGATGTCGGGCTCGGCGTCAATCCCAGGCTCGCCGCGCGGCTCAAGGACAGCGATCTCCTGATCGTCGTCGGCGCGCGGCTGGGCGAGGCGACGAGCGGCGGCTATACGCTCCTCGACATTCCGGTGCCGCAGCAGCGCCTCGTCCACATCCATCCCGATCCCGAGGAGCTGGGTCGCGTCTACGAGCCGTTTCTCGCGATCAATGCCTCGCCGCGCAGCTTCGCCGCCGCGCTGGCCGCGCTCGCGCCAGTGGCCGCGCCGCGCTGGGCGGCGGCGGCGGCGGAAGCGCATCGGGACTATCTGGCGTGGCAGGAGCCGGTGGCCTCGCCGGGCGCGCTGCAGATGAGCGAGCTGGTGCGCTGGCTCAGCGACCACCTGCCGGATGGCGCGATCATCTGCAACGGCGCCGGAAATTTCACCACCTGGGTGCATCGCTTCTACCGCTATCGCCGGTTCGGCGCGCAGCTCGCGCCGACGAGCGGCTCGATGGGCTATGGCTTTCCGGCCGCGGTGGCGGCGAAGCTCGTCCATCCCGAGCGCACGGTGGTGTGCTTCGCCGGCGACGGCGATTTCCTGATGACCGGACAGGAACTGGCGACGGTGATGCAGCACGAGCTGGCGCTCATCGTACTCGTCGTCAATAACGGGCTTTACGGCACCATCCGCATGCATCAGGAGCGGCATTATCCCGGCCGCGTCGTCGGCACGACGCTGACCAACCCGGATTTCGCCGCGCTCGCGCGCGCCTATGGCGCCTATGCCGACACGGTGACGCGGACCGAGGATTTCGCCGCCGCCTTCGCGCGCGCGGTCGCGTCGGGACGCCCGGCCCTCATCGAGCTCAAGCTCGATCCCGAGGCGCTCACCATCTCGCAGTCCACGTCGCAAATCCGCGCCGCCGCTCGCGCCGAGCGGGGGTGAGGGCGGGTTCACGCACCTCGCCCGGCCACCCTGCTGACAAGCGTCTCTAGACCGTATTTTGCGTTGAATTTGTCACGTAAAATGCGTTAATCTGGCGGAGCGAAGCACCGGGCCGGCGCGGTTGATGGCGTGCCGGCATTCGTGCCGCGGTCCGCCGACCGTCATGCCCGGGCCGGCCACAGGCCGGGATCTGGACGTCCGCCAATCGTCGCGACTTGGCCGTGGATGGCCGGGTCGAGCCCGGCCAAGGCGGCGCGGAAGGGCGGTTCGAAGCACGCGCGGGCGCAGCCCGGTACGGGGATGGTCTGGTCCGAGGAGGATCGCAATGGAAATTGGCGCGATGGCATCTGCGCTGGGTGATGCCGCTGCCGGGACTGTCTCGACGCGCCGGAGCGCTGTCGCGCGGCTGCCGAAAGTAATCCAACGTGGCGGGACGGCGATTCCGAGCGGCTGGCGGATCGCGTACGACGACCTCTTTCATTCGATAGATCAATCGCTGGGGCAAAAAATGCGAGGTTTTTTCCGGGCCGCGATACTCATTTATACTCATTTCGCTTCGACCGGCCGCGCGCCGCGCGCGATCGGGGCGCGTGTTTCATTGACACACCGGCCCGACGCCTGCAGAATTCACAAAACGAAAATGTGTTTAAGGGAGGGGTCGCCATGAGGGATTTGAGTCCGTTCGGGCGCGATGTCACGCGCCGTCGTCTGATCGCCGGGGCCGGCGCCGCCGGGCTCGCAATGGCCGCCGTGCCGGCCTGGGCACGCACGGTCGAACTTCCGCTCCCGGGCGGACCCGGGGCGCGGCCGATCACCACCGCCTTTCCGCAAAAAGGCGCGATGATCCTGCAGCGAACGCGGCCGCCGCTTCTGGAAACGCCGTTCGCGGTGTTCGATCACGGCGTGTTCACGCCCAACGATCGCTTCTTCGTGCGCTGGCACTGGGCGGTGATCCCGACCGAAATCGATGCCGGCAAGTTCCGTCTCGCCGTGCACGGCCACGTGAACCGGACGCTGTCGCTGTCGCTCGCCGACATCTTGAAGCTGCCGCGGGTCGAGGTGGCGGCGGTCAACCAGTGCTCGGGCAATTCGCGCGGCTTCTTCGAGCCGCGCGTCGCCGGCGGCGAATGGGCGAACGGCGCGATGGGGAACGCGCGCTGGACCGGGGTCACGCTCAAGAGCGTGCTCGACCGGGCCGGCATCAAGGCGGGCGCCGTGCAGGTGCGCTTCAACGGCATGGACGATCCGGTCGTGCCGACCGGACCCGACTTCATGAAATCGCTGGCCGTCGATCACGCCAGCGACGGCGAGGTGATGATCGCCTATGCCATGAACGGCCGGCCGCTGCCGCTGCTCAACGGCTTCCCGCTGCGGCTCGTCGTGCCGGGCTGGTACGCGACCTATTGGGTCAAGATGCTCAACGACATCGAGGTGCTCGACCAGCCGGACGCGAATTTCTGGATGAAGACCGCCTACACCATTCCCGAGACGCCGGGCGCCGACATGAAGCCGGGCCAGACCGGCTTGACGATGGTGCCGATCAACCGCATGAACCCGCGTTCCTTCATCACCAACCTCGTCTCGGGAGCGAAGGTTCATGCCGGCAGACCGACGCTCGTGCGCGGCATCGCGTTCGGCGGCGACAGCGGCGTGAAGCGGGTGGATTTTTCCAGCGACGGCGGCCGGAACTGGCATGCGGCACGGCTCGGCAGGGACGAAGGCAAATACAGCTTCCGGCGCTGGGACGCGCATTTCACGCCGGCGGCAAAAGCGAGCCATACGCTGATGGTCCGCTGCACCAACGCCGAGGGCGCGGCGCAGCCCGACCACGCCAATTGGAACCCGGCGGGGTTCATGCGCAACGTGATCGAATCCGTCACCGTGACGGCGGCCTGAGGGGGGCGAAGATGATGCGCATGAGACTGCCGGTCCTGCTCGTCGCGGTCGCCGCGACGGTGCCGTTGTGGAGCGACGCGAAGACCGCGTTGGTGCTGAAATCGGTGACGGTCACGCTGCCCGCGAGCACGGCGATGTTCCCGCCCGGCCCGGGCGCGGAGGCCGCCAACGGCAACTGCCTCGCCTGTCACTCGGTCGGCATGGTGATGAACCAGCCGCCGATGCCCAAGGCGGCATGGGCAGCCGAGGTGGCCAAGATGCGCAACGTCTACAAGGCGCCGGTGGCGGAAACGGACGTCGCCGCGATCGTCGACTACCTGACCAGCATCAAGGGACCGAAATAGGCGGTTCCGCCGGGGCGCCGGCGCGCCGCAGGCGTCGCCGCCAGTGGAGATACAGCGCGACGGCGGCTGCCGCCAGCGCGCCCGTGGCCAGGAGCAGCGGCTCGATGCCGCCGATGCCGTGGACGAAGTACAGCAGCCGCTGGCCGAGCCAATAGGCCAGCAGGCCCCACCACCCGACCCACAGCGCGGCGCCCAGCGCGTTGAAGACGAGAAACCGTCCCCACGCCATCTCCAGCGTGCCGGCCGCGATGCCGCCCAGGGAGCGCGCGACCACCACGAAGCGCGCTGCCATCAGCAGCCAGGCGCCATAGCGGTCGAAGCCTTTTTCCACCTGGGCGAGCCGCTTGGCGGTGATGCCGATGCGGGCGCCGTAATGGACCACCAGCGCGTGCCCGCCGTAGCGGCCGATCGCGAAGCCGACGATGTTGCCGATCGTGGCGGCGGCCCAGGCGAGCGGCAGCAGCCGGGCGATGTCGAACACGCCGCGGTCGGCGAGCAGCGAGGCGGCGATGAGCAGGGTCTCGCCCGGCAGCGGCAGCCCGGCATTCTCGAGCAGCATCCCGGCCGAAACTGCGAGATAGCCGTATTCGTGGAGATAGGGCTGAACCGCGCCGAAGCCGCTCAACTCGCCGGCACCTCGAGCGCGGTCATCGACGGCGCAACGGTCACGTGTTGTCTCCAATCCCCATAAAGGGTGGGTCCCGCACGTTGCCCGAGGGACCAAGCCCTGTCCAGCTTTGACTCGCGCGCCTCATAGGAACAAAACTGGAAAAATCGCATCCGATTCACCGAGAACGATCCGTGAGAGCTGGCTGGCGGTGTTCGAGCACTTCCGCGGCATCGTCATGACCGCGCGCCTGGTCGAATGCACCGGCCGCGTACAGCGCGAGGGCGCGGTCATTCACGTCATCGCCGCAGAGTTCCGCGACCGCACACCGCTTTTGGCCCAACTCGCCCGCGGCGCCGACATCCCGGTCGCGAGCCGCGATTTCCATTGACCTGCGGCCGCCGCGCCGGGCTTTAGCCGCCGGAGGTTCGCCGCTGCCGCGCCAGCGCCGCCGCCAGTCTGCGATAGAGCGGTGCGGGATGGGTATTGCGCGGCGGCAACTTGCCGATCGCGTCGGCGGCGCGTGCGAGTTTTCGTAGCACGTCGGGCCGTGCCGTTTCAGGGATGCGCGCGCGCCGGCCGCGATAGGTGCCGAGCACGGCCTCGATCGCCAGGGGCAGCCGACGCCGGTCGACACTGCCGTCGGCATGGCGATAGGGCAGCTTCCACGTCGCCGGCCGACCCGTATCGGCGACATAGGCGAAGCAGCCCGCCGGCAAGTGGTATTTCGGCTGCAGCAGGTCCGGCTGCGCCATCGCTGCCGTCGCCAGCAGAGCCGCCGCCGCGATCGCGGCCAAGACCGGGCGCAGCGTTCTGCAAAACATCATGCCCCTTTCGTTGTGCGACTTGCGCGCAGAGCCGTGGCACCATAGCACCAGCGCACCACGACGAGGCCGCGAGACTGCCGCATGACCTGGGTTTTCGCCGAAGCCCCGCCGCCCGCCGATGCGCTGCGCCAGGCGGTGCGGGCAGCCTATCGCGAGGACGAGAGCGCGGCGGTCGCGCGCATCCTCGCGGTGGCGGAACTGACGCCGGCGGAGAAGAGCCGCATCGCGGCGGCGGCGCGGCAGTTGGTGGAGGCCGCGCGCCAGCGCCGCCACGGCGGCAGCGGGATCGATGTGTTCCTCAGCGAATACCGGTTGTCATCGCAGGAGGGCATTGCGCTCCTCTGTCTCGCCGAGGCGCTGCTGCGGATTCCCGACGCCGCCACCGTCGATCGCCTCATTCGCGACAAGCTCGCGCCCGCCGATTGGGCGCGCCATCTCGGCCAGTCCGCGTCACTCTTCGTCAATGCCTCGACCTGGGCGCTGATGCTCACCGGGCGGCTGGTGCACGCCCCCGGAACAGGTCCGGGGGCGGCCGCGCATGATTGGGGCGCGGTGCTGCATCGCCTCGTCGCGCGCTCGGGCGAGCCGGTGGTGCGCCAGGCGGTCACCGCGGCGATCCGCATCCTCGCGCGGCAATTCGTCATGGGCCGCACCATCGCCGAGGCGCTGGCGCGGGCGAAGCCGGCGGAGAAGAAGGGCTATCGCCACTCCTACGAAATGCTGGGCGAGGCGGCGCGCACCGCGGACGACGCGGCGCGGTACGAGGCGCGCTATCGCGCGGCGATTGCCGCCATCGGTGTCGCCGCAAGCGGCAGCGATCTGCGCCAGGCGCCGGGCTTGTCGGTCAAGCTCTCGGCGCTGCATCCGCGCTACGAGGAAAGTCAGCGCGCCCGCGTCCTGGCCGAGCTCGGGCCGCGCCTCCTGGCGCTGGCGGCGGCGGCGAAGGATGCCGGAATCGGTTTCACGATCGACGCCGAGGAGGCCGACCGGCTCGAATTGTCGCTCGAGCTCGTGGCGATGCTGGCCGCCGCGCCGGCGCTCGCAGGGTGGAATGGGCTGGGCCTGGCGGTGCAGGCCTATCAGAAGCGCGCGCTGCCGCTGCTCGACTGGCTTGCCGAGCTGGCGCGGCGCAACCGGCGGCGGCTGATGGTCCGGTTGGTCAAGGGCGCCTATTGGGACAGCGAGGTGAAGCGCAGCCAGGAACGCGGCTTCGCCGACTATCCCGTCTATACCCGCAAGCTCGCCACCGACGTGTCCTACATCGCCTGCGTCACGCGGCTGCTGGCGGCGCCCGACGCCTTCTTTCCGCAATTCGCCACTCACAATGCGCATACCGTCGCGACCGTGCGCGCGCTCGCGAGAGACAACCGCGATTTCGAGTTTCAGCGCCTGCACGGCATGGGCGAGGCGCTCTACGCTCAGATCGTCTCGCCCGACCTGCCGTGCCGAGTCTATGCGCCGGTCGGCGGGCACGAGGATCTGTTGGCCTATCTCGTCCGCCGCCTGCTCGAGAACGGCGCCAACACCTCCTTCGTCAACCGGCTGGTCGACGACGCCGCGCCGGTGGAGGACATCGTCGCCGACCCCGCTGCGCGGCTCGCCGCGCTCAAGGCCAAGCCGCATCCGCGCATTCCCCGACCGCCCGATCTTTATGGCGCCGAGCGCCGCAACGCGCACGGCCTCGACCTCGCCGATCCAGCGGCGCTGGCCGAGCTCAAACGCGCGCTCGAGGTGGAACCGGCAGCCTGGAGCGCCGCGCCCATCATCGCCGGCGACGCGGGAAGCGGCGCGGCGCGCGCGGCGTACGATCCTGCCGACCATCGCCGCGCCGTCGGTACCGTCATCGCGGCGGACGAGGGGTTGGCGGACGCCGCGCTCGCGGCCGCCGCCGGTGCCGCGCGCGACTGGGCGGCGCATCCGGCCGAAGCGCGCGCGCGCTGTCTCGAACGCGCTGCCGACCTCATGGAGGCGCGGCTGCCGGCGCTCATGGCGATAATCGTGCGCGAGGGCGGGCGAACGCTTCCCGACGCGCTCTCCGAGGTGCGCGAGGCGGTCGACCACTGCCGCTATTACGCCGCCCGCGCCCGGGCCGAATTCGCCGTGCCGCTGACGCTGCCGGGCCCGACCGGCGAGCGCAACCAGCTCTCGCTGCACGGGCGCGGCGTGTTCTTGTGCATCTCGCCGTGGAACTTTCCGCTGGCGATCTTCACCGGCCAGATCGCGGCGGCGCTGGTGGCGGGCAACGCGGTCATCGCCAAGCCCGCCGAGGCGACGCCGCTCGTTGCCGCTGCCGCCGTGCGCATCCTGCACGAGGCGGGCATTCCGGGTCCGGTGCTCAATCTCCTGCCCGGCGACGGGCCGCGCCTCGGCGCGCGCATTCTCGCCGACGAGCGCCTCGCCGGCGTCGCCTTCACCGGCTCGACCGAGACCGCGCGCAGCATCGCCCGCGCGCTGGCGGCGAAGCCGGGGCCAATCGTGCCGTTCATCGCCGAGACCGGCGGCCAGAACGCGCTCATCGCGGATTCATCTGCGCTGCCCGAGCAGCTCGTGGCCGACGTGCTCCTATCCGCCTTCGACAGCGCCGGTCAGCGCTGCTCGGCGCTGCGCGTGCTGTTCGTGCAGGATGGGATCGCCGATCGCGTCCTCACCATGCTCGCGGGCGCGATGCAAGAGCTCGTCATCGGCGATCCCGCGCTCATCGCTACCGATATCGGCCCGGTGATCGATGCCGAGGCGCGGGCAGCGCTCGAGGCGCATGCCGCGCGCATGCGGCAGCAGGGGCGCGTCATCGCCGAGCGGACGCTGCCCGCCGGCGCCGCGCACGGCACGTTCTTCGCGCCGCGCGCCTACGAGATCCCGACGCTCGGCCTCGTCGAGCGCGAGGTGTTCGGGCCGATCCTCCACGTCGTGCGCTGGCAGGGTGATCGGCTCGACGCCGTGCTCGAGGCGATCGACGCCACCGGTTATGGCCTCACCCTCGGCATTCACAGCCGCATCGACGAGACCATACGCACGATCGCCGCGCGTCTCCGCGTGGGCAATGTCTATGTCAACCGCAGCATCATCGGCGCGGTGGTGGGGGCGCAGCCCTTCGGCGGCGAGCGCCTGTCGGGGACCGGCCCCAAGGCCGGCGGTCCGTTCTATCTGCACGGCTTTGCCACCGAGCGCGCGATGTCGACCGATACCACCGCCGCCGGCGGCAATGCGAGCCTGTTGTCGCTCAAGGACGATGAGGAATTTGCGCCCGGTTAGACGGGCCGGCCGAGAAATGGCGTGAGGCCATCGAGCACGAGCTGCGCCGCCAGCGCGGCGAGGACGATGCCGAGGATCCGGGTCACCACGTTGGCGCCGGTGACGCCCAGAAACCGCATCACCCGCACCGCGCTCAGCAACACGACGAGGGTGAGGAGCAGGACCGCCGCCATCGCGCCGATCACGCCCGCCGCCTCGAGCGGCGAGCGTGCGCGGCCCATCAGCAGCATGATCGAGGTGAGCGCGCCCGGCCCCGCCAGCAGCGGAAACGCCAGCGGAAACACCGACACATCGGTGCTGCGCGATGCCTCCTCCTGCTCCGGCACGGTCGGCGTGCGGATGCCCGAGCGGCGCGCGAACACCATGTCGGTCGCGAGCAGGAAGAGCAGGATCCCGCCGGCGATGCGGAAGGCGGGAAGCGTGATGCCCAGCGCCTCGAGCACCCACTCGCCCAGAAACGCGAAGACCAACAGCAGCGCGCCGGCGATGGCGATGGCGCGCCAAGCGGTGCGGCGGCTGAACTCGTCAGGCACGTTGCCGGTCAGGGTGGCGAATACGGCTGCGGCGCTCACCGGGTCGATGATGACGAGCAGCGTGACGAAACTGTAGGCGATCGAATACGGCATTGCGGCCTGTCCCGGGAAGCGCCGGCATCATAGGTGATTTTTACCGCGGCGCAGCCCGGCTTTCGCGCGCGCCGGACACTCCGTATAATTGCGTTCATGCCGCGCGACATCGTTCCGTCGGTGTGTCCGCACGATTGCCCAAGCGTTTGCGCGCTCGCGGTCGAGCGGCTCGATGCGCGCACCATCGGGCGCGTGCACGGCGCGCCGGACCATCCCTATACCGTCGGCGTGGTCTGCGCCAAGGTCGCGCGTTATGGCGAGCGCCAGCATCATCCCGACCGGCTCGGCCGGCCGCTGCGTCGGGTCGGCGCCAAGGGCGAGGGCAGGGGCGCCTATGTGCCGATCGCCTGGGACGATGCGCTCGACATCGTGGCGGAGCGTTTCCTCCGCGCGGCCGGGCGGCACGGCGCGGCCGCAGTGTGGCCGTTCTTCTATGCCGGCACGATGGGCCTGGTGCAGCGCGACGGTATCGAGCGGCTGCGCCACGTCATGGGCTATTCGCGCCAGCATTCCACCTATTGCAACACCCTCGCCGATGCCGGCTGGCGCGCCGGCGTGGGCGCGAAATGGGGCGTCGATCCGCGCGAGATTCCGGAATCCGATCTCGTCGTGATGTGGGGCGGCAACCCGGTTGCGACCCAAGTCAACGTCATGACCTGGATCAGCCGCGCCCGCAAGGAGCGCGGCGCGCCCTTCGTCGTCATCGATCCCTACCGCACGCCGACGGCGGAGGTCGCGGATATTCATCTGATGCCGCGTCCCGGCACGGATGGCGCGCTCGCCTGCGGCGTGATGCACGTCCTGTTCAAGGAAGGCTATGCCGACCTCGACTATCTCGCGCGCCACACGTCCGGGGCCGACGCGCTCGAGACGCATCTTCGTGCCCGCGATCCGGCCTGGGCCGCCGCGATCACCGGCATTCCGCAAGCCGAGATCGTCGCCTTCGCACGGCTCTACGGCCAAACGAAGCGCAGCTACATCCGCATCGGCTATGGCTTCTCGCGCAGCCGCAACGGCGCGGCCCAGCTCTTTGCCGCGAGCTGCCTGCCGGCGGTGACCGGCGCATGGCAGTATCCGGGCGGCGGCGCGCTCTATTCCAATGCAGGGCTCTTCGGTCTCGACCGGACGCTGATCGAGGGGCTCGACCGCCGCGACCGCGCGATTCGCGTGCTCGACCAGTCGCGCATCGGCCCGATCCTGACCGGCGACAGGCGCGATCTCGGCGCCGGTCCACCGGTCACGGCGATGCTCGTGCAGAACACCAACCCGATCGCAGTCGCGCCCGAATCGCTCAAGGTGCGGGCGGGGCTCGCGCGCGAGGATATCTTTCTTTGCGTGCACGAGCAGTTCCTGACCGAGACCGCCGCCATGGCCGACATCGTGCTGCCGGCGACGACCTTCCTCGAGCACGACGACATCTACATTGCCGCCGGCCACACCTTCCTTCAGGTGGCGCGCAAGGTGATCGAGCCTTACGCCGAGGCGCGTTCCAACCACGATGTCATCTGCGGCCTGGCGCGGCGCCTCGGCGCCGAGCATCCCGGCTTCGCCATGACCGCGTGGGAGATCATCGACGCGACGCTCGCCCGGTCGGGCCTGCCCGATGCGGCGACAATCCACGCCGCCGGTGGGCGCGACATGGCGCTGCCTTTTGCCGAGGCGCATTTCCTTACCCGCTTCGGCCATCGCGACGGGCGCTTTCATTTCCGCGCCGACTGGGCCGAGATCGGGCCCGATCACCAGGCGCTACCGGCGCTTCCCGATCACGTCGCGGCGATCGAGGCGGAGGATGAAGCCCATCCCTTCCGCATGATTGCGCCGCCCGCGCGCTCGTTCCTCAACACGTCGTTCAACAACACGCCGTCGAGCACGGCGCGCGAGGGCGGTCCCGTCGTGCGTATCCATCCCGCCGACATGGCCGCACTCGGCTTCGGCGACGGCGCCCAGGTCCGACTCGGCAATCGTCGCGGCAGCGTCGTCCTTGCGGCGCGCGAATTCGCCGGCGTGCAGCGCGGCGTCGTGGTGGTCGAGGGCATCTGGCCCAATCACGCCTTCGCCGAGGGGATCGGCATCAACGCGCTGACCAGCGCCGATCCCGGCCTGCCCAATGGCGGCGCGGTCTATCACGATACTGCCGTCTGGATCCGGCCGGCCTAGCGGCCTCCCGTGCGGCGGGCCGACGTGGCATCATTGAACGTGGCGCCGGCCGCTCTGGACTTGGGGCGGGATCAGCGCCCATATAACCGCACATGAGCGACGATCCAAAGGGTGGAAATCCGGTTCCGGCGCCCGGCCGGACCGACGCGGTCGACGCCTTTCTGCGCCAGGTCGCGGCGATGCCGGCGGCACGGCCGACGCGTGGGCGCGGACGACTGATCTTCGCCATGGATGCGACGGCAAGCCGCGGGCCGACCTGGGATCGCGCCTGTCGCCTGCAAGGGGAAATGTTCGAGGCCACCGCGGGATTGGGCGGCCTCGAGGTGCAACTGGTGTTCTATCGCGGCTTCAACGAGTGCAAGGCGAGCCGGTGGCTGACGACGGCGCCGGCGCTTCATCGCGCCATGCGTGCCGTTTCCTGCGTCGGCGGCGAGACCCAGATTGCGCGCGTGCTGGGCCACGCCGCGAGCGCGGCCAAGGCGGGGCAGGTGGGTGCGCTGGTCTTCGTCGGCGATGCCATGGAGGAGAAGCTCGACGAGCTCTTGGGCGTGGCGGGCGAATTGGCGCTGCTCGGCGTGCCGATTTTTTTCTTTCACGAGGGTGGCGATCCGACGGCCAGCCGCGCCTTCAAGGAGATCGCGCGCGTTACCCGCGGCGCCTATTGCCCGTTCGATGCCGGCAGCGCCGAGCAGCTCCGTGCGCTCCTGGGGGCAGTCGCGGCCTACGCGGTCGGTGGGCGACGGGCGCTCGCCGATTATGGCAGGCGCGCCGGCGGTGCCGCACTGTTGCTCGCGCGCAGCCTCGATGGCCCCTAGGCCGAGGGAGCCGCGGTCCCGTGCCCTTCTTCATCGGCGGCATCGTTCTTCTTCTGCTGCTGCTCGTGGCGGCGCGGGGCTTCGTCAATACCGATCCGGCGCGGCTCGGGCGCTTCATCCGATGGTTCCTGATCAGCCTCGGTGCCTTCGGCGCGTGCGCCGTCGTGGTGCTGCTCGTCGCCAGCGACCGGTTGGGCCCGGCACTCGCGCTGATGGGTTTCCTCGCGCCGGTCATCGTCCGGGGACGGACGGTATGGCGGCGCTGGCAGAACGCCGGCGGGCCGCGCGCGGGCAACACCTCGGAGGCCACGACCCACTATCTCCGCATGCGCCTCGACCACGACACCGGTGGCATGAGCGGCACCGTGCTCAAGGGTCGGTTCGCCGGACGCCGGCTCGACGAACTCGCGGAGAGCGACCTCATCGAACTGTGGCGGGAATGCCGCCTCGGCGACGAAGCCTCGGCCCGGCTGATGGAGAGCTATCTCGACCGGCTTGGCGCCGACTGGCGCGGCGCGGCCGGTGCGGACGCCCGGTCGGGTGCGTCCCCGAACGACACGATGACGCGAGAGGAGGCCCTGGCCATTCTCGGCCTCGTCCCCGGCGCCACGGCGGCGCAGGTCAAGGAGGCGCACCGCAGTCTGATGATGAAACTCCATCCCGACCACGGCGGTTCTACTTATCTCGCCGCGAAGATCAATCGCGCTAAGGAGATCCTGCTCGACGCTTGAGGAGCGCTCCGAGCACCGCCAACAAGCATGATGAACCGTCGTCGCGTCCGCTATAATTGCAGCGGCGCTCCCAACATAGGAATGACCATGCCGCAAACGATTCGCAAGGCAGTTTTCCCGGTCGGGGGTCTCGGCACGCGCTTTTTGCCGGCCACCAAGGCGATGCCCAAGGAGATGCTGCCGGTCGTCGACAAGCCGCTCATCCAATACGCGGTCGAAGAGGCGCGGGCGGCCGGCATCGAGGAATTCATCTTCGTGACCGGGCGCTCCAAATCGGCGATCGAGGATCATTTCGACCGCTCCTACGAGCTCGAGACGACGCTGCGCGAGCGCGGCAAGGACGCGCAGGTCATCGCTGTCACTGCCTGCCTGCCCGATCCCGGCCAGATCGCCTATACGCGCCAGCAGGACCCGCTCGGCCTCGGCCATGCGGTGTGGTGCGCGCGCAATCTCGTCGGCGACGAGGCCTTTGCCGTGCTGCTCGCCGACGACCTCATTCTTGCGGAAAGGCCGTGCCTGGCGCAGATGGTCGACGCCTATCGTCAGGAGGAAGGCAATTATGTCGCGGTGATGGACGTACCGCGCGCGCACACCAACCGCTACGGCATTCTCGACATCGCCGCGGATGACGGGCGTCTCGTCAAGGTCAAGGGTGTGGTCGAAAAGCCCGAGCCCGCGACCGCGCCTTCGACCCTCAGCATCATCGGCCGCTATATCCTCCAGCCCGAAGTGTTCGACCATCTGTCGCAGACGCAGCGCGGTGCCGGCGGCGAGATCCAGCTTACCGACGCGCTGGCACGGTTGATCGGCGACGGCAACCGTCCGTTCGTCGGCTTGCGCTTCGACGGCCGGCGCTTCGACTGCGGCGACAAGGTCGGCTTCCTCCAGGCCAACATCGCGTTCGCGTTGGCCCGGCCCGACATGGCGCGTGACGTGCGCCGTATTCTCACCGAATATTGCTGAACACGAGCAAAAGTATGAACGAAAGCGGAATGGTCGCAGGCCACCGGTTCGATCCGACCATCCTGCGCGAATACGACATTCGCGGCGTGGTCGGCGGGACGCTCGGCGCTGCCGACGCCACGGCCGTCGGGCGCAGCTTTGCCGCCGTAGTGCGCGCGGCGGGGGG
>Ga0307372_10008584_pt1 | contig 14314 bp, 11 predicted proteins | sample OX1MG_FD_202533 | JGI IMG/M metagenome (GOLD analysis project Ga0307372, IMG submission 202533) | Soil microbial communities from Risofladan, Vaasa, Finland - OX-1 | ecosystem: Environmental > Terrestrial > Soil > Coastal area > Acid sulfate soil | place: Finland: Risofladan, Vaasa | collected...
GGTCGTGATGATGATGCGCCTCGGCAGGGGGATGGGCGTCGCCTTGGTGATGGCCATCCTGCAGCAGCCAGGCGCTGGCGAGGTTGACGGCGAGGCCGAGCGCGGCCAACGGGATCGCCTCGTTGAATGCGATCGCGACCGGGTGGAACAGGCGTCCCATGCTCTCGTAGCCGATCAACAGCGCGATCAACGCCAATACGATCGCGCTGGCGAAGGCGGCGAGGTCGCCGAGCTTGCCGGTGCCGAACGCGAAACGCTCGTCGCGCGCATGGCGCCGCGCATAGGCATAGGCGAAGGCGGCAATGACGAGGGCGCCGGCATGGGTGGACATGTGCAGCCCGTCGGCAATCAGCGCCATCGAGCCCCACAGCCAGCCGCCGACGATCTCGGCCACCATCATCGTGCCGCACAGAAGGACGACGGCCCAGCTGCGCCGTTCGTTGCGCTGGTGATCCTCACCGAGAAAGACATGCTCGTGGCGCCAGGACTCAAGCGATTCTGCGTGCATCGGCACCTCCCGCGCGTTCCTCCTAAAATATAGGCGTGTCGCGGCCGGCGTGTTAAAAATCTCGCGGCCGAATGCAGCGGAATTGCCGACGCGCATGGATTTCTCGAACGCCACGATCCTGTGTCTTGGCGATGTCATGCTCGACCGTTTCGCCTATTGCGAAACCGAGCGCATCTCGCCGGAGGCGCCGGTGCCGGTGCTGCTGTTGCAGCGCATCCAGAGCATGCTGGGCGGCGCCGGCAATGTCGCGCGCAACATCGCCGCCTTGGGCGGCAAGGCCATTCTGCTGGGCCTCATCGGGGATGACGCAGCGGGCGAGGCGGTGCGGGGGTTGATCGCCGACACCGCGGGCCTCGTCGATCGGCATGTCGCGAGCGTCCGGCGCCCGACCGTGTGCAAGACCCGCTACCTCGCGGCGCATCAGCAGATATTGCGGGTCGACGAGGAAAGCACGGCCGATCTCGATGCCGCAGAGAAAGCGGCGCTGATCGCGGCGATCGAGCGCGCGATTGCCGAGGCCGACGCGATGATCCTGTCCGATTACGGCAAGGCGGTGCTCGGCGCCGAGGTGCTGGCGGCGGCGTTCGCCGGGGCGCAGGGCCGCGGCATCCCGATCTACGTCGATCCGAAGGGCGAGGATTTCAGCCGCTATCGCGGCGCCGCCTGCATCACCCCCAACCAGAAGGAGCTGGCGCTGGCGGCGCGCCTGCCGGTCGGCAGCGACGCCGAGATCATCGCTGCCGCACGCAAGGTCATGCACGGGGCCGGTGCCGGCGCGATCCTCGCGACCCGCTCCGACAAGGGGATGGTGCTGGTCGAGGCCTCGGGCGCGGTGCATCTCGAGGCGGCCCGCGCCCGCGAGGTCTATGACGTGTCGGGCGCCGGCGACACGGTGATCGCGGTCGTCGCGCTCGCCTGCGCCAGCGGCTATGCGCTGCCGCAGGCGATGCGGCTGGCCAATACCGCGGCCGGCATCGTCGTTTCGAAGCTCGGCACCGCGACCGTTGATCCCGACGAATTGCGGCTCGAATTGTCGCGCGACGTGCGCAACAAGGCGTGGCATCAGGCGAAATATTACAGCGCGGCCGAGGCCGAAACCCTGGTGCGGCGCTGGAAAAGCCGCGGCCTCAAGGTCGGCTTTACCAATGGCTGCTTCGACATCGTTCATGCCGGGCATGTCACTCTGTTGGCTGCGGCACGCGCCCAATGCGACCGGCTGATCGTCGCGCTCAACAGCGACCCCGGGGTGCGGCGTCTGAAGGGACCGAAACGGCCGGTCAACGCGCTGGCCGACCGCTCGGCGGTGATCGCCGCGGTCGAAGCCGTCGATGCCGTGATCAGCTTTGACGAGGAGACCCCGATCGAGCTGATCCGCCGCCTCAAGCCCGACGTGCTGGTCAAGGGCGGCGACTATACGATCGATGGCGTGGTCGGCGCCGCCGAGGTTGAGGAAACGGGCGGCCGGGTCGTGCTGGTCGATCTCGTCGAGGGGCGCTCGACGACGCGGCTGATCGAGGCCATTGGCGCCGCGCATTCGCCGGCCGAGGCCGAAGCGGCGCGCGCCGCCGGCGGCCGCGCGAACGAGGACGCCGGCTGATGCTGGTCGTCACCGGCGGCGGCGGGTTTATCGGCTCGGTACTGTGCGCCGCCCTCAACGAGGCCGGCCGCGCCGATCTGGTGATCGCCGACCGGTTTGGCAGCGACGGCAAATGGCGCAACATCGCCAAGCGCGATTTCCATGAGATCGTGCCGTTCGAGGGGCTGTTCGGCTGGCTCGACCGGCACGGCGGCGAGGTCGAGGCGGTGTTTCATCTCGGCGCGATCTCCGCGACGACGGCCAACGACGCCGACGAGATCATCGCCAACAACCTCAACTATTCGATCGCGCTGTGGCGCTGGTGCACCGCCCACGCGCGACCGTTGATCTACGCCTCGTCGGCGGCGACCTATGGCGATGGCGCCGCCGGGTTCGACGATGCGGGCGGCATCGACGCCTTCAAACGCCTGCGCCCGCTCAACCTTTACGGCTGGTCAAAGCACGCCTTCGATTTGTGGGCGATGCGCGCGGCGGCGGCGGGGCATGCCCCGCCCTCGTGGGTCGGGCTCAAATTCTTCAACGTCTTCGGGCCCAACGAACACCACAAAGGCGAGATGATGAGCCTCGTCGTCAAGAACTACCCGGACATCGCCGCCGGCCGGACCATCCGCCTCTTCAAGTCGCACCGGCCCGACTATGCCGACGGCGAGCAGCGCCGCGATTTCGTCTATGTCAAGGATTGCGCCGCGGCGATGCTATGGCTGTGGCATCAAGCTCGCACCAGCGGCGTCTACAATTTCGGGACGGGCGCGGCGCGCAGCTTTCTCGACCTGATGAATGCCGTCGGTGCCGCCTGCGGCGTCCGGCCGACAATCGAATTCGTCGATATCCCGGCAGCGATCCGCCCGAGCTACCAGTATTTCACCGAAGCCAAGATGAACCGCCTGCGCGACGCCGGCTACACCGCGCCCTTCACCCCGCTCGAAACGGCGGTGCACGACTGCGTCACGCAATACCTGGCGCAGCCCGACCCGTATTTGTAGCGCGCCGGCTCTACCTCTATTGCGCGGCGATCGCCGCTGGGTCGGCGGCGATCAGGCGCTCGACCATGCGGCGCATATGCATGCGGTTGGCGTCCGAGGCGATGTCGACGAGCCCCGCTTCGCCGAATTCGTCGAGCCGCGCCTGCTGCGCCTCGACCATCGTCTTGTCCTCGAGAAAGGTCGGCGCAATCTCGCGGAACAGCTGCTCGGTGGCCTCCGGGTCGTTCTGGCGGTAGCCGTTGGCCGCCGACCAAAAATAAAAGCAGCTCGTTTCGGTCTCCGGCGTCAGCCCGTGGAACAGGCGGAACTGGAAGGGGAAGTCGCGCTGCGGGTTGTCGGTCGCGGTGCCGGCATTGGTGGCGCCGGTCCATTGCAGGACGCTGCTCGGCGCGACGAACTCGAATTCCTGGCAGCGGTCGACGCGGCCCGGGAACCCCGCCGCCCGGACATAGCTCGGCGGCGGCACCGAATCCCGCATCCAGCGGGTGAATTTGAGCCCGCTCGGCAGCCGCGTCGTCTTCATCTCGGCCGCGACATGCGCGTTCGGGTTGCCGCCGACCGTCTTGGCATGCAGGTAGCCGAGATGCGTCAGGTCCATCAGATTGTCGACCATCAGCATGTAATTGCCCTTGATCGGGTACATGTCGTGCTTGTTGGGCCAGCGGGCCGTGTCGTTGTGGTAGGGGAAATCGACGATTCCCGCCGGGTCGGCGAGCGCCGGATCGCCCATCCACAGCCATACCATCTGGTCCTTCTCGACGACCGGGTAGGTGCGCACCCGCGCGTCGTCGGGGATCAGCCGCTGCCCGGGGATCGCGACGCAGCGCCCGGAAGCATCGAACACCAGCCCGTGATAGCCGCATTGGATGCCGGCCCCGACGACGGCGCCCTGGTGCAGCGGCGCGGCGCGATGGCAGCAGCGGTCGGCCAGCGCGCCGACTGTGCCGGTGCCGTCGCGGAACAGCACGACCGGCTCGTTGCAGATGCGGCGGGCGAGGGGTGCGGCGCCGAGCTCGTCGGCCCAGGCGGCGATATACCAAGCGTTACGCGCGAACATTTGCAGTCTCCTTATTTGCCGCAGACGTTCAGGCTTTCGAATCGCGTTGTCAATTCATTCGCTCGCTTCGCCGTGCAGCAATTCGAGCGCCAGGACAAGTGCTCCGTCGCGGATCGCGGTGCGATCACCGGGAAAGAGGCGGCGCTCGACGCGGGCCGCGCCGTCCTTGCGCGCGACGCCGAGATAGACGAGGCCGACCGGCTTTTGCGGGGTGCCGCCGCCGGGCCCGGCGACGCCGGTGATCGACACCGCGAGATCGACCCCGGCCCGTGCGACGGCGCCGCGCGCCATCGCCGCCGCGGTCTGGGCGCTGACCGCGCCATGCGCCGCGATCGTGTCGGACGGCACGCCGAGCAGTTCCATTTTCGCTTCGTTGGAATAGGTCACAAAGCCGCGCTCGACGACGTCGGACGAGCCGGCGATCGCGGTCAGCGCCGCGGCGACCAGCCCGCCGGTGCAGGATTCGGCCGTCGCGAGATGCCAGTTTCGCGCGCGGCAGGCGGCCAGAACCGCCTCGGCGAGCGCCAGCGTGTCAGAATCGAACACCGAAGGCTCCTTCCCCGATCAGCAGCAGAACGAGAGCGTAAAGCGCCGCCGCGATATCGTCGAGCATGATGCCGAGGCCACCCTTGACCCGCCGCTCGACCTCGCGAATGGGCCAGGGTTTGGTGATGTCGAACAGGCGGAACAACAGGAAGGAAGCGGCATAGGCGCGCCAGTCGAGCGGCGCCGCGACCAGTACCAGCCATTGCGCCGCCACCTCGTCGATGACGATGAACCCGGGGTCGGGCCGGCCGCTCGCCCGCGCCACGCGCGCCGCCGCCCAGCAACCCAGCGCAAACACCAACGCGGCGGCCGCGGCGAGCGCCGCGGCGCCGGCGCTCCAGCGGATCGCCCAGGCGCAGGGGAGCGCGGCCAGCGACCCCCAGGTTCCCGGCATCCCCGGTAAGAGCCCGGCGCCAAACCCCGTCGCCAGCAGCGCCGCCGGATGGCGCAGCCTCAGGCCGAGGCGGCGCGCGCCGGTCAGAGCGGCAACCGCACGGTGGCGACCGCCTGCCCGGCGATGCCTTCGCCGCGGCCGGTGAACCCGAGCCGGTCGGTGGTCGTTGCCTTGACGCTGACCCGCGCCGGCGCGATGCCGAGGATGGCGGCGACGCGCTCGACCATCACGGCGCGATATGGCGCGAGCTTCGGGCGCTCGCAGATGATCGTGACATCGACGGCGGCGATCATGCCGTCCTGCTCGCGCACCAGCGCGGCAGCGTGGCGCAGAAACGCCTCGGAGGCGGCACCGCGCCAGCGCGGATCGCTCGGCGGGAAGTGCAGGCCGATATCGCCGGCGCCGATCGCCCCAAGCACGGCGTCGGTCAGCGCGTGCAGCCCGACATCGGCGTCGGAATGGCCGACAAGGCTCGCGCCATGCGGGATCTCGACGCCGCAGATCACGACATGGTCGCCGGGACCGAAGGCGTGCACGTCAAACCCCTGGCCGACCCGCACATCGCCGAGGCGCGATGCCAGCCGCCGCTCGGCGGCGGCGAGGTCATGTTCGGTCGTCACTTTCAGATTGTCCTCATTGCCGGCGACCACGATGGGCATCATGCCGCTAGCCTCGGCGACCGCCGCGTCGTCGGTCAGGACATGCCCGGCGGCAGCGCGGTGGGCTGCAAGGATGGCCGGAAAATCAAACCCCTGCGGCGTCTGCGCGCGCCACAATTGGGCGCGGTCGACGGTCTCCCGGATGACGCCGTCGGCAACCCGCTTGATCGTGTCGCCGAGCGGCAATGCCGGGATCGCAGCCGGTGCGCGATCGAGCGCCGCAATCACCCGGTCGATCAATGCCGCGCCCGGAAAGGGCCGCGCGCCGTCGTGGATCAGCACCCGCGCGGGAGCGTGCGCAGCGAGCGCTTCGAGGCCGAGCCGCACCGAATCCTGGCGCTCGGCGCCGCCCGCTGCCGGCGGCAGGATCGTCAGGTCCGCCATCGCCCTATCATAGACGGCGCGATCTTCGTCGCGGATAACCACCTGGACGCCGGCGACGCCCGGATGACGGGCAAACGCCGTCACGGCATGGCGCAAGACGCTCTGGCCGCCGAGCGGCAGGTACTGCTTGGGCAGGGTCCCGCCGAACCGGCGGCCGCGACCGGCTGCGACAATCAGAGCGTAAGTTGCAGTCATTGCCTTAAACTAGTCTCGCGGCCCGGCGCTTGCCAGCCGCAAGGCGGGTCGGTCACCGCCGCCGCATTGCGAAGGGTAGAGAATGCCAGCCAGGCACCAGCTTGATCCGAAGGCGCGGGCGCGATGAACGGTGCCCGTGCCGGGATCGTGCCCAATCGCGCCGCGATCACGTTTTCGATCATGCTCGCGACGATCATGCGCGGCCTCGACAACACGATCGCCAATGTTGCGCTGGCGCATATGCAAGGCAGCCTGTCGGCCAGCCGGGAAGAGATCGCCTGGGTGCTGACCTCGTACATCGTCTCGGTGGCGATCACGATGCCGCTGTCCGGCTGGCTCGCCGGCCGCTTTGGCATCAAGTACGTCTTCCTGTTCTCGGTGATCGGGTTTACGGCGGCCTCGGCGTTGTGCGGCGCGGCGACCAGCCTCAGCCAGCTTGTCGTCTTCCGCGTGTTGCAGGGGATCGGCGGCGCGGCCCTGGTGCCGCTGGCGCAGGCGACATTGCTGTCGATCAACCCGCCCGAGCGACACGGCCATGCAATGGCGGTGTTCGGCACCGGCACGGTGCTCGGGCCGATCGCCGGTCCGGCGTTGGGCGGCTGGCTGACCGACGCATTCGGTTGGCGCTCGATCTTCTATATCAACGTGCCGTTCGGGATCATCTCGGCGCTCGGCATCGCCTATTTCATTCGCGACAATCGCCGGGCCCATAGCGAGGGCTTCGATTTTTTCGGCTTTGCGACGCTTAGCCTGGCGATCGGCGCATTCCAGCTGATGCTCGACCGCGGCGCGGTCAAGGACTGGTTCGCCTCGACCGAGATCTGCCTCGAGGCGACGATCGCCGTGCTGTCCTTATACCTGCTGGTGGTGCATACCGCGACCGCGACGGACCGCTCGTTCCTCAACCGCGACCTCCTGAAAAACCTGCCGTTCGTCGCCGGCACGGTGCTGATCTTCTTCATCGGCATCACGATGAACGGGACGCTGGCGCTGCTGCCGCTGATGCTGCAGGAGCTGCTGGGGTATCCGGTCTTGACCACCGGGCTGGTCACCGCGCCGCGCGGCATCGGCACGATGATCGGGATGTTCCTGGTCGGCCGCCTGATCAACCACGTCGACGTCAAGCTGATCCTGACGTTCGGACTGACCCTGGTGGCCGTGGGGTTGTGGCAGATGACGCATTTCTCGCTGCAGATGGGGGAGGAGCCGGTGATCCTGTCCGGGCTGGTTCAGGGGTTCGGCTTCGGCTGCACCGCCGTGCCGCTCAACCTGATCGCCCTGTCAAATCTGCCGCGCCAAATCCTCACCCAGGGAACCGCGATCCGCGGGCTGATGCGCAACCTCGGGGGCAGCGTCGGCATCCCGGTCCTGGTCACCCAGCTGGCCGACAATACGCAGATTGTCCATGCAAGGCTGGTCGAATATCTGCGGCCCGACAATCCGCTCGCCCGGACGCCGCTGCTCGGCGCACCCTATAGCCTGACAGAGCCGCACGGGCTCGCGGCGCTGAACGCCGAGGTCACCCGACAGGCCTCGATGGTCGCCTATATCGACGATTTCAAGCTGCTGATGCTGGTCTCGCTCGCCGCGATCCCGCTGGTGCTGCTGCTGCGCCGGCGGCGCGCCCCGGCGGCGCAGCCGGTTGCCGCAGATTAGCTGCTGGCCGATGGCTGATGTTGCGGTGCAGCATGTTTTGCGGTAAGATATTTGCCTAAATTTCCGGCATTATAGCAAACTGAGTAATTCGTGGGCATTCGGCTCGGTTCCGTCACGCTCGAAGATCCCGTCATCCTGGCGCCGATGTCCGGGGTGACGGATCTGCCGTTCCGCCGCATCGTCAAAGAGCAGGGCGCCGCGCTTGTCGTCTCCGAGATGATCGCCAGCCAGGCGGCGATCCGCGAAACACGGCAGTCCTTGACCATGGCGCAAAGCTGCCCCGAGGAGCAGCCGATGGCGGTACAGCTGGCCGGCTGCGAGCCGGGTGTCATGGCCGAGGCGGCACGGCTCAACGCCGATCGCGGGGCCTGCCTGATCGACATCAATTTCGGCTGTCCGGTCAAGAAGGTGGTTGCCGGTCATGCCGGCTCGGCGCTGATGCGCGACGAACGCCACGCGGCGGCCATCCTCGAAGCGACGGTCAAGGCGGTCGATCTTCCGGTCACCCTCAAGATGCGCACCGGCTGGGACGACAACCACCGCAACGCGCCGCGCCTCGCGCGCATCGCCGAAGCGTGCGGCATCCGGATGATCACGGTGCACGGCCGCACCCGCTGCCAGTTCTATGCCGGCAGCGCCGACTGGCGGTTTGTCCGCGAGGTCAAGGAGGCAGTGTCGATCCCGGTCATCGTCAACGGCGACATTACCAGTCTCGATGAGGCCGACCGGGCGCTGGCCGAGTCGGGCGCCGACGGCATCATGGTCGGGCGCGGCTGCTATGGCCGGCCCTGGTTCATCGCCCAGCTCGGCGAATGGCTGCGCCACCGGCGCCGCCGCCCCGACCCGCCGCTTGCTGCGCAATATGCCCTGATCATAAGGCATTACGACGCGATGTTGAGCCATTACGGCAGCGCCGTCGGTCTGCGCATTGCCCGCAAGCATCTCGCCTGGTACTCGAAGGGGCTGCCGGGCTCGGCGGAGTTTCGTGCCGCAATCAATCAGGCCGATGCGGTGCCGCGCGTCATGGCGCAGCTGCGCGCCTTTTACGAACCGCTGCTGGAGCGGCAGCCGCTGCTGGAGCGGGAGACGGTATGATGATGAGCACCTTGCGCGGCCGCCGGACCGCCGCGCCGATACCGCCGCCGGCGTCGCGCGCCGGACTGCCGGATACGGCACTGCTGCTGGCAGCCTTGCCGGATGCCGTCATTGCGATCGACCGCGCCGGGCTGGTGCGCTTTGTCAACCCGGCGGCCGAGCAGTTTTTCCGCACCAGCGCGGGCGCGCTGATCGGCCATCCGCTCGCCGAAATTTTCCTGCCGCACAGCCCGCTTTTCGTGCTGGCCGAGGCGGTGTGGCGCAGCGGCGGGTCGATCGCCGAATACGACGTGCTGCTTGAGGGCCCGCGCTTCGCCGCCCGCTCGGTGACGATCCAGGGCGCGCCGGCCGGCGAAACGGGCGAGCTACTGGTCCTGACGCTGCACGAACGCTCGATGGCCGACAAGATGGACCGCCAGTTGACCCACCGCAACGCCGCCCGGTCGGTGACGGCGATGGCGGCGATGCTGGCGCATGAGGTGAAGAACCCGCTGTCGGGGATTCGCGGCGCGGCCCAACTCCTCGAGCAGGACGCCGACGCGGACGGACGCGAGCTGACCCAGCTGATCTGCGACGAGACCGATCGCATCGTCGCGCTGGTCGACCGCATGGAGGCGTTTTCCGAGCACGCCCCGATCACCCGCGACGAGGTCAACATCCACGAGGTGCTCGACCGGGTGCGCAAAATCGCGCAATCGGGCTTCGCCCGGCATGTCCGCATCCTCGAAGAATACGACCCCTCGCTGCCGCCGGTGCGCGGCGATCGCGACCTGCTGTTGCAGGTGTTTGTCAATCTCGTCAAGAACGCGGCCGAGGCGGCGCCGGGCGCCGGCGGCGAAATCGTGCTGACGACGGCCTACCGCCACGGGCTGCGCTTTACCGCGCCCGGTGGCGACGGCCCCCAGCATCTGCCGCTGATGGTCACGGTGGCCGATAACGGCAGCGGCATCCCCGACGACCTCAAGCCGCATCTGTTCGATCCGTTCGTCACCACCAAGCGCAACGGAACTGGCCTTGGTCTTGCACTCGTCGCCAAGGTGATAGGCGACCACGGCGGCGTCATCGAGTTCGACAGCCAACCCCGGCGCACCGTGTTCCGGGTGTTTCTGCCGGTCGTTACGCCCGCCGGAGTGGGGCAGAACGGTAGCGGTTGATGGGCGCGACAATTCTGGTGGCTGACGACGACCGCGCGATCCGCATGGTCCTGAACCAGGCGCTCGCGCGGCTCGGGCACGATGTGCGGATGACCGGCAACGCGGCGACCTTGTGGCGCTGGGTGGCCGACGGCGAGGGCGACCTCGTCATCACCGACGTGATCATGCCGGACGAGAACGGCCTTGACTTGATCCCGCGCATCAAGCGCGTCCGCCCCGATCTGCGGGTCATCGTGATGAGCGCGCAGAGCACGCTGTTGACCGCCGTCAAGGCGACCGAGCGCGGCGCCTTCGAGTATCTGCCGAAGCCGTTCGATCTGCGCGAACTGGTCAGCGTCGTCGAGCGGGCCCTGAGCGCGCCGCCGACCGTGGCACCCGCGTCGCCCGAGGAGGTCGAGGACCAGCAGCTGCCGCTGATCGGCCGCTCGCCGGCGATGCAGGAAATCTATCGCGCGATCGCCCGGCTGATGGGGACCGATCTCACCGTCATGATCACCGGCGAAAGCGGCACCGGCAAGGAGCTGGTCGCCCGCGCCCTGCACGATTTCGGCAAGCGCCGCGCCGGGCCGTTTGTCGCCATCAACATGGCCGCGATCCCGCGCGAGCTGATCGAAAGCGAGCTGTTCGGCCACGAAAGGGGCGCCTTCACCGGCGCCACCGCGCGCGGCATCGGACGCTTCGAGCAGGCCAAAGGGGGTACGCTGTTTCTCGACGAGATCGGCGACATGCCGCCCGAGGCGCAGACCCGCCTGTTGCGCGTGCTGCAGGAGGGCGAGTACACCGCGGTCGGTGGCCGCGCGCCGATCCGGGTCGATGTCCGCATTATCGCCGCGACGCATCGCGAACTGCCGCAGCTGATTCGCCAGGGTCTGTTTCGCGAAGACCTGTTCTACCGGCTGAACGTCGCCCCGATCCGGCTGCCGCCGCTGCGTGAGCGTAGCGCGGACATCCCGGCCCTGGTACGCCATTTCGCCTCGCTGGCGGCGCGTGAGGGCCTGCCGCTCAAATCCCTCGACGAAGCGGCGATGGAGCGGCTGCGCCGCTATCGCTGGCCGGGCAATGTGCGCGAGCTGGAAAATCTGGTGCGCCGTCTGGCCGCGCTCTATTCCCAGGAAGTCATCGGCTCCGATGTCGTCGAGGTGGAACTCGCCGAGGCGCCGCCGCCGGCGAGCGTGGCGAGCGAAGCGGCCGGCGGCGAGGGGCTGGCGGCGGCCGTCGAACGCCATATCACCGACTACCTGGCGGCACACCGCGGCACCCTGCCGGCCGCCGGGCTCTACGACCGGGTGCTGCGCGAGATCGAGCGTCCGCTGATCGTGGCGACGCTCGGGGCGACCCGCGGCAACCAGATCAAGGCGGCCCACCTGCTCGGCCTCAACCGCAATACGCTGCGCAAGAAGATCCGCGAATTGGACATCCCGGTCGTCCGCGGCCTAAAATAGGCTAACGCCGTGCCGCGCGCCGCCGTCCGGGCTGTCAGTGCCCGGCGGACGGGCTGCGGCGATGTGCGGGGAATACCGGTCGTCGGCGCGTCCGGCGGGCAAGCTCGATAGGGAACCGTGAATGAGCCTGGCGCGATGGGTCCCCGCTTGGGACGGCGGCCTTCGCTTGTGGCGGCAGATCGCGGTCGCGCTGGCCGCGGCGGCGCTGGCGTCGGGGATCGCGACCTATCTGGCGCTGACCGGCGCGCCACCGTTCGGGCCGGGGCCGAACGCTGTTCTGACGCTGCTCAATCTCGATCTGGTGCTGCTGCTCGCCCTGGCGGCGCTGGTGGCGAAGCGGCTCGTCGAGGTCTGGGCGGAGCGGCGGCGCGGCCTCGCCGGGTCGCGCCTGCAGGTGCGGCTGGTCGCGCTGTTCGCCCTGATTGCCGTGTTGCCGACGATCATCGTCGCGGTGTTTTCCTACCTGTTTTTCAGCTACGGCCTGGAATCCTGGTTCAGCGACAAGGTGCGCACCGCGATCACCGAGTCGGTTGCGGTGGCCGATGCCTACGTCAAGGAGCACCAGCAGGCGATCCGCGCCGATGCGCTGGCGATGGCCGCCGATCTCAACAGCAACGCCGCGTCACTGGAGCTCAACCCGCAATATCTCGGGCCGGTATTGACCACTCAGGCGTCGATGCGCGGGTTGACGGAGGCCGCGATCCTCGACCGCAACGGCAGGATGCTGGCCCGCACCGGCCTCGTCTTCGCCCTCGGCTTCGAGGATATCAGCCGCGATGCCCTGCGCCGCGCCGCGCAGGGCGAAGTCGTCATCATGACCGACGACAAGGAAGAGCGGGTGCGGGCGCTGGTCCGGCTCAACGAGTTCGGCGATCTCTATCTGTATGTCGGGCGGTTTATCGAGCCGCGGGTGCTGGCCCATCGCGACGAAACCCACCTCGCCGCGGCGCAATATGAGCGGCTTGAAGGGCAGCGCTCACAGTTTCAGATCACCTTTGCGGTCATCTACATCGTGGTTGCCATGCTGTTTCTGGCCGCGGCCATCGCGATCGGCATCCATTTTGCCGCCCAATTCGCCGATCCGATCAGCCGGCTGGTCGGGGCGGCCGAGCAGGTCCGCGCCGGCGACCTGTCGGCGCGGGTTCCCGAGGGCGAAAAGGACGACGAGCTGGTCTCGTTGAGCCGCGCCTTCAACCGCATGACCAACCAGATCCAGACCCAGCAGCGCGAGTTGGTGGAGGCCAACCGCCAGCTTGATGAGCGGCGACGTTTTACCGAAACCGTGCTGACCGGGGTCTCCGCCGGGGTTATCGGCCTCGATTCCGGCGGCCACATCCATCTGCCCAACCGCTCGGCATCGGCGCTGCTCGGCGTCGATCTCGATGCGGCGATCGGCGCGGACCTCGCCGAGGTCGCGCCGGCAATGGCCGGGCTCCTCGCGGCGGCAGCGCTGCGCCCCGACCGGCTGGCGCAGGCGCAGGTCCAGATCGCCGGCCACAAAAGCACGCGCACGCTGCTGGTCCGCATCGCCGCCGAGCGGGGCGATGGCGGCACCAGCGGGTTTGTCGTCACCTTCGACGACATCACCGAGCTCTTGTCGGCGCAGCGCAAGGCGGCGTGGGCCGATATCGCCCGCCGCATCGCCCACGAGATCAAGAACCCGCTCACCCCGATCCAGCTCTCGGCCGAGCGCCTGCGCCGCAGATACCTCAAGGACATCAAGAAGGATCCGGAAACCTTCCGGATCTGCACCGACACGATCATCCGCCAGGTCGAGGATATCGGGCGGATGGTCGACGAATTCTCGGCGTTCGCCCGCATGCCGGGGCCGGTGCTCAAACCCGAGGATCTGACGACGATCGTCGAGCAGGCCGTCTTTCTCGAGGGGACCGCACACCCCACGATCAGCGTCGAGGCGCACTTTGCGACCCGTCCGGTGCCGCTCTATTGCGATGCGCGTCTGGTCGGGCAGGCGCTGATCAATCTGATCAAGAACGGCATCGAAGCGATCGAGGCGCGAATCGGCGAAACCGGGCCGAGCCCGCCAGGCCAGATCATCGTACGGGTCGAGACATCGCCACATATTGCCATCAGCGTCGAGGACAACGGCAAGGGCTTGCCGCAGCACGACCGCGAGAGCCTGACCGAGCCCTACGTCACGACCCGCGCGAAGGGCACCGGGTTGGGCCTCGCCATCGTCAAGAAGATCATGGAAGATCATCAGGGCGAACTGGTGCTGACGGATCGGGAGGAGGGGGGCGCGCAGGTGCGGCTTGTCTTCACCGGCGAGGCCCCGGCCGATGGCCGCGTTGCCGCACCGGCAGCGCCCGCTGAGTTAAGTTCGGTCAACCATGGCGCATGACATCCTGATCGTAGACGACGAAGCCGACATCCGGATGCTGATTGCCGGGGTGTTGCACGACGAGGGCTACGAAACCCGCGAGGCCGCCGACAGCGGCGAGGCGCTGGCCGCGACCCAGGCACGCCAGCCCACCCTGGTGATCCTCGACATCTGGCTGCAGGGCAGCGAACTCGACGGCATCGCGATCCTGCGCCGGCTGCAGGCCGAGATGCCGTCGGTGCCGGTCGTCATGATCAGCGGCCATGGCACGATCGAGACGGCCGTCGCGGCGATCCGCATCGG